>Ga0181530_10000623_pt1 | contig 45474 bp, 31 predicted proteins | sample PEATcosm2014_Bin_42_FD_119769 | JGI IMG/M metagenome (GOLD analysis project Ga0181530, IMG submission 119769) | Peatland microbial communities from MTU Mesocosm Facility, Houghton, MI, USA - PEATcosm2014_Bin10_60_metaG | ecosystem: Environmental > Terrestrial > Soil > Wetlands > Peat | place...
AGTTGCCTCCTTGGGGGAAAGAACATCGCGCTCAACGGAGTCTTTCCCTCAAGGTACAGTCTCATCCTTTACCTGATTTGCCCACCTTCAAGCAGGGCCGCTCTCTCATAATGCATTGACCCGAGCTTGGTTGGTGTCGGCAGGGAAATCCTTCACGAGCAGCAAAGATTTTGCTGCGAAACGAGGGCTTTGGCGGCATTCAAGTCCGCGCTGGAGCGCGATGGACCCGCGGAAGTAATTCCGCGCCGCGGCCCTTTATCCATCCCTTGATCCGCGTGCCCTTCGTCCGCGTGCGAACGTAGGCCAGCCCCAGCATCGCGAGAAAAATGATCAACAGGCCGGCGGAGGCGGCGCCGATGCCCTGCGCGCGCTTCGGCAGGATGGATAAGCGGCCGTAGACGAATTCGATGTGCACCCAGTAGACCAGCAACGACGCCTGGCCTAATTGGATAAGCGGGCTGAATCTCCACTGCCCCAGGCCCCATTTTCCGACAACCCAGCGGCACCAGGCATAGCTCGCGGTCAGGATCACCATCAACATGCCCAGGCGAATCAGGAAGAAACTGGGGCTGGTGTGCCAATAATCGTAAACGGGATAGAACTGGCGCGGCTGGGCGTCAAGCCAGCGGGCAAACTCAACCAGGACAACGCCGGCGCCGCCCAGCGACAGAAAGACGGTCGTTTCCCGGCTCTTCACGGCGGGGCTTTGCAGGATAAATCCCACGGCGAGGCCCGCGAAAGCGAAAGCCGTCCACGGAAAGATAGGGAACATCCAGGCTTGCGGCGTGCCCAGGTTGTGAACACCGTTGATGTAGGACTCGAGCGGCCAGGGAAGAAAGCGCGGGCGCCAGACGGTCCAGAGGAGCGGGGTAAGGAGAGAGATCAGCAAGGCGGTGGCGGTAGCGGTGAGGATCAACGATGCACGAGGTTGGGCAAGCGACAATCCCCACTTCTCGCGCAAAGAGCGCGCGAGAAACGGGGCACCCTCGGTCGGTTCGCCCTCGGTTTGCTTCCCGTCCAGGAACAACGCGCTGGCGATCCAGCAGACTACGCCCATCAGCATCATGGAAACGCCGATGGTGTTGAGGATGTCCACGCGGAGCAGGTCGCTTTTCGGGGCCCAGCCCCAGGCGAGAACGTATTCCTGCAGCCGGAGAAGCAGGCCGAAGGCGAAGATTTCCGCACCCCGGCGGATGGTGCTGCGGGCGATCTGGCCGGGCGGGAGATTCTTCTGCCGGAGTTTTTCCGTGGCCAGGGCGAAGGAAATGCCGGCCAGGAAAAGGAATAGCGGTGCGGGGAAAGTCCCGCCCAGCTGCGAATACATGAAAAAACCGCTGCGGCGGGCCGCGGGGCTGAGCCAGGAGTCGTAGCAGTGGGTCTGGAACATGAGCAGGCAGGCCAGGCCGCGCATCCAGTCAATGTAGGCGAGGCGGGGCTTTCCGGCGGCGGGCGGAGGCATGGTTGGCCGATGGAGATGTGGCAGGGGAAGTATACGGCAGCGCTCCGGATTGGGGGTCTGGCGCGGACCGGCAGCGACCTGCCAGGCCCGAACGGGGCGGAAATGCTGGCTTTCCCGCCATCCTTTGTTAACTTTCTGTTCATCGTACAACCTTCTCGCCAACTTCCTTGATCAGAAGGGGAATAAGCCGTATAAGCTTATTCACAGCAGGTACACCGATCTGCCCGGAGTCTCTATGCGAATCGTGAAGTTAAGTTTCCTCGCTTTGTTGGCCGCCAGCCTTTTCTCCGCCCTCAGCTATGCCGAGGCGCCGGACCGCATCACGGGCGCGGTTGATTCCACCAACATGGTCGAACTGAAGGGCCATGTTTCCCCAATGGCGCGGCCGGAGTTTGACCAGGGGCCGGTCGAGCCCTCCCGGGCCATGCACGTCATGATGTTGTTCATGCCCACGGCCACGCAGCAGCGAGCGATAGACAAACTGCTGGCGGAACTGCAGGACCCCAAGTCGCCCAATTTTCATAAGTGGCTGACGCCACAACAGTTTGGCGAGCGCTTCGGCCTGGGCAAGGGCGACCTGGATAAGATCAGCGCCTGGCTCGAGGGACAGGGCTTCAAGATCACCTATGTCGCCAACGGCCGGGGTTATCTTTCGTTCGACGGCAATGCGACCCAGATAGAGAGCGCCTTCCAGACGGAAATCCACTACTACAACGTGGACGGGAAGACGCACTTCGCGAACACGACGCCGCCTCGCATTCCTGCCGCACTAAGTGGGATCGTCGGGGGCTTCCGCGGATTGCACGATTTTTTACCAAAACCGATGTTCAAGAAGCCCGCCTACACCCTCACGGTTGGCGCAAACAACTATCATTTTCTTGCTCCTGGCGACATCGCCACTATTTACGACATCAATCCTCTGTACAAGCAGTCGCCGGTCATTGATGGAAGCGGCCAGAAGGTGGTCATCGCCGGCGAAACGGAAGTCTACCTCGCCGATCTCCATAACTTCCGTACCGCCTTCGGGCTTTCGGATATCAGCGGCTGCACCATGGATTCCACCAACACGATCATCCAGGCTGGAACCTGCAGTTCCGGCAACTTTCAGATGGTTGTGCCCGGGGACGGTACCAAACCTGGGTTGAGCCCCGGGGACCTGGGCGAGTCGGATCTCGACATTGAATGGGTCGGTTCGGTGGCCCGCAAAGCAGAGATCATTTTCGTGACCTCCAATACGAGTTCAAGCGGCGTCGACGACAGCGTGGACTGGGCCATCGATAATAACCTTGCGCCAGTGATAAGCCTCAGTTACGGAGCGTGCGAAGCCTTCAATACCGCGCCCTCGATTGCGGCCGCCGAGTTCATCTACAAGCAGGCTGCAGGCGCGGGGATTTCGTTCTTTGCCGCCACGGGAGACGCCGGAGCGGCTACCTGCGACGGCAACAATGGGACGTATCCAGCTCAACTTGGACCGTCGGTGAATTATCCCGCCAGCAGTCCCGAAGTCACGGCCGTCGGGGGCACAGAGTTCAACGAGGGCACCGGCAGTTACTGGAACACCAGCAACAACATCCCCGGCGACGGCGGTTCAGCCAAGAGCTACATCCCCGAGATCGCCTGGAACGACAGCGCGTCGGTAGATGCTTTCGACGGCACTGGCGGAGGGCCCAGCAACTGCGCTTTCGGGACTGGAGTAACGAACGTCAGCGGATATAATTTCGAGCTCTGCAGCGCCCCGCCCAACGGCGGCTTCACCAAGCCGACGTGGCAGAGCGGGATCACGCCGAACGACAGCGTGCGGGACATACCCGATATTGCGTTCTCCGCTTCCAACGCGAACGATGCCTACATCGTGTGCGTTCCGGAGTCGGAAATCCTCAACAACGGCGTCTCCACGAGCACCTGCGCCAACGGCATCAATAGCGCCTTAACGTCGTTCCAATATCCCTCGGCCTTTGGCGGCACTTCCGCTTCGACTCCAGTGGCCGCGGGCATGACCGTGCTGTTGAATCAATATCTGGGAACGGCCGGCACCCTGGGCACCATTAACAAGCAGCTCTATTCCATCTACACGACCACCCCAACCGTGTTCCATGACATTGTCGCTGGGACAAACACGGCCACGGGCGGCACGTCCACCAACATCGTGCCGTGCGTTACGGGCGATCCCACGTTCGAGCCCAGCCAGCTGCGTTGCACAGGCGGCACGATGGGCTACTCGGCGGGGACCGGGTATGACCTCGTGTCCGGGCTTGGATCGGTGGACATAGACGCGCTGGCGAAAGCGTGGGCAGGAACGCTGAACGGATTCACCCTGTCCGCGACGACGCTGGCGAGCGTCTCTGCCGGCAATAGCGTCACCAGCACCATCACGGTTACGCCCGTGAACGGATTTACCGGAACGGTCACCTTCGCCTGTTCCGGCTTGCCGGTCGGGGCGAGCTGCACGCCGCCTCCCGCCAATGTGACGGGCGGCAGCGGCGCCACGACAGTGACGATTTCTACGTTGGCCAGCATGGCACTTACCACCGGCAGCACGGTGACCATCACCGGAACGTCGGGCGTGGTGCAGAGTACGACTACCGTGAACCTGGTGGTGACCGCGACCACGCAGAGTTTCACCCTGACGCCGCAGAATCAGACGTACCAGGTACCGCAGGGGCAGAGCGTTACGGCGACAGTCACTCTGACTCCGAGTAAGAACTTCAACACCCCGGTGTCTTACACCTGCAGTGAACAGGCAACCCTGACCGAGTCCACATGCACGGGGCCGTCGGGCCCCATCCCTGCCACGACGCCGGCCAGCTTCCTGATCACGACCACGGCAGCGACCACCCGGCTGCAGCGGCCGTTTGACCGGGGCACGCGGATTTTCTATGCCGCGCTGCTGCCGGGACTGCTGGGGATCGTGTTCACGTTCGGCTCGCGCCAGCGCTCGCGGCGCGGCATGCGGATGCTGGGGCTGATCATGGTGCTGGGATTCTCGACGCTGTGGCTGGGATCCTGCGGCGGGAACAACAGCAGCAGCGGAAATCCGGGAACGCCCAAGGGGTCCTATACGATCACCATCAACGCCACTACCGGAGGTACGAATCCGGTGACCGGGACCACCACCTTCACCGTGAACGTGCAGTAGATACTGGCCGGCAGGAGAATCAGTGGCGCTCCGTTCACGCGGAGCGCCTTTTTGTGTTGTCGATGGTTTCCGTTCGGGTACCCAGCCGCTATCAGCTACTCTGCCACAGGGGCCAAGGCCCCGCCAAATGAGGTTGTCACGAAACTCGTGCCGTCCGCTGAAGCGGACTCGGTTCATTCCACTTATGCCTTCCCGGCACTGCCGTGCCGGGCTGTCACATGCCGCCGCTTCGCGGCTGTAGCAGAGTTTGTCCCACCGTTACCGTGTTCTATCGAGTTCCGTAACAGACTCGAAATATTCGCCTCTTAACGCGGGCCCTTCGGCTCGCTCAGGGCAGGCTCTGAAGGCCCGCTCTTCCACCGTCGTTCCCGGCCACGCTTTGCCTTCTCATCCTCCATCTGCGAAACTGACCCTTGGCCACTGATCACTAGCCACTGATCACTGGCCACTGCTCATGGGTAAGATTCACGTTCTTTCCGAAGCCGTTGCCAATAAAATCGCCGCCGGCGAGGTGGTGGAGCGGCCTGCCTCGGTGGTGAAGGAGTTGCTGGAGAACGCACTTGACGCGGGGGCGACGCGGATCAAGATCAGCGTCGAGGCCGGCGGGAAGAAACTCATCCAGATCACCGACAACGGATGCGGCATGGTGCGCGACGATGCCATGCTGGCGTTTGAGCGCCACGCGACTTCCAAGATCAAAGATGCCGAGGACCTGTTGAGCGTGGCGACGCTGGGGTTTCGCGGCGAAGCGCTGCCTTCGATTGCATCGGTGTCGCGGCTGCGGCTGGAAACGCGGGCGGCCGATCCGGCTGAGAAAGACGCGGCCGGCACGGTCATCGAAATCAACGGCGGCAGGATTGCGCGGGTGGAAGAAGCAGGCCTGCCGCCGGGGACGTCGATCACGGTACGCGACTTGTTCTTCAATACTCCGGCGCGCAAGAAATTTCTGAAGTCCGAATCCACCGAGTTGTCGCATATCGCATCGCTGGTGACGCATTACGCGCTGGCCCATCCCGATAAACACTTCGAGCTGCATTCGGCCACCAATGCCATGCTGGTCGCGCCTCCGGTGGCGGGATCGAGCGAGCGCGTATACCAGGTGTTCGGCAAGGAGACGCTCGATCAGCTCATTCCTGTAGCCGCGCGGCAGGGGTTGGAGCGCATCGGGTTGCCGCAGCCGCCGCCGTGGCGGCGGAGGGAAGCGGAGGAAGATGGCGAAGTTGCAGAGAAAGATCCGGGCGAGATGCGGGCTCACGGGTTCGTTTCGAAGCCCGAGATTCAGAAGCTGAACCGCAATTCGATTTTCGTGTTTGTGAACGGGCGGCTGATCCGTGACCGGCTGGTGCAGCACGCGCTGACCGAGGCGTACCGGAACATCATTCCGCCCACGGTGTATCCGGTCGTGCTGCTGTTTCTGGAATTGCCGGCGGGTGAGGTGGACGTGAATGTGCACCCGTCAAAGACCGAGGTGCGTTTTCGCCAGCAGAGTGTGACGCACGACTTTGTGCGCGACTCCGTACGGGCTGCACTGATGAAAGCGCGTCCAGTGCCGCAATTTATGACGGAGATGCGAGCGCATGCGACGGCCAGTCAGGCGCTGACGCCGGGAGCGCTGACGCCCGGCGCCGATTGGGAACCGTCATCGGGCGCGGCTTCTGGCGCAGACGCTCCCGAGTTCCCGCGTCTCGCAACCGAGGCGGGACCCTTCGACAAGCTCAGGGCAGGCTATGGGGCACCCGCGGATTTTCCGGCTACGGGCGGATTCGCGCTGCACGCGCCTGTGCCACCGCCAATTTCGCAGCGGTTTCAGTTCGAGGGCGGCATCGCGGTCGAGGCCAATGCTGCAATTCCGGTCGCGCGGGGGCTCGCGAATCTTCCGATCGCACCGGAAGTGGCAGCCGCGGCGCGGGGAATTGAAGCCGTTCCCGACCATGGCTGTGCTCCAGCACTGGAGGTCGGCGAAGAGGAACCGACCCTGGCGTCGCTCGGAAGTCTGAAACCGCTGGGACAGATTCGCAATTCGTTCATCCTTGCGGTGAATGAAGATGGATTGTGGATTATTGATCAGCACGTGGCTCACGAGCGAGTGTTGTTTGAGCGGGTGCTGAGGCAGCGGGCGGCGCAGAAGGTCGAGAGCCAGCGGCTGCTGATGCCGATCGTGCTGGAATTGTCTCCGGCGCAGCAGGCGGTGTTCGCCGAGATTTCCGACGAACTCCAGCACAATGGATTCGAAGCCGAACCATTTGGCGCGCGCAGCGTGGCGGTGAAGGTGGCTCCGGCTGGAGTAGATGCGTCGGCGGTGGAGAACATGCTGCAAGAGCTGCTCGACCAGTTTTCGCGCGAGGAGCAGTCGCTGAATCTGGAGAAGGTTCGGGCGCGGATTGCAGCCTCGATTGCGTGTCACGCCGCCATCAAGGTAAACATGCCGCTGGAGCAGAACAAAATGGAGTGGCTGCTGGCGGAGTTGGCGAAAACGGATCATCCCATGTCTTGCCCGCACGGCCGGCCGGTGGTCCTAAGGTATTCTGTGAAGGATATTCAGAAGGCGTTTAAGAGAATCTAGCTGCGAGTCCCGAGTCCTGAGTCCCGAGTGGCCTCGCTCGCGACTCGGGACTCACAACTCACAGCTCGCTATGACTGATCAGGAACTCCAACAACTGCGGCGCGAGAAGTGGCGGCTGGATGGCAAGCCTGTCCGGACGATCGAGGCGGCGCGCGCGTTTCTGGAGGATGCGGGATTCTGCCTGATGTATCCGCAACGGCCGGCGCTGCTGGTGCCGACGTTCATCGGCGCGTTTGTGGGGTCGGAGGACCGGTTGCCGGACTGGCAGCATGCCTTTGCCGATCCGCGGGCGGCGGAGGCGGCTGAACTAATGGTGCGGTTGCTGCGCGAGCGGACCGCCTTTGAGGCCAATCTGTTCGCAGAAAATAACGGATTTCTGGTGGCGGCGCCGGTGTTCCCTTATTTTTATGCGCTGATGGGCGAGCGCAATCCCAAGCTGGCGCCGAAGGCGGGCGCGCGGGCGCCTTATTCGCAGCTGGCTTGCGACGCGTTTGCGCTCATCCAGCGTGACGGGCCGATCTCGAAGCAGAAGCTGCAGGAAGTGCTGGGCGGGAGTGTATCGTTTGCCGCGCTCGACGGTGCGCTGGGCGAGTTGTGGTCGAAGCTGCGCATCACGCGGGTGGACTACAAGGCCAGCGGAGGATCGGTGTGGGATTTGCTCTATCGCTGGGCGCCGGAGGCGGTGAAGGAGGGCGTCGGGCTCTCCGTGCAGGAAGCGATCACGGCGCTGCTCTCGAAATATCTGGACTGCGTAATCGCGGTGGAACAGTCAGACGCCGAAGTCTTCTTCGGAAACTTCATTGCACGATCGAAGGTGAGAGATGCGATCAACGCGCTGCTGGCCGCGCGGGAGTTGAGCTTCGTGCATGTGGGCGGACGATCCATGCTGCAGATCACGCCGGAGAGAGTGGCCGCGGCTCCGGCGCCGCGGAGTGCAGGGCGATGACTTTTTTCCTGAAGTTCTAACGGGAATCCTCGTGTCCAATGAGTCATATTTCAGGAGCTATCGCGGGCGCCTTGCGCCGTCGCCGACCGGACTGCTGCATCTGGGACACGCGCGCACGTTCTGGATCGCGGCGCAGCGCGCGGCCGAGCACGGAGGGCAGTTGATCCTGCGCAATGAAGATTTGGATCCGCAACGCTGCCGCGCCGAATTTGTTCAGGCGATGCTCGAAGATTTGCGCTGGCTGGGAATCGAGTGGACGGAGGGGCCAGATTGCGGCGGGGCGCTCGGTCCATATACGCAGAGTGAACGGCGGGCCCAGTATTTGGAGGCGTGGAAGAAGCTGCGCGACCGGGGAGCGATTTATCCGTGCACGTGTTCGCGGCGGGACGTGGCGCAGGCAGTCGCGGCGCCGAACGAGGGCGATGATGAGCCGATCTATCCCGGGAAGTGTCGACCACAGTTGCAGCGGAGCTTCGCTCCGCCCGGCCGGGTTGAAAACCCGGCCCCACACAATCAAAACCAGACAGCCGAGGTGGTTGATTCTCCCGGCGCGATCCGGTTCGCTGAGCCCAAGGGAGTGAACTGGCGGTTTCGGGTTCCCGATGGTGAAGAGGTCCGCTTTACTGATTTGCATCTTGGACCGCAGCGTTTGACTGCTGGGCGGGATTTCGGGGATTTCATCGTTTGGCGACGCGATGATGTGCCGGCTTATCAACTCGCCGTAGTAGTCGACGACGCGGCCATGCGGATTACCGAAGTTGTGCGGGGAGCGGACTTGCTGAAGTCAACGGCGCGGCAGCTTCTCCTGTTCCGGGCTTTGGGCCTTCCGGCGCCGGATTATTATCACTGCGATCTGGTGCGCGACGAGGCGGGCGTGAGGCTGGCGAAACGGCACGATGCCTTGAGCATCCGGAAACTGCGTGCGATGGGATGGACGGCGGAACAGGTGCGGGAAGATACGGGCCCACTTGCCTAGCCGAGACAAGCTCTGATCCGGCTTTGAGACCGGGATTAGCAGCCGTAAGCGGCAACGCTGTCGAGCTTCGCTCGACCGGACAGCCGAGGGCGGCTGTCCCCACATGGGTAGTTCCGCAAACTAAGGCACCGCTGTTGAGGCGCTTGAAGCGCGTCTCCGCCGCCCGTAAACTGGAATCATGCATGTGCACGCACACGGCGCGGGCAGTCCCACGCGAGTTCTGAAGATTTCGCTGGCCGTGACCCTGGCCTACATCGTGCTGCTGGTTGTGGCCGGCGTGCGGGCGCACTCTCTGGCCCTGCTGTCGGAGGCGGGACACAATCTCTCGGACTTCCTAGCGCTGGCGCTGTCGCTGGTCGCAGTTTATTTCCAGTCGCGTCCGGCGAGTTCCACCAAGACCTACGGTTATCACCGCGCCGGAGTGCTGGTCGCGCTGGTCAATGCCAGTGCACTGGTGGCAGTTTCGTGCTTCATTTTCTATGAGGCCTTCCGCCGGCTGCAACATCCCGAGCACGTGCAGGCCAGCGTGATGATGTGGGTGGCGGCGGCCGGCGTGGTGATGAATGGCGGGATCGCGCTGCTGCTGTATCGCGCCGGCGGCGACGTCAATATCCGCAGCGCGCTGCTGCACGAAGTTGGGGACACGCTTTCCACCGCGGCCGTTATCGCGGGAGGCTGGGCCATCCTGGTCACCGGCCATTACTGGATTGACTCGGCCCTGTCTGTCGGAATCGGCGCGCTGATTCTCTGGTCAGGGTTCGGCATTGTGCGCGAAACCTTGAACATTCTGCTGGAGGGCACGCCGCGCGGCATGAAGCTGGAAAAGATCGAGTCCGCGATCCGGTCGGTCGAGGGAGTCAACGACGTCCACGACTTGCATGTGTGGAGCATCGGATCAGAAACCCACGCGCTCTCCTGCCACATCTCGATCGCCGATATCCCGCCATCGGTCAGCGAGCGCATTCTGCGCGACGTGAAAGAGCGGCTGCTGCATGGCTTCCGCATTGACCACACGACGATCCAGTTCGAGCACGTGGTGTGTGAAGTGGCGCATGGGTGCGTGATTCCCGTAGCGGAAAGCGAAGAAGAACACCACAGCCACGGGCACTAGACGCGGACGACCAAACGCTGGCGTTATTCAAAACATGGCGGATCCGTGCGTTTGCACTTCAATTCTGGTAAGTTCGAGGGTCGCCGGCAGTTTGGAACGGCGGCTCCGCAACTTCGACAAGGTTGACCGCCGAAAGTCGTCGAGATTTCAAATCGAGAGCTCAAAATGGCCGCTACGAATCACGCCCTGAGTGCCGAACGGATCGTGAACATCGAGGATCTGCGCCGAATGGCGCAGCGGCGGGTTCCCAAGGCTGTCTTCGATTATCTGGACGGAGGCGCGGAAGCCGAGGCGACGTTATGCGAAAACTGCCGCGTTTTCCGCGACGTTCTCTTTCGGCCGCGCGGAGCGGTGGCCTCGGCCGATTGCAGTCTCAAGACCCGGGTGCTGGGACAGGAAATCTCGTTTCCGGCAATGCTCGCTCCCGTCGGCTACAGCCGCCTCATGCATCCCGGCGGAGAAGTGGCAGCGGCCCGAGCCGCGGGCGAGGCCGGCACCGGCTATATTCTTTCCACGATTTCCGGTCACAAGCTGGAGAACGTAAGAGCCGCATCACAAGGTCCGGTGTGGTACCAACTGTATTTGATGGGAGGCCGCGAAGCGGCCGAAGGCGCGCTGGACCGCGCCCGACGCGCCGGTTTTTCTGCCTTGGTGATTACGGTAGATACTGCAGTGGCCGGGATGCGCGAACGCGACCCGCGCAATGGCATGAAGGCGCTCCTTGGGACCTCTCCGTTTGCGAAAATTCCCTACTTGCCCGAAATTCTCGCCCATCCCGGCTGGCTGGCGGGGTTTCTTCTGGACGGAGGCGTGCCCAAGCTGGAGAACATCGTGATCCCAGGCAAGGGACCGATGGAACTCATTGATGTTGCGGCGGCTTTGGCGCAGGCTGCGGTGACCTGGAAGGACCTGCGATGGATCCGCGAGCTCTGGCCCGGGCCGATTGTAGTTAAAGGCCTTCTTACCGGCGAGGATGCTCGGCGGGCCGTAGATGAAGGCGCCGCCGCGGTCGTGGTCTCAAACCACGGCGGCCGGCAACTCGATTCCGTATCTCCCACACTACGGGCGCTGCCGGAGGTGGTTGCCGCCGTGGGCGGTCAGGTGGAAGTGCTTATGGATGGCGGCATCCGGCGTGGAGCTGACATTGTCAAAGCCATCTGCCTGGGAGCGCACGCCGTCCTGGTCGGCCGAGCTTATGCCTATGGACTAGCCGCGGCCGGACAGCCGGGAGTCGCGCGGGCACTGGAAATTTTGCGCGCCGACGTGGAGCGCACGATCCGGCTCCTCGGCTGCGCATCGGTCGCTGCCCTGGATCGGTCTTACGTAGAAGTGCCGCGGTCGTGGAGCGCTGGTTAGGAGGCGCCACCCGCTCGGGTCTGTTGCCACTACGCGTGATCCAGGATCGCTTCTGTCTTCGCGTCCCAATACAGTTTCTTCCCCGACCAGTAGGACTGCGCCGCCATGATGCAGGCCACGGAATGCGCGAATCCAGCTTGCACCGGAGAGTCAGGCTGCCGGCGCGAGCGCATGCAGTCGAACCAGTTACCCATGTGCTCCAGGGACAGGTCGTCAATCCCCATCGGCGGAAGTTCGGTCTGGCCCGGAAGAAGGATGGTTTTTGATTTTCTCTTCTGGTCAATGTCGGCGTCGTCTTCGTGCGTTCCCTTTTCTTCGACCAACTGGTAGCGCGGGCTGCCTTCTCCACCGACGTTGAATAGCGTGGCGGTCTTCCCCATGTAGCGCGTGAAGCTGGGCGCGTCATTGCCAAAGCTGGTGGAATAGCTGACCAGGAATCCTTTCGGATACTCCAGCAGGGTTTGAAACGTGTCGGCGTTTTCGCGGCCATCGTGCCAGGCGAAGACGCCGCCGTGGGAAACGGCAGACTTGGGGAAGTGGTCGTCCATGAACCAGTGGACCAGATCTATGGCGTGGCTCATCCACTGGTCCGGAATGCCGCTCGAAAACTCCCGGTAGAGGCGAAACTCAAAATACAGTTGGGGATCGAAGGGGCGCGATGGCTTGGTGAGCAACCACTTGCTCCAATCTGTGTCTTGCTCGCGGATTTGCTTTACCTCCGGACGGCCGCGCCAGCGTGGACCGTGGTAGTTCCACACGATCTCCACCTTACTGATGTCTCCCAACGCGCCGCTGCGGACGACCTCCTGCGCCGCGTTCTGGTACGGCTCGCTGCGATGCTGCGTGCCCACCTGGACGATGGTTTTGGCGTGGATCACGGCGTCACGCGCCGCCTGCGCTTCCGCCAGCACATTCCCCATCGGTTTCTCGACGTAGGCGTCTTTGCCTGCTTCGGCCGCCATTTTCAGGACGGGCGAGTGCGAGTGTTCGGGAGTCGAGATCAGCACGCCGTCCACATCCTTCATGGCAAGCACTTCTTCCAGGTGCGCCGCGGCGCGTGGAACCCGGCCGTAATATCCGGTATTAGTGGCCACAGCTTTCTCGCGGTTGCTCTTCCACAAATCGCAGACCACGGTCATCTCGACGTTGTGAGTATCTTTCAGCTTGGAGGCAATCTCGTCGAGTTCTCGGCCGCGGTTGCCGATGCCGATGTGCGCCAGTGAAATGCGGTCATTAGCGCCGGCGATATTTTCGTAAGACAGCGCGGTGCGGGGCAGGACTGCACTCCCTGCGATGACTGCGGCCGACTTGCCCAGAAAGGCTCGACGATTCATTTGCTGAGAGGATTCAGTCATGATGTGCTCCAATCTCGATGTGCTCCGGCCGGGCGGAAATGGCGATCCGGACCTGAACGTTTCCGACCGCCATGCTACGGGTGAGCTATAGGCAAGTCAAGGAAGGCGGCAATGCGACATGCTGGTAGACATGCACATCCCCGATCGCCCTTGCGCACGGTCGAACAACTGTTTATGGTTCTCCCATGAATTTCCCCCGGTCCAGTGGGGTTCTGCTGCATCCGACGTCGTTGCCGGGGCCTCACGGCGCGGGCGATTTCGGCCCCGAGGCCTATCGCTTCGTGGATTTCCTGCATTCGGCCGGGCAGAAACTCTGGCAGGTTCTTCCCCTGAATCCGACGGGTTACGCAGACTCGCCCTTCCAATGTTTTTCCGCCAGCGCCGGGAACCCGCTTCTGATCAGCCTCGATCTGCTGGCTGATCAAGGCATTCTCAGCCGGGAAGATGTGCGCAGTGCCCCGTCCTTTCCGGTTGAGAGTGTGAACTACGGAGCCGTCATTGGTTTCAAAATGCCTCTCCTCGAAAAGGCCGCGAAGAATTTCCTGGCTAACGCGTCGGGTGAGAGGCGCGGCCGGTTTGAAGAATTTTCACAGGCCAATGCGGCGTGGCTCGATGACTTCGCGCTGTTCATGGCGGTCAAGCAAGCGCACGGTCTGGTGGCGTGGACCAAATGGCCCTCCGATATCGCGGCGCGCCAGCCCGAAGCCATGATGCGCTGGACGGAACGGTTGGCCGCCGCGATCGCTGCCCAGAAATTCTTCCAGTACGAATTCTTCCAGCAGTGGCAGGAACTTCGCGCCTACGGGCGCGAGCGCAACGTCGGCATCATCGGCGATGTTCCCATCTATGTTGCCCACGACAGCGCCGACGTGTGGTCGAACCGGCAGTTCTTCCTGCTCGACGAACGCGGCCGTCCGCTGAAGATTGCAGGTGTGCCGCCCGACTACTTCAGCGCTACCGGGCAGTGCTGGGGCAATCCGATCTACAACTGGCCGCTGCTCCGGCAAACCGGATACCAGTGGTGGGTCGAGCGGCTGCGCTCCGCGCTTCGCCTCTATGACTTCGTCCGCATCGATCATTTCCGCGGCTTCGAAGCCTATTGGGAAGTGCCGGCCCACGAGACCACCGCCATCAACGGCCGCTGGATCAAGGGGCCAGGGGCGGAACTGTTCTCCGTGCTCCGTAAAGAACTTGGAGACTTGCCGATTATTGCCGAGAATCTCGGCGTAATCACTCCGGAGGTCGAGGCCATTCGCCACGAATTCGGCTTTCCTGGCATGGCCATCCTGCAATTCGCATTCGGCAATGATCCCCAGGCGCCGACGTTCAAGCCACACAACTACGTCCGCGACCTCGTCGCCTACACCGGCACGCACGACAACGACACCGTGGCCGGCTGGTGGTCGAGCGGCGGCGGCGATAGCACGCGTACGCCGGAAGACGTCGAGAAAGAACACGCGCATGCCCGAGCTTATCTCGGCTTCAAAGACGACCCCATCCACTGGGTCATGATCCGCGGCATCATGTCGTCGGTGGCCAACACGGCCATCGCCCCCATGCAGGACATTCTGGGCCTGGGAAGCGAAGCGCGCATGAATCTGCCGGGCGTGCCGAGCGGCTATTGGAAATGGCGCATGAAGCCAGGCGCGGCAACCGATGCGATCGCGGCACGGCTGAAAGAAATGGTTCAGCTCTACGACCGTTAGGGAAGTAGCTTTGAGCTGCGAGCTTTGAGCTTCGAGTCTTTGGCTGGTAGCTCCGCTCGCAGCTCATAGCTCATAGCTCAAGGCTCGTAGCTCAAGGCGGTGCACATGGAAAAGCCCGACAAATCCTTCTGGCAAATCTGGAACATGAGCTTCGGTTTCTTCGGCATCCAGTTTGGCTGGGGATTGCAAATGGCCAACATGAGCGCCATTTATGAATACCTTGGCGCTCGTGCCGATCAGATTCCCATCCTGTGGCTGGCCGCTCCCCTCACCGGACTCATTGTCCAACCCATCATCGGGCACGCCAGCGATCACACCTGGGGACGTCTCGGCCGGCGCCGGCCATACTTTCTTGCGGGGGCAATCCTCAGTTCATTTGCCCTCATCCTGATGCCGCGCTCATCCGCACTCTGGATGGCAGCTGGACTGCTGTGGATCCTCGATGCCTCGATCAACATCAGCATGGAGCCGTTTCGCGCCTTCGTCGCCGATCTGCTTCCCGAGCGGCAACGCACGCGTGGGTTCGCCATGCAGAGCCTGTTCATTGGAATCGGCGCCGTGTTTGCCTCGACCCTGCCGTGGATGCTGACCAACTGGTTTCATCTGGGAGCGGGCGCGCCCGGACATGCGATTCCGCTGACCGTTCGTCTCTCTTTTTATATGGGAGCAGCGGTGTTCTTCAGCGCGGTCCTGTGGACCGTCGCGACTACCAAAGAGTATCCGCCGGAGGACATAGAAGCTTTCCGGCGCATGAAGTCCGAGAAACGCAGCCTGGCCACCAATGCCGCGGAGATTTTCGATTCGATCGCGGGAATGCCGCGGACCATGCGCCAGCTCGCGCCCGTGCAGGTTTGCACCTGGATGGGACTGTTTTGCATGTGGCTCTACTTTCCCGTGGCGGTGGCGCACAACGTGTTCGGCGCGCCCGATACTACTTCACCGCTCTATACGGCCGGGATCGAGTGGGGAGGCAATTGCTTCGCCGTATATTCGGCAGTGTGTTTTGCCTTTGCATTTTTTCTGCCGGCCATCGCTCGCGCCCTCGGACGCAAGCACACGCACAGCCTCTGCCTGGTCGCCGGCGGAATCGGGCTGATTTCGGTTGCATTCATTCACAACAAATATGTGCTGCTGCTGACCATGGTCGGTGTCGGTATCGCCTGGGCCAGCACGCTCGCCATGCCGTACTCCGTGCTGGCCGCATCGCTGCCCAAAGAGAAGACCGGAGTTTACATGGGCATTTTTAACTTCTTCATTGTGACGCCGGAAATTATCGCGTCCCTGTTCTTCGGATGGGTTATGAACCACCTGCTGCACAACAATCGGCTCACCGCCGTGGTTGCCGGAGGCTGCTTTATGATCGTCGCGGCGCTGCTTATGCAGAGGGTTTACGATCCGGGAGAGGCGAACGCGGGAGTCGAAGAAAAACAAGCAGCATTACGCCCCGCCGCAACATAGTTAAATGGCTGGAATCCAGTTCTTGGGGTGCGCCGGGTCTCGTTTCTCCGGCCGAACGGCGATTCCTTCTGGCACCCACACGCACTGAGTCTCGCCTTGAGATCTGCAATTCGCAGCAGGGTCCGCTTCTACCTGCTGTGTAAGTCGATTCAGATTGTCCGGCCTTCCGGCGGCCAAGATCGCCTGGTTGTGGTCAGCAGCGCTGACGCGCATGAGAAAAATGATCCGCACATATCTGGCATTGACGGAGAAATCAAACAGACGCAGCAGCGGCTGTGGCTTCCGGGATGTTTTCCCGTCTATTGTGGTTTCGGCGGAAACGAACTCAATCCCCACGCCAGGGCCTTGCCCGGACGTGACGGCATAGTAGGAGGTTTCGTAACCAATAAAGCCGCCTCCGGCCGAAAGCCCCACCGAGCCGCCAGCGTCGGCCGTTTCTATGAGCTCCGGCTTGTACTTGCCGGACTTGAGAATCGGAGTGACAGTCCGGATTCGCCATCCGGGTTGCAGGTCCACATAACTGCGGTCGGCAACAGGCGGCGGCTGAGCGTGCGGGACATGCATCGCGCAACCGATTGAGGTTGCGGTCACTGCCAAGGATAAGGACAGAGACAGCGGCAACCGGCTAGGAAACTGGAGCATATCAGCTTGATTCCGCTCAGTCGTTAATCGCCTGATACGCGAGTTCGTGCACCTGCTGGTTCAGGGTCAAGCCTCCTTCGGGATGCAGTTGCGCCATAAAGATGACGATCATCTGCTCCTTCGGGTCAATGGAAAAACCGGTATAGAAAAACCCTCCCCAGTTGTACTCGCCCGGAGATCCCAGTTCGGAGAGCGGCGCTTTGATGCCTTCGATTCCGAAGCCGAGGCCGAAGCCCTGGTCGGGGCTGATCTTTCCCAGGGAATCCGAGGTCATCAGTTCGACAGACTTGCGGCTCAACAGGCGCGTGTTGCCCGCCTTGCCGCCATCGAGCATCATCTGGCAGAGGCGCGCGTAGTCGGTCGCCGTGGAAACCAAGCCAGCGCCGCCTGAGAATAGCTTCTTCGGGCCGCGGGAAGGGTAGTCGGCAGAATAGACAAAAGTTCCTTCCCGGATGGGAGTGTCGGGAAAGCGATTCAGCCCCTTTTCCGGATAATAGGTATACGCCGTGGCCAGCCGGTCGAGTTTATTCTCTGGCGGATAGAAATACGTATCCTTCATGCCCAGAGGCTCGAAGATGCGAGTGCGGAAGAATTCGTCCAGCGGCATGCCTGAGACCACTTCCACGAGACGGCCCAGCACATCCACGCCCAGACTGTATTCGAAACGGTCGCCGGGGTTGAACAACAGCGGAAGGCCGGCCAGGTGCTTCACACTGTCCCCAATCGTGCCGTCGTACGCGAGCAGGCCGCTGGCCACGCCTGCTTTCTCGTACATGGGGCCCAGATCTTCATTCCAGTTGTAGGTGATCCCCGAAGTGTGGCGAAGCAGATCGCGAATGGTGATTTCTTTCGTGGCCGGAATCGTATAGGGCTCGCCCGACGCGGGTTTTACCAGCACCTTGGGATTTTTGAACTCGGGCAGGTACTTGGAGACCGGATCGTCGAGGAGGAACCGGCCCTCTTCGTACAGAATCATGACTGCCACGCTGGTGATGGGTTTGGTCATGGAGCAGATACGGAACATGGCGTCGGGCCGCATGGCTTTGCCGGCTTCGCGGTCCATCATGCCTTGCGCCTTGTACCAGGCTACGTGGCCATGCCGGACGACGAGCGTGACCGCACCGGCGATGCGTTTGTCATCAATGCTGCGCTGAACGGTCGCGCCGATGCGTTCCAACCGTTCGGACGACAAGCCAACCGCTTCCGGCTTGGCTGTGGGCAGGTCCTGGGCCGCCGCCGCGACGACAAGAATAAAAAAACCGAGAAGAACCGCAATGATCCGGTTCTTCCCGGCTGAGAAACGCGTGGAGCGCATGCTTCCTCCCATATGGTTCTAGGACTTGATCGTCTTTGACGCTTCATCCCAGGTAACTGCTTTCTTGCGGAAGTACGATTCATTGGCCATGTGACAGGCAATGGCGGCATTGTTGCCGAAGACCGCGTCTTCCGTCACCGGCTTGCGCGAGCGCACCGACTGGAAGAAGTTCTGCAGATGCGGACGCACATCGTCCCAGTCGTGGCCCTTGTAGACGATGTCTTCGTGTACGGGTTCTTTCCCCAGCGGGGGATCGTGTTCCGCATGCCACTGCTTGAAGTACTCTTCCCGCATCTTGGCCGGGAAGCTGTAGGCGTAGTAGCTGGGATCCATATCTACGCCGGCCTGAGGCGAATACTTCAGATCAAACTCGCCGGCGTCGATGAGTCCCTTCGGTCCCATGAAGCGGGCGATTTCCGGCGATTCGCAGCCCAGGTCCAGGCGCACGTAAACCGGGATTCCGTGATAGTCGAACAGCACGGTGTGGAAGTCCGGCATGTCGCGGCCGTCGTTGAAGCGGAAGATGCCACCCAGCGCAGTCGCCGACCGCGGGATTTCATTCCATCCCAGTGTGACCAGCATTCCGCTGATGAGGTGCACCATCAAATCGCCGGCTACGCCCGTGCCGTAGGTCTTCCAGCAGCGCCAGCGCGCGAAATGAAGCTTGTTGAAGGGAATTTTGGGAGCGTCGTTGAGCCACGTGTCCCAATCGAGCGTTTCCGGCGAGAGATCAAACGGAGGCGGATATTCCCAGGCGCCGGTCGGATCGTTGCGGCCCAGCGTGAGTTCTACCATTTCGACGTCGCCAATGGCGCCCGCCTTGTACATTTCGTTGGCCTTAGCGCAGAGCTCAGAACTGACTCGCTGCGAGCCGATCTGCACGATGCGATTGTTTTTCTGCGCCGCCTCGACCATAGCCAGTCCGTCAGCCACGGTGTGCGACATCGGCTTCTCGCAGTAGATGTCCTTGCCCGCATTGCAGGCATCGACCACCACGCGTCTATGCCAGTGATCGGGCACCGCCGCCACAATGCAGTCAATGTCCTTGCGATCGAGCAGTTCCTGATAACGGCGGGTGGTGGGCAAGCTTGCGTTGCCAGTCAGTTCCCTGGCCAGCGTGTGGCGCCCGTCATACAAGTCGGCGGCAGCCACACACTCCACGCCCGGAAGAGTGATCGCACTGGGAAGCAGGCCCGAACCCTGCATTCCGATTCCGATCATGCCGAAGCGAACGCGATCGCTGGGCGCGACCATCCGCGGCAGCGGCGCTGCTTCGAGCAGGATAGTTTTGGAAATCAGCACGCCGCCGGCGGCGGCCGCGCTTCCTTGCAAGAATGCACGTCTGGAAAGACGACGTTTCATACGAATCCCTCCGAATGAGTTGACTGCGACCTTTTTCCCGCCAATGCAATTACTTCTTGAGAGGCTTGATAGCAACTTCCTTGAAGAACACGATGTCTTCGTCGCTGTGATTTTGCAGGCCCATGTAGCCGAACTCGGGGCGCGGACCGCGCTGGGGTTCGAAATCGAACTTGCGCTCCGGCACCGGATCGCCTTCCTTGAAGTCCGTTACCTTGACGCCGTTAAGCACGACGATTGTGCGTGGCCCGTCGAGCGTGATGTCCATCGTGTTCCATTCCGGTCCCGGCTTCCACGCGTGTTTCACGAGAGGCTTGGTCAGCGAGTACAGCATGGCCGTTTCGTGATACTCGTCCTCGCTGGGGGTCGCTCTTTCTGGGTGATTGTCGATCTGCACTTCGTAGCCGTAATGCACGGGCATCCACTCTTCGCGCGGCTCAAGGGGAATGCGGATGAACACGCCGGAATTGTCGTCCTCGTCGCGCATCTTGTAAACGACGTGAATCATGCAATTGCCGATCTTGCCGCCGGTCCAGTAGAGCAGGCCCATACCGCCGTGGGTGCGGATCAAGCCGTCTTCCACGGTGTCGCTGCCCGGGCCGACATGTTTCCAGCCGGTCAAATCCTTGCCGTTGAAAAGCTGCTGCCACTTGTCGGGATCGCCTTTGCAGACGTTCTCCTCGGATGCGAACGCCAGCGTTACGAAACCAGCCAGCAGGAAAAGGAAGACAATAAAACGTTTCAACATTAGGAATCTCCTCGAGATTTTCGACTGCCTGTTTTATGACAGACCAATCTACTCGCAATGGCGGTCGGGAATCAATCGGGGGAAGTGGTGTGGAAGGTCGCGGGAGCGGGCGTGTTGTGGGGGCGGGGGTTTTGAGTGCGAATGCCTGTTAGCGGAGGCTGAGAGAGACTAGAATGTCCTTACAAGCCCATGAGAAGCGCGGCGGTTTTAGTCCTATTCGTATCAATCCTCTCGTTTGGTGATTCGTCTCCGAGCGCGAGACGCGACGCGGCACTCAAGGCAATCAACGCCTGCATTCAGCGCAATGAAGTCTCCAGTCGCGAGTGTCGAAAACTGAATACGAACGTCCAGACCCTGGTCGACGTGTACAAGCGAGGCGACAAAAGCGTGTTGCCGGTCCTTTTTAGATTCACTTACCTGACAGACTTTTATGGGGAGGCGTTGCTGAATGACCCCGATGGCTTTCTGACCGCGATGAGCCAATTGCAGGCGAAGGATCAGAGAGCTGTTGCCGCCGGAATTGCGGGAGGGGATTTGTTCGGACTCCGCAGCAAGGAGCGATTCGACGCAATCAGGGCGCTTTTGAGCGAGATTCCTGACTCAGACCCGATCAAGGCAACTGCGCAGGTCTGCTTGAAGACTCTCGAAAGAATAAATGCGTCATTTTTCGAAACCTACTTCCCGCCGCAGACATTTACCTCACGAGCTGCCGATTTCGAAATTCATTGGTATTCAGCAGATATGTACGCGCTTGGTGAAAGGCCGTTGTGGCCACCTCCCAGTGAACCAGAAGCAACTTACCGACTGACACACCTCCCCGCGTTCACAGGTCCCACTGTCGTCACCCTGTCTGTTTCTCCCGATGGTGAAGGACGAGTCGCGATCAAAACCATCAGCCAAGACCGCGAGATCACAAAGGTCGATGAAACTGTGGTCGCCCATCGTGATCGGCTAACCCGATTCTTCGCGCTGTTAGATCAAGCGCATTTCTGGACGACACCGACGGAGTTGCTACCACGCGGATTAGACGGAGCCGAGTGGGTAATGGAAGGCGTTAAGGACGGTAAGTACCGTGTCGTTGTCCGCTGGTGTCCCGACATCGAGCGCCAGTCTCCCGAGGAGATTTCGTTCGCCGAGGCGGGCCACTCACTGTTCGAGATTGCTGGACACAAGCACGCTGGGGGCTGCTGACTTCGCTTCGACAGGTTGGCGAAGAATCCCGATTTCACTCATTGCCTTCTCTCGACACCAGCATTCCCGCACCCGCGCCCGCGCCGCCCTCGGCCTCGCGCTTCTTCTGCCAGTCCGCTTCCGTGAGCACGGAAATCGCCTCGGTTTTTTTCTTCTTCAAGCCGACATTGATGCCGGGAAGCTCTTTCTGGGTCAGCTTCTGGAAATCGCCGACTACGTCTTCGAGTTCGTGCGCCAGAGAATCGGCCCGCGCCGCTTGATAGTCCGCGGGACGGCCCTCGTAGCCATTGACGGTGCCGTAGAGCTGGCCGAGAAGTTCGCGGATGCGCTCCTCGCCGGTGACCATGCCGCCTTCCTTCGTCGCTACGACTTTCGCGCGCAATGCGTCGCATTGGGCCCCCAGATCCTGAAGTTGCTTCCGCAGCGGATCCTTCTCCGCCAGCTTCGCCGCCCTCGCGTTGGCCGCATCGCGCACGCCCTCGATGGCCTCAACCGAGTACGTCATGTGTTCGATGCTGTGATAGATCTTCATGGTCAGGTCAAACTGGGCCTTGCGATCTTCCAGCGAAAACTTCGCCCGCGGGTCAAGCACCACATTCAGCTCTTCGGTGTAGATATTGCCGCCTTTGGTCATCTTCACCGTGTAAGTGCCGGGCAGTACGCGCGGACCCTGTGCGGCCTCGAACAACGCGGTCGCCGCGGGCGGAGCCGCCGGTGCCTTCACGTGCATGGACCAACTGGCGCGGTTCAATCCGCGATGCTTGCTTCCAGCCACGGTGTCCACCAACTTGCCATTCTGGTCCAGAATCTCGATCTTTAGATCTCCAAAAATGTGCCGGCTCTTCTGGTAGTAGGTAATCTGCGCCTCCGAGGGCCGGTTGCGGCCGGTGAAGGTATCGTCGCCTTCGGACCATCCGCCCCCGGCATCAAAATACTGAATGGCGCGGCCGGGGATCAGAGTGGCCTCTTTCGCCATCAGTTCGGGAGTGAGAGCGCGGAACGCGGAAATGTCATCCATGATCCAGATGCCGCGCCCGTGGGTCGCCAGCACCAGGTCGCTCTCGCGAGCCTGCACCGCAATGTCGCGCACAGCGACCGCGGGAAAGTTGCTGCCTTTGTACTGCGCCCAGTGCTGGCCGCCGTCAATCGAAATCCAGAGCCCAAATTCCGTACCCAGGAATAACAGGTTCGGGTTGACCGAATCTTCCTTGATCACGTGGGCATATCCGCGCACGCCGTTTTCCTGCAGCGGAAGTGCCGTCCAGGTCTTGCCATAGTCCGAGGTCTTGTGGGCGTAGGGCTTCATGTCGCCGAAGGTGTGGCGATCGAAGGTCGCGTAGGCGGTGGCTTCGTCAAAGCGGCTGGCTTCAACGGTCGATACCCAGGAATTCCTTCCCAGGCCGGAGATGTTGCCCACGACATTGGTCCAGGTCTTGGCGCCATCGCGCGTGATCTGGAGGTTGCCATCGTCGGTGCCCACCCAGATGATCTGCCCATTCTTGGGCGACTCGGAAATGGAATAGATCGTGGTGTGCATTTCCGCCGACGAATTGTCCACGGTCACGCCGCCGGATTCCTCCTGCTTCTGCTTCTCGGGATCGTTGGTGGTGAGGTCGGGCGAAATGCGGTCCCACGACTGGCCGTGATCGCGGGAGCGGAAAAGGAACTGCGCCCCGATATAGATCGTGCCCTTCTCGTTCGGGCTCATGTGAATCGGGGTGTTCCAGTTGAAGCGCAGCTTCTTCTCGCCGTAGTTGGGCAGCGGCTTGATGCCACGCATTTCGTGCGTATTGCGGTTCACGCGGCCGATCTCTCCACCCTGATATTCCGCGTAAATATATGTAGGATCCGAGGTGTCCTCGAACATCCAGAATCCATCCCCGCCAAACATGTTCTCCCAGCGTGAATTCGAAACGCCTCCCGGATAAGACGAATCGCCCACCCAGGAACTGTTGTCCTGCAACCCGCCGTAGACGTGATAGGGATCGGAATTGTCGGTGCTGACGTGGTAGAACTGCGAAATCGGCAGGTTCATCTGGTGCTTCCAGCGGCTGCCGCCGTCCTCGCTGCGCCACAGGCCGCCGTCGTCGCCGGTAATCACGAGGCTCGGGTTCCTGGGATCGATCCAGACGTCATGGAAGTCGCCGTGCGCTCCTCCGGAGACATAGTTGAAACTCTTGCCACCGTCGGTCGAGAGCAAAAGAGGACCATCCGGTTTGAAGATTTTGTTTTCGTCCTTGGGGTCAACAATCAGGTTGCCGAAATAGAATGGCCGCCATACTACGTAATTACTGGCATCGAGCCTCGTCCAGTTGGCTCCGGCTTCGTCGGAGCGGTAAAGTCCCCTTCCTTTTTCCGCCTCGATGTTGGCGTAAACGACCTGGGCCTTTGAGGGCGCGACCGCCATGGCCACTCGGCCCCAGGGCTTTGGCGGCAGGCCTTTAGCGCTGTTGTCGTCGATTTCGGTCCAGTGATCGCCGCCATCGGCGGACTTGAACAGTCCGCTGCCCGGCCCGCCGGAACGGAATGTCCAGCCTTGGCGTCGGAAATCCCACATGGCGGCATAAACGGTCTTCGGCTCCGCCTGGCTCATCGCCAGCAAGCCGCAACCGCTGGACCTGTTGGCGCCCGCCAGGACTTTCTTCCAGGTCTTGCCGCCGTCGCTCGTCTTGTAGACTCCGCGCTCGTCGTTGTCATCCCAGAGATGGCCGGTCGCGCAGACCAGGACGTCGTTGCCGTCGTGCGGATCAACCAGAATCTTCGCAATGTGCTCGCTGTCTGTGAGGCCGACGTTGGTCCAGTTCTCACCGCCGTCGGTAGACTTGTAAACGCCGTCGCCGATCGAAACGCTATTCCGCACCCAGCTCTCGCCGGTGCCGACCCAAACCGTCTTCGAATTTGATGGATCAATGGCCACGGCTCCGATTGACTGCACACTCTCCCGGTCGAAAACGGGCCGGAAGCTGATCCCGCCATTGACCGACTTCCACACACCGCCGCTCGCCGACGCCACGAAGATAGTGAGGCGCCCGTCCTGATCCACCGCATCCACGGCGGCCACGCGTCCGCTCATGGTCGCCGAGCCGACATTGCGCGCCGGAAGACCCGAAACCGTTGCGGCGTCGAACTTATAGCCGCCCTGGCCGAAGGTCAGCGATGCAGCTCCCAACAGGGCGATACCAGACCACAGACTTAACTTCGTCAGGGAATTGCGAGAAGCAGCACGTGCGTTCATGATTTGCAGTCCTTTTTTCAGCAGTTTTCCTGGAGGCGCAAGTCTCGCCGATGGTAAAAGATGACTCGCCTCACTTTTTCGCGGTGTCCGGTTTAGCGGCCTGCTTCAGAGACGCGGGGACGGCAAAATCCGCCGGGTCGATAGCCACATTCACCTCAATCTTCTCGATGGTTGTTGTCTGAGCGTCAGGATCTTCCTTCGATCCCTCCGAACTCCAGAACGGATACATGACTCCGGCTACCGGTTTGTAGGAGCCCATTTCGGTCACGCTCTCGCGAATGGTCCCGCGAATGGTCTCCTGCACTTCCTTTCGAATCTCCAGAAAAGTGTCGGGATCGAGGTAGTAGTAGATGATGTCGCCGTTCTTCAGCGTCACCTTCAAGCGCAGGGCGTCGTCACCGTCCACTACGTCGTGGCCGAGATATTCAACGGTATTGCCCTTTTCTTTGTAGTCCATCAGGGGGCCGTCGAAATCGGCGTCGCGAATCAGGCCCCGCATTTCGTCCTCGCCCAGGTATTCGGGCTCCTTGTGGCCGCCGAAAGGCTGAATATGCCAGCCGCTCGTGCCGTCGTATGCAGTGATGGCGGTCATGCCTTGCAACGAGAAGGTCTGGCGCACAAGGTTGGGGCGCTGGCTCTCCTGGCCCACGGCCACGGTGAAACCGCCACCACCGCTGACTTTGCCCGTCATGCGGACAGAATTGATGGCCCTGATCTTTTCTATCCCGCCCTTGGCTTCGATGTTCTTGTTGACAAGTTCTTCGGCGGTTTGCGCCTGCGCAAAGACGCTCAGGCATGAGACTGCCACCAGCACAATCACGGCGTGACGCATGGGACAAGCTCCTGTTGTACGGGACTGGGGAGACCTGGAAACGAGACGACAAGTACTCTACGTCCTAGTGGACGATTTTGCCAAGGGTTGGTGAGCGCCCGTCCAAGAAAGAAGGCCGCCCGGATGGGCGGCCGGTTGAACCTGTTGCCTGCCAGTTAGTGAGCAAACGAGAAATTCAAACCTGTGGTGAAGAGGACGTCGTTCTTCTTGGCCCCAATCGGCGGATTGGAAACGTAAATGTCGCCGAACTGGTTTTGCCAACCCAGCCATTTGCTGATCTTGGTCACGGTGCCCAGGTTAAAGGTTCCCCGGTATTGGCCCGTCTGCTGCAGATCGGGATAGAAATAGAGATTGTGAGTGATCACAGTGCTCTTGCCTAGCTTCTGATTCAGTTCCTCGCCCAGGGTCAGAGCTGCGAAGCGATTGGTCACGCCGTAGGATTGGTAGGCACCCGTAGGCGTGACGGAGGGCGGCGTGGGCGGAACTTCTGCTCCGTTCGAATAGGTTTCATGCGTGTAGTTGATGCCGCCCAGGATGTTCAGCATGGTCCTGTCCGACTTGATAGCGTGGAAGCCGAAGCCGCCGCTGTAGACTGCGCGCAGGTCCAGGTCTTGGAGCGCATTGCTCATAAAGTCTGCCCCGCCGAAGGCAAACAGCCGGGGATTCACGTTGCGGTCGTAGCGTAGTCCGCCTGTTTCCAGGTTCGCGACGGTGCTCGGGGTGGCAAGGTCGTTCTTGGTATCAATCGAACTCGCGTAGAGCGTGATCTTGTCGTTGAGACTGGCGTGGACCGCGTTGAAGGCAACCGCCAGGTTCTCCGTCTGGCTGTTTCCACGGGCGACGGAAAAACCCACGTTGGCTCCGCCAGTCCATCCGTGCCTCAGTCCGGGATGTAGCGACTTGTCGTAGGCAGCCTGCTCGGCGTCGTTGCGGATCAAGGTCACGTCTTCTTTGGAGACCTCCAGCATGCCGTCGGCCTTGGTGGCGACCTCCATCTTTCCGTCAGTGGTGGTGACTGGACCAACGGCAGTCTTGCCGTCTTTCAGGCTGACGTGCAGTTCCTGGTCGGTCTTGATTTCCTGAATCGCGGAAAACTGAACGGTGACATCTCCCGCGGCCTCGGTGTGCACAACCAGCGTCTTGCCGTCTCCCTTCACTACCGTGCCGGTGAGGCGGTCACCGTTTTTCAAAGTAATCTGATCGGCAAACGAAGCTAACGAGAGTCCAAGAAACGCACTTAGGGTGAACAATTCGAACTTACGCAACACAACCTACCTCCGGATTTAAGAGTTTTGGGAATACAAATGCAATTGGGGACCCTGGATTAGTGCGAATTAGAAACAGGGACAAAGCGGCGGAGTGAGCCACCCGAAGATACTGCCCGCGTGCTCCTCAGCGGGGGACCTGGGTCAGCCCTTGGTTTCGGTATTCTTGTCCTTCTCGTTGGAAGCCTGCGCCGGCGGCGGATCCTTCATGCCGTCCTTAAAGCTGCGAATGCCCTCGGCCAGTCCTTTTCCCAGTTCAGGTAATTTCTTGGGGCCGAACAGCAGCAGCGCAATGGCCGCTACGAGTAGCCAATGCAACGGTGACATCTCTCCCACAAGAACCTCCACGGATTCTTACTATTCTTGGTGCCAGGTTCTAGGGTACGGGAGCCCTAGGGGGAAGTCAAACACGTCCCCTGGCCCGATCCCTAGCCTTCCCTTTCTTTTATCTCAGTTCTCTCCGACCTTCGGTGAACCCTGCCACGGCAGGTTGTGATCTCAATCACAATTGGGGCGCCCGCTCCCGGTTGGCAGTTCGCGGAGAGAGTCACCTGCCCGGTTACTTCGGTGACCTTACCGCGCTGTTCGCCGGCGGGCTATGTTTCCTAAGGGGTTTGGGAAGGCATTTGCCTGAAAAGCCGCCACCAGCAAAGCCTGCCCTGAGCAACCGAGCAGAGCGCGGTTGTCGAACGGGCCAATCCACACGTTGGGGAGTCCGGTGAGAGTCAAGGCTTCACGATTCCTGCTTTTCGTCATTCTGGCGGCAACGGCGGCCTATTCCGCCGAGACCCGAGCCGCCGACACCCCAGCCGTAGACACCACCCAGCTGGCCGCCTGGCTGACCGGAGGCGTCTCCAGCAGCCGTTTGGCCCGTCTGGTTCAGGAGCGTGGAGTTGCTACCCTCCCTACCAGGAATGAGTTGCGCCAGCTCGAGTTAGCCGGAGCCGATAAGGACTTGATCCGAGTCTTGAGTTCGGGAAACGCTCGGTCCGCCCTCGTGGGCCCCGACATTCCGGCGGCGGTACTGAAGGCCGCGGCAGAGGCCCGGCAGCAGCATTACCATGAGGCCGAACTGCAGTTACGCGAGGCCTTGCGTGCCGACGACGGGAACTCCTCCCTGCACTTTGCCTTGGGAACCATGCTTCGCCAGCAGGAGCAATGGGACGACGCCTTCGACGAGGCCACCCACGCCACGCAGCTCATGCCCGACCTTCCCGAAAATCACAGCGCTCTCGCTTATATCTTCTACCGCATCGACGATGGCCAGAACGCGGTGGCTGAGGCGCGCACCGCGCTCAGCATTGACCCAAAGAACGCCGAGGCTTATCAATACCTTGGCCTCGGCCTCTACTCGAATGGCCAGTATCAGGCAGCGGTGCATGCCTATGCCGAGTCGCTGGCCCGGGATCACGACAACTCCGACACTTACTACGACATGGGGATCGCCCTGCACGCGGACGGCAACCTGCCCGCAGCCATCGCGGCCTACGAGCAGGCCATCCGCCTGCGACCCGATTTTTGGGAGGCGCATTCCAACCTGGGCCTGGTTCTGCACGAAGAAGGCAACCTGGATCGAGCCGTGGCCGAATATCGCCGGGCCAAGCGGATCGCCCCCGACGAAGCCTCGATCCGCAATAATCTGGGCAACACCTACTGCGATCAGGGAAACTTCGACGCTGCCATGGAGGAATTGCACGAACTCTACCGCCAGCATCCGGAGTGGCAGCAGGGACACGCCTGTCTCGCCAGTGCCTATATGGCGAAGAAGAATTACGATGCGGCGGTGGAAGAATTGCGGGTAGCCCTGCGCCAGAATCCGACCGGATCAGCCGAACACCGCATCCTCGGCCAGGTTCTGTTGCTGGATAACAAGCCGGAAGAAGCCCTGCGCGAGCTGCGTCTCGCCGTGTCACTCAACCCTGATTCCGATCTCGCTCATCACTTCCTGGGCACGGCCTTGTTTGAGCAGCAGCAGTTCAAAGCCGCCGAGAAGGAATTCCGCGAAGCGCTTCGCCTGAACTCTTCCGCCGACAACCACTACTCCCTCGCGGCCTGCCTGATGAGTCTGGACCGCTACGACGAAGCCCTGTCGGAGCTGGAAATCGCCGCGCGGCTCGATCCCGAGCGCACGCTCTACCGTGCCCGCCGCGAAGAACTTCTCAAGCTGATGAAGGAGTCTGGCCGCATCCAATAACCAGGGAGCAGCCGACACGCCGGGCCAGTCCCTGCAATGTACTACGGTGTATAGGCGAAGGCATTCGCCGTACTTAAACTAGATTTGAGCAAGGCCTGCGGAAGAAGTCAGATTTGAGGGACGGCGCAGCGCTCTAGCTCCTCCATCAGGGCTAACACGAGCGGAGAACATGACGCGATCGCATCAGGCCACGAACCCTGCCCCGGCGCCCGAACCCCCCGTAGACTCGGTCCGAAGGTCCTCTGCCTATGGCCTGCCGTGCTCCAAGTGCCGGCTTTATTATCCTGCCGGTCTGGACTCCTGCCCGCACTGCCATCACCGTGAGCGCGTTCCACCCGTTGCGCCGAAGATCCCGCCAGGGACCAAAATCAGCCCTGATCCCGTGCCCGCCGCTAGCGTCGACCGGGAGCGTGAGGAATTTCTTCGCCAGTTCAAGTCCCAGCTTCTGGACGCGCACAGCGAGGCCGCGGAGACGGGCGTGTCCGCGTGCAAACTCACCGAGCACCATGCCGGGGAAGTTGCTGGCGCGGAGATCTGCAGACCCTGCTATGAACGCCTGCAGGAACGTCTGGATGTCTGCGAAGGAGCACTGCACATGGACCTGAAAGAAGCCGCCCAGATCGTCTACAACGCGGTATGGTCCGATCCTTCCGACACCGGCAAGACTTATCAGAACGCGGCCAGCGCCCTGCTGACTGAATTGCGCAAGCGCGCCGGCATGAGCACGTTACTCGGCCCGTTTCAGCCGCTTTCGCACTAAAAACAATCTACTCCGTCTTGATTCCCACCCACTTCTTGCCGGCGTAGAGCTTGTAGCCTCCGCCATCTTCGACCAGCTTCAATGGGACGGCGTGCGGCAGCGCCTGGTCGGTCTGAGAAGCCGTTGTGAGGACATCAGCGTCGGCCACATCCATCACGATGAATTTGCCGTCTGCGGTGAAGCCAAAACCATACTCACCCGGCGCCAGCTCAGATCCGCCGATGTTAAGCTTGGTCTCCGTAATCAGCATTCCCTGATATTTCTGCTGAATCGTGGTTGCATAACCCGACGTATCCACCAGCGCAGCCAGGGTCATCTTGCCGTCCGCCAGTTGCAATCCGACCGCATTACGCAGTTGCACCTGCGCCTTCTGCCCCCGGAAGAAGAATTCCGCCGGGACTGCCTTCTTCAGTTCGTCACTGGTGAGCACATGCTTCGATGCCTGTTGTGCCATCGCCGCCGAAAGCAGGACGAGGCTGAAAACGCCAAGGAGCGCCAAACGAATGTTTCTCATGACAATGGAACCTCGAGTTGAAGTGTGAGAGAGCCCACGGGAACTCTAATCATTCTCCCAGCCAGGCGCAACCCCGGAGCGTGAGTTGGCTCTGTCTCGGCTTGAGGACTGCCGCGACCCCTGACCCCTGGCCCCTGCTTTTCACTTTGCCCGCAAGATTCGGATAGTCCGCTTCAACCCGTTTGCCTTACGCTTTCCTTGCCATGACTACCAGTGCCATACTCAGAATGGAAGGTTTGAAAGCAATGCCCGCTCCTCAACTCAGCCCGGAGGCCCAATCGGCGGCTGGTCCGACCGACGACGAGCGCTGGAATGCGGTGGTGGCGCGCGACGCGTCCCGCGACGGCCAATTCGTGTTCGCTGTCTCCACCACTGGCGTGTACTGCCGCCCATCGTGTCCTGCGCGCCGTCCGCGGCGCGAGAACGTCCAGTTCTTCTTGGGACCCGTGCCGGCGGAGCTGGCCGGATATCGCGCCTGCCTGCGCTGCCGTCCGAAGTCGCTGAGCCGCACTCCATCTGACGGCATAAAGGCAATCTGCCGTTACATCGAACAGCATCTTGACGAGCCCCTGACCCTCGCTCGTCTGGGCAAGGAGTTTCGCCAGAGCCCATTTCACCTGCAACGCCGCTTCAAGGCGGTTCTCGGAATCACGCCGCGCGAGTATGCCGACTCCTGCCGCCTCCGCTTGTTGAAGCGCCAGCTGCAGGCCGGGGACTCGGTCACGCGCGCCATGTACGACGCCGGATATGGCTCCAGCAGCCGCCTCTACGAGCGCACGGCGTCGCAACTCGGCATGACCCCAGACAGGTACCGCCGGGGCGCCATCGCCGCCCTCATCCGCTATACCTGCGCTGACTCGCCGCTCGGTCGCATGCTGATCGCGGCCACCGAGCGCGGCGTGTGCGCCATCCAGTTTGGCCGCTCGGACGGCGAACTCATCGAAGGGCTGAAGCGCGAGTTCCCGTTCGCGGCCCGCAAGCAGGACGACGGCGGACTCGCATCCTGGGCCGGCGCCCTGCTTCGGCACATGCGTGGACAGGATCTCGATTCTTCGCTGCCCCTAGACATTCGCGCGACGGCTTTCCAGCGGCGCGTTTGGACGTACCTGCAGTCCATTCCCTTCGGCGCCACACGATCCTATCGTCAGGTCGCCCAGGCCATCGGACGGCCTCGCGCCGCCCGCGCGGTCGCCCGCGCCTGCGCTACCAACCCCGTCGCCGTTGCCATCCCCTGCCACCGCGTGGTTCGCGAAGATGGAACCATGGGAGGTTATCGCTGGGGCATCGAGCGGAAGAAGGCATTGCTGGAGATCGAGAGCGGCGTCGGGGTCTAGTATGGCGATCCGTGCCCGTCAGAAGCGGAAACAGGAACATCGCGCGTACACTGCCATACGAAGAAACGTTTGACCTCTAGACTCCCCGGCGGTCTAATCAGGAAGGAGTGTCTTTTGCGCGCTCCGGCGGGAGCAAACTCATGCGGATACAAGCAGGGATGCTGGCAGTTCTAATATCGGGTGTATTGATGTGCGGATGTGGAGGCGGGAATGCGACCTTCGGTGGGGGCGGAAATTCAACTGCGGCGCCCACGGTCTCAACCACACCCGCACTGAATGGCGCCGTAATCGTGAGCCTGGCGTCAACCACCGCTGGCGCTGTCGTCTACTACACGGTCGACGGAAGCACCCCGAGTTCGTCTTCGCAGCAGTACCAGGCTCCGTTTCTGGTGGCATCGAACTTGACCCTCAATGCGATTGCCATCGCAGGAGGCACATCCAGTACAGTCACGAGCCAGACGTTCTCGCCGAACATCCCATCGGGAACGCTGGTTTGGAGCGACGAGTTTGCGAATTCAACGGGCGCGATGGCGCAGCCCAATCCCGCGGTCTGGACCTACGACACCGGCAACAGCGGTTTCGGCAACAACGAACTGGAAACATACTGTGCCTGGGGATCGAACACGTCGCCCTGCAGCACCGCCAATCCCAGCGAGTACGTGGGCACAGACGGTTATCTGCATATCGTGGCGCAACAGCCCTCATCGGGCGTCTACACCTCGGCGCGGTTGAAGACGCAAGGCTTGTTCAGTTTTCAGTACGGAAGAATTGAATTTCGGGCTCAAGTGCCGGAGTTTCAGGGATTCTGGCCGGCGGAGTGGCTCCTGGGCAATAACATCGCCACCGTGAACTGGCCAGCCTGTGGCGAACAGGACGTGCAGGAACGCATAAACGCGCCCGGCTCGCCGGACTGGAATGCAGGCTCCATTCACGGGCCGGGCTTTACCGGCGCGACAGGACTCGGCTCGCAGTACTCTTTTCCGAGCGGTCAGACGGCGGGGAGCGCGTTCCATACGTATGGCATGATCTGGTCCAACGGAGTTGTGAAGTATTACATAGATGATCCGGCGAACATCTACGGGACGTTCACGCCGGCGAGCCTTCCGGCCGGCGGGGTCTGGCCATTCGACTCGGGACAAAGCAACTTCATCATTCTGAATCTGGCGATCGGTGGGGATTGGCCCGGACCGCCCGACGGCACCACGGTATTTCCCTCGGAGATGCTGGTCGACTACGTGAGGATCTACACCAACTAAGCTCAGCGGAAGCCGACTCCCGCAGCCGGGCGAAACCACCTCGACTCGGCGTAGTGACCTTAGAACAGATCTCGCTTGCACCAACGGTTGCCGCCGGCAAATTCGTCCCAGCGGCGACGCGCCGTGAACAGCTCGAAATCAGCTCCGCCAGCCTCGCGGAAAGCCGCGCCAATCAAGGCGTCTGACCGTAGTGACTATTTTGCAACCTAAGGTAATATGCGAATTACCAAAGCGCATGCCCGTGGGACATCTGTTCGCTGGGCTTTGCCAATGAGATGTTGGAACGGCGAACAGAATGGCCAAGGAAGATATGAACGATCTCCATCTCCGCATCGCACGAGTCACCGAGGATCTGCGCACGATCCAGCGGGATCTCAATTGCGCGGCCATGCAGGCTCCCAGCGACCCCGAACTCATGGAAGCCCTCAACTCTCTCTCCGAGACCGAGCCCATTGACACGTTGCGGGTGGCGCTCGATCAGATGCGGCATTTCCTGTGGTTCTATTCGCAGGTAATGAATAACGAAGAGGAATTTGACGACAAGTTGAGGCAGTCGGCCGCTAAAACAGCCAAGAAGGACGAGAGCCCCAAAGCCGAGAGCACTTTTCTGGATCAGCTTTCCCGCGCCGACGAACTCGTGCTGCTGCAGCATCTGGCCGAGGCCAAGCAGCGCAAACCGAACTGACCAGAGTTCCCTAGAAACCCTGCCCTCGAACCACCGTTTTGAGCACTTCCCCCGCTGGGCTGAGCACGATGAAATCCGCGTGTGCGCCGCTGGCCAGGATTCCGTGGTCCGTCAGATCCGCAGCCCGCGCCGGATTCAACGTGGCCGCCCGCACCGCATCTTTCAGACTCCAGCGGGCAAACTGCGTCACGTTACGCACCGCGCGATCCATGGTCAGCACGCTTCCGGCAAGGCTGCCGTTGGCTGTGCACGTGCCGTCTTTCACCTCCACTTCGATCGGTCCCAGCTGATAGTGTCCGTCCGGCATGCCGGCCGCAGAAATGGAGTCCGTGATCAATACGGCTCGCTCGATTCCTTTCGCCAGCAGGAAAAGCTTCACTACCGGGGGTGAAACATGAATCCCGTCGGCGATGATGTCGGCACTGAGCCGGTCATCGGTGAGCACCTCGGCGAGGATTCCCGGGTCGCGATGGTCCAGCGGGCGCATGGCGTTGAACGTGTGCGTCGCGTGCCGCGCGCCGGCATTCACCCCACTCTGCGCCGCTGCCATGTCAGCATCAGAATGGCCAATGCTCACGCAGACGTGCCGCCGCGCCGCTTCCGCTATCACCTCCAGCGCTCCCGGAACTTCGGGAGCGATCGTCATCATGCGCACGTGCCCACGCGCCGCCTGCCAAAGACGATCGAAAACCTCCACCGTCGGCGAGACCAGGAACTCTGGCGGATGTACTCCCCGGCGTTTGTGGCTCAGAAATGGGCCCTCCAGATGAATGCCCAATGGCCGAGCCTGAGCCGAATCGCCGTTCGTGGAAGTTCGAGTCTCGTCCGCTTCGATGGCGTCGGCCAATCGCTCCAGCGCCGCACAGGTCGCGTCGAGCGGCGCCGCCACCGTGGTTGGAAAGTATCCCGCTACGCCGTGGGCCGTCAGAAAGCGGCCCAGACGCGGCAGGTCGGACGCCGATGCCCGCATAACATCCAGTCCGGCTCCGCCGTGCATATGAATATCGAGGAAGGCCGGCGCCAACACAGCATCCCCGAAATTCACCAGCGGAGCATTTCCTGGGACTTCTCTTCCGGAGCGCGAGGAAACCTCCGTGATTCGTCCGTCTTCCACGACGAGCAGCGGTTGCAGGATTTCCTCGACCGGAGTGTAGAGACGGCTTGCGGTGAATGCGGTTCTCATAAATGGGAGCCGAGTGAACGACTAGTGAACGACTATCGTAGTCGCACGCCGTTTTTCGCACAACAGCGTTGCAGGAGCGAATCTTGAACGCTGTAACGTGTAGTAGAATGAAGGGGCTAACTTAGTCGGGGAGTGGCTCAGCCTGGTAGAGCACCTGGTTCGGGACCAGGGGGTCGGAGGTTCAAATCCTCTCTCCCCGACCATTTATTCCCAAGCAGCTCATTGGATTAGCGTCGATCCCAAATTTCGGATTTCCTCAATTTGGGTCCTTTTGGGTCCAGTTAGCAAATCTTCCACCTTCTGGACTGCTTCTTTCGCACCCGCTGGCAGCGAGTGAATATACGTCCCTCGTGTGATCTCTGAGGAAGAGTGTCCGAGGAGCGATTGAACCGTGCCGAGCGGAGTTCCTACTGCGTCCAGCAATGTCGCGTGCGAATGGCGCAGAGAGTGCCATCCGATCCTAGGAGTTTTCAGCTCCTCGCATACCGGATCAAGCTGACGATTCCTGAGATTGCGGCGGGAAAGTGGAGTGCCTTTCTTAGTGCAGAACACCAGGGCGTCCGGTTTCGGGGCCCCTCGTCTGACACTCGCTAGGATCTCCACTCCCTCTGCACTCAAGCGGACCGAGCGAATGCTGGAACGGGTCGAGATGACGATCGGTATCGACCTTGGAGAGGAGCCATTACTGCACGCTCAACGAAAAAGGAGAACCGGTCGATCGCAGCCGCTCCAGAACCACTCCCAAGGGAGTCGAGAGGTGGTTTACTGATCTACCGCGGGCGCGGGTAAACAGTCGGACAGTCTGCCGACGCCGCGTCGGATTGCCTCGGTGAAGGTCATGCGGATTCCGTGCTCCGGTCGCAAGATCACCATGGGGCGGGCTGCGATGGTCTGGCCAGGAACCAGACGGAAATCGTATTTTCTGAGCAGAACACTCAGAATCATGAGGATCTGCAGCATGGCGTAGTTGCCGCCGATGCAGCCCCGCGGCCCAGCCCCGAAGGGCAAATGGGTGAAGGGCCGGTGAAGCTTCTCGTTCGCTTTGGTGAATCGTTCCGGGTTGAAATTTTCCGGGTTCTCCCAGTACTGCGGCGAATGGTGCGCGCCGTAAATAAAAACAACGACCGTCGAGCCCCGGGGTATAGCGAGATCCCCGGCGCGGTCGTTTGCGAGAGCCATTCGGTCGACCATCCAAAACGGCGGATAAAGGCGCAGCGCCTCCAGTATCACCTGAGTCGCAAACTCGCACTTCGGAACATCTGAGTAACTCAGAGGCCTTTGGCCCAGCACAGAATCGAACTCCTGCCGTATCCCGTCGACACAATCCGGACGCGAGCTTAGCAGGTAGAGAAGCCACGATAAAGCATTCGACGACGTTTCATGGCCGGCGACCAGCAGTTGCATGCTCTCGCTGAGGACCAACTCATCACTCATGCCTTCGCCGTCGCTGTAGCGAGCATCCATCAAGATCTGCAGCAGATCGTGGCCGGGGGCCTCCTGGCGCCGCCGGCGGATGTAGTCGAGCAGAACGCCGAAGGCGCGGTTTCGCATCTCCTCGTGTCGGCGCAGCTCACCCGAGACGGCAAACCAGGGATTCAGGTAGGGCTGAATGGTTTGGCGAACCATGAATTCCTGGACGGTCGAGATGGCCAGGCTGACGAGGTCGATGTCTTCTTCTTTCAGCCGGGCGCCAAACAGAGATCTGCCTACCATCGCGAAGGTAATCTTCATCAAGTGGGGGTAGATATCGACAGCGCCGATACGGGCCTGCCGGTCGAAGTCCAGCAGCGACTCGGCAAGGGAGTCCTGCATGATTGAGGACAGAACTTCGAGTTGTTTTCGCTCAAAACCCGTCTGGATGAGGCGCCGTTGCGTGCGCCAGGCTTCCCCATGAGTGGTGAGAAGACCCTTCCCCAGGAAATGGCCCATCCGCTTCACTTGAATCTCGGACTTGTGGTAGTTCTCCGCGTTCGTCTTCAGCACGTGCTGAATGACGGTCGGATTAATGGTGACAATGGCCTCCTTGACGCCGCCAAAATAGAACCGGAAAGTGTCGCCATGGAGTTCGGTGTACTTCGAGAGAACCTGTACCGGATTGTGGGCCATCGCGCGCGAATCCAGGAAGGAGCGGAATCGGGAGACGGCGGGTACGTTTTGCGGCAAGGTCACGCCTCGCTATCCAGGCGCTTCGGGAGACAGACAAGCTGTGTAGCCACATGCATAAATTAGGTACTCGAAGATTAATCCTCGTTTCCCAGTTGTTTCAAAAGCAGCAGATGATGTTTGATCGCCCGCCTCATTGTGGGATGTTGCCGATAGGGAACGCCATACTCTTCGGCGGTCTCCTTCACAATCCGGGTCAGCGGAGCATAGTGAGTGTGGCACACAAAAGGGCACAGATGATGGACTATATGGTGGTTGAGCCCACCCGCAAGCCAACCGACGAGCGGGCTCGTGGTCGCGTAGTCGGCCGTGGTCGCGAAGATGTGATAAATCCCGTTGTCAAACTCGCTGCGGTCCAAGGGAAAGTAAGTGCTGTCGACCGAGTGTGTGGTCTGGAATACGAGGGCTACGCTCAAACCGATGATCAAATGGGCAAGCACGAAAGCCAAAGCGACCAGCAGCGGCGATTTCCCCAGTACCACGACCGGCAAAATAAGCATGTAGGTGAGGTAGAATCCTTTACCTGCAAACAGGATCGCGTATTCCCGCAGCGGATGCTTCGTGTGTTTCAGATATCCGTGGGATGGGAAGAAAAAGCTCTCAAAGTCCCTCACGAACACATAGTCGAGAGAAAATAGCGCGTAAAGGAATAGTGCATAGATGTGCTGGAACCGCTGCAGGCGCGCCCGCGGTTCATGGGGCGTAAACCGAAGGACGCGGCGTCCGGTAAGCGCGTCGTCTTCGCCGTGGAGATTGATGCAGGAGTGGTGGCCTCGATGATGGAGGATACGCCACATGTATGAGTTGATCCCGCAAACATCGAAAACATAGTTCAGGGCTTTATTTACAGACCGCACCGACGAGATGGCGTTGTGGTTGCTGTCGTGGGCGATGTTCAGCAAAAGGAACGTCTGTGCGATGGCGTTTAAAAGGTAGAGGCCGACAAACCTCCATGAATCCGGCTTGAACAAGTAAAGAGCAATCCAGCTGCCCGCCAGCACGGCCAGCCCCACCGCGATTTTGACCCACATAGTGCGGTCGCCTTTGGGAGAAACGTTCCCGTCGGAAAAGAAATCGTCGAGGCGGCGGCGCAAGACTTTCGGGAACGAAGTTGCACACGCCGGGTCGCCAACGGAGTGCCGCGAGGCCTCCGATGGTACAAGATCATCAATGTCCAGCTTCAGACTGATAACCGCCTCGTCTCGGACGTCACCGGCGCAATGATGTCAGGCTAGCAACGGATTTTGTTCCCCAGACACCGCCTCTGGCGCAAGCGTCAGGAATCGATGTTAGCTTGAAGACCTAAGCAAGATCAAGGGAATTTCGGATTCCCCTGAGTCCGGCGCAACGGCCGCATGTTCTCGGAAGTGACAACGGGTGGAACTCCTTCCCAGCTTTCCAAATCTCTGTTACCATAGACTAACTCCCAGCGAAGGAAACAAGGCGTGGGGATGGTTGTACGCCTGTAAACCATATTACGATTACGCTGAGGCTTGCCGTAGAAAGTCTTGCCCCTGTTCTCGAAGTCGGTCTGCCCCTGTGCACGGGGAGCAGCGAGACTTCTGTTTTCTTATACGGACTTTTCTCGTTCAATACAGGAGGTTAAACGAATGGCGGCGCCACCGCCATGAGTACAGAGCCCGATCTATGATGGCCTCGATTTTACACAAGCTGGACAGCCTAGGGGATCAGCACCCGCACCGACTTCTCTATTCGTACATTGATCTGAACGGCAAGCAGATTGGAGGCTACTCCTACGAGTCGTTTCTCCACCGGACGAAGGTGATCGCCGGACATTTGCGCAAGGAGCATGGTTTCGCGTCGCAGGACCGTCTTCTGCTCGCCTACCCGCCGGGGCTCGAAATGATCTGCGCGTTTTTTGGCTGCGTGCGCGCGGGTTTGATCCCCGTGCCCGTCTATCCCCCCAGTTCTCATGGCTTCCAAGGCGCCCTGTACAAAATGGTCCACATCGCAAAGGATTGCCAGGCGAGCGGCATTTTAACGAACAAAGACTACCTCGGTTCCCTGAAGACAAACCTTGCCAGAAGCGGAGTCTCGGCCTGTGGAGTCGACGTCGACTACATTTCCGGTCTTCGTTGGGTTGTAACGGAAGACTTCGTCGATACGGTTTCGGACGAAACTTTCAACGGCGCTTCGAAGATTCTGTTTCTCCAGTACACGTCGGGGTCAACTCGAGATCCTAAGGGCGTGATGGTCACGCACGAAAACATATTGCATAACTGCCCGCTCGTGATCGATCATCCCGCGCCGGTAGTCGTATCCTGGCTTCCGCAATATCACGATATGGGACTTATTGGGTGCTATCTTTATCCCGCGCTCACGGGCGGCACAACCTACGGCTTCGCTCCCACGGATTTCATTCAGCGTCCGGCCCTGTGGTTCGACGCGATCAAGACTTATGAGGCCAGCGCCTCGGCGGCGCCAAACTTCGCTTACGACTATTGCTTGCGCGCCGGGCGGCTTTCGAAGGAGAGTTTGGCGACTTGCGATCTTAGCTCGCTCAGGTTGCTGATGGTGGCAGCGGAACCCGTCAAACCGGACACGTATACACGGTTTCTGCAGGCCTTCCAGCCCCATGGGCTTCGGTCGGAAAGTTTTTTTGTCGCGTACGGACTGGCGGAGAATACTCTGGCGGTTTCGCTCCATGGCCGCAATATTATTTCAGTCAACAAGAACGCCATCGCGATGGGGAAGGCCCGCATGACCAAGGAGGTTTCCGAAATCGGCGCGGCCACTCAGATTGTCAGTTGCGGGACTCCCCTGCCGGGCCTCACGGTAAAGATCGTGGATCCGGAGAAGCACGTCGCTCTGGAGCCGGGTCGAATCGGCGAGATTTGGATCGCTGGAGGGAGTAAGTGCCTGGGTTGCTGGAATAATCCGGAACTGACGCTTAAGCTGTTTCACGCCCGGTTGGTGGACGACAGCCCCTACGACGATGGCTACCTTCGGACCGGCGATATGGGTTTTTTCCACGACGGCGAACTCTTCGTCTGCGGCCGCATCAAGGACATGATTATTCTCCGCGGGCAAAACTATTACCCGCAGGATATCGAGGCTGTGGTGGAGAAAACGTCCGGCCTGATCCGGACGAATTGCGTTGCCGCGTTCCAGATTAACGAAGACAGCGAGCCGGCGCTGGCGATCGTCGCCGAGGTGAAAAATCCAAGAGCGCTTCCGGATGCGCTGAAGATTGCAGCCGCCGTCCGGAATTACCTCAACGTGGAAGTGGCGCTGATTTCCTTTATCGCACCCCGTGCGATACCGAGAACCAGTTCGGGCAAGATCATGCGCCATAAAACCAAGCACATGTGGCTGCAAGGTCAATTTACCGTCCTCTCGGAGTTTTCGCGGGAAAAAGACGCTGGACCCTCAACCTCCGCTTCTGTAGGCCAGTCGCCTTTCGACGTATTGAAAGCCCGTTACAACCTGACCGGCACGGAATCGTACAACCTCGTCGAAGCTGGGCTGGATTCCCTGGATCTGGTTGTGTTCATGCATGAGATCAAGGAACTCTTAAAGGACAAAGGCGCCGAAATGCTGGCGAGACAAGTGGATGTCGGCCTCGTTCAGCGTGTGAGCATAGCTGAGCTTTTTCGACTGGCCGAACAGTTGGAGCGTGCTCCCGAGGAAGCACTAGTTCCGCTGCGGCACTCCTTGGCGGCCTTCCGTGAAGAGCAACGCGCGGCGGAACAACGGATGATGTGCAACGACCGGAAGCTCATCTTCGAGCCTCCGGCGCCTGCGTTATTGCCCGAAATACCAATCCTGAATCATGTTCTACTCACGGGCGGTACCGGCTTCATCGGACCGTTCCTGGTGAAAAGCCTGCTGGAACAAACGCGTGCCAAGATCCACGTTCTCGTGAGGTCTTCCGACGAGAATCGGGGCAAGCAAAGACTCAGGGCGGCGATGGAGTCGATGGGGCCTTGCCCGGCGGAGTTGATGCAGATGTTCGAGACTCGCGTGATTCCCGTTTGCGGAGATCTTGGCCAGAAGGAGCTGGGATTAACGCAGGGAGACTGGGATTTCCTCGCGAATGAAATCGATACGGTGTTCCATAACGGCGCAACCGTAAACTACCTGCTCAACTACGACCGGATGCGTGACGCGAACGTGCTGGGGACGAATGAGGTCTTGAGGCTCGCGTTCGAAGGACGGCCCAAGAGCTTCAATTACGTCTCGACTACCTTCGTGTTTGGCTGGGCGGTTAAGAAGGTTCTATATGAGACCGACTGCAACGAGAATATGGAGCTTCTCGATTTTGGATACAGCCAGTCCAAGTGGGTATCGGAGCAAGTGGTTATGGACGCGCGCCGCCGGGGGCTTGCCACGCGGATCTTCCGGCCCGCTCTGGTCAGTCCCTCCATTACCGGCGGAGGCAATAACTTCGACATTGCCGTGCGTTTAGTTGCGTTCATGGTGAATCACGGCATTGGAGTCGATGCTCTGAACCAGGTTAGTTTCGTTCCCGCAGACATCACGGCGAACAATATCGTTGCGATTTCCACAACTCCCGGCACGGCGAATAAGACTTATCACGTGACGAGGGACGAATACGCGAACATGCTGGATATCACCGGGCTCATTACAAAGGCGACCGGCCGGCAATTTGAAGTGTTCAGTCTTCCCGACTTCGTTCCCGAGCTTATCAGGAGATGCGGGAAAGAGGATTTACTCTTTCCGCTGCTGGACTTTCTGGTAGGCTCCGTGGACAACATCTCGGCGATGGAGTTCAAGCGCTACGACAGTTCCTGCTATCAAGCGGCTCGGGATGCTTCCAAATGGGGCAAGCCGGATCCGTCTCTCGAAGATACGGTCAATGGCATCCTGCGATTCATGCAGCGAAAGGGAATCATCTCGGTTGCGACTCGCGAGTTCAACACCGTGGGTGACTTGCTTGTAAGCGGCTCACCCGCGGGTGCAGCGGGCGTGGCGCAGCCATAGCTACTGTCTCCGAAATACCATTGCCTCTTTAATACGGAAAACTGAACAGACCCAATTTCTACGCAGCAAGATCAGGTGAACGTCCCGTCTGTCCCCGGATTTCCACCGGGATTTCCCCCGGACTTCCCAAGATTTCCGAAAAGAACATCGAAGAGCCCATTGACCAACCAACCCAAGAAACTCTGACCGGATCATGAACGAACTACCCGGCGCGCATTGCGTTCCTTCTCCATTTCAGCAAGCCTCTTGACCATCGGGTCCTCATCGGTAGGGTTCCACCGGCTCAAAGACGCCCGGAGCTCGTCCAAGGAGCCCTTAGATTCAGCCGTAAAGCAGACCTGTCGATTGTCTTTAAAGTGCGCAAAAAAACCGCCTGTTGACGGAACAAATTCCGCCAACCACCCAAAACCAATAACCTGAACCAGGAAAGCATGCAGTTCCAAAAACTCATCCTCGCGAAATAGCTGCGCCGGAGCCACTTCAAGGGATCGAGAATCACCGTGAGCCCGTCGGATGTTTTCGAGGGTCCGCCATCCGACTCTCACCATGGGCGAACTGCCAATATTCCATCTTCGCAGCCAAAGAAGCCCGCCGCTAAACACCGCCTCGCCGCGAAATATGAGCACGCCCCGGCTGAAGACCGTGATCAGGCGGAATTCTTCCGGAGCTAAAACTAAGAATCTGTGCTCTGCCGAACGCGAGTAGCGGAGAACGCCTTCGCTCGTCCACTTCAATCCAACTTTCAAGCACCAGTCCCTTGCTTCCTCGGCTGTCATGATCTTCATCCGTACAATCCTCCATTTAACGTAGTCCAAGCTCGCTGCAACTGGGAAATCCCGGGACAGGCGGGACGTTCCCCGGTTTTCCGCGGAGCCTGCGGGGATGCGTTAGGCATGGTCATGGGGTTACTGTTTCCGGAACACCATCGTCTCTTTTACCTGCTGACCGGTTTCCAGCGTGCCTGTCGTGGTTAGCGTCATCTGTGCTCCGTCGGCGGATACCACCCACCGATCCCTTTGAGAGATTTGCTCATCTCGCCGGTAAACCGCATCGACCGTGTGAGCGTCGACAAGTTGGAGGGTCACGGTATCGTTGCTGGAGTTCTTCAGATCGTATTCCTTGCCGTCAAAGCGGGCGCTGTAGCTGAACTCACCCGAGAAGCGGACGCCTTGGTTTCCGTCCGCCTCGATCTTGAGCGCCAACCCTTGCCGTAATCGAGTCTTACTCAGATCCTCTGTCCACTCACCAGCGAATAAGTCATTAGCAGCCTTCGTTCCCCCACTCCGTATCCACACGGTAATCCGGTCGGCACGGCCTTTCTCGGAAGTAGTGCTCGTTAACTCGTTACCATCCTTCGAAAGTTTGTCACGAATCGTCGCCACTACGGCTCCATCCTTCTTCTCTTTGACTTCGACTTGATGTTTATCGATCCTCCGTAGCTCGATTTGATTAAATGCCGGATTGCCTTGTACGGACGCTTCATGGCCGTCAAACTTCGCCGTAAAATCGACGCGGGTGGCGCCTGAACTCACTACGTGCACTCCATCGTGCAGAGATGTGATGGAGAGTTTGTTGGGGGGATCCAGAGAAGACTGCGCAGAGATGAGCGTCCAGGAGCCGATGCGGGGATCTGCGGCACCAAGTTGCATGGCGGCAACCAACCCGAGCAACGCGAGTCTGCGCATTGGTCCTCCTGGAACCCGTAAATCCTTACCACACCATAATACGAACCTGTCCGCAATGCGAATCCGTCCGCACCGGGCCAGTCGGAAGCAGAACCTTCAACGAAGATTGATCCGTCAAGTCCGAACCGGCCTCGGCGCGGGATGTGAATCTTCTTGACGGTAACGATTTTGGGTAGTGGGCTAATTCCGTGTTGCTGATCTTTCCGCCGATCCTCTAGGATTCCGAACTATGACAATGCAAACGAGGAAAAATTAACTCACTGCCCGATTTTTCGTGACATTATGAATCTCGTGCATGCGCGCCGTTTCTGGCTGGCCGGGGTAGTCCTTGTCGCCGTCCTTGCGCTCCTTCCATTTTCCTTTCACGCCGAACGCCATCTGGAGACAGCAACGCGCATCGAAGGTAGCGAGGCGGAAACTGTCGCGCAGGAGTTGGCCACTCGCTTTCGTTCCCCATTCGTTGACCGCGTGGTTTTGGTGGTTCAGGGACTCCCTCCTGCTGATTCGGAGGAGGGCGAGCAAGCGTTAGCAACAATTGAAAAGGGGCTGCAAGAGGAACCCGGCGTATCCGGAGTCGTTTCCCGTCTTGATTTTCGCGATCCGCTTTTCCTGGGCAAGGGAGGAGGAACTTTTGTTCTGGTGGGACTCGCCTCGACCGAGGGTCCCGTGGAGTCGCTCGTCCCTGCACTTCACGAGTTAGAAAACTCTCTTCAAAACCAATTGCGGGGCCGTTATCCGGCGGTGAAGCTCGAACTGACGGGAGAGACGCCTCTCAATTTCGACATTCGGAAAGCTAGCGCCGACGACGTACAACACGCCGAAAGTCTCGCCATTCCTGCCACACTCGCACTTCTGCTGGTGGCTTTCGGAAGCTTGGTGGCGGCTCTGATTCCAGTGGCCGTTGGTCAGCTTGCCATCGCGACTGCTCTGGCGATTGCAGGATTTTTGGCCTTGCGTTGGCACTTGTCCATTCTGGTTCAGAATTTGGCCACGATGCTGGGGCTGGGCTTGGGAATCGACTACGCGCTGCTCATGGTCAGCCGCTTCCGGGAAGCGACTGCTGCCGAGCAAAATGGACTCAAAGCCTCGGTCATCGCGGCACGTCAGGCAGGTCGTACCCTCCTGATTTCAGCCTCGACTGTGGCCATCGGATTTCTAGCCCTCTTGACCGTCCCCATCAGCGAAGTCCGTTCCATCGGTGTGGCTGGATTCCTGGTGGCGGGAATGAGTGTGTTGCTGGCCAATAGCCTCGTTCCGGCACTGCTGGCAGCTCTCGGTCCGCGAATTAATGCTGGCCGGGTGCCCTTTATTGCAAGTTGGGATGCGCATCGGGCAGCAGGCACGGAAAACCGCTGGAGGCGATGGGGGAAGGTGATTGTCGTTCACCCCTGGCTTGCCATAATTCTCGCTGGCGCCCCCTTGCTTCTGCTCGCCTCGCAGGCCGCGCGGCTCAATACCAATGTCCCCAGAGGGGATTGGCTGCCGGAAGCGGCGGAATCGGTTCGCGCGCTTCACTCCCTTGAACAAATGGATCGGGCGGGCATTGTCTACTCGTTGCGCGCGATTGTCGAACTTCCGACAGACTCCATTGCGCAAACGGACTCGGGGTGGAATGCACTCGATCATTTCACCAAGCGGCTCGCGAGCGACCCTCGTGCCACCCGCGTGATTTCCATCACAACGATGGCGGAGAGTAACCGGTCTGCCCTCGGCAGCCTCTCGCGTGAGACGCGTCGAACCTTCCTGAGTCGCGACGGGCGGGCGGCGCTGATTGAAGTGTTACCCGCAGCTTCCGTTTCCCTGAACGATCAGGTCAACTGGGTGCGGGAGCTGCGGAAGACCGGCGCGGTTGCCTTCACGGGAGTGCCCGGCGCCACCCTGCGCATCGGCGGCATCCCGGCGCTAACCGCCGATTATCAGACGATTGTCAGGGACCGGTTCGCTTCGGTCATGGCGCTGGTGGTGGGAGGGACGCTCTTGGCGCTTCTGGGCGGGTTCCGATCGCTCTTTGCCGCTGTGAAGGCCATCGTTCTGAACTTGCTTTCGGTTGCGGCCTCCTTCGGAGCATTGGTTCTAGTCTTC
>Ga0181530_10000624_pt1 | contig 45458 bp, 38 predicted proteins | sample PEATcosm2014_Bin_42_FD_119769 | JGI IMG/M metagenome (GOLD analysis project Ga0181530, IMG submission 119769) | Peatland microbial communities from MTU Mesocosm Facility, Houghton, MI, USA - PEATcosm2014_Bin10_60_metaG | ecosystem: Environmental > Terrestrial > Soil > Wetlands > Peat | place...
AAGCGCCGTCCCCTGCTCCAGACCTCATCCCCGCTAAGAAGAGCGAAACAACAGCTGCTGTGCCAACCTAATCCGTCTCAACGGAGGGGTTCACCCCAGGACACTGCGGCAGAAATGAGCCATGTTCAACGTTTCGCGCGATTGTTTCTTGCATTTGGCCACCCATGCGTACGGGGATCACTACCGAAGCAGAGATGCAGAGGAAGGCACCGCAGCCTGCTGAAAGACCCGTGAGCGCAAGGGTTGCATCTGAGTTTCTGCAGATGCACGTGAGGAGTGTTACGCGGCTAGCAGGGGTCGGACACATCCCTGGTCATCCCATCGGATACGGACAACGTAAGAAGTGGCTCTTCTACATTTCGGAACTAGACGAATGGTTGCGGGCTCAGATATGCTCCGACTCATCCCGGCGTCGTCAAGGCAAAGGAGGACAAGTTGCCTAGACGAAACCGTTATCAGTTTGGAAGTCTCGAACTTCGCAAAAGGACCAAGGGTCCGGACGTATGGCTATTCCGCTATTGGGACCGACAGAACCCATCATCGACGCGCGCCTCGATAACTTTGGGGACGGTCGAAGATTATCCGACCCAGGCGGATGCCAGACGAGCAGCCGAAGGTCTCCGGCTGGAAATCAATCATGGCTTGCCATTACGCGAGGCCGTCACTTTCCAAGGTCTGATCGATCGATACGTGAGCGAAGAGATCGAGAGTGGCGACCTCGCGCATACCACCAAAGAACCCGATCTCAATCGGATCAACAAACACATCTCTCCGGAGTGGGGCAACTGCCTGCTAGGGGAGGTCAAACCTTATCCCGTCCAGGAATGGCTCAGAAAACTGCCTGTGGCTCCAAAAACCAGAGGCCACATTCGGAGCCTTATGTATCGTTTATTCGAGAAGGCCATGCTCTGGGAATTGGTTCCGTTGGAACGCAACCCGATGGGCCTGGTCGAACTAAAGGGAGTGAGCAGACGCCTACGGCCTCCGCGCATTTTGACGGAGGAAGAGTTTGGGGCGCTGCTCAACCAGCTTGTCCATCCCTACCGCTGTATGGTGCTCTTGGCTGGATGCACAGGTCTTCGTATCAGCGAGGTGATGGGCTTACGCTGGACGTCGATCAACTTCGAAAACTTGGTCATGGAAATCAGAGAAGGTTTTGCTCGCAGCCAGGTGACGAAGCTGAAGTCAGAGTGCTCCCAGGACCAATTGCCTCTGGACCCCGACGTCGCGACCATTTTGCTCGAATGGAAGCGATTGTGTCCGGGTACGGAAGGAAACTGGGTTTTTCCCAGCCCGCGGACAAACAAACCCTACGATTCTGGCTCGCTGCGGAAGAAGGTGCTCAAGGCCGCTGCTTTACGAGCCAAGATTCAGGGACGGATCGGCTGGCACACGTTTCGCCACAGCTATCGCGCTTGGCTCGACGAAACGGGTGCTCCCCTCGGCGTACAACAGAAACTCATGCGTCATGCCAACATCTCAACCACGATGAACGTCTATGGCGGAGCCTTCATGGAATCGAAGCGCAAAGCCAACACCTGCGTCGTGCAGCGTGTGTTGGCTCAAGACCGCACCAAATAGCAAAAGGCCGTCACTTGGACGGCCTCTGCTTTCACGTTTCAATTCTTATTGGACCATTTCAGACCACAATCAAAAACCCAAATTCCTCGTAACCCTATGATTGCGTTGGTTGCGGGGGGTGGATTTGAACCACCGACCTTTGGGTTATGAGCCCAACGAGCTACCAGACTGCTCCACCCCGCAGACTGATCATAACAACCGCACCGAAAGCCGTCAAACCGCGAGGATGCTGGGTAGTACCGTAGTCTGGGCTCGAGGCGAGCCTAACACCGGATCATTGCATCACAAAAGGGCGCGAATGCCACGCTACTCCATGGAGAGGTTTCAGCCTGACCTGCGGTCATGCCATAGCGGAGGAAGGCTGCAGCAGGGTTAGCGGGAGCTACAAGCAAGAAGTAGGTCTTCAGCACGCTATTTGGGCGCATCGAGGAAAAGCCCGATTTGAAATCGGAGGCGGCTTGCAGTAATCTCGGTGACTTATAGTCATATCTATGTCCGGGATCGCCAGCAGCCGTGCCGCTCCGCCGCTCTACCAGCGCCACCCCCCCGCGCATCCGCGGTCTGAGGTCAAGCGTGCCCGCATTGTCGAGGCCGCCATGCAGCAATTCGCCGAGAAGGGCTATCACGCGGTGCGAATGGGCGACATCGCCGCCGCACTCGGGATCGCCAAAGGCTCGATCTTCCAGCATTTTCGCAGCAAGGATGGCCTGTTCTTCGAAGTCTACAAGCGAGCCGTGCGGGCGTTTCCCAAGTATCTGGACGCGCCCGGGGAAGTACGGGCGGGCGGGTTCTTCAACGTGCTCCACTACTGGCTGGTTCGTACCGAGCACATGCTCCAGGAAGACTGGATTCCCTATCGCATTGCGCTGCTGGGCAACTATGGCACGGATCTCGTGCTGAAGCGCGAGATCAACCGATTCCTGATGGCAGAAGATCCCTATGGCACGGTAAAGTTTGTCCGCTTCGGTCTGGAGCGTCACGAACTGCGCAAGGATATGGACACGGAAATGATCGTCTCCATCCTCGATTGGATGATGGAACGGTTCCAGGATGCGCTGCTCACCGCGGAACTCGATCCCGGCCTGTTCCGCCGGCAGGGCGAAACGGCTGAAAGGAAAGAAGCCAGAATCCAGCAGTTTCTTGCTGTGCTGCAGCGGGCGATCGGGGCAGCTGCGTCGAGTCCGCGCCGGAGTTCACGACAGCCGGCGCGACGTCAACGTCGCCGCTAGCCATTAGAATGACAGGAACGCCAGCGCGGACGCAGTGGCTGGTACTTCGAATTCCGGGGTGATGGCGAGAGCATGAATATGCAAGCGTCCATCGAGCGGATTCTCTCCAGCTACGACGAGCGCGCTCCTTTGGAGGAGGCTTCGACCATACCGGCCCCTTGGTATGTGGACCCGCGGATTGCGGAACTGGAGCGCCTGAATGTCTTCAGCCACACGTGGCAACTTGCCGCCCGAACCGACCAATTACGGCGAGCCGGAGAGTTTGTCGCGACGCGACTCGCGGGTGAGCCCCTGGTCATTGTGCGCGGAGATGACGGAACCTTGCGCGCCTTTTACAACGTCTGCCGGCATCACGCGGCCGCGATCGTGACCGAACCGTGCGGCCAGGCTTCCATCTTGCAGTGTCCGTACCACGGCTGGAAATACGGGCTCGACGGAGCGCTCAAAGGCATGCCGGAATTCGACGGCGTGAAGAAGTTCGAACGCGCTGAAAATGGTCTGGTTCCTGTCCGGGTTGAAACCTGGGAGTGCTTCGTATTCGTGAACCTCAATCCCCAGGCTGTTTCACTTTCCGAATTCCTAGGTGGACTGGTGAAGCGCATTGCTCCGCTTGGAATCAACCGGCTGAGCTACTTCGACCGCAGAACCTACGACATCCACTGCAACTGGAAAGTCTTCGTCGACAACTACCTTGACGGCGGATACCACGTGCCCCACCTGCATAAGGGACTGAGTTCGGTGCTCGATTACAAGCAGTACACCATCGAAAACGAAGACCGCTACTGCCTGCAGTCGAGCCCCATGATGACTTCGGAGGAGGACGCCGCCACGGGCGCTACGCGCAAAGGGGACCGTGCCTGGTATTTCTGGCAATATCCGAACCTGATGATTAACTGCTACGAGGGATACATGGACACCAACTATGTCATCCCGGTCGACGCCGACCATTGCACCGTGGTTTTCGATTTCTATTTCGGCGACGTGGGCGAGGCCCGGCGGGAGTTCAACACCCAGTCAGTGAATGTGGGCAATCGTGTGCAGGAGGAAGATCTCGGCATTTGCGAAGACGTGCAGCGCGGCTTGAAATCGCGCGCCTACGGCGCCGGACGTCTTTCGGTGAGACGCGAAGCCGGGGAGCATTTGTTTCACCGGCTACTGGCCGCCGATTTGAAGCGAAATGCTTCACCTGCCGGTGCGACTGCCGATAGAAGACCTGCAATCGTAACGGCCCTCCGAGGCTCGGAGCCAACCTGACCTCAGGTCAGTCGTGCGGACCTTGCTCGCGGCGCAGGGCGCGCAGGTCGATCCCGAGTTGCTCCGCTTTCTTATACAGGTGACTGCGCTCCAGGCCAAGCGATTTTGCGGCCAGGCTCATGTTGTGGTGACTGCGCGTCACTTCCGCGAGAATGACTTCCCGCTCGAACGATTGGACGCGGTCGGCGAGCGGTCCGGAGGCAAGAGCGGCGCCGGGAGGGACTCCGGGTGAAAAGGATTTCGGCAGCGCCGTCTGAACTGTCGCCTCATCAACCTGACCCTCGGTCGCAAGCAGCATGAGGCGCTCGACCATGTTGCGTAACTCGCGAACGTTTCCTGGCCACGCGTATGACTGCAACGCGTCCATTGCCTCCTTCGTGAAAGGAACCGGTTTCCAGCCGTTCTGCGAGCACACCTGCGCCGCGAAGTGTTCGACCAGTGCGGGAACGTCCTCGCGCCGCTCGCGCAAGGGCGGCAGTGCGAGCGGGAAAACATAGATGCGGTGAAACAGATCCTGGCGGAATTTCTGTTCTCTCGCACGAGCTTCCAGATCGCGATGCGTGGCCACCACCACCCGCACGTTAACCGGAACCGGCTTATCGCCGCCGATACGTTCCACTTCGCCTTCCTCGAGCACGCGCAGCAGTTTGGCCTGCATGTTCAGCGGCATGTCGCCGATTTCGTCGAGAAAGATGGTTCCCTGATCGGCCTGTTCAAACTTGCCGATGTGGCGCCCGGCGGCTCCGGTAAAGGATCCCTTCTCGTGTCCGAAAAGCTCGGACTCGATCAACTCCGCCGGAACCGCGGCACAGTTCAGAGTCACAAAAGGTCCAGCCGCGCGGGCGCTTCGCTCGTGAATCGTGCGCGCGACCAGTTCCTTGCCGGTGCCGGTCTCGCCCAGGATGCACACCCTCGACTCGCTGGCTGCAACCCGCTCCAGTTGCGCCATCACGCGCCGCATGGCTTCGCCTTGCCACACGATTTCGTGCTTGCCCAGACGCTGCCGCAGTTGCCGGTTCTCGCTTTCGAGGCGCTGCAGTTTGAGCGCGTTTTCGACGGTGAGCAGCAACTTGTCGGTGGAAATCGGTTTTTCCAGGAAGTCGAGGGCGCCCAACCGCGTCGCCCGGACGGCCATTTCGATGTGTGCCTGCCCCGACATCATCACCACCGGCGCGGTCACGCCCTGCTTTTTGAGTTCTTCGAGCAGGGTGAGGCCATCTTTGCCCGGCATGACCACGTCGGAAAGAATCAAATCGAAGTTCTGCGTTTTGGCCAGTTCGAGGGCTTTGGCTGCGTTATCGCACACCGTGGCTTCGTGCCCTGCCAGGCGGAACGCGCGCGACAACGACGCCAGGGTGTTGGCCTCATCATCCACGATCAAAAGATGCGCTTTGAGTGGCAAATCGTCCTCCTGGGCCGCTTCACCCGGAAATATGACCCGCGGTCTCATTGTGGCTCTGCGCTGAAACGTTGTTCTGCAGCGCCTCAGGTCTGCTCGGCAGTTCGATCAAGAAGGTCGTTCCCCGTCCGGGTTCGCTTTGCAAGCTGACTCTTCCCCCATGATCGCTCACCACCGACTGCACGATCGCGAGCCCGAGTCCTGTCCCATGCTGTTTGCTGGTGTAATAGGGAGTGAAAATGCGCTCGCACTCTTCGCGCGTCAGCCCTGAGCCCGTGTCGGCAACTGCGATTGTGATCTTGCCGTCGTCGTGCCTGCTGCGGAGAGTCAGCGTGCCACCGTTCGGCATCGCATCCATCGCATTGAGCACGAGATTCGAGAGCGCGCGGTACAGCAATTCCGGATCGGCCGCGATGGGCGCAAGGCCCTCGTCCAAATCGAGCTTCGAAACAATGGGCTCACGTCCGGGCGCCAGAAGCTGAGCCTGGAAAAGTTGCACCACACCGCGCAGAAGATCATTTACCTGGACCGGCTGCAGCTGTGGATGGGGCATTTTGGAGAATTCGCTGAAGCGGCCGATGATCGCTTTCAAGTTCGAGATCTCCGCCAGTAAGGTTTGCGAGCTCTCGCGGAAAACCTCCTCGAATTGCTGTGGGCTCTGCTGCCGCGCCCGCACCAGGTTCTCCACCGTCAACTGCAGCGGAAACAGAGGATTCTTCAGCTCATGCGCCAGGCGCCGCGCCAATTCGCGCCAGGCGGCGACTCTCTCGGCCTGCACCAGCCGTTCTCTCTGGCTGGCCAATTCAGCCGTCATGCGATTGAAGGACTCGGCCAGTTGCGAAAGCTCGTCCGCGCCCGGCGCCTCCACTCGAGTATTCCAGTTTCCTGCGGCGACTTCCTGTGCCGCCCGCACTAATAGCTCCACCGGCCGCGTCACTCTGGCGGCGGCCCAACTGCTGAGCAGGATCGCCAACAGAATCCCGCCGCCGCCCACCAGCAGCGCCAACAGACCGATATGCCTCTTCAATTCAACGTAGGACCGTTGCGAGTTTCCAATCAGAAGAACTCCCAGCAGCGGACGGTCCTTGCCCAGGCCTCGGAGTGGGATGGCATGAAACAATTCGTCGTCCGCCTGATCAGACGACCATTGAATCTTCCACGTGGTTTCCTGGTTGTACTGCCGAACAGCCTCGACCAGCGGTGCAAACCTATCCGCGGGCCAGGTGACGTCGGAAGGCGTTCCCCCGGACGGATCGATCAGCAAATCGGGCGAAAACCGGTCCCCGCGATTCTGGTAGAGCAGAGCACGCATGTCGGCGGGCAGATCGAGCGCGGAAAGAAAACTTCTGTCCAGCCGCCGCCCGCCAATCACATAAATAGGATATTCCCCAACCCGAGTTGTACGCACAGCGAGAAGACCAAGGGCGGTCGAATCCTGCAATTCCTGCTGCATCAGAAACGCGCCTTGCTCGTTTGGCCCCGGCAGATTCTCAAAGCCGCTCTCCGGATATCCGAATTTCGCCGGCCACTGCGCCGAAGAGATGATGATCCCGTGCGCGTCCACAAATTCCAGAAAGTCGAGTTGGTAGTTGTCGGCCATGGTGCGTGCGAGTTCAAAATAGCCGGCCGAGGCGGCCGGGGAGTGGTCGAGCGCCGTGGCCATTTGGGTGACCGGTTCCGATTCCGCGATAGCCTGAATGCGCCGCACCGCTTCGTCGCCCTGCCGGTCGAACTCACGTTGAAACTGCGCGACCAGCGCCGAGATCCGCTGGTCTTCCGTCTTTTCGAATGCGCGCCGCATGACCCCCAGCACCAGCGCCGTTACCGCGGCTACCGACACGCAAACCGTGAGCGCAAACACGGCCAGCAATTTGCGGCGGAAGATCATGGCTTGCCGCTCCCCAGCCACGCGTCGGCCAGATTCCAGCTTCCATCGGGCCGCAGAGTCCAACTATGCAGCGTGGCGGCCGCAGCATAGGACGCCGGCAAATGAAACAGCGGAATAATGCGCATCGTGGCCAACGCTGCCTGCTCTGCCGCATAGAGATCTTCGACGGAGCCGCCTTTGTTCTTTGCCTCGTGCAATCCAGTCCGCGCACTCACGTCCGCCAGCGCAGTCCATGGCTCCGCGGGCAGCGGAATTCGCACTAACTGCAGATCGGCCGTGGCCCCTGGGGCGGCTTGCAGCCACAATCCTGCGTCTTTACCGTTGAGCGCAATGCGTTCCGCCAACAATCGCCCCACCGGATCGCCGCTGTCGTAGCCGATGGTCCACTTGGGGATGGTGTGGATCTGTTCGCGCGTCTGCCGCGCCCGCGGCAAATCCGCGTCGGTAGGAAAAACGAATCCATACCCGCTCATCCAGTTGGGAAGAATGGCGGCCGTGGGCTGGCCCGCACCCTGGAACAGCACACTGCGGATCGAACCGCGGTCCAAACTCAAGGCCAGCACCTCACGCAGCAACTTGTCTTCCGGGGACGCGACCTCGCGACTGAATGACAGCGCCAGCAGTTCCAGCGGAGCCGAACTGGCCAGTCGGTCTCCTTGCAGCGAGAAGCGATGCGCCTGCTCCGGCGCCACTTCTACCAGGTCAGCCTTGCCCAGTTGCAGCGCCATCATCTGATCGCGATAGCCCTTGCCCATCGCGATCTCAATTGAGTCGAGAAACGGACGCCCGTTCCAATAGCCTTCCTCTGCGGCCAAAACCAGCTTCTTTCCCGGCTGCCAATCTACGATGTGAAACGGACCGGTTCCGGCCGGCTTGTTATCGGAATTCCTCTTCGCAATCGCGTTCCGTGGTCGGGCAAGCTCGGCGAGCAGAGTGGAGTCAGCGCCGTCCGGTTCGATGACCACCGAATCCGCATCGGCGTATACGTTCCAGGTTGGATTGGCGGCGCGCAGAGAACCGGCGGCGTTCTCTGCCGTCAGCGCCGTGCCGTCGTGGAATTTGACTCCGTGCCGCAGTCGAAATCGCCAGCGCTGACCTCCGGACAATCCCTGCCACGAGGTTGCGAGCGCCGCGTGGGGACGGCCATTCGAATCCATCGTCACCAGAGTCTCGAACATCAGCAGGGTGAGGCTGCGCCGGGCAAACGAGTCTGGCTGCGTGTTGTCAGCTGGATCGAGCGATGCCGGTGCCTCCAGCATGGTCACGTGGAGCGTGCCTCCATACTGCGGACGCGTCTCGGCCGCCAGCGCGACCGCTGCCATGCCGGCCACCAGGACGCTACTGACTGCAAGCCATCGCAAGTCGAAAAGCCGCATAGCTTTCTGTCTCTCGATCCCTTACCACCACCACTGCGGTGTCACCTCTGGCTTCGGTCCACAGGGCCGTGATCGCGCCGGAGAATTCGACCGTCGCGCTGACCGCAACCGGGTCGCGATCCGGGAATTCGTACGCGCGCACCGAATCGCCCGCCTGATCTCCGGAACTTGACGCCAGCACCTGCCACCCCGCGCCACATTGAGTTTTCACGGTAGCCAGATCGCTGCCCCAGCCGAACCTGGCGGCCTGATCGCTGACGCCGTCCACCATGTCCACCTCGCCGCCAATCGCCGCGAAGAGCCACAGCGTGTATTTGTCGCGCGGCAACAATGTGGCGGAATAAAACTTTGGAACGGTCGTGAACTTGCCAACGCCGGGGGTCAGAGCGCCAGTGAAGAAGTTGCGGGTGGGAGCGAAGAAGGCTTTCATCTGCGGCACCACTGTCGCCGCGCCGTTGGCCAGCCCCGCACTCGGAAAGACTGACAGCGTGCCCCCGTTAATCGTCCCCGCCACCAGCGGCCAGGGATCATCGCTCTCGCGGCAATTCAAGGCCAGCGGCATCGCGGCAGTGCTCGCGCAAATCACGCCGGGGAGATACACATCCAGCAAATGATCTCCAGCCGGGACCAGCCGTCCGCGCAGATCTCGCGGCCACGGCCGCTCATGGACGATGGGCATCGCTTGCTCTTGCTGCCACTTTCCACCTTGCTGGCGGTAGAGCGAAACTTTTTCGGGATCGAGCACCGCGATGTGTATCGGCGCCGCATTTTCTTCGAGCACCGCCACGTCAAGAATCGGTTCGTCCTGCGCCCACAGCGGAATCTTGCGCAAGCTGAGCGGTACCGAATCACGGGCCGCCGGCGCGCCCTCCGCGCGCGGCGCCGAAATCATCACGACTGCAACTTCGCCCGCGCCTTGGCGAATCTCCGCCACCCAGACGTAAGAGGTTGAATTCTCCGACAGCGAAATCGTCACTGTTGCTGCAGCCTGCTCGGCTTTTTCAAAGCGAAGGCCGAGCCCTTCGAGCGCACCGCGCAGGCCGTTCTGAACGATCTCGCTGTCTCTCCGCCCGAGTGACGACCGGTTCTCGATCGTAAGTGCCACCGCGCCCGGTCCTGTTACAGCGGCAATCTTCTTGGCCAGTTGCTGCTCCGGGACGCTCCACTCCGCCGCGCGCGCCTCGACTGCCGAGCCGAAGATCGCCAAGCTGAAGACTGCCAAGCTGAAGATCGACAGGCCTGAGATCAGGTTTCTCGGCATCACGAAAAAACTTTGCGCGAGGCGGAGACCGATCGCACAGCGTAGGGCGGGTTTCGCCATGTTGAGGATGGCCGAATTATAAACCGCTCCGCGCATTGGACCGGCCTCCGCTCTGTACTGTTTGGACACCGTTAAACCGTTGCGACGGCCGGGTCCCCCACCCTTGTCGCGTTTCTCCGCGACAGGGTGGGGTTTTGACCTCGTGATAAGGCCGAAATCTATCTCGGCAGTTCTTCCGCTGGTTCGGCCTGCCCCGCTTGCGTCGCCGCGCTCATACTCCGCAGCACGTCATTGGCGAAGAAGAACTTTCCGTCTGCGGGCACCATCATGATCTGCAATTTGTCCGACAGCCGCTCGGCCACGATTTTGTTGATCAGCAGTGGATTCTGTTTCAAGATCGCCGCCTCACTGGATAGCCGCTCTGCATCGGCGGCCGCCGTCACGCGAATGCGGTCGGCCTCGGCTTCCGCCAGCAACTTCCGCCGCTCCGTCTCGGCCTTGCTGTCGATTACTTTCGCCTGCGCCGCGGCCTCGGCGTTCTGAATCGTCGCTTCCTTTCGCGCCTCGGCTTCCAGCTTGCTTTGCTGGATCTGTTTCTCCTTCAAGGGCAGTGTGTACTGCATGGCATCGGATTCGCCCTTGGCCTGGAGCACATGCACTTGCGCCTCGCCCTCGGCCTGCTTGATCTGCTGCACCTTGGTCGCTTCCGCCTCGAGTTCCGCGATCTTCACCTGTTTCTGCTTCAGTTCGGTTTCCACGCTCATGCGGTCATTTTCCTGTTCTTTCAGGAGCAGCGTCTCCAAACCCTTCGCGTACTCCTCCGGCAGCCGGATATCCCGCAGCATTACTTCCTTCACCACAATTCCGTCCGCTGCGAGCTTCTGCGTGATCATGCCGGCCGCGCGCTGGCGCACTTCCTCGCGCTTAGCCGAGAACACATCCCGTACCGTGTAGTTCGGAACCAGCTCCCGCCAGACGCTGGCCACGATCGGCGGAACAATCTCCTTCTCCACCGGCCGCGGCAGGTTGCTTTGAATGTAGTCCAGCCGTTTCGGATCGAGCCGGTAACGTACCGTAATCGCCAAGCCGAGCGTCAGACCTTCTTTGGCTTGCACATCGAGCAACTGAGACTTGGCGGAAACGCTGGCTGCCGCGCTCTTTCCATCTTCCGTGACTCCCGTTGTGAAGACCTGATCGCGTGTATCAAACAGCGCCACGTCCTGCACCAGCGGCGTCACAAAATGCACGCCCGGATAAAGCGTTCCCGGCACCGTCCCACTCGTCTCGCTGATGCGGACCCCAGCCATGCCGCTCGGCACCACCACAATACTGAAGGCCAGCAGAATCGGTCCCCAGGCCAGCAGCACCAGCGCGAGTGAAGTGCGCCAGCGCCATTGCGGACGCGGCGGCACTGCTCCGGCCCCCGGCGTGGCCAGCGCCCGTCGGTACAACAGTTCGCGATACAGGTCATAGCCCAAAATGCTCACAGCCACGAGAATCATCCCGAGGCCACCGCAAATCAGCAAGTACCTCAACGCCAGCATGGCCGTTCTCCTTTGCGCCTTAACGCTTCTGCTCTGATTTCACCGGCACCGGTTGTGGGACCAGCTTGCCCGATGCGAAAAACAGGCGGAACACTTGTCCGAAGATCAGCTCTTCCGCCAGCAGGGCTACCGCCAGCGAGAAAACCATCCCCGCGACCACTGCCATGAATGTGATTGCCATTTGCATAACGCCTCCTTAAGAACCGGACCTCAGACCTCGGACCTCAGACCTGAGACCTCGCTACTGTCCAGACACCCGATCGGGCGCCGTCACCGCGGCTTCCTCCAACCCACTGCCGAACACCTGGGCAATTTGCTCATCGCGCTCGCCGCGAATCTCGACCACGTCGCCCACGCGCAGCATGGTGAACAGGCGCTCCATGTCGCGATTGCGCAGACGGATACAGCCGTGCGACGCCGCTTGCCCGATCGAGCGCGGCGCGTTCGTCCCGTGGATTCCGTAGCCCTTTTGACTGAGGCCCAGCCAGCGTGTGCCTAGCGGGTTATCTTTGCCCGTCGGGATTACAATGCCGGGGCGGTAATAGGTGGGATTGGAGACGCGGCTGACGGTTTGAAATTCACCAGTCGGACTGGGACTGGCGACCGCGCCCACTGAGATCGGAAACTGGGCAAGGACGTTTCCATCTTCGAGCACCACAAGCTTGCGGTCCGGAATGCTGACCAGGACGACGCGCTTCGCGAGATCTCTGCCCACCTTTGCGGTCTGCGTGAATGCGGTCTGTGGGGATGCGGTCTGCGTGAATGAAGCCTTTGCCACGACTACCGTGAGCGCAGCCAACAGAAGCCGCTGCGCTCGCCTTTTCGCTACGCTCCCACTCCGGTCCGGTCCATTCATTGCCGCCCCCTTGTGATTTGCCATGCACTCAGACCAGGGGCAGGGCGGAAGCCAAATATTATCTAGTTGAAACTAAATGCCTTGTGGCTGACGCGAGAGGCTGGTTAAGTGGGCGCACGACCACGCTGTGTCTGGGCAGACACATGATTAAAGGATCTGACCAACTTGGATTACGCAGAGATCCCTGCGGGGAAATAGAGGTATTAGGTGGGGGAGGGACCACCTTATGAAGCCTTCAAGCGCCCGGCCCCCGCCGTCTGGGGTAACGGCTTGTGGGGTTCTGTGGGTGGGGCCGGGCGATCCTATGACTAGAAGGCCTAGTTCAATTGTGCCTATTTAAATCTGGTCGGCATTGCATTTCTGTGACCGTCGTCACGGTTGCGCGTGATTCCCGTCATGCGAAATCTCGGTTCACATTTCCGACGTCCCCGGCAATGGGCTCTGCTCCGCCGACGCACATCCGACTGTGACCGAAATCACGGCCAGACTTTCCGACGCTTCTTACACTCGTTCTTGAGCGAGCCGGAAGTGCTCATTTCACTTTGGAGAGCGATTCATCATGGCCTATGTAATTACTGATACTTGCATCAAGGATTCTCTCTGCGTTGACGTTTGCCCCACCGATTGCATCCACCCGAAACAGGACGAGCCCGGCTTCGAAGCGGCGACCCAGATGTATGTGGATCCGGAAGGCTGCATCGACTGCGGCGCCTGTGTTCCGGCCTGCACCTCGGATTCGATTCACGCCCTTGAAGATGTGCCCGCAGAAAAGAAGGAATTCATCGAGAAGAACGCGGCCTTCTTCAAGTCCTGAGCATCGCGAGACAGGCTCACGGCTCTGCTTTTGCAATTGCCGGGCGCTGTGTGTGCGGGGTAAGCCAGCCTCCTCCAGCGCCCGGCGATTGTTTGTTCCGAGCGAATGGCCCTCCCCCGTTGACTTCCACTCTCTCTCCCGCTATCGTTCCGCGCTATGAACGTGGTCAAAGCGACGCGCCAGTTTGAAGGCTGGCTGGGCCAGCGCACCGACATTGTCCGGAAGGATCTCCGCCTGAAACACAGCAACATGAAAGCCGAGGTCTTTCCCTTTTTGCGCGCCACCTATTATCGTTGGGCGCAGATTTGGCCGAAGGTGTGTTCCGACCTCGCCAAGGGGCCGCAGGTGCTGGCGGTGGGCGACCTGCACGTGGAAAATTTCGGCACCTGGCGCGACGTTGAAGGCCGGTTGATCTGGGGCGTCAACGATTTCGACGAAGCCTATCCCATCGCCTACAGCAATGACCTGGTCCGGCTTGCGGTGAGTGCTCACTTGGCAGCGGAAGCGAGGCACCTCCCGCTCAAGGAGATAGACATCTGTGACGCTATTCTCGAAGGCTATCGGGAAGGGCTAAGCCAGGAGGGGCGGCCTTTCGTCCTGAGCGAGGACCACCGCTGGCTGTGCAAGATCGCGGAGAGCGAACTGCGTGATCCGGTCCGCTTCTGGGCCAAGATGGATGCGCTTCCTACTGTGAAAGAAGCGGTCCCACTCAGCGCCATTGAGGCAATCGAGCATCTGCTGCCCGCCCGCGAACTGAACTACCGGCTGGCGCATCGAATTGCCGGCCTGGGCAGCCTGGGGCACGCCCGCTACGTCGCCATTGCCCAATGGCACGGGGGAAGAATCGCGCGAGAAGCTAAGGCCCTGGTCTCCTCCGCATCCTACTGGGCACGGGACCGCGAAGGACCGGCCGAGATTCTGTATCAGGCGATCATTACCCGGGCGGTGCGCTGTCCCGACCCCTTTGTTCAGTTGCGCGGACGGTGGATTGTCCGCCGCCTGAGTCCGCATTGCTCACGCATCGAGTTAGCCGACCTTAAGCCTCAGGGAGAGGGGTTGCACCTGCTTCGGGCCATGGGATGGGAAACCGCCAACATCCATCTCGGGACAAGATCGGCGCGCAAACCCGTCCTCCGCGACCTGCAAAAGCAGAAAGGGAAGTGGCTGCACCAGGCTGCAGATGAGATGCTGAGGGCAGTCCGCGACGACTGGAAAACGTGGAGGAAGGACGGCTACGCCTAGCAGCCGTCAAAGCACGATTCGTATCAGGGTATGCCATCAGAGCCTGCCCCGAGCGGAGTCGAAGGGCATACCGTAAGCGCTGCATTATCAATGCGCCTTAAGGCGCTAAACTTGCGATCCTAGTTTCGCCACGGACTGCTATCCGGGACTAGGCTACCCCACTGTGCAGGGCGTCCACCGCAGGCGCGCTTGCCACGGGCCGTCGCAGCGGAGCCAGCGCGATTCCTCGATCCCGGTCATAGACCAGTGTCCACTGCGCGGCACACTCATCGCACAGCCAGAAGTGCTCTACTTGCCGTTGCACCTGCCGGGCGCGAACAAAAGGGGGCACGGCCGCTTCTCCCGGTTTGTTCAGGCGTTCAGTTTCGACCAGAAACAGCTTTCCTTCTCTCAGCTTGAGGAAGGGCTTCGAGCATTGTGAATTGGCACACCGGCTCAGCATACAATTCTCCACTTGCTCCAAGGACCAGCCGAATTGCTTCTTCTAGCACTCCGAATGCCATCGCCTTGCCTTGAATGCGCTGGCCGGAATCAAAAGGACATTTCGCGGGCAAGAGCCCTGCATTGATTTGTTTTCCTTGCCGACTAATCGGCACGAAATGCCGATCACTCGTCGAGCTTTCTTGCTCGCCTTGCGCTTGCCCGGCTACCATTTTGTTTATGCCGCAGGTTTTACTCTGTCCACCAGATTATTTCGATGTTGTGGATCAGAAAAACCCATACATGAAACGGCACGCGGCGGTGGACCCCGCCAAAGCTCGCAAGCAGTGGGACGTTCTTCGCCGCGCGTTGCAACAGTGCGGTTGCGAGGTCGAGATCATTGATCCGGTCGCGGGCCTGGAGGACATGGTCTTCGCTGCCAATCAGGTCTTCGTGGGCGCGAAGAACGGATTCGGGAAATTCGTAGTGCCCAGCCGCATGGTCTATGAATCGCGCCAGCGCGAGGTGCCTTTTTTCGTGAACTGGTGCCGGCGGCGCGGATACAAGGTCATTGAACTCGACTTAAGCGACGATCGTCTGGAAGGCCACGGCGACCTTCTCTGGCATCCCGATCGTTCACGCGTTTACGCCGGCTATGGCTTTCGCAGCACACGCGGGGGAGTGGAAAAATTCTCGGCTGCGATGTCCAAAATGGGAATTCCGGTCGTGCCGCTTCAGTTGATGGACCCGTATTGCTATCACCTCGATACCTGTTGCTGTCCGCTGAACAATGAGGCGGCCCTGGTTTTCCCCGGAGCCTTCTCCGCCGATGCTTTCGCCACGCTTCACCAGTTCTGGAAGCGGGTTCACCTGCTTACTGCCCATGAGGCTTACCGCTTCATGGGAAACGGGATTGTGGCCGGTGACTGTTACCTCACGCCCCGCGTGACACCTCGGCTGGAAACGATTCTCGGCGAAGAGGGACTGAAGCCCGTGATCGTGGAAACGTCCGAGTTCGAGAAAGCCGGCGGGAGTTGCTTCTGCATGAAGACGTTCCTGCCGTAAGTTACGCGGCGCGGGCTCGCATAGGAGAATAGACTCCTTCACAGGCCCGCGAGAATCAGGCGCGAGGCCCTTTCATTCGATCACTCATGACTTGCGTCGCCTGCCTCCATGCCGCCGCCCAATCAGGAAGTGAACTGGAGGCTGGTCCGCGCCGCTCGCTTCCCGGGGCTGCGAGCGCTGGCGTGGGCAGGCGACCGGTTTTACGCGGGGCGTGGCTACCAGCTCGTCGTTGGCGGAATTCAAGATCCTTCCAGCACGGTGAACTAGCAACCTGTCGCTACTTTCCAGCGTGATTGGCGGCGCCGGTTCTCGGTCAGGAACCGCTTCACTGCGCGCTTGTTCCGTGACGGCTTCCACGCGCTGGCCGTGCTGCCGTCAGGCGGATTCGTCGCCCCGGTTCCGGGTGCGATCGTCACCCTCCGCGCGTTGTCGAAGTATTCTCCCGAATGAAATCGAGTTCGTCAAACTCATGCCATCACTCGTGGCACTCGCCCGCTGCACATCACGGCAGTGCCCGGCGGAACGGTCTTTTGGGGCGCCCCTGGGGAAAGTGTAGGCGACAGTCCAACTCGCGCCGCCGTCGGCAGAAGCATCGATGTGCACTTCCTCGCGGCGCTATCCGCCATGTGCATAACATCGTCCACGATCCCTGGGAGGATTGCCTTTGGGGAGGATGGCCTCTATTCTTCCTCCGATACGCCGCTCGAATCGAACTATGTCTACCGGCTCGACCGTCAGGGAACTTTATCGCAACTCGCTCCGATCAGCAGTTCGTCCATCTACGCTTGCCGGGTTGGAGGGCACGTGTTCTTCTCGACCATGGTCGAGCCCAGCAAGGTCAACCGCGACCGCAACGTGCGCCTGTATGGCTTTGGCGGGGGTGATCACAGAGGACGGGACTGGCACCCGTTGCTCGAATGAAGAAAGGATCACTGGCCTATTGGCCTGTTTCAGTATGGGAACGCCTTCTTGCCCGATGGGAACAACTCGACGCCCTACCTGGCCGTGACCACGGCCAGATCGTGTTCGGCATCTACGGAGCGATCGCCGGAGCGCAGCAGCGCAAGCAGCGCGGTCCAATCCATGCCTGATATGCCCGAGCTCAATCCCGTGGTTCACGGCAGGCTGCGACTGGCCCTGCTTTCGCTGCTCAGCGGCGTGGAAGCGGCTGAGTTTACATGGCTCCGCGCCAAGACTGAGGCCACTGACGGCAACGGCGCGCAACTGCTCAAGCTCGAAGAAGCCGGGTACGTGGCTGTCGAAAAGAAGTTCGTGTTACGCAAGCCGCAAACCCTCCATCGCATCACCGAACCCGGCCGCCATGTCCTCACGGAATACGTCCAGGCATTGAAACAACTGCTTGGCCCCGCCATCGACAAGTAGAGCGTGCTTCACAACTGGCCCTTGTGAGGCCGCAAGGTTCCGGGGCCACACGCGGCCCACGCCGGGAATCGTTCCTTTGCCGTAAGATGGACTGCGGAATCGCTCGAATCCCTTGCCCCGTCTCAGCTACTACCGCGCGTTTTCAGTGCCTACCTTCTGGGCGGCAAGAGCCATCTCACGTTCTGGCACGAGACACCTGCGGAGAATCCCAATGCCGTCGCCGGTGAGCCGGGCGAGTACTACATGCTGTTCGCCGAAAAGGCGGACTACTAGACCTCTTCCTGGGTGAGGCCTTCGACGTGCACATAATCAATCAGCGGTAGGAATTATGTCGCCCGAATTGTTCACGCGTGCCTGGTGGCGAGTCCGGAATGTTGTAGACGTTGACTTCGATCAGGTCTCCGGTACCCAACTTCGTCAGAGCTGACTCGTCGCCAGTATCCTTGCCGGCGTCGGAAGCCTTGGCTTGCGTGCCGGAGGCTGCGCTCGACACGCTCGTCGCTGCCTGCGAGACGGGTTGCGCCGCGGGAAGGTCCACAGGCGAGGCATTCTATCCAGTCTGGTTACCTCCCGCGGCGGGTTGCTGAGCAGCAGCGGTGCCGACGACCATGGCGAACGCTGCCAGCAAGGCCAGAAGAACTCGGCTACGGCGCCTCAGACTCGGTATGCCCGACATCATCGCAAGACCCCTGAAGCAAATATTGAGGATTTACCCCGCAATCTAGCACAGCATCATATCTTGCGAGCCGCGTTTTTCCGGGCGAAGACTTAGTTTTCCACAGCTTTTTCTTGCCCAACGATTGAAACACCCATCGGGGTATTGCTAGAGTTTCTGCATCTTCAACTCCTACGGGAATCCGTCTGCCTACTATGAACTGCCGGTCAGCACTGTAATACTGCCTGACAGAGTGCTGGATTGCATGCCGAATGTGCAGGTCGGCTTGAGGTGGCTTAGTTGACTGTCGTCTTTCTGGCGATATTCCTCGTATCGCTGCTGTCAGCCTTCGTGCTGACCCGGTCCGTGCGTGACTTCGCCAGTGCCCGCGGCTGGGTCGCCGTTCCGACGCAAGAGCGCCATCTCCACGCCGCTCCACTGCCCCGGCTGGGCGGCGTAGCCATCTTTCTGTCCTTCTCCTGCAGTATCGGCGTTGCAGTGCTATGGGCGATGCGCAATCCCCGCTTGCACTCGGCCTTTTCCTCGAAGACGTTGCTCACGATCCTGGTGCCGGCAGCGCTGGTGTTTCTGCTGGGCGTCTACGACGATGTTCGCGGAGTTGGTCCCTACTGGAAGTTTTCGGTGCAGGGCATCGCGGCCACTATGCTGTTTATGGGCGGCCTGCGAATCGTGAATATCCCGGTTTTATTCGGGAATCACCGGTTTCCGTGGTTCATCGGGCTGCCCTTCACGGTGCTGTGGGTCCTGGCCATCACCAACGCGTTCAACCTGATTGACGGCCTCGATGGGCTGGCGGCCGGGTCTGCCCTGTTTTCGACCTTGGTGGCCTTTGTGGTGGCCCTGTTGCACGGGCCATCGCTGGTCACGGTGATGACCATTGCGCTGGCCGGGGCAATTCTCGGCTTCCTGCGCTTCAACTTCAATCCCGCCACGATTTTCCTGGGCGACTCGGGCAGTCTCTTTATCGGATTCCTGCTGAGCGCCCTGGCCCTGGAGGGCGCCCAAAAGGCTCCGACCATTGTTGCCGTTGCCATCCCGGTGGTTTCTTTCGGCTTGCCGATTCTGGAGACCGCCCTGTCCGTCGTCCGGCGCCTGATCAGTGGACGTCCGGTGTTCACCGCCGATCGTGAGCACATTCATCACAAACTCCTGCAGCACGGCATGACCCATCGCCAGGTTGTGATTTTGCTGTACGGGGTTTCGGCGGTTTTTGCTCTACTGAGCCTGTTCCTGCTGTGGCCGACGGGAAGCTCCCTGGGCCTGGTGCTGGCTGTGTTGGGCATTGGGATCTGGATTGGTGTGCAGCACCTAGGCTACCTGGAGTTTGGCGAGTTGGCCCGCGTGGCCCACCGTACCCTGGATCAGCCGCAGATCTTCGTCAACGATCTGGCCATCCGTCGCGCTACCGAGGAACTCAAGGTGGCGCGCGATTATGAGCAACTCAGGCGGATTCTAGTCGCGGCCTTTGGCAGCAACGACTTTGACAGCTTCGAACTGAAACTCGAACTGCTGCCTGGGGAACCGGTTCCCTTCGACCCGGCCGAGCCGTCCGCGGCTCGCCGCAGCGCTTTCTCGTTCCGCTGGAGCAAAGCGGGGGTTTCCAAACCACTAGAGGGCTCGGTGTGGACCATTGCCCTGGACCTCGTGAGCTCGGCCAATCGGCGCCGCGGAACCTTGATGGTGCACCGCGTGTATTCCCAGCGAACTCTTCAGGTTGACATTAATCTGCTGACTTCTGCGTTTCCCACGGCGCTGGCTGACGCGCTGGACCGCACTCTCGCTCACCCGGCGCAGGTCATCGCGCTGCCCGGGCACGACACGCCGTTGATCGCCGCCCAGGCGGGATAATCCACACGGCGGTCTCCTGCAAAGCAGATACAATCTCCCTTCGCCCTACGAATCAGTGAGTATGCACATCCCTCACGTCGTCGCCCGGCCCAATTTCATGAAAGTGGCCCCGGTGATGTGCGCACTGGCCGCAAATTCGGGAGCGGTCCAGACCGCGCTCTGCCAGACTCTGGTCCACACCGGGCAGCATTACGACCCGGTCATGTCGGAACTGTTCTTGAGGGAACTGGACATGCCGGAGCCCGACTGCAACCTGGAAGTCGGCTCCGGCAGCCACGCGCCAGCAGACCGCCACGGTCATGCTTGCCTTTGAACCGGTCCTGCTGGAGCGCAAACCCGATCTCGTTCTGGCCTACGGCGATAAGAATTCCACCGTCGCCGCGGCACCGGTCTGTGCCAAGCTCGGCGTGCGCGTGGGCCACGTCGAAGCTGGCCTGCGCTCCCGCGACCGCGGCATGCCGGAGCAAATCAACCGCCTGCTCACCGACGAGCTTTCCGATTTGCTGTTTACGCCCTCGGCCGACGGCGACGAGAATCTGCGCCGCGAAGGCATTGACCCGGCGAAGGTCCACCTCGTCGCAACGTCATGATTGATACGCTCGTGCGCCTGCTCCCACGAGCCGAAGAACGATTCTCTGCCGGCGCGTCGAAGCCGTACGTGCTGGTGATCCTGCACCGCCCGTCCAATGTGGAAGATGTTTCCTGGCTGCGCGAACTGCTGGCCACGCTCGCCGAGTTAAGCAGCCAGATCAACGTTGTTTTTCCCGTTCATCCCCGCACTCGCCAACGCCTCGATGGGCTGGGGCCCTTGCCTGGAGCGAGCGAACACCTCCGCCTCCTCGAACCCCTCCCCTATGTCGAGTTCCTCGCCTTGCAGCGTCGCGCTGCGATGGTCATCACGGATTCCGGAGGAATTCAGGAGGAGACCACGTTTCTCACCGTTCCCTGCCTCACGGTGTGCGAGAACACGGAACGGCCGATCACGCTCACCCTGGGAACGAATCAACTCGTAGGAAAGGACTTGCACCGGCTGCGCGCAGCCGCAGCGGAGATCATCGGGAAGAGCCCATGACCGTCAAGCCCCGGACCGGGCGCCGGAACGCAGGACTGCTGTCGCGTGCCTCCCTGGGACGGCCACGCAGCCGAGCGCATCGCACAAATCGTCGTGCCCAACCTCGGGGAGTGAGGAGCCGAGGGCAGACGTGTAGGTTTATAGCTTGGCGCTGGCGTAGGAATTGATTTCGCAGTTCAGGCAAATCTCTTCAAAAGCAGGTGCTGTCCATTCCATGATTTCCCCCAGTAAACGCTTTCGGCGGCCGTGCCGCGAATGTTGGTATAAGAATAGCTGACCGATGGGTGCGAAATCAATGCCCGAAAAGCCGTGGTCCGGTTAGCTGATTCTGCGGCTGTCGCGCGTGGTTTTCGCCCCGCTTTTCCACACGGGGAACCAGTGACGCCACTTTTTCGCTGCAGCCTCGCTCGTTACCTTCAACAGACCGCGAGCAAAGCGAGGATTCCCCAATCATGGGCAAGACTGTCTATGGCACGACCTTCAAGGACGCTCACTTTGTTCCTCTACAGTCCGCCACATTTTGTGTCCAGTGTGAGCTGATCAGCAGCAACAGCAAGCCCTATTGTCTGGCCTGCGGCAGCCCCGCCTTGCTGGGCCTGTCGCGTGTGCTGGGAGGCTCGCTGCGGAACCAGCAAACCGCGCATCTGATCACCGACGTCGAACTGGACAGTCTGGTCCGCGATCTGTTGCGCACGGTGCCGGATCCTGCGCTTCTGAGCGCAGCAGACCACTCACGCATGCCGTCGCTCGCTCTGCGCAGCCAGCTTCGCCTGGCCAACGCCGCGCACCCCGCGTCCGGAATCCACACGGTGGCGATGACGGAGGAGGCCGAGATTCATCATCCTGCGGAACTCGATCTCGAACCCGCCATCAGCGCGATCACCGAGCGCGCCCAGCATCTGACAGGTGCAACCGGAGCGGCCATCGCCCTGCGCGCCGGCGACGAGATCGTCTGCCGGGCCCGCACCGGCCGCACCGCGCCGGATCTTGGGGTTCGCCTGCAGACCGACGCCGGCATCTCCGCCGAGGCGGTACGATCGGGCGAGATCATGCTTTGCCACGACGCCGAGCGCAATCCGCGAGTGGACCTGGCCAGTTGCCGCCGCTTGGGAGTGCGCTCCATCCTGGTTTCGCCCTTGCGTCATTATCGCCGTACCCTGGGGATCTTCGAGGTGTTGTCTTCGTCTCCCGGCGCGTTCGATGAGCGCGACATCGCCACCATGCAACTGCTTTCGGGATTGATGGTGGCCGCTATCTCCCGCATCTCCAGCCTGCGCCAGACACGGGCCTTGCGCCGGGCCAGCTAAGGGGTGCCTGCGCCCGACGAGCTAACGACGTTCCCGGACCCGCGGGCAGCCCCTCGACTCCGTCGTCCTTCTGATTTTCTTCCCTGCTTACTTTTCCACAGTCTCGCGCTAATATAGAGCGAGATTTCGAGGCCTCCTCCTATGGCAGCTCCCGCCCCGCCGGCGCGACTATCTTTGCCCAACCGCCGGCGGCGTGTGCGCCACAAGATCCAGACGCCTGCCTATGCCACCTTTACGGCGGAGTCCAAAGGCCGCAAGGAATCCACCGCCATACTCGCCCTGCACGAAATCGTGGACCTGAGCGAAGACGGAATCGCCATCCAGTGCCACACGCTGCTGGAGGCCGACCGGCAAATCGATTTGTGCCTGGATCTGGCCGGTGCCGCCGAGCACATTTACACCGCAGGGCAGGTGATCTGGACCAACGCGTCGGGACGCGCCGGCCTGCGCTTCTCGGAGTTGTCTCCAAGTGCTACATTCCGCCTGCGCGAGTGGCTCTTCGTGAATGCGATGACAGGAGTTGCCACCGCGGAGGAGGCTAAACTGGCGGCGGCTTCCGCTGCCGAGCACGCTCCTCCGCGCCCCAGCTACACCGACGCGCTCGCGGCGGTCACGGCAGTGCAGCGCGAGGTGGAAGCTCTGGGATCCGATCTTGGCGGCGCCTTGCAATTGATTGCGGCCCGCGCCCGAACGCTGCTGCGCGCTTCCGGCGCTGCCCTTGCTCTTTCCGACGCCGCACCCGGCTTCATGATTTGCCGCGCCAGTGCCGGCCCGGACGCTCCGCCGGTCGGGGCGCGACTGCAGGTGGGATCGGGATTTTCCGGGGAGTGCGTCAAGACCGGAAGGTTGTTAAAGTGCGACGATGCCGAGACCGATTCCCGCGTAGATCGCGAGAGTTGCCGCGCGCTGGGGGTTCGGTCCATTCTCGCCGCTCCCGTGCGGGTGGGAGAAAAATCGATCGGGATTCTGGAAGCCTTCTCTGCTCAACCCCGCGCCTTCAACAACGGCGACAGCAACGTGCTGCAGCGCCTGGCTGAGACCGTGCTGGCTGCCGTGAACCGCGCTGCCCGCGCCGGGAATCTGCCGCTGCCCGGCGCTCCTACTCCTGTTCCCTTCGAGCCCACCCCCGGCAGCGTGCTGTTTGCTTCCCAGCCGCAGGAGAAAAAGGAAGAAGAGGCCGGCGAAGAGAAGGAAGCCGGCGGCATCAGACTGCCGCGTTCCTATTTGATTCTCCTGATCTGCGCTGCGGCTGTGATTTCCGCGGTCCTGGGTGACTACCTCGCGCCCTGGATTCAAACCAAGCTTCGGGAGCGCGGACGAAGCCATTTGCAGACCGTGCTGGCCTCGTCTCCTGCGCCGAAAGCCGCGAGGACCGTTGCTGATCCGTCCGTCGAGACTGCAACCCCCGAAGCACTTCGTCAGATGGCTGAGAACGGCGACGCCGCTGCACAGAATGCTCTGGGTCTCCGCTATTTTCAGGGTGACGAAAAGAACGGAATCCGGCAGGATGAAAAGGAAGCGTTTCGCTGGTTCGGCCGCGCGGCAGAGGATGGAGACCTAAAGGCTCAAGCCAAGCTCGGCTTTTTGTATTGGGGCGGGCGTGGCGTTCCTAAAGACGTCAACAAGGCCTACTTTTGGACCGTGCTCGCTCGCGCCCGCGGCGATCAGGGCGCCAAGGATCTCGCTCCGGTGCTGTCCTCCTACCTGACGCGGAGCCAGACTGCAGCCATTGAACAGCAAGCCAACATCTGGTTGCAGCAGCACCCGGCACTCGCCAAACCCGGCGCTGGCCGCTGACCGCTGACCGCTGACCTCTGACCTCTGACCTCTGACCTCTGACCTCTGACCTCTGACCCCTGACCCCTGACCCCTGACCCCTGACCCCTATGCCATCTCGCCCGAGGGTCTGGGGTCCGAGGTCCAAAGTCCGAGGTCTGAGGTCCGATCTGGGAATAGAATATGGGCAGAGGCAGTCATGCCCACGCTTCGCGACATCCTCGACCAGAGAGTCCGCGAGGCGGACGCTTCGCTCTATCAGAAACTCGACAACCGTCGCGTTCGCTGTTTTTCCTGCGGCCATTGTTGCCCCATCCCGGAGGGCCAGCCCGGCGTTTGCAAAGTTCGCTACAACCGCGGTGGAACGCTGTACGTGCCCTGGGGATACACGGCGGGTATGCAGTGCGATCCCATCGAGAAGAAGCCGTTCTTCCACGTGCATCCGGGAGCGTTGGCTTACAGTTTCGGCATGCTGGGCTGCGACCTACATTGCGGCTACTGTCAGAACTGGGTGACGTCTCAGGCCTTGCGCGATCCCAACGCCGTCTCCCCGCCGCTCGAAGTATCGCCTGAGTTGATGGTTCGGGACGCTCTCGATCAGGGCGCAAAAGTGGTGGTCAGCACCTACAACGAGCCCCTGATCACTAGCGAGTGGGCGGTAGCGGTTTTCAAACAGGCCAAGGCGGCCGGACTCCTCACCGGATTCGTTTCCAACGGCAACGCCACGCCGCAAGTGCTCGAGTATTTGCACCCCTGGATCGATCTCTACAAAGTTGATCTCAAGAGTTTCGACGATCGTCATTACCACGAACTGGGTGGCCGCATCGCTCCCATCCTCGACAGTATTCGCCGCATTTATGAGATGGGCCTGTGGCTGGAGATTGTCACGCTGCTGATCCCTGGCTTCAACGACTCGGCCGACGAACTGCGCCGCCTCACCGAATTCCTGGCCGGTATTTCGCTCGACATTCCCTGGCACGTCACCGCTTTCCACTCGGACTACAAGATGACCGATCCGCGCGATACCCGCCCCGAAGATCTGCTGCGCGCCGCCGAAATCGGCCGCGAGGCAGGGCTGCGCTACATCTACGCCGGGAATCTCCCGGGTATGATCGGCCGGTGGGAAGATACCCGCTGCCCGCAATGCAGCGAGACCCTGATCGGCCGGTACGGCTACTTCATCGAGGATTACCGCCTCACTCCCGAGGGGCGCTGTCCCCGTTGTCCCTGCCAGATTCCGGGCCGCTGGGCCGCGCGATTCGATGGCCAGATCGCGGACCGGCCTTTCTTGCCGCACAAACGCTCGCGTTTATTTACAATCACAAGTCGGTGACTCGAATCGCTCAGCTCATGTGGAAGAAATCAACTCGCTCTCTGATCGCGGCCCTCTTCCTCATGACTTCCTGTTCTGCGCGCGACTTTCTCACGCGCCGCCTGGCGGCGGACCTGATCTCAGCTTCCGATACCTTCAAGGCGCCGCAGCAGTTCCTGCTGCTGACCGGAGTGGTCTCCAACAAGGACTATGTCTCGCCCGAGTATCTGGTGCTCCAGCATCACGGATGGATTTCGGCGACCACTGCGACGTGCCCTGTGGGCATGGTTCCTCCTCCATGCTGGGACGTTCTGCTGACGCCCTCGGGCGTGGAGACGGTGCGGGGTTTGGTCCCGGCGGAAGAGGCCGACAAGGCGTCTTTCACACTCCGTGTTGCCAGGAGGGAACTCGTGGGCGTCACCGGCATCAGCAAGCAGGGCACTGCCGCCGATGTAGACTTCACCTGGCGGTGGGTTCCGCTGAACGAAATCGGCGCGGCCCTTTACTCCTCCGACCTGCATTACAAATCTACAGTCACCTTCCGCAACTACGATGACGGCTGGCGCGTGGTTCAGAGCAACCCTCACATAGCGCAGGCACTCGACGACGCACTCAAGAATGCTGAGCCGGTGCCGTGAAGCACGATGCCCAGCGGCCAACCCCCGGCTGGATTGCCTCCGTCGTGGCCTGGCTCACTCCACGCCGCCTGCGCGCCCAGGCGGTTGTTCTTGCCGTTTGTCTGTGGGGAGTATGCGCCGTTGATTTTGCTACGCCCGGATTATTCGACTGCGTGGGCAATATTAAGTTTCAGGATTTCCTCCCGTTCTATGTCTCGGCCCGGCTCATCGCTCAGGGCCGCGCCGGCTTGCTCTACAACCAGCAGGTCGCGGCCGACGAGTTCGACGCGATTCTTCATCGCTCGAGTGGCCAGCCTGCGGACGGCCGCCCGCCAACTGCACTCCCTTCACCCAATCCTTCAGCCAATATCCACCTGCCCATTCTCTACGGACCACAGGTTGGGCTTTTCTTTGTCCCATTCTCGCGACTCTCGTTTCCAGCGGCGGCACGGATTTGGGTAGCGCTAAGCCTGTTCATTTTTTTGGGCTGCATTTACCTCGTATGGAGAGTCTGCCGGGTTCTGCGCCCGCATTGGCAAATTGTGGCCATTGCGGCGATTGCTTTTCCTCCGCTCTTTCATTTTTTCGTCCGCGGCCAGATTTCTGTTCTGGTACTGGCCTGCTTTACCGCGGCGTTTCTGGCATTTCGTGCCGATCGCGGCTGGCTGGCAGGAATTGCGCTCGGCCTGCTGGTTTTCAAGCCGCAGTTTCTGGTTGCGATTCCGTTGGTGCTGTTGCTGGCTCGATCTTGGAAAACCCTGGCAGGACTCAGTGCTTCAGCGGTCGTGCAGGTGGCCTTTACGTGGTTCTATTTCGGGTCTGCAGTGATGCGCTCATACTTCGGCACACTATGGAACACGTCGCGCTGGATCCGCGCCGCGGAACCCGGCCTCGCACGAATCCAAATGCATTCCCTGCGCTCTTTCTGGGCCCTGCTGGTCCCCTGGCCTGACGTTGGGCTGGCGCTGTACATATTGAGTTCCATCGTCATCATCGCGATGGCCGCAGCCGTCTGGAAGTCCGCATCTCCGCTGGCGCTCCGCTTTTCCGCGCTCATTCTCGCAGCGGTCCTGGCCAACCCGCATCTGTTTGTCTACGATCTGCTGGTCCTCGCGCCCGTGCTGTTGCTGCTGGTGGATTGGACATTGACCAAGACCAGGAATAAGACCAGCCCGCAGCATCAGGGCTCGGCGGCTCTCCAGTTGCTCTCGTATCTCGCTTATATTCTGCCGCTGTTCGGTTCGCTGTCACGCTGGACGCACGTCCAGCTCTCCGTCCCCGTTTTTGCTATCCTGCTGTGGGTTCTCTGGCGCCATTCCACTGATGTCGCTTCGCCCGGCGCAGACCAACTTGCTTCGCATGAAGTGCGCGTTGTATAACCCTACTTCCCACCGGGAACCCTTATGCGAATCAATAAAACTGCCTTCCTCATCCTTTTGCTGATGTTGGCTTCTGCGCTGGTCGTCCTCGCCCAACCCGAACCGAAAAGCAAACAGAAGTTAACTCTGGACGAGTTTTTCAACTCGGTCAGCTTCACCGCACTTGAGATTTCTCCGGACGGCACTGGCGTTGTCATCGGCGCCGAGCGCGCCGATTGGGACCAGCAAATCTTCCGCGATGACCTGTGGCTGTACCGCGACGACGGGAAAAGCGGCTCCCTGGTTCAGTTGACGCAGTCGGGCCACGATTCTGAGCCGAAGTGGTCGCCCGACGGCCGCTGGATCGCTTTTCTTTCCGAGCGCAAATCCTCTGCGGAAAAGTCCGGCGACGCCGACGATTCTGACTCCGATTCGAAGTCTGAATCCGGCAGCCAGATCTATCTCATCTCCCCGAGTGGCGGTGAAGCCGTCGCGCTCACCCAGGGAGAAGAAGGAGTCCACGCCTTTGCCTGGTCCGCCGATTCGCAAACGATCTATTTCGCCACGCGCCAGCCCTGGACGAAGGCGCAAAAAGACGCCTACAAGAAAGAATGGAAGGACGTGGTGCAGTATCGAACGGCCGAGCGCGGGGACACCTTCTTCGCGCTCGATGTGGCTGCGGCCCTCGCCCGCCACGCCGCTCCGGCCAAACCGGAAAGCGATCCGGACAAGGAAGATCTGACACCCGGCGCACAGGCCGTCGCCACCACTCCGTTGCGCGTGGATCACATGCTGGTCTCGCCCGATGGGCGGAAACTGGCCTTTCTCACCAATGCGATCAACCAGCGCCAGGAAAAGTATGACGACGTGGAAATCTATACCCTCGATCTGACAAATGTGGCGCGGGCACTCTTGCCCGCGACTGCCGGCAGCACCGAAAAAGCCGGCAATGAAGCGCATCCTGCGTTGGTCGAACCTCACCGCGTGACCAACAACCAGGCCGTCGAAGTCCGCCTGCGCTGGGCCAGCGACAGCCGCCACATCTTTTTCAGCGTTGACGGAGGCGACGTGTCCGGCCCCTACCGCGACCTCCAACCGCATCTTTACTGGGTTGACACAGAAAAGCCGGACAGCGAATCCGGCGCCGTCGAGCTGTGGGCGAAGGACTTTACCGGTCAGATCGTGAGCTACGGTCCCTACGGAAACGGCGTCCTGGTAGCGGCGCGTCTCGGCACCGAAGTCCAGATGTACAACGCGGCCAATCCCGCGGATTCTCTGCACATCTTTGCCGGCCGAAAAGGAACTTACGAAGACGTCTCGACCGGATCGCGCACTCCGCGCGTGGTATTCGTTTACTCTTCGCTCACCGAACCTGCCGAGGTCTACCTTGCCGAGGGCAGCCCGAACTTCGAGAAAGCTCGGCCCATCACCGCCTTCAACAAGCTCTTCACCGAGCGCGATCTTCCCCAGGGCAAGCCCTACCAGTGGAAAGCGGACGACGGTACAACTGTCGAAGGCATGCTGATCTATCCTCCGGGAAAATTCGAAGCCAAGCATCTGCCCATGTTCACGTTCATCCACGGCGGACCCGCCGACGCCGATGGCAACCATTTCGAGGCTGACTGGTATCAGTGGGCCGCGCTCGCCGCGACCAACGGATGGCTGGTCTTCGAGCCCAACTACCGCGGTTCCACCGGATACGGCGACAAATTCCTCATGCAGATCGTCCCTGTAATCGTCTCCCGTCCTGGCAAAGACATTCTCGAAGGCGTAGACGCGCTGGTGAAAGACGGCATCGCCGATCCCGATCACCTCACCGTCGGCGGCTACAGCTACGGCGGATACATGACCGACTGGCTCATCACCCAGACCACGCGCTTCAAGGCCGCGGTCACGGGCGCGGGCGCGGTCGAGCATCTAGCCAACTGGGGCAACGACGACATGACATTCGACGACGCCTACTTTCTTGGCGGACGTCCGTGGGAAGCGCAGCAGCGCTATCACGACGAAGCCGCGATCTTTCAAATTGACAAGGTCCGCACGCCCACGCACATCGTCGCCGGCGCCGACGATATCCGCGTCGCGGTGCTGGAAGATTATCTGCTGGAACACGCGCTCTATTCGCTGGGCATTCCCAACCAGCTGCTGATCTTTCCCGGCGAAGGCCATTCTCTGGCAAAGAATCCCTGGCACGGCAAGATCAAGGTGCGGGAAGAGCTAAAGTGGCTGGAGAAGTACGGCGGAGCACCGGCGGGGAACTGACCGCTCGTGTTTGTCACTCCGGGCAATGCGAGGAATCTGCTTTCGAGGGTGCCCCATCCCTTCGGCTCGCCGTGCTCGCTCAGGGCAGGCTCTAGCCCCGTTCTGTGCGACTATAGTGGGTTTTGCTAGGACACGACCAAACAACGCTTGCAGTTGCCTGGTTGCGGGCCTAGTCTAACCCTGTTGCTTCGCGTAACTGATTAGGAGTAGGTGAAATGCGAGAACCTGTCATCGACAGAGCCATGAAGTTAGTTGCGCTCGCTGGATTGGCGTTCTTAGTTTCGGGCCAGGCCGCGAGCCAGGTTGCGCGGAGCCACACGCCTGTAACCACGGGAACCAATGTGCGGGCTGCAAAAGTTCCGTACACGGCGGAGTATAAGATCACACATTTGCAGACCCTGGCCGACGGAACAACCATCACCCGAGAGACCGCGGAAGTGAAGGCGTTGGACTCGCAGGGCCGGCGGATGACGGCAACGACAATCACATCGGGGGACCGGGCGCCGACAACGAATGTTATGGTTTTTGATCCGGTGGCCCGGACCCAGACCTTTTGGTACTCTCCGGGCAAGGTCGCGCACGTACTTCAGATGTCCGTCCCAGCAGCGGAACGTCATTGCTTGCCGATCACCAGGGACGACGTTTCGGTGGTCAGTGGCCCGAAGTCGAAGTTCACATCGGAGGATCTAGGAACAGAGTCGATCCAAGGCATAGAAGCGCGTGGACGCCGCTACACCACGACGATTCCCGCAGGCGCGGCGGGAAACGATGCGCCCTTGGTCAGCACCTCGGAGAGGTGGACGGCCCTTACCGTTGGATTAGGTGGCCTCGTGGTGCGCGACATTAGAAACGATCCCCGGCAGGGCAACACGACTCGGGAACTGACAAATCTCACCCAAGGCGACCCGGATCCAACGACATTCCAGCCGCCCGAAGGCTACGAGATCGTGACCAAGGATTCATCCGGGTGCCAGGATGAAGCGCCGGCCGAAGTAACGGGGGGAGCAACGACATCGAGGTGAAGGGGGCTGGCCCGGCCAGGGCCGAAGGCGGTTGGCGTGTGCCCCGTCCAGGCGCGCCCCCTGTGCTAAACTCCGACCGATTATGGTCTTGAAGGCATTCCTCGCGCTCACTGCGGCCGCAATCATTTCTGCGGCCAGCATACCGATCGGCCAGACCCAGACCGAGCAGACTCAGACCGGGCAAGCTCAGACCGAGCAAGAGCGAGTCGAAAAGCCAGGCCGTGGTGTGACTCCTCCGCGGCTCACGTACTCTCCTGAGCCTGAATTCTCGGAAACAGCTCGCGCGGCCGGCTATCAGGGAGTGTGCGTTCTAACCCTGATCGTGGGAGCCGACGGTATGCCGAGGAATATCCAAGTCAAGAACCCGATTGGGATGGGCCTCGACGAAAAAGCCGTTGAAGCAGTTCGCTCCTGGCGCTTCTCGCCTGCTCTCAAGGACGGGAAACCGGTTGCAGTACAGATCGCGGTTGAGGTGGATTTCCATTTGTACACGAAGCCCGACACCAATTTCGCCAATTTGAGAGCGAAGGCCGAGGCGGGCGACGCTGGAGCCCAATTGGATGTGGCCAATTTCTATCTCAAACATCGAGATGTTCCCGAGAACGAGCAGTTGGGGCTGACCTATTTGGAGAAGGCCGCCAATCAAGGCCTGGCTCGTGCCCAGTTCCTGATGGGAGAACACATCGCTGAAAAGGACGCGTCCGCTGGCTACGCCAAAGCTTACATGTGGTATACGCTGGCCCGGCGCGGCGGCGACAAACACAGCAATAAAGCCCTGAAAGAATTGACCTCAAAGATGACGCCGGAACAACTCCAGCAAGGCCAGGCCCTCGTGGACAACTGGAGCAAAGCAGCGACGAAATGAGTCAGTGGTCGCTATGACGCGACCCAAGTCAAAGTCCCTACCCTAACATCGCAAAGAGCGCGACGTTAGAATGGGGCACCCTCACCCGTTTTGAGAAATGAGAACCCTGCGACTGACCACTGACCACTGACCACTGACCACTAATCACTGACAACTACTTCCCTGCGCTGGCGACTCTCACGCTTCGCGTACTCGCCGCATAGCGCGCGATGCCCCTGTACAGCGCCTCGGCAATCTGTTCGCGGTAGCCGTCGCTGCGCAGTTTCTGTTCGTCGGTGGGACTCGAGACGAACGACACTTCCGCCAGAATTCCGGGCATAGCGCTTTCGGTCAGCACCACGAATCCTGCTTCCTTGATGCCGCGGTCGCGCAATCCGGGGTTCTCGGTTGAGAGCGTGCCGTAGAGCGAGCGCTGCACGCTCGCCGCTAGGCGCCGCGACTGCTCGATGCGTTCGTGCAAATCGGAGGGTGAAAGAGATGCTGTGACGGCAGGCTTTGTTCCACCGAGGTTCGCATGCGTGTCCGCATCCTTCGATGGAGCCGAAAATTGATTCGTGTAGTAGGTTTCGACGCCTCGGGCGGAAGGCAAGTCGCTGTAGTTGGCATGCACGGAGACGAACAGGTCCGCCTGCGCCTGATTGGCAATCTGGGCCCGATCGTCGAGCGGGATGTAGTTGTCATCCGTGCGGGTCAGGATTACGTCCGCGCCCAACCGGGTTTCGAGCAGCTTGCCCAACCGTTGCGCGATCTCGAGCACCAGATCTTTTTCAAGCAAGCCGCGGCGCCCGACCGTACCCAGGTCCCAGCCGCCGTGGCCGGCATCCACCACAATGCGCATCTTGGGCACGTGTGCCCGCAGTTGCAAGTCTTCCCTGGTCGGAGGCGGCACCACAATCGCCAGCTTGCTCCTCTCCGCTTCGGTGGAGTTAGGGAACAAGTTCACTGCACCTTTGGGAGTTGTTCCAATCTTGCGCACTTCGACCACCAGGCGGTAGGGATTCGACTCCAGGCTCACCGAGAAATTCGAGTCGGCCTTGATCTCGAGCACAATGCGGGTCATGCCCGCCACGGGCTGCGCCACGCGAATGCGGCTCAGAAGCGCATCGCCCACTTCGATGGATTTTCCAGCCAGGTCGGGAGCCAGTTGCGTGTCGTGCAGATCAAAGTAGATGCGGTCGGGTCCGGCCAGGCGGTGCGCTTCATATTGCACCTGATCTTCCAGGTCGAGGACCACCGTGCTCGAATCCGCCGCCGACCAGCGCCGGATTCCCGTCACCCGAGGGAACTTTGCCAGCTCTTGCGGAGTGGCGGGAGTCAGAACCGATTCGCCCGCATTGGCCACCGCATCCGTGCCCGTTTGCGCGCCGGTCGCCGGATTCATGCCGGGAAGCGCCTGCGAAGAAGTCGCGGCGTCCTGCGGCGAATTGACGGCGGAGGGCTTGGTCGTTGTCTGAACCATTTCGCTGTCCAGTTGTGCGTACTTCTTCCACCACACGGCTCCAGCGATCGCCGCCGCGATGACAATGCACACGAGAAGGACCAGCATGCCCGGCCGGTGACGCGCCTTCTCCGATTCCAGTTGACCAAAAAGCGCAGGCTCAGGTGCGGTTTCGGTGGATACACTCTTTTCAGTGGCAGGCGCCTCTTCCGGCGCAACGGCCGGCTTGTCCAGGATCGCTGGCGTGGGTGAAGCAACGGCCACGGCTGCGACCGGTTTCGCTGGCAACGCCGCAAGCGGAGCAGTCGGTTCAACCTGGACAGGCCTCGGAACAGGCTTCGGCGGAACGACTGCCGTTGGTGCGGTGGCCGGGAGCGAAGCCCCTTCCAATTTGGTTGCCGCTACTTGTGCCGACTCAGCGAAGCGATCTTCATCTTCGGGCTTCAGTGCTCCGACGACGAGTTCGGCGAGCAAACTCAGGCTGCGGATGTCGCTGTCGTTGAATCCGAAAGGCCAGGCGAAAAACGCCTCCAGCAACCCGATCACGCGCCGCCGCCCGCACAGCGGCACGGCGATCATGGAACGCGCGCCCATGCGCCGGCACGCCTGCAGGTTCACCCGCGTGTCGGTCTCGGTGTCGTCGCAGCTCACGACCTGCGCCATGCGGAAGCAAGCGCCAGAGAACGCCGAATCGCGGTCAATGCGTGCGCCCACGTCCGGCCGGACCGTGCCCGCCGAAGCGCGTAAGACAATTTCGTTGTTTTCCGCCAGCGCAATCGCCAACCCGTCCGCGCCCGTGATTGCGACCGCCCTTTCGGCGACAAGCTGCAGCACTTCGTCCAGGACGAAGAGCTCTCCCTGGTCGAACTCCGCTATTGGAGTGGCTGAATCAAATCCGTTGAGCCGCGCGGCCAAGGCTTTTCTGCGGCGCACCTGTTCGTGTAACGCGGAGAACGCGAGCAGTGCCTGGAGTGCGTCGCGTTGTGATGGCTTTTTGCCGGGAGGGTCGGACGAGTGATCGTGCCCGAGACGATCAGACTGAGAGTGATCTGTGGCAAAGTTGGAAGCGGCACTCTGCCCCCGCGGCCAGGAGGGCATACTCGCTGCGGCAAAGGGAGTTGTCGCTGCAACTTCCGGCTTGGTGGGAGTAGTCGCCATTAAGACACAGTCACTTGTAAAGTTATCGGGCTTTACCGCGAGTTGCAATTACCAGGGGATGACCCCTCGGCCATGTCCTTTAGTAAGGCCATCCTGTTCCGGTTTCACCTCACGGGCAGTTATGACGGGGAGGGTTTTCTGGGAAACAAGATAATCCTGTTGGGGCCGCGCTGGCAACGTCTTTTGTGCCATCGTGTGAGGTGCCGTCGTGCGAAACGCCCGGCGCGGAGGCGTCACACGCGGAGATGTAGCAAGGTACGTCTTCGACCGGCTTTCATTTCTGACCCAACTTCGAACCAGCGCAGTCACTAAACCTGGGTTACATCTGGGGATAACATTACAAAGATAGGGGCCCTGACCGATCTGGGATTCTTCGGCGGTGCGAGTATGCAGGCAGGACTATCTCCCGCACGAGCAGCGCGAGCCCGCTACAGGCATGAACTTCGCACTCTGACCTACGTTACGCTCGACCAGGCCAACGGCGGCATCGTCCGCAACATCACTCATGAGGGCATCGCGGTGCAGGCGGTGGCGGCAGTTCGTCCCGGCCAGCAATTGCGGGTACGCTTCGAATTGCCTCCGCGGCTGCGGGTTGAGGCCAGCGGAGAAGTCATGTGGGCGGACTCTGCCGGGCAGTGCGGTATCCGCTTCCTCGACCTTTCTCCGAGGTTGGCCCGGCGGGTGGATGAATGGATATTCGGCGACCTGCTGGGAAGCGTTTCTTTGCTTTCTCATCCGGCTGGCAACCTGCTGTCTCCTTCGTCGAATGGTTCGTGGCCGGTGACGGCGCCGCAGGTTGCGGATGAGGCCGAGGACGACGGGCTGATCGTTTCTCCGTCTCCGGTGAAGGTGATCGAGTTGCCGGCGCGGCTCGATGCGGTTGAGCCGGCTCGCTCACACGACGATGCTGAGCCATCTCCGGCGGAGTCAAGCGATTTGGACTGGCTCTCGCAGCCGCTTTCGCAACGGAGCATCGCCTGGCTCGTCAACACGCTCACGGTGGTGGCAGGACTGCTTTTGTTCGTCTTGGTCTTTCTCTCCGTTACGCGGGAGGTTCCGAAATGGCCGGCCGCCATGGCGGCGGGTGCAACAGTTGCAGTGGCTATCCTCTACTGGGGATTCTTCAAGCTGTTTGGCGGTTCCAGCCCGGGCGCGAGACTGGCTCGTTTGGCGGGATACGATCCGGAAGAGGAAGAAGAGCCAGACAGCGCCCGTTTTCGCTGAGGAAGAAACCGGGGCTTGGGGCTGATCCTTCAGGACTGGCAGAGAACTCCTGGCAACTGCTTCTAATTCAAAAAATACTGCTGTGCCAGCCAGAGTTGCAGCGTGCGCTGCTGCCGCGGGGGAATCTTGACGAAGCGTATGCCCAAATTGCCACGCTGGTCCCGCCACGCGATTTCCGCCTGCGCCTTCAAAGCCGATCGGGCGCCCGGCAGTGCGAAGGAGACATGCAGCGGTTTGGTGGGCTCGACGGGATCATCGGTGTGAATCTGCATTCCGCCCTGACTGAGGTTGACTAGGTGTGCCTCCGCCGGTTTGCGGCCCTTGCAGTTTACCGATACCGGCACTTCCAGGCCGGCACGATGGTAGCGAAGGCGTCCGTCGAGAATCAGGTTGCGCGCCGCCGAGAGGGTGCGCACTGCTTCTTCCACTGAAACCGGCTTCTCGAAGGCAAACAAAGCTCCGGTCGCGTCCAGGCGATGGGTGCACTTCGGCCCGCCCATGATGACCAGGGGAACATTTGCCGCCGGCTTTTCGGTGCGCTGCAATTCGTATAGGAACTGCGTGGTGCCATTCAAATCGCAATCCACGATGAGCGCGTCAGTCTTTGACCGGGTGAGCCGGGTCAGGGCCCGTTGCGGATCGCCTTCGACCGTAACGTCCATGTGAAGGCTGCCCAGGATGCATTCCAGAACGCTGATTTCCTGCCAGTCGCGCGAGACCACCATCGAGGAGAGTGTCATAGGTCTCCACTCTAGCCATATGCGGAATTCTGCCCTAGATAACCAACGTAATGACGGACCTCGGACGTCGGACTTCAGATCTCTGGCCTCAGAATGCGAGCCCCAGACCATCGGCTCCACTTCCGCTGGGACAGGTTTTAGGCCAGGAGGACGAGACTCGGCTAGGAACTCGCGCCGATTCGACGCGGGTTAATGAGCGTGATCGAGATTTTGCGTCAACTAAGATTTCAGACTGCGTTTGGGCTCAACGGCTCGGGCCTGTGCCGCTTGACAATTTCTCCTGCAGATTTTCCCGGACTGCATGACGTTCGCCTTCGTCATAGCGAACGAAGATCAGTCTGATTCTGCCGTTGCGGCTGAGATCGCGTAGGACACAACGTGCTGCTTCGCGGCTATCCACATTCTTGCAGGCGAGATATTGGGTTTGACCAAGAACACGGGCAGCTGTCTTCTTCGCGTCTTCCGTGCCCTTCCAGTCGTCCAAGGTGATGTTATCGGAAAAGAAGAAAACGTAAAGATACGCGAAATCCCTGAGCGTGGGCAGCGGCACATTTCCTGAGGTTACGAAGCCGTCGCAGGTTCCATCAGGGCAAAACTCCAGCAACTTTCCGTGATCCTTAAGCTCGACAGTGTCGGGAAATGCTTTCTGAAGCTGTAGGAGAGGATCAGGCTGTTTACCATTGGCGACTTGCGGTATCGAGTATGCAGAAGTCAGAAGGATCAGTGGCAGCGAAAAGAATAGATGATTGATCTTCATTGGAGAGCGTCCTTGCCCACTATGGCCAGCGTACTCCTGTGGCAAGACGGGTCCAGTTACCGATGGTCAACTGACGTAACCAGGCCAGTGCACTCATGCACTCATGACCTCCTCCAAGCGATCTTAGACAACGGAGAGGTATGAGGTCAGAGGCCCGAGGTCTGCTTCCGATACCAGTCCACCGTCCGCCGCAGGCCCTCTTCGAAATCTACTTTGGGTTTGTAACCAAGTGCGGTCTCCGCCTTCAAGATGTCGGCCAGCGAATGCTTAATGTCACCTTCCCGCTCGGGCGCGTACTTGGGCGCGCCGGAGTAGCCGGTAATACCCTGCAGCAACCTGAAGGTTTCGTTGAGCGTGGACCTGCGACCGGTGGCGATGTTGAAGACTCGCCCGGCGGCCTTGGCCGCAGGAGCCTCGCAGGCCAGCAGATTGGCTGCGACCGCGTTGTCAATGTAAGTAAAGTCGCGGCTTTGTTCGCCATCGCCGAAGATCGTGGGCTGCTCGCCGCGCAGCATGACGGTGACGAACTTGGCCAGGACGCCCGAGTAGGGCGACGAGGGATCCTGGCGCGGTCCGAAAATGTTGAAGTAGCGCAACGACACGGTTTCCAGCTGGTAGCAGCGGTAAAACGAAACCATGTAATGCTCGCTGGCCAGTTTGGCCACGGCGTAGGGCGAAATCGGATCGGGGCTCATGGCTTCGTGCTTGGGCAGCGCGGGTGTGTCCCCGTAGGCGGACGACGAGGCGGCATAGACCACCCGCTTTACCTTGGCGTCGCGCGCCGCCACCAGCACGTTGACTGTGCCGTCTACGTTGGCCCGGTTGCTGCCCAGGGGGTCGAGCACCGATTTCGGCACGGACGGAATGGCGGCCTGGTGCAGAACGTAATCCACCCCAAGGCAGGCCTTGTGCATGGCATCGAGATCGAGGATGTCAGCCTCGCGGAAATCGATGCCATCCAGAATCTCGGCAATGTTCTCCCGTTTGCCGGTGGAGAAGTTATCCACGCCTCGCACTTGTTCTCCCCGCGAGAGAAGCGCCCGGGCCAGCGACGATCCAATGAAGCCGCCAATGCCAGTGACGAGATAAAGAGCCATTCTGCTCATGATAGCGAATCAGGAGTGATTCCGCGTCGGAATGAGGACGTATGGCCGAATCGAGGGAGACTTGCTTGCGTTCTGGAGGGCAGCTCTTCGCGAGTTGCAGTCGGAAGAATTCAACCGCCAAATTCGCAGAGGATTCGCGAAGTCCAGTGATCTTGGGTGCAAGAGCAAGATACAGGAGCAGGAGATACAGGAGCCGTCGACCGGCACATCTTCGGGCATCGGTGCCCCTTACGGCGTCGGCTCGGAAGATTGGCTGGTGCGCAGAACTCTCAGGAAATCCTCACGCGTTAACATCTGGCGGCTATCGAAAAACTCGACCAGCAGTCGAATCGCCGCCTGAGGATCAGCGATTACCGGCACCGCACCCAGTGGACCGGTGGCTGGAAGAGTGGAGGCGATTCCCGGTCCCATGATTACCGAGGGCTGCGAGATAGAGTCGACTAACTGTCTCAGGTGCGCCCGGTTCTCCTCGGACATATCTACGAAGGCGATTCCCATGCCGAGGTAGGGGTAGGTCACGCGGACATTCCCCTTGGTCTCGACTTTGAACCCGTTGGCTTCCAGTTTCATCTCGAGAACGGTCCCGGCCGGATAGGTAGCCTGCGCCTCTACATAGCATCCATGCATGCTGATGTCGGTAAAGGCGGCCCACGTCCGAACCTCGCAACCCTGCTCACGCAATTCGGTTTTGCCTTCGCATTTATAGCGCGGGCTGCGGCGCTTTTCCGCGCCCGGGGGTTGCGTCTGCGCGCTGGCGCTCCCCACAATGGCGCCCCAGGTTACTTGCCCGCCCGGACTGCGCTCCGGTGCCGGCGCTTCCGCACTGGCGGGCGCGCCGCCGGACCTTTTCAAGGCCATCAGATACGCAATGTCGTCTTCTTCTGCCATGGTCGCCTGCCGCGGACATCGGACACGCTTAGCCGCGAACTCTATTGGTCTCTATCGGGAAAGGCGCAGGAAGAGATTAGAGCTAGTTTCATAAAATGCGTTGGCCGCGCCAACAGCCAGGCCCTCAGGGGCTAAAGCCCACATTCTGTCGCCCTGAGCGGCACGGCTGAAGCCGTGCCCTACCCAAAAGCTACCTGTGAAACAGTTCCACCAGGAAGGCAGGGCGAATCAGAACATTAGGATCCTTTAATTAACAGGGGTGCTCGAGGATGCCTAAGCCATGGCGGCTTGCCGGATCTGCTTCCACAGTTCGTCGCGTCCGGCGCCCGTCTTGGCTGAGTAGGGAAGCAGGCGGGCCGCGGGATATTCCTGAGCCAGCACCCGGAGGACGCTGTGCAGCTGATTGTTCGTCAGCCGGTCGGTCTTGGTGGCCACCAGCAGGAAATCGCGTCCTGAGGCGTTGAGGAAACTCAACAGCTGCCGGTCGCTGTGCTGCGGAGGAACGTTAACGTCCACCAGCGCCACACACAGAGCCAGGGTGGGCCGCTCGTTGAGATAGGGCTCGATAAAGCGAGGCCACTCTTGCGAGATCTCGCGCGAAATCTTGGCGTATCCGTAGCCGGGGAGGTCGGCGAAGATCAGCTCCGGGCGCGGCTTTCCCGGCCAGCGGACGGCAAAGAAGTTTATGCTGCGGGTGCGCCCGGGAGCAGCGCTGGTGCGGGCGAGCTTGGCGCCGACCAGAGAGTTGATCACGCTGGATTTGCCGACGTTGGAACGGCCGAGAAAGGCGATCTCCGGCAGGCTGGGAGCAGGGAACTGCGCCGCGTCGGTCGCCGCTGTCAGGAATTGTGCCAGAACCCTCATGCCCAAGTGTGCAATGCGCAGGGAGACCTTGGCAAGAGCGGCAAACCGCTGGGTAGGTTAGACGGCATCCCATCACAGGCCGACGAACAATCCTGGCAGCACAGGTGGAACCTCAGTCATAGCGGCGAACGGCGCCTTGTGTCATACTGCGGAGCCAATTTTCTGGCTGGCAGGACTAACGACAGGACTGATATGAATCATCCGAAACGCAGTGGCGCAGCAGGACTCGGGACGCGTGCGGTTTGGGCCGGCGAGGACGGCGAGCGCTGGGCGGGCGCGACGCAGGTCTCAGTGGCCCTCAGTGTTTCGTTCGGCTACAAGACCGTCGAGGAGTGGCTGGAAGTCGCGCAGGGCGAGAGAAGCGGCCACATCTACGGCCGCAATACCAATCCAACCGTAGCTGCGTTTGAAGGCAAAGTCAGAGACCTGGAAGGCGCAGAGGCGGCAACCAGCTTTGCCAGCGGAATGGCCGCGATCAGCAACACCTTGTTTACGCTGCTCTCGCCCGGCGACCGCGTCGTTTCCATCAACGATACCTACGGCGGGACCAACAAGCTTTTCGTTGAATTCCTGCCGCGCTTCCAAATCGAAGTAGCTCTTTGCGATACGACGGACCATCGGGCCATTGAGGCGGCCATGGGACGAGGCTGCAAACTTCTCTATCTCGAAAGTCCGACGAACCCGACGATCAAAATCGTTGACATCGCCCGGCTGGCCGAGGGGGCGCACAGGCGTGGTGCGCTGGTCGTCGTGGACAACACGCTGGCCACGCCCATCAACCAGCGCCCGCTCGAAATGGGCGCCGATCTGGTGGTGCACAGCGCAACGAAGTTCCTGGGCGGCCACGCGGACGCTCTTGGCGGCGTAGTCTGCGGTTCCAAGCAGCTGGTAAGCCGGATCTATCATTTCCGGGAAATCAACGGCGCCTGCCTGGAACCGATGTCCGCCTATCTTCTGCTGCGGGGTATGAAAACGCTGCATCTGCGCGTGCGCCAGCAGAACGACAATGCACTGCAGATTGCCCGCTTCCTCGAGTCACATCCGCGCGTAGCGAAAGTCTTCTACCCGGGGCTGGCGGGGCACGAGAATCACGAGATCGCGCGAAGTCAGATGTCCGGGTTTGGCGGCGTACTGAGCTTCGCGCTCCACGGTGGCTTTGAAACCGTGAAGTCGTTCCTGCCGCGCCTGCGCTATGCGAATTTGGCTGCAAACCTGGGGGCGGTGGAAACCGTAGCCGGCCCGCCGGCGACCACCAGTCATGTCGAATCCACGCGTGAAGAGCGCGCAGCCAGCGGCATCCCTGAGGCTCTGATCCGTTACTCGGTTGGCATTGAAGACGCGGAGGATTTGATCGCCGACCTCGGGCAGGCGCTGGACAGCCTCGGCTAACTCAATCCCAGCGGGCGCTTGTTCTCGATGTCGTCGTCGCGGACCGGCCGGAACCTGTGCCAAATATAAAGGGCGCCGGCTACCACAAAGCCAAAGCCGACGCTAATCGCAACGAATAAACGGTACGCCGGCAGCCAGATCAGAGTTGCGGCTACAATCACCGCCGCGGTTACCAGCGCCGCCGTGCCTCGAACCGGAATCCGCATACGTCACCTCACCCAACTACTGATGCGCGGTCGGAGCGTCGGCGCTGCCGGTCGTCAGGGGTGGTGCGAGGGGCTGCGTCGTTTCTTCCACGCGGGAAGGTAGAGGCGATTCCAGCGCGATCTGCAGCACCTGGTCCATCGTATCCACGAAATGCAGCTTCATGGCAGTGCGCAAATTCTCCGGAACCTCGGCCAGGTCTTTTTCGTTGTCCTTGGGCAGGATGACCTCGAAGACTCCGGCGCGGTGAGCGGCTAGCAGCTTCTCTTTCAGCCCGCCAATCGGGAGCACTTTTCCGCGCAGCGTGATCTCGCCGGTCATGGCGACGTCGCGGCGCACGGGGATTTTGCTCAAGGCGCTCGAAATTGCAGTAGCGATGGTGATGCCCGCCGACGGGCCGTCTTTGGGAATGGCGCCTTCCGGCACGTGCACGTGCAGATCAAGATTGCGGTAGAAATCTCGGTTCAGGCCGAGCCGGTGGGCGCGGGAACGAACGTAGGACATGGCAGCCTGGGCGGATTCCTGCATTACGTCGCCCAGTTTGCCGGTCAACGTCAACTTGCCCTTGCCGTCCACCACTGTCGCTTCCGTGCTCAAAATGGAGCCGCCGACTTCGGTCCAGGCCAGGCCGGTGACCAGCCCGACTTCGGACTTTTCATGAGCCAAAGTGTCGCGGAACTTGATCACGCCCAGGAAGTCACCTACGTTCTCGCCGGCGATGGTGACGGCATAACCGTCGCCTTCCTTCACCACCTTGCGCGCGACTTTGCGGCAGACGTTGCCAATCTCGCGCTCTAGATTGCGCACGCCCGCTTCTCGCGTATAGGAGCGAATCAACGCCAGGATGGACTCTTCACTGAACTTGAGATTCTTATCGGTCAAGCCGGCCGCGGTCATCTGCTTTTTCACCAGGAACTGCTTGGCGATTTCCACCTTCTCCTGCTCGGTGTAGCCGTGCAGGCGCAGCACTTCCATGCGATCCTGCAAGGCGGGAGGAACGGTGTGCAGCACGTTGGCGGTGGCGATGAAGAACACCTGCGATAGGTCGTATTCCACGTCCAGGTAGTGGTCTACGAACATGAAATTCTGTTCGGGGTCGAGCACTTCGAGCAGGGCCGCGGACGGATCACCGCGGAAGTCCATGGACATCTTGTCCACTTCATCTAGCATAAAGACCGGGTTCTTGGTGCCCGCCTTCTTCATCATCTGGATGATCTGGCCGGGCAAGGCGCCGATGTAAGTGCGGCGGTGGCCGCGAATCTCGGCTTCGTCGCGCACGCCGCCGAGCGACATGCGGATAAACTTGCGGCCCGTGGCCTTGGCGATGGACATGCCCAGAGATGTCTTGCCCACCCCCGGCGGGCCAACGAAACAGAGAATCGAGCCTTTGGGATTCTTCACCAGTTGCCGCACGGCGAGAAATTCAAGGATGCGCTCCTTGATCTTCTCCAGGCCATAGTGATCTTCGTTCAGCACCTTTTCCGCGCGGGAAATATTGCGGATTTCCTTGGAACGCTTCTTCCAGGGCACAGCCAGCAGCCAGTCGAGATAGTTGCGTGAAACCGTGGACTCGGCCGACATGGGCGGCATGGCTTCCAGCTTTTTCAATTCCTGCAGGGCCTTGTCTTTAACGTCCTTGGGCATGCCAGCGGAGTCAATCTTCTTCTTCAGTTCGTCGAACTCGCTCTTTTCGCCCCGCCCCAGTTCTTTCTGAATCGCCTTGATCTTCTCGTTGAGGTAGTACTCTTTCTGCGCCTTTTCCATCTGGCGCTTCACGCGCGACTGAATGGTGCGGTCCACGTTCAGCTTCTCGATCTCGATGTCGAGCACGTCGGCGATGCGGGTCAGGCGTTCGGCGGGATCAAAAATCTCCAGCAATTCCTGCTTCTCTTCAATCGAGAGCTGCAGGTTGGCGGAGATGACGTCGGTCAGCTTGGCCGGATCTTCCATGCGCACGGCCGAGATCATGGTCTCGTAATTCAGCGCCTGGCACAGTTTCACATATTGTTCGAAGAGGGAAGTGACCCGCTGCATGGCGGCTTCCAGCGCGGGGTTGGGCTCGGTCGCATAGCGCGCCACCCGCACGGTGGCCTGCATGTAACCCTCGGTGTCGGTGACCTGCAGGATCTTGCCGCGCTCAATGCCTTCGACCAGGACTTTGATGTTGCCGTCGGGCAGTTTCAGGCTCTGTACGATGTTGACGATCGTGCCCACCTGGTAGATTTCGTTGGCCTTGGGCTCGTCTATGGAAGCGTCGTGCTGGGTCGCGAGGAAGATCTTCTTGTCGGCGGCCAGCGCTTCTTCGAGGGCGCGCACACTCGACTCCCGGCCCACCACGAACGGCGTCATCATGAACGGAAAGATGACCACGTCCCGGATGGGCATCATGGGCAGCTTCCTGGATTCGAACTTTTCCTTGGATGTGGTCACTCAATCTCCCTGGGATAACAGCCAACTAGCAGCCTGTAACGATTTTACCTTGTCCGGAAGTTTCGGGATATGGCACTTGCGATCCACATGGTAAAGACGTTGCTTGGCACCGTCTCTTCATGCCTCCCCTTGCGCGCTGGCGGAGACGCAGCAAGCTACGTCTCGACAAACGCCTACCCGGCCTTTTCCATGATGGTGGCGAAGGAAGCGGTACGTTTCTCCACCATTTCCCGCGTCACTTCAAATTCTTTGACTTTCTTCTGGCTGGGCAGGTTGAACATCAGATCGAGCATGAGTTCTTCCAGAATCATGCGCAGGCCGCGTGCGCCTACCTTGCGGGCCATGGCCTGGCGCGCGATCGCGCGCAGGGCGTCGTCAGAGAACTTCAAGCGCACATTTTCGAACTCAAACAAGCGCTGGTACTGCTTGACGATGGCATTTTTGGGCCGGGTCAGGATTTCGATCAGGGCGAACTCGTCCAGATCTTCCAGCATGCCTACGACCGGCAGGCGCCCGACAAATTCCGGGATCAGCCCGAACTTGATCAGATCCTCGGGCTGGATTTCGCCCAGCAGTTCGTAGTTGCGCTTGCGGGAGACGGAGACGTCCTCTTTCTCGGCATCTTCGCCTGTGCGGAAGCCGAGGGACTTCTTGCCGATCCGGCGGGAAATGATCTTGTCGAGCCCCACGAACGCACCGCCGCAGATGAACAGGATGTTGGTCGTATCCACCGGCGTGAATTCCTGGTGCGGGTGCTTGCGGCCTCCCTGCGGAGGCACGTTGGCGATGGTGCCTTCCAGAATCTTGAGCAGCGCCTGCTGCACGCCCTCGCCGGAAACGTCGCGGGTGATGGACGGATTCTCATCCTTGCGGCCGATCTTATCCACTTCGTCAATGTAGATGATGCCGGTCTGGGTGCGGCTCACGTCCCCGTCCGCCGACTGCAACAGCTTGAGGATGATGTTCTCGACGTCCTCGCCCACGTAGCCGGCTTCGGTCAGAGTGGTGGCGTCTACAATGGCGAAGGGCACGTCCAGCATGCGCGCCAGGGTCTGTGCCAGCAGCGTCTTTCCTGTTCCAGTGGGGCCGATCAGCAGGATATTCGACTTGGTCAGCTCGATGCCGTCCCCGGTCTTCTGCCGGTTCATGAAGATGCGCTTGTAGTGGTTATAAACCGCGACGGCCAGCTTCTTCTTGGTTTGTTCCTGCCCGATCACGTACTCATCCAGGAAGGTTTTGACTTCCTGAGGTTTGGGGAGCTGGTTCGGCGTGCTGCTCGGAGGAGTTGCGGTGCGGTCATCTTCCAGAATCGAATTACAGACCGCCACGCACTCGTCGCAAATATAGGCGCGGGGATAATCGCTGGGTGACGAGATCAGTTTGGCCACGGCGTCCTGCGACTTGTGGCAGAACGAACAACGTAGAATCTCGTCGGACCCCGACTTGTTTTTCACTCGGCTACTCCTTCACGGTTTTGACGGCAAGATCGGGGTCCCGCGGCCTACGACCCGTGTGCCGTTTTGGCTCTTCACCGCAGAGTTTTCTCCGGCGCGAAGGCCGATCATACCGCTTTTGCCGTCTTATAGATGATATCGTCTATGATTCCGTATTCCTTAGCCTGTTGCGCGTTCATGATGAAATCGCGCTCCACGTCCTTTTCCACTTTCTCCAGTTTCTGGCCGCTATGTTTCGAAAGTAACTGGTTAGTAATCTCTCGCATACGCAGGATTTCACGGGCGTGGATATCAATGTCAGTAGCTTGCCCCGACAACCCTCCCATGGAGGGCTGATGTATTAGAATCCGCGAATTGGGCAGCGCCAATCTCTTTTTGG
>Ga0181530_10000626_pt1 | contig 45423 bp, 50 predicted proteins | sample PEATcosm2014_Bin_42_FD_119769 | JGI IMG/M metagenome (GOLD analysis project Ga0181530, IMG submission 119769) | Peatland microbial communities from MTU Mesocosm Facility, Houghton, MI, USA - PEATcosm2014_Bin10_60_metaG | ecosystem: Environmental > Terrestrial > Soil > Wetlands > Peat | place...
GCGCCAACCTGTGCGACGCGTGTCTTGAGGGACAACGACTGATCAGCCGAGAATTTCGTCGTCATCGTCGATCTCCAGCTGCTCTCTAAAGATCAGCCCCCAATACTTGGGGCGCCCGCGCCTCTTACGCAAACTCTTCACCAGCGCGCGCTCCGCCGTCATGATGGCGGAATTCAATTCGTAGCCGCCGCCGTCCACGAAGCTCATGCCGCCCTCGGATCCGTTAGCGCGTTCTGTGCCGCCATAGCATCCGCGAGAGACTTCACTTTGCGGACTTGCGCGTCGTGCGCCGCGTTGATGCGCGCAGCGTCGGCGCTCTCAAGCCTGTCTACTTCCTGCTGCTCTTCAGTTGTCATGACTGCCTCATGCTGCCTTGCTCAGGAATGCCGAACGTAGATTGCCGCTTGCTTGCTTCGCCTCTTCGAAGAGCGCGCGTCTTAGCTTCCGCGTACTGCTCGGGAGTACAGTTCGGAAGTCCTGCGCCGAGGCTCTTCATTTCCTTGTATGCTTTCCAGATGTGCTCGGGCGCGTCCGAGAATCGCTTGAGCAAGCCGTCCGGCTCTCCGCTGTAGAACTCGTTCGAGGCGACCATGTCGCCGCGGTAAGTTCTCCGACGCACTATCCAGACGCCTTCATCTTCGTGTTGGTAGACGGAAAATTCCGTCGGCTTGTCCGTGATTGCCTTGCGCACTGCCTTACAAACGCCGGCAGCGAGCATGATCTTCAGCTCCGGCGTGACCGGAACTTCGTAGAACGTCTCGTTGGTTGCGGGAACAAAAACATCCATGACAAAAATCTCCTTTCATTGCGAAAGCCGAATCAGAGAGCAGTCGCTCTCTCCACTATCTCCTCCCAGTGTTCCGGGTCAGCGTCTTGCCGACGGATCGTACATTTCATAGCCGACGTCACCGTCGTTACTGCCGCCCCATGTGTCGATGTGAGGGCTGGTCTGCGCCGGTCGGGAGCTTCGGTGCTCTGGAAGACGCCCCATGAGACGCGCTATGTCTGCCGGAGCGTGGAACAACCGGCTGTAGCCGATCTCTTCCAGCAGATCAAACTTGGCGCCGCAGAAACACGTGCGCTCGGTGAAGGCTCTGTCGATCCCGAGCCGCCATTGCCGCCCACAGTGACAGGCGAAGATCGCTCCGATGAGCTCCCGCTCGGCGCCACGTACTTGGTAGAACTGCCCCCGCCTCGGCAGCTCTGCCGAGTTCTGGTTGTAGCGCTGCCTAAGACTTTCCAGCTCGGTACGCTCCCCTTCAGATAGCTTTCCCATTTGTTCGTCTCCCTTTGCTGCTAAGTTGTTTGAAATCTGTTACTCGTTTCGCGGAAATGCGTGAACCACTCGGCGCCGCTCTCCGACCACACGCTAGGACACATTTAATCGCACGGTACGGCAAGTGTGGAGGATAGGCGCCTCCCCCGTAGCAGGCATGTAACATCAAAGCCCGTCATTCACGCTCCAATGCTGCGTCCAGCGCTGCGTCTCCGCACGAGCTTGTCACTCCCCCACAGGGCAGCAAGCCGGAGCTTGACTCCGGTGCGCTTGCTATCGCGCTCGGCTGTACGTACAACGCGTGCCAGCTTGGATAGCAGACTCCTTTTCTCACGACCTCTCCATCCCATCCGATCGTGTGGGCGTACAAGCGCCCTTTCAGCTCTCCACGTTCACCTCCAGGGTGGCAGTTAGCGCACAAAGCCACCAAGTTGCTCCAGTCGAACGCTAAGTTAGGCGCGTCCTGCGGCGCTCGTATGTGGTGGACTATCGTTGACTGAGCGTTGCATTGAATCCCTGTGCGCTCATCCACCCTCTGGCACAGGGGATTTCTTTTCTTGACCTGCGGGCTGACGCGGTTCTTCCAGCGACACTTTGCGTACAGCTTGGACTCGTTCACTTCTTGGTTTTCCTCTCCGCTTTGTCCAGTTCGCGGTACGCCCGCTTCAGGATCTTCCCCAGCGCAGCAGCCGACCGCTTTCCGACTACCTTGTCCACACTCCATTCCTCGCTGCGTTGGCAATGCCGGAACACACGCTCGCTTGGTCCGACGAACACTCCGTCCTTGCCGCCGATCTTCGATAGGAGCAGGTTCTTATTCGGTATCCGGTGAATCGTGACAGCGGCATCGCAGCAACCTCTCCCGAAGATCGCCATCCACTTGTCGTTTCCGATCTGGAACTCCACCACGTTTGCGTTTGCCATATTGCGTATTCTCCTTAGGACTTCTCGGGTCGCCCCGAGGGTTTTGGAATTGCTTTTTGCTGGCTGGGCGCGGTTGTAGGCCTCGGCCCCCCGTGCTGTCCGTGACTGGGACTCCAGATCATCGGGTGGCTTTGGACCGGATGCTGTAGCGCCGGATGGTTGATGAGATTCTTGCCTGTGAGATTGCCTTTTACGCCCATTGTTCGTTTCTCCTGTTCTGTTTACTTTCACGTACAGATTCCGTTATCTGCTACAGCCTCAACCCAGCGTTGCCGCGAAGCTCATGCGCAACCCACCGGCCATTGCCGGTCTAATCCGGCTGGCGCGACTTTCGCTTGAAGAGAAATTAACCGGCCTTGATGGAACGTCATCAAGATCCCGCCGTCGTTCTCTCGCGCGCCGACCATCCAGATTTCATCGAGTTCGCCGTGATCGTTCCCCCAAAAGCTCTGGCGCACCTTCGCTCCGCAGAGTCTCAACGCTGCCAAGACGATCGCTCGGTCGGTCATGGCTTCCTCTCCGTTTTGCGGACCAATTCATCGACCTTGGCTTCGAGGTCAATGATTCGCTGGATGACCGGAGCTAACCCCGAGACTCCACAAGCGTAAGCAATGCGCTCCGCTTCCGTACCATCCGGCGGACGCAAGCCTTTGGTCGTCAGGCTAATGGTCACGGCTTCGTCTCCGTTTTGCGGACTGGAACTGGCGTCCATTCGAACCCGGCGTTCTCGCCAATAGGAGTCTGGACATGGCAAGGTGGAGTCTCACCCCGGCCTATGGGCTTGGTAGGTCTCTCCTGGCGCCTGCCTCCTGCGTTTGGCAGCTTCGCGCGCTGCTTTCTACGTTCCACAGCTTCGGCACTCCTCCACCGGCGATTGGACGCGATGCTCATTCCCAGCCAAGGTCCTTCGGCGCGTTCTCTTCCGCCGCCAGATCCACGATCTTGTGTCTGTAGAGTTCACAGCACCAGCCGCAGCTGGATCCGGCGAGCTTGTCGGCAGCTTCGCGCGTGGACGCAGTGCGCTGACGTCCGGGGAAACATCTCGTGACTACAAAGCGGATTTTCTTCGGCGCGCGCATGATGTTTTTCCCCGGGCGTCCAGACTGAGCGGCTGGACGCCGGGGCTCTCAAGCTGACGAGGCGAATGAGAGATTGTGATGTTTGGGATTTCTTCGCAACCCGTCAGCCCTATCATGATGGCTGGGGAAGTGTTACGACTTCGGGAGGTTGGCGGGTTTAGCTAGCAGCCATGCGTCTTGCGTGGAGTTTTCAGTTTGCGTTTCCTAGCGCCTTTGATCTTGAGAGACAGCCAGATGGTCGGCGCGCCCCGCGCGCGGGGCTCTGTCAAGTTGTTTCTCACGCTCTCGTCAGGCTAAATAAGGATTGTGTGTCATGGCGTGACACGTTTACCGATCTCGCGTGACACGTTTACCGATCTCGCGTGACACGTTTACCGATCTCGCGTGACACGTTTACGTGTCATGGCGTGACACGTTTACTAGAATGAAACGTGTCACCTCGTGCCACGTTCTTCCGCGGCTTCGAGCTGGACGCAGAACGCATAGCCGTGATGTTCCGTCCATTCCTCATGCTCCACGACCTGATACACGCCAGCTCCATTGATCCCATCTTCTGGTGGTTTGATCTCGATCAGCCATCCGGCCGCGCACAGATACGTTACCGCCCGGCGTACCGTGTTCAAGGATCCAAAACCGCAGTGCTTAGCGGTAACTCGGAGAGACAGCCAGCACTGACCATCGTCGCTTCCCTTGGAGCAGGCTACGGCGAAGTCGTAGACCTTGAAATAAAATCCGTTCGGAATGTGCGACATAGCCTTGCAGTTCGGATGCGGGTTGGGCTGAATCGCGTCTATTCCATTCGTAGCAAGAAACTGCGCTCCGTCTGGATCATCGAGAAGACGCCGCCGGCCGATCCAAGTATCCTTCTCCTCTTCACCATAGTCAGCCCACGGCAGCGTCTCGAACGTCTTATGGTCGATCGTCTTGTCCCGCGCGAGAATGGCGACGACGCTGCAGAACTTCGCGCCGCTCCATCCCCAATCGGTCCCGCGCATCTCGGTCTCAAGAAAGTCTGCGTCTTCCTTCACCATCAGCTCGGGACGCCGGCCATGGAAATACTCGTAGCAGTCTCTCGCGATCTCCAGCCACTCGTAGACCGTCGTCCGTCTACTGATCTCAAGACCGACAGAAAGTTCAGCAACCGGACCGCTATCGTGCGCAGCGTCGACCATCTCCTCGCGCCACTTCATTTCTTCCGGAGGCGGCTTGAACTTCCACTTGTCTGGGACGTGCAGCTTCGGTTTGTCCATGCTTTCAATTCTCCTTAAAAGTCGTGCGCCGGTTCCGGCTTCACGACGCCATCACGACGATCGACCCAGCGTTGGCACATTACTTCAGCAGCCATCTGTAGCCGATGACAATCATCTTCAGTCATGCGATCGATGTTACAGTCTTTCGCGTACTCCACAATGCCGCGGATCGCGTCATCTGGATGGACTTCGCGCAGCAGCCGATATACTTCACTTTGCCTTCTACTCATCTTCATTCTCCAGCGCTCTCGCGCGCGCGTCTACATTACGAACGTGGTTACACCTTCCGCGCTCTACGGCGGATGCGCGGTCTTCCGCTTCGCTTCGCGGGCGTTCTTTTCTTCAGCAGCCAAGCGCAAACGTCCGGCCAATGGAAGCGCAGCTGGTGGAACCCGACGCGGATGAATGGAAGGCCGCTGTGTTTATGAGGTCGTAGCATGTTGTAAACGAAGCCCGGACGGACTTTCAGACGAGCTTCAAGCTCTTCCTTCGTCAAGAGGTCGGATGGATCAAAGACAACGACAGCGTTCTCTCTGGATGTTTGAGTTTGCATTTGGACGCACGTTCCCCTTGGCGAGAACGGGTCCCAGGTAGGATCAACCGCTTGCGGTTGCGCGGCATGGCACAGAACGGACTTACCTAGTCTAGTTCTGCAGCTAGCCAACCGCCACGTGATGAGCGTCTTCGTTGCGCTGCAGCCTGTCTCATTTCACGATCTGGCGCTCTTTGATCGTGTCAGGTTGCAACCGATTGTTCCTACTATATCACAGTTGCACCAAATCTGAGGCAATTTATTTTCGGCGTCCCTTCAGGGCGCGTTCCAGCTTCTTCATAGCGTCCACTGACTGCGCGTCTACCGTCTTGATGTAATGTGCCATCGTGAGCTGCACGTTCGCGTGACGTAGGATCCTCTGCACGATCAGCGGCTCTACTCCAAGCGCAAAGAGATTAGAAGCTAGCCCGCGCCGGAACGCGTGCCAGCCATACCACTTGAGATCGGCTGCGCTCAGAGCGGGGATGATGACGCGCCGGGCGAGGTTCTGGAGATTGAGCGGGTCGCCATCGCGCCCCGTGAAGACCCACTTAGAGCTGCTGCCGGTACGCTTGCGGTGTGCTTCGAGGATCTTCCGCAGCATCGGGATTACCGGCACTGGAGCGGCGCTGCCATCGGTTTTCGTATCTCCAACGAACGTGCGCCAGACGTTCCGCCGGACGTGGAGCTCGTCTCCAACCAAATCCGTCCATTGAATCCCGCGGATCTCACCCTTGCGGAGCCCGCTGAACGCAGCTGTAGCAACCGTCGTGCGCGCTGGCTCGGGAAGAGCTTTCAGAATGGCGGTGACCTCTTCAAGCGTGTACGCGTGGTTGAGCTCCGGGATCTTGGCTTCGCCCTTCGGCACCTTGCACTCCCGCACCGGGTTCATGTGGTCAACGTAGTCGTTGCGGATGGCGTAGCGGAAGACGCCGGAGAGGAAGCTGCGCGCTGCGCCGAACGAGGACTTCGAGAGCGCCTTCGAGCTGGCAAGTGCCCTCAACATGGCTTCGATGTCGGACGTTCTGACGTCTTTCAGCTTGCGTCCGTTGACGTATGGCAGGAGCAGCTTCCACAGCGCCGCATAGCTTGCTTTCGTCGACGGGCGCAGATCGTTGGAGGAACGTATCTCGCCCATGTACGTCTTGTCGATGAAATCGAACAGCGTCTGATCCGTCTGCGGGCGCGCCGTGCGCGAATTGATCGGCGCTAGCAGAGCTGCCGCAAGATGACGCACGCTGGACTCCGTCCGGTGCTCGGCGTCGATGGGCGCAAGGCGCTTCAGGACTTGCTTCCGCACTACGACGCCGTTCTCCAGAACGTCCATGCGGTACTTCAGTACCCAGCTTTGTCCGCGCTTCTTGATCTGTCCGTTCTGCGCCATTACCGGTCTCCCTTCTTCGGGACTGCCAAACGGATCGTGCGCGTCTCCGGATCGTAGGATCCCAGAACGCATGGGCGCTCTTTCTTGGTGATCTTCTTTGGTTTCGGGCGTTTCATTTTCGGATCTCCCTTGGTTTGTGGTACGTCGTACATGTGCCCATAGTAGAGTGTGGTACATCTGTGGTACAGATTACCAAAGACCAACACGTGGAAGCCGCGTAAACATTAGCGAAAGCGAGTTTTCTCAGGAGGTGGCTAACTATTCGAGCAGAAGTGGTTCGGCGTGAGGCATAATCGGATTGGGCTATTGGCCCATTTGGGTCATGGGGTCATTGTCATTGACAACCCATGAATCAATGATTCAATGTGATTCAAGGGCTCAATCACCAGGTAACCAAATTACTAAATTACCCAATTTTCCGGGCGCTGCATCCAACTAAATTCAGCCTCTTTGCTGCTGAGGCTTCCCTCGGGAGGAAAGATTTCCATGGCCACGGCGGAGATGCCCGCGGTCGCAGGCCGGTGGGCGCGTGCGCCCTTCTATTTCAACTCGGCGGCCCATCTCATCCGCATCGGCCGGGAGAAGGCCAGCAACCTGGCCGAACTGCTGGAGGCGCTGCAGGTCTGCCCCGACGAATCCATCTTCCAGCACACCTTCCAGACCCTGGGCGAGCACCACTTCATCCGCGAGGGGTTTTCGAACGACTTCGCCCACTGGGCCTTCGCCGCCTGCAATGAAGTAGGACTGGCGGAGCGGCTGGCCAGCATCGACGTGCGCGAGTTCACCTCCATCGCCGCGCTGCGCCAGCGCCTGGTGGACCTCGTGGACGCCTATCTCAAGCAGAACCCGCGCGCCCGCGAGCGCTCCGCCTTCGAGCCCTTCTATTTCTCGGCCTCGGAGCTGATCGTCATCCCCACGCCCTTCGTGGGGCGCAATCTGGCGGAATTTGCCGATGGCATCCGCCAGGTCAGCCTGCACAGCATCTACTACCATTTCATCGACGCCCGCCTGCGCCTGAAGCTGAACTCCAACGACTTCTCCCTATGGCTGGAGCACGAGCTCGACCTCGCCCGCCTGGCCGACCGCATCAACCGAATCGACATCTACACTTCCACGTTGCACGACGTGCGCCGGGCGATCCTGCGGGTCGTCCAGAGCGCGCTCTGACGAGGTGAGGACGCGAGAGCGATGAGCGACGGAAAGCCCCTCCAGCCCGAAGCCACCCTGACCGGCGATCAGCCGGCGGAAAGCGGCTCCGGCGCCGTTCATGCGCCGAGCCCGCCTGACGTCGAGCGCCGCCAGCGGCCCCGGCCGAAGATCTCCACCACCCCGCCGGCCCCGCCTCCGCCTCCCCGGCTCGACGACTACGAGCCCATCATCGGCAAGCCGGAACTCGACGACCTGCGCTTCCTGGCCCGCCAGCTTCGCGGCAAGACGGTGAAGATGGTGAACTCCACCGCGGTGGGCGGCGGGGTGGCCGAGATGCTGAACCGCCTGATCCCCCTGCTGAACGAGCTGGAAGTCGCCACCAAGTGGGAGGTCATCACCGGCGGCAACGATTTCTTCGAGGTCACCAAGGGCTTCCACAACGCGCTGCACGGCGGTGAGTACGCCGTCACTCAGGCCGTTAAAGACATCTTCATGATGTACACCGAGCAAAACCGCCAGCGCATGCAGTTCGTCGAGGACCTGTTCGTCATGCACGACCCGCAGCCGGCGGCGCTGATCAGCTCCAAGGAGCGCCATCGCGGGCGCTGGGTGTGGCGCTGCCACATCGATCTCTCCAACCCCAATCCCGAGGTGTGGGGATTCCTGCGCCCGTTCATCGACCAGTACGATGCCGCCATTTTTTCCTCGCCGGCTTTCAGCCGGCAACTCGCCTGCCCCCAGTATTTGTTCTATCCCTGCATCGATCCGCTTTCCGAAAAGAACAAGGATCTGGAGGAGAGCGTAGTCGCGAAGGTGTGCGACGATTTCGGCATCGACCGCAGCCGGCCGGTCATCACCCAGATCTCACGCTTCGACCGGCTGAAGGACCCGGTGGGCGTGATCCAGGCCTACAAACTCGCCAAGAAGTACGTGGACTGCCAGCTCGTGCTGGCCGGCGGTGGCGCCACCGATGACCCCGAAGGCGCAGCCGTGCTCCAGGAAGTGATGGAGGAGGCGGACGACGATCCCGACGTCATCATCCTCAACCTGCCGCCCTGGTCGGCGATCGAGATCAACGCGCTCCAGTGCGCGTCCACGCTGGTCATCCAGAAGTCACTGAAAGAAGGCTTCGGGCTGACGGTCACCGAAGGGCTGTGGAAGGGGAAGCCGGTGATCGCCGGCGCCGTGGGCGGCATCCCCACCCAGGTGATCCATAAATTGACCGGCGTGCTGGTGCACTCGGTCGAGGGTTGCGCCTACCAGATCCGCTATCTGCTCACCCACCCCGAGTATGCCGCCCAGCTCGGCAAGAACGGCCGCGAACACGTGAAAGAGAATTTCCTGATGACCACCAATGTCAAGCGCTGGCTGCTGTTGTTCCAGATCCTGCTGGGGACGACCAGGCCGCACCCACCCGAAGAGGGGTAGAGACGGTCGCCGGCAAACGCCGTGAATGTTTCGCAGGCACCCGGGGTTCAATCACCCGATCACCCGATGTCCCGATCCCTTATTGGCTGCCGCCGGGGGCGGGCGCTTCAGCGCTGGCGGAGGTATTGAGGTCGTAAGCGTCGGTGGCGATCTCGACCACGGCGCGTCCCACCAGCCGGGTCTTGGCCAGCGAGCGAGCGTGCACCGGGAGGGTGTAGCCGTCGATGTCGGCGTAATCCTGCACGAAGTCGATCTTCTTGATGAAGAACGACTGCGTCTTCACCAGCGTGCCCTCGGCGCGGCGCAGGCTGCCGGTGCTGGCATCCAGGTAGATGCGTCCCTTGAACAGTCCTGGCCGCTTGGCGCGCGGCTTCACGTGAAAGACGTGGACCGAACCGCCGTCCATCGCCTCCGCGCCCTTGTAGCTGAACTTGTAGTTGGCGTCGTTGATCGCCGTCTGCGCGCCCTCGCCCTTGTTGACGTGGTCCACTTCCGCCTGCAGCAGGCGGGCGATGATATTGCTCTTCACAAAATTGTCGCCCACGAATCGCACCGGGGTGAACAACAGCGTCTTGGGGGCCACGAACCTGCGGCGCAGCTGGTACTGGCCTCTCTGCGAGGTGTCCGGAAGCTCAGCCTCGACCACGGTGTTGGCGGAGTAGCTGACCGGCTCGCTCAACTGCCGCGCGGCGCGCTGCTGGAAGGTCCGTAGCGCCAGCTCGGGCGCCATGCGGGGCAGGGTTGCGGGCGGCGGCGGCACGCCCTGGCTGGCGTGACTGGCGGCCAGCGCCCACTCCGGCGGCAGAAAGGGCTCGGCGGCGCTGTTCGCGTCCGGCGACGTCGCTCCCCACGCCCCCAGCGAGAGGCTGGCGGCAAACAAAAGAGCTGAAGATTTAAGAAGGCTACGCATCTATTAAGAACAGTTCCAGATTCTAGCTCGAATTCGGACATCCGTCTGTGCAAAAGTCAGTGACGGACGTAACTCCCCGAGCGCTCCCCCTGCGCTGTCATATACATGCGCTAACCACTCGGAAGTAACAACCGGATTTTTCCGATTGAGCCAATCACCCGGCTCTTGCCCGCGGCCACGATTCCGGAATAGCATCGCTCGCGATGGCCCACGAGAACGGATCCCGCGATCCCAAGCTGGCGCAGCCGGCTACCACGTCCGTCTATGCGATCTACGGCGTCGAGCCCGAGGTGCAGGCCTATGCCATGGCCAAGTACTCGCGCTCGGCGCTCTCCATGAAAGAGTCGCTGCGCGAGATCAGCGAACAACGGACCGAGAAATTCCTCAACACCTATTACTTCCAGTACGGCCACCGTTCGATCGCGGATCTGGCGCACATTGCCATGGCCATCGAGCGCCTCTCGATCCTGGCCGCCATCGCCGTGGTCGACGAGCAGCGCTGGGATGGGCAGGAACGCTCCACGCGCTACCAGGATTTTTCTCATCCCGACTACTATCTGCCCGAGTTCGGCGGGAGCGGCCCGGCGCAGCGGCGATTCTGCGACACCATCGATTTTCTTTTCGGCGAGTATCAAACCATCTCGGCGCGCGTGTTCGGCCACCTGCTGGAGCGCACGCCACGTCCCATCGACATGAAGCAGGAGGCGTACGACCGCACCCTGCGCGCCCGCGCCTTCGACGTCGCGCGCTACCTGCTGCCGCTGGCCACCAACACTTCGCTGGGTCAGATCGTCAATGCGCGCACGCTGGAATCGCAGATCTCGCGCCTGCTCTCCGACCGCTTCCCCGAGGTGCGCGCGCTGGGGGAGAGCTTGAAGGAAGCCGCGCGCAATCCCGCCTACAACGTGAATGGTTATGCGCTGCGCGAGCTGTGGGAAGAAATCCGCGCGCGCGATGACGGCTGGGGCAACAACGTCTACGACCTGCTGATGAAGGAAGTGCGCCCGGCGCCGACGCTGGTCAAGTATGCCGAAGCGAGTCCGTACCTGATGCGCAGCCGCGAAGAACTGGCAGCGGCCGCCGCGGAACTCATGGCCGGCGCCGCCATTGCGCCCGCGCCTCCGGTCGATCTGCTGGACGATGAGCCGCTCGAAATCGAGATCACAACCACGCTGCTCTACGAGCACTGCGCGTATCCCTACCGGCAGATCCGCGAGCGGGTGGCCGCGCTCGGCGCCGGCGAACGCCGGGAGATCGTCGATCTCGGGGTCAAGCACCGCGGCCCCCACGACGAACTGCTGCGCGCCTTCAACGCCGGGCAGACGTTGCGCTTCGACATCCTGATGGACATCGGCGGCTTCCGCGACCTGCACCGTCATCGGCGCTGCGTGCAGATCCACCAGGCGTTTACCGACGCGCACGGCTACGAATTGCCCGAGGAGCTTGCCGCTGCCGGTTTGCGCGAGCGCTATGACGATGCCATGGAGCGTGTGCACGGCGCGGTGGCGGAACTCAAGCACACGGCCGCCGAGGACGCGGGCACCGACGCCGTTTACCTCCTGCCCCTCGCCTTTCGCAAGCGCACGCTGTTCAAGATGGACCTTGCCGAGGCGGCCTACATCTCCGAGCTGCGCACCGGCCCGGCCGGCCATTTTTCCTATCGCCGGATCGCGTACCTGATGTACGAGGCCGTGGCGCAGCGCTATCCCACGCTGGCCCGCCATTTCCGCGTCACCGACGTGCGCGAGCCGGTGGATTTGCTGAAGCGGTGAGCGACTGAGTTAGACTGACCCTATGCATACCCACGCCCAGCAGCGGACCTCCAAGGTCCTGCGCCTGTCGCTGCTGGCGACCCTGATCTACATCGTCCTGCTGGTTGGGGCGGGACTGCGCGCGCACAGCCTGGCGCTGCTATCCGAGGCCGGCCACAATCTCTCGGACTTCCTGGCGCTGCTGCTCTCCTGGTTCGCGGTGTACGTGCAGGGGCTGCCGCCGAGCTCGACCAAGACCTACGGCTACCAGCGCGCCGGAGTGCTGGCCGCGTTCGTCAACGCGCTAGCGCTGGTGGCGGTGGCGTTCTTCATCTTCTGGGAAGCGGGACACCGGCTGTACGCGCCGGCGCAGGTGGCGCCGCGGCTGATGATCGGGGTGGCGGCAGCGGGCGTGGTCATGAACGGGGTGATCGCGGCCATGCTCTGGGCCTCCAGCCGCGACGTCAATATCCGCAGCGCCTTTCTCCACATGCTGGGCGACACGCTCTCCACCGCCGCCGTGATCGTGGGCGGCGTCGGCATCATGCTGACCGGCCAGACCTGGATCGACCCGGCGCTCTCCCTGGCTATCGGCGCGCTCATCCTGTGGTCGTCGTGGGAGATCATCCGCGAGACCCTGAACATCCTGCTGGAAGGCACGCCGCGCGGCATGGAACTGGAACGCATCACCGCCGTGATCGCCTCGATTCAGGGCGTGAACGGCGTCCACGACTTGCACGTCTGGAGCCTGGGTTCGGAGAGCCACGCGCTCTCCTGCCACATCTCCATTTCGGACATCCCGCCCTCGGAAAGCGAACAGATCCTGCGCGAGGTCAAGGAGCGCTTGCGCGCCAGCTTCAAGATCGAGCACACCACCATCCAGTTCGAGCACGTGGTCTGCGAGGTGGCGCACGGCTGCGTGGCCGTGGTCGAGGACGGCCACTCGCATCAGCACTAGCCTGCATTGCTCATGGCCGAAAATAATTTTGGGTTGTCATCCCGAGCGAGGGCCAGCCAAACAACGCATCAAGCCCGCTTTTGGCTTGCGCTGGCTGGCCCGAGTCGAGGGACCTGCTTTTTGCGATTTCGAGCGGTCCCCCGTCTCCTTGCCTGCCTGCTCGCCTTTGCCGTGCTGTTCTGCGCCGGCTGCAAGAAGAAGGAACCCGCACCGCAAACGCCGCGCGAGAAGAGCGCCATCATCAGCACCCAGGCGGCGCCCGGCTCGGCGTTCATCATGGCGCTGGCCATGGACCCCTCCCAGCCCAAGTTCGCCAGGAAGACTCAGTTCCGCGTCACCATCAAGCGGACGCTCGGCAGCCCGGTGGAGGGCGCTCAGGTCGAGGTCTCGCTGGTCATGCCGCTGATGGACATGGGCAAGAACCAATTCACGCTCAAGCCGGCGGGTAATGGCGAGTACGAAGGCACCGGCGAATTCAGCATGGCCGGGGAGTGGGAAGTCGTCGTCACCGCGAGCGCTCAGAGCAAGAAGGGCAAGACGACGTTCAATGTGAATGTGGGCGAATAGCGGCGGCTCTTGCCTCTCGCCCATTTTGCCCAGGCTGGGTAGAAAATCGATTTCGCGTCTCCGCCGAAACGGGGGCGTCACTTGCGCGTATCCGGAAAAAACAGCACACTATTCATGGCGCAAGGAGCGAAACGAAGCAACGAGTTTCCCGAAATGCTGGATTCCTTTGAAGTTCGAAATTTTCGCTTGTTCCGACACCTGTCGGTACCCCGTCTCAGTAGAGTTAATCTGTTTGTCGGCAGGAATAATTCCGGAAAGAGTGCCCTTCTTGAGGCCATTGAGGCCTACGGCAGCAATGCAAGTCTGGACGTCCTGCTCGACCTCGTTCTTGTGCGTGACGGTAATTGGGAATCAGAAATAACAGATGCGGCACGCAGCATTCTGGAAACAACGGAGACCACTGAGAATCCACTCCGTTCATTGTTCTACGGACACCACCTTCCCGAAGTCGGCGCTGAAGGAATTCAGATTGGGCCGATCGGTCGCAACGGGAAGATTACGATTCGGACGCAAGCCTATCAGATTGTTCACGAGGAAGACGTCACGAGACGTATACCGGTGAGCCGCGAGTCGCTCAAGAAGCTGGACTTGGTGGACGTTCAGGTCGGTATCGAAGTTCAAGAAGGTTCGCGGAGCTCGTATCTCGCCTCAACAGCCGTAGATGCATACTTCATGCGTCGTCGTCGCCCCTCCGGCCCTTCCAGGGAACCGAAGTGGGTGTTTGAATTGGTCCCAGCGCACAATCTCACCGATGCTAAGGTAGCTGCCTTGTGGGACAGAGTTCACCTGACCGATTTAGAAAATGAAGTCGTTTCATGCCTACGGTTGATTCAACCAAGTCTTGTCGGGGTCGCTTTTGTCGGCGAATCTTCAGCTCAGCGCCCCGGCATACCTCCGCGAACTCGGCGTGTTCCAATCGTACGTCTCAGTGAGGCGCAAGATCGCCTTCCATTAAAAAGCATGGGAGATGGAATCGCGAGGCTGTTTCAGATCGCTTTGGCATTAGTCAATAGTCGCGATGGTGCTTTGCTTATTGACGAATTTGAGAACGGACTCCACTGGAGCGTTCAGCCGAAGGTGTGGGACTTCATTTTTAGGCTCTCGCAAGACCTGAATGTGCAGGTATTCGCGACCACACACAGCAGAGACTGCATTCAAGCATTCGCATCTGTATGGCAAGGCAATGGCGACTTGGCAACGTTTTACCGACTCGATACTGATGTGACCACTGGTACGAAGGCGGTCGCATATAACCGTGAAACCCTTTTCGATGCAATCGAGACTGAGGTAGAAGTGCGGTGATGCCCGACGTTTGCCGATCAGAGGCGCACCGCATCCTGTTGGTCGAAGGTAAAACAGATTGCCACGTGGTGCTGGCAATTCAACAACATTATGGTTTGCAAACACATTTCGGCATCTTCGCCTGCGGAAGTGACGATGAGGTTCTGAAAAGACTAAACGCGTTGATTCCGGCTCCGACCGAAAAACGACCGGAGAGAATTGGCATTGTCGTCGATGTTGATCCCGCGACCATTGCTGATCGCTGGCATCAGATAACCGACAGGTTGAGGAACCACGGCTACGGATGTCCGGCGGTTCCCGACGCAAATGGCACTGTTATCGCGGGACATGATGATTTCCCGGCGATCGGTGTGTGGTTGATGCCCAACAATCGGGATGGTGGATCGCTTGAGGACCTCCTGATTCAAATGGCGGATCCGAATTCAATAGATTTTGCGCGCGAGGCAGTTACCGGGGCCCAGCAGCGGAACGCAGCAACCTTTCGAGCAGTACACTTGAGCAAAGCAGTTCTGCACACCTTCTTAGCATGGCAAGACGAGCCTGGCCGTCCTCCTGGCCTTGCTATTACGGCGGCTATTTTGAGACCGACGGTTCCCGGAGCAGTGGCTTTTGCCGGGGGGCTCCAGAGACTCTTTTAGGCAGGGAAGCTGGACGTAGACCGAGATTCACCCCCCTAGCACAAAGGCACCCCGCCGACAGACATAGATGCGGCTATTCCCCTCTTGTTGACACGCCTTACGAGAATTTCTGCCGCTCGCAAATCTCCTTCACCGTCTCCAGCGTGTCGATCTCGTCCGGCGGCTTGTCGTCGCGCAGGCGCAAGATCCGCGGGAAGCGCAGGGCGAAGCCGCTCTCGTGGCGGTCGGAGCGCATGACCGCGTTGAATGCGACTTCGAGCACGACTTTGGGCTCGATGGTGCCGCCGATGGCCTCCGCGACAGTGGCTAGCGAGTGCATGGAAAACTCACCACGGAGGCACAGAGACACGGAGCATAACCGTTCATTTCTTCCATTGTCATCCCGAGTGGCTTTAAGCCGCGAGGGATCTTGGTTTAGGAAAAAATCGAGATCCCTCGCGCTTCTCTCGGGATGACAAGTGTTAGGAGTTTGTACGCGGCACAGCTAAAGCTGTGCCCTCCCGAGCCATGTGTTACCTTGTTTTTCCTGTGATCGTCGGCACCGGCATCGACATCGTCGAAGTCCCGCGCATCGCGGCGGCGGTGGAGCGCTTCGGCGAGCGCTTCCTGAATCGCGTGTTCACCGCCGGCGAGATCCGCTATTGCCAGTCGAAGCAGAACGCCATGGAACGCTTTGCCGCCCGTTTTGCCGCCAAGGAAGCCGGGTTCAAGGCCATCGGTACGGGATGGCGCCACGGCGTGACCTGGAAGGATGTCGAAGTAGGCCGCGAGCCCGGCGGCAGGCCCACCGTTTGCTTCAGCGGGCACGCCGCCGAATTCGCCGCCAAGCTGGGCGTGCGGCGGGCGGCGCTTTCGCTCTCCCACACCGCCGAGCAGGCGATCGCGCAAGTGATCCTCGAGGACTGACCTTTCCCGATGAGCGAAGCCGCCGTTCTCCCCCGCAGCGCGAACACCATCGAGACCAACCGCCGCGTGCTGATCGCCGGCGTCGGCCTGGCGAGCTTCGCCAGCCTGCTACTGGAGCTGGCGCTCACCCGGCTGTTTTCGGTGGTGCTCTTCTATCATTTTGCGTTCCTTGCCATCTCCATCGCGCTGCTGGGACTGGGAGCCGGCGGCGTGTTCGCGTATCTGCGCCGCCAGTGGCTGGCGCGCTGGACGGTCCGGCAGCTGGGCGCCATTCTGTGCGGCATTAATGCAGTAACGATTGTGCTCGCGCTCGAGGTCGTACTGCACGTGCCGGTGTCGCTGAACCTGGCTTGGGCAAACTTCGGACGGCTGAGCCTGATGTACGTCGCCGCCGCGGTGCCGTTCTTCCTCACCGGCGTGCTGTTCTCGTTGGTGTTCGCGCGGGAGACCAGGCGGATCACCGAGCTCTATGGCGCAGACCTCGTGGGCGGCGCGATCTCCTGCCTGGCGGTGGTGCCGCTGCTGAACTGGGTGGGCGGACCGAACGCGGTCGTCTTCGCCGCGCTGGCGATGGCAGGCGCGGCAGCGATCTGGGCCGACTCTGGCAGCGTGCGCCGGCCGGCGGTCGTGCTGTCGCTCGTACTCCTCGCTCTGCTGGCCGCCAATCATTCCGGGCGGCTCATCGACATCATTTACGCCAAGGGCATGCGGCGCGATCAGCCCTGGATGCTGTTTGCCCGGTGGAACGCTCTCTCGCGGGTGGAAGTGGACCAGGTCGGTACCGGCAAGTACATCGTGATCGATGCTGACGCTTCCACCGCCATCATGAACGTGGACCCGCAGAAATGGGGGGAGACGCAATCGCCCGCCGAAGGCGCAGATCGCGGCCACGGCCAACCGGGATACAACTGGAAGCAGGACCTCATGTCGGCGGCGCCCGCCGTCGCTAACGTGCTGCGTCCGCGGGGCGCGTACGCCATCATCGGGCCGGGCGGCGGGGTGGACGTGCTGCGCGCCGTGGCCAACGGCAGTCCCAGCGTCACCGCCATCGAGATCAACCGGCTGATCGCCGACACCATCATGCGCGGCCTCTACGCCGATTACAGCTTTCACCTCTACGAGCTGCCGCAGGTGCACATGCACGTCGGCGACGGGCGCTCCTGGATCCGCGGCAGCCGCGACAAGTTCGACGTGGTGCAGATGACGCTGGTGGATACCTGGGCCTCCACCGCCGCCGGCGCCTTCGCCCTGAGTGAGAACAATCTCTACACGGTGGAGGCCTTCCGCGAGTACTTCGACCACCTCCAGCCCGAGGGCTTTATCGCCATCACACGCTGGGAGTTCCAGCGGCCGCGCGAGGCGCTGCGCGTGGTCTCGCAGGCCATCGACGCGCTGGAAGCCATGGGCGTCGAGGACGTGCGCAAGCATTTCATCGTCGTCGCCGACGGCCCGCTCGACGAAGATGGCCGTCCCGTCACCGTACTGGCCAAGAAGACGCCGTTCACCTGGAATGAAGAGCGCGAGGTGCTACGGCACATCCGCGACAATGAAGACTTGTATCCGCTCTACACGCCGACGCTGTTCGCCAGCCTCACCGGCGACGAATCGTCGGACGAGCCCTGGATCAACGACCTCCGCAGCGAACGCCGCGGCGCCGGCGAAGCTGTCGCTCCCTTTCAGCGGCTCATCCTGCTACACGAGCGGGCGGCTCTCGGTGATGTGCGCTTCAGCCCGCGGCGGGAGTTCATCCGCAATTATCCCTTCAACATCGCGCCGGTCAGCGATAACGCGCCCTTCTTCTTCTTTACCTTCAAGACGGGAGACGCCGTCCGCAACGTGCTCCACGCCAGCGGCCGCGGCATGGACTGGAAGAATAATCTCGGGGTGGTGGTGCTGGGGATCGTTTTGGTGATCTCGCTGCTGGCGGTGCTGGCGTTCCTGATCGGGCCGCTGGCGCTGCATGGAGAAGCGCGTCCGCGGCACCTGGTGCCGCTGCTCTACTTCGTGGCGCTGGGCCTCGGGTACATACTGGTGGAGATCGCGCTCATCCAGCGCTTCGTCCTGTTTCTCGGGCACCCCACCTATGCGCTCACGGTGGTCGTCTTTCTCATGCTGCTGGCCAGCGGCGCGGGCAGCGCGTCGTCGCGGCGGCTGCTGGCGAGGACCGCGCAGGTCCGCCCGGTGCTGGCCGTGATCGCGCTGCTGGTGGTGGCGTACATTTTCGCTCTGCCGCGCGCGCTGGGAACGCTGGTCGGTCTGCCGTTTCCGGCCAAGCTGGTGATCAGCGGCGTGCTGCTGGCGCCGCTCGGCTTCGTGATGGGCATGCCCTTCCCCACAGGATTGCGGCAGATCGCCGGGGAGACATTGCCAGCAACGTCTCTACAACGGCCGCCTTCGAGCGCGATCGAGTGGGCGTGGGCGATGAATGCCGCTTCCAGCGTGCTGGGGTCGGTGGCGGCCGTGATGGTGGCCATCCAGTTCGGGCTCAATGCGGCGCTGGCCGGCGGCGCGGCGGCCTATCTTGCCGCCATCCTGCTGACCTTCACCTGGCGCCCCAGTCTGGGCTGACGCTTTCTGGGGTGCATCTGATATTATTCGGCGCTGTTGGGTCGCCGGAGTGCGGCCGCGGGGGCAAAGTGCCAACACAGAAGCAGGTTCGATGGTCGCAATTGCGCGTAGGCCTGACCGTGCTGATCGCCAGCATCGTGTTCGCCGTTCTTGTCTTCCTCATGACCGGGACCCGCGGGCTGTTCACCCCGACGCTGATGCTGAAGGCGTATTTCGAGAACGCCGCCGGCTTGCGCGTGGGCGCTCCGGTGCGCCTGGAGGGCGTGGACATCGGCAATGTCAGCCGGATCGGCGTCGTCCCCTCTCACCCGCTCAGCCCGGTGGAGGTGACCTTGAAGGTCGCCAACAAGTACCCGCTGCACAAGGACTCGGTCGCCATCCTCTCCACCGCCGGCGTGCTGGGCGAGACCTTCGTCGATATCAGCAACAAGACCGCCAAGGGACCGCAAGCACAGACCGGCGACGAACTGAAGACCGAGGGGCAACCGGCCATCCAGGACGTGATTCGCGCCAGCAGCGGTACCCTGCAGAATGTGGACGTCCTGGTGCGGCGCGTGGACCGCATCGTCTCCGCCATCGAACGCGGCGAGGGCTCCATCGGCAAGGTGATCTACGATCCCGAGCTCTATAACCGGCTCAACACCACGCTCACCCAGGTGCAGAGCCTGGTGGCCCAGATCAGCGAGGGCCGGGGCTCGATCGGCAAGCTCATCAACAGCGACGAGCTCTACAATAAGCTCGATGATTCGATAAGCAAGATCAACAAGCTGGTGGACCAGATCGATAAAGGCGAAGGCACCGTGGGTAAGCTGCTCAAGGATCCCAGCCTGTACAACAACGCCAACCAGACCATCGCCAAGGCCAACAAGCTGATGGACGACGTCAACGCGGGCAAGGGCGCGCTGGGCAAGTTCGCCGCCGACCCGGAGTTCGCCAAGAAGCTCGACGACATCACCAGCAACCTGAAGACCATCTCCGACCGGCTGGCGGCGGGCGAGGGCAGCGCGGGATTGCTGCTGAAGGATCCCTCGCTCTACACCAACGCCGACCAGATGCTGGTGGAGGCCCGCAACCTGGTCAAGGCGATGCGCGAGAATCCCAAGAAGTACCTGACCATCCACGTCAAGATGTTCTAGCGAGAACCTGGCTGTCGTGCTGTTAGCTCTCGGCTGTTAGCTTCTTGGCGGGTGGACTGGCTTGTGGCTCCTGGCTTCGGCCCGACGAGCCTGGGCCTTTCGATTATTCAGATGCGGCTCTCCTCAATCGAGCTTCAAGCCAAGAGCCACTGACTAACAGCCGCAGTTCTCCGCCTGTTCATGCGCGTGGTAGCTCGAGCGCACCAGCGGGCCGGACTCGACGTGGCGGAAGCCCCGGGCGAGCGCCTCCTGCTTGAGCGTGCGGAACTCTTCCGGCGTGTAGAAGCGAGCGATGGGCAGATGGTCTTTGGAGGGGCGGAGATACTGGCCGACGGTCAGGATGTCCACCTGCTGCGCGGCCAGGTCGCGGAAGACCTCCAGCAGTTCCTCCATGCTCTCGCCCAGCCCGACCATCACCCCGGTCTTCGAGAGCATTCCCGGAACGAACTTCTTCACGTTGGCCAGCAGCCGCAGGGAACGCTGATAGCGTGCCCCGGAGCGCACCGCCGGATAGAGGCGGGGAACGGTTTCGGTGTTGTGGTTGAGGATATCGGGACGGGCGTCGAGCACGATGCGCAGCGCTTCGTCGAGCCCCTGGAAATCCGGGATCAGGACTTCCACGCTGCAATCCGGCACCAGCGCGCGAATCTCGCGGATGGTTTCGGCAAAGATTCTGGCGCCGCCCAGGTTGTCGTCGTCGCGGTTGACGCTGGTGACGACCGCATGTTTAAGCCCAAGCGTGGCCACGGCTTCGGCGACGCGCTGCGGCTCATCCTGGTCGATGGGCCCGGGCCTGCCTTTGGGTACGGCGCAGAAGCCGCAGCGCCGCGTGCAGACATTGCCCAGCAGCATGAAGGTCGCGGTGCGATGGTTCCAGCACTCGCCGATGTTGGGACACTGTGCCGACTCGCACACCGTGTGCAGCCCAAGCCGCCGCGCCAGCGTCTTCAGGTTGCGATAGTTCTCCCCCAGCGGCGCCGGCGCCTTCAGCCATTCCGGCTTGGGCACGCGCAGCTTTGGGCCCACCTCGATCTGGACGAACTGAGTAGCCATCAATCCCTTATTGTACGATGCCGCGCTCCCCACGCCTGATTCACCGATCCGCGTTGATCCGCGTTGATCCGCGGCGGAAGGGTTTTCACAGCGTGTGCATGTAGGCCAGAATATCCTGCGCCTGCTCCGGGGTGAGCCGGTCGCTGAAGGCGGGCATTTTGGCCCGGCCGCGCAGGATAACCTCGCCGGCGCGCTCGTCGTTGGCCGGGGCGCCGCTGGGCAGCTCCTTCTTTTTGAACACGCCCATCAGCGATGGCCCGTTCTTGCCGCCGGAAATGTACGCCTCGTGGCAGCGGAGGCAATAAGTGTCGTAGAGGGCGCGGCCGCGCCCCTGCTGCGGATTGAGCCCTAGTTCGGCGTCGCTCTTGTACGGCGGGCGCGACTCGCATCCCGTGAGTGCGAGCCCCAGAAAAATAAGCGGCAGAATTTTCTTCAGTCTCGGCAAACGATTATTATGGGTAGGGCAGCCCCGGTTTGCAAACCCTCCATGCCGGTCATCCTGAAACGCGCGTACGAGAAACCCTCCCGCTCCGACGGCACGCGAGTGCTGGTCGACCGCTTGTGGCCGCGCGGCCTCACCAAACAAGCCGCGGCTCTGGACGCCTGGCTGAAGGAGGTGGCGCCCTCGGACGAACTGCGGCGCTGGTTCCACGCGCGTCCGGCGCTGTGGCCGGCGTTCCGCAAGAAGTATCTGGGCGAACTCGCAGCCCCGGCGGCGTCGCAGGCGCTCGCGGAACTCTACGAGCTGGCCGGCAACAGCCGCCAGTTGACCCTGGTCTTCGCCGCGCGCGATCAGGAGCACAACAACGCGGTGATCCTGAAGCAACTGCTGGAAGGCATGCGCAAGCCGCCCTCAACCTCCGGGCCCAAGGGAGCGGCAGCCACTTCGGCACGGGCGGCACGCGCGCAGCGGCGGCGCTGAGCCGTGGTGCTGCATCCTATCGGCGGCGGAGAACCCGCGCCAGCCTGCGTGCCAGTGTGGGACGCCATCCTGCCCACGCAAAAGACCAGCGCGCCGGAATACTGGCTCATCACCCAGCCGGACCACGCCGCGTTGTCTGGCGCCATCGCCGCCGCCCTCGGGCCTCCGCTCCTGCCCCAGCTCAGCTCTGAAGTGGTACAGGGCATCACGTTGCACGATGAGGGCTGGGCGCCGTTCGACGCGCAGATCACCCTCACCGACGGCAGGCCGCTCTCGTTCCTGGACTTCTTGCCGAAGGATTTCCTTCGCGCCTGGAACGGCTCCATCGAGCGCGCCGAGAAGATCGCGCCCATCGCCGGCGCCATGGTCAGCGGACATTTCTCGCGGCTGGCCAAGAACCGGCTGGAATGGGGGATCGACGGCGCGGAAGATCGCGGACTTCTGCTGAACTTTCTCGAAAGCGAGCAAGCGCGCCAGCAGCGGCTCGTGGGCGGGTATTCGCGGGAAGAATTCGAGTTCCTCACCGACGTGCTGCAGTTCTGCGACGTGCTCAGCCTGTACCTGTGCTGCGGCGCCGTTCAGGACGTGGAATTCTCGCAAAGGTTCGGGGCGACGCCCATCCGTTTGCGGCGCGAGGCCACGCGCGACCAGGCCGCGGTCTGCCGCTTCGAACCAACGCCCTTCATCGGCGGCGGCGTGGACCTGGCCGTGCTCGCGCGCCGCTATCCCGCCGATCGAGAGCCGAGCACGATGACGTTGCCGTTTCTGCTGTGGTGAGTCTCACGGTTTGTCAGTCGGCCCGAGGCTGAGCTTTGCTGTGATCCAGTCACAAATGTTGGCGAAGCGAAAGGTGCCGCTGGCCAGAGATTCGATGATGAAGCGATAGCCGGCGAGCGGGTCGACCTCGAGGTAGCAGCCGTTCATGCGCACGAAGGTGTCAGCCGCTGCGAAGCTGATGCGCTTGTTCCCGTCAATAAAGGGGTGATTGTTGGCCAAAGACTCCATCAGAGCCGCAGCTTCTTCGGCCAGAGTGTTGTAGTACCCGATCTGCGGGCGGAAGATCGCGGCCTCGAGCGAAGCGGCGTCGCGCACCCCCTGGGAACCACCAAATTCCTCGATCAATTGACGGTGCATCTCGATCACTTCCGCGACCGTCAAGTAAATGCGGCCCTGCATCTAACGAGCCAGCAACTTGTGCAATTCCCGGTTCTTATCGGTTGACTGCCGGAACTCCGCCATCACTTCAGGCCTTACGGTGTGCTTTGAAGGCAGGACGAAACGGAGATAGTGCTCAATGGCCTTCTCTAGCAAATGTCGTTGCGACTGGCCGTTTTCCTTGGCAAGTTTTGCCAGCTCACGATAGAGCCTCGCATCGATTTCCGGCCCAATCTTTACAGTAGAACGCTTAGCTGCTCGAGACATGAACATCCACTCCCTTCGTCATTGTTGAGGCAATATCTGGCAATGTCAAGATAAGTCTAGAATATTCTAGACACAAGAATTGCTAACGGCCTCGCGAGGGATCAGGCGAGTCGGCGGCATCCAGATCAACGAAGACTTGCGTCCCGGGGGCATAGCAGTTGCCGTCCGCAGCGTAGTTAGCGCATCCGGAAGCAAACTGTGCCCGCCGGGGCGATTGCGCGAACTGCCAAACCTCGGCAAAGGACACGGGTCGAAGCCAAGATAGGTCGCCGGGGCGTGGCTGCTTTGCGGCGCGGCGGCAGTCGCCAGCCCCACGAGGAGTGATAAGTGGAAAGTGAGATGTGACAAGAGGAATGGTCGTCGCTTGCCCACTGTTCACTTAACCACTTTTCACTTGCCACTTCCCCGGTCGTTCACGATGGCCAGCATGATCTGGTCGACCACGTCCAGCGCACGCTTGGAGGCGAGCTTGTGGTTGTTGGCCAGGATGCAGAATGCGACCGGCACGCCGTTCACGGTGGTGGCGTAGCCGGAGAGCGCGTTGACATGGCCCAGGGCGCCGGTCTTGGCGCGCACGCGGCCTTCGGCGGAGGTTCCCTTGAAGCGGTTGGCGAGCGAGCCATCGATGCCGGCGATGGCCAGCGTGTCCTGCCAGGCCTTGGCCCAGGGCTGGGCGGAGGCGTAGCGCAGCAATTGCACCACCGCGTGCGGGGTCACCAGGTTCTCGCGTGACATGCCGGAGCCGTCATAGAACACATACTGCTCGGGCTGGATGCCGGCTTGCGTCAGAAAGCCGCGCTCCACTTCCATGCCGCCTTCGATCGTGCCCGAAGTCCCCTTTTCGCGGCCGAGCAAGCGAAGTATCAGCTCGGCGTGCAGGTTTTGGCTGACTTTGTTGATGACCTGCAGATCGTCCATGAGCGGAGAGGACTGGTAGCTGGCCAGCACCAGCGGCTGCCGCGACGTTGCGTGCTCTCCGCCGCCCGAGGCCAGGGCCGTCACCGTGAGCGTTTGCAGGCTGGCAAGCTCGGTGTGGCGGGTGCGCGGCTTGCCATACACCGCGATGCCGCGCTGCTCGAGCAAACGCTGGAAGATCTGCCCCGCGAACGCCGCTGGGTCATCGATGGCCAGCGCTTCTCCGGCGCCCGGATCGTCCACCGGGATGTTGCCCCACAGCGTCAGCACGTTGGCGCCGGGTTCGCGGTTGATGAAGATCTTGCGCGGTCCGGTACCGGAAGGCGTGGTGAGGATGCGGTTGTCGATGTGGTAGTAGTCGGCGAACGGGTCGATGGAGACGAATGCCTTCTCGCCGGGACGGTCGGCGGGTAGGATGTTGACGAACATCACGTTGTCGTTGATGCTGAGCGCCGAGACTGGCGCGCCCGACTCCCACACCAGGTCGTCCTGCGTCCAGCCTTCGCCGTAGCGCTCGAAGGCGTAGTAGGAATCGTCGGCCACGATGTCGCCGTCGATGAACTTCACGCCCTTCTGCACCAGTTGGTCGGCGAGTTGTTCGAGCACGCGAATCGAGGGCTGCGTGCGCTGGGTGTGGCCGGCATAAGGCAGCACCCGGCCGGAAAGATTAGGGTCGCCTCGTCCCACCAGCACCAGGTCGCCCACCAGACGGCCGTATTTGTCCACCGCGCCGGCGGTTTCGACCGTGGTCTTGAACCGGTAGTCCGGCCCAATCAGCGCCAGCGCCGCCGCCGTGGTGAACAGCTTGGTGTTCGAAGCCGGCGTGAATAGCTTGTCGGAATTCAGCGCGAAGAGCGTGCGGCCATCTTTCAGCGAGACCACCTCGATGCCCCAAAACCCGCTCGCCAGGTCGGGTTGGGCGAGGATGGTCTCGATCTGTGACGCCAGCGGGTCGTGCTTCGCCAGCGCTGGCGGGGCCATGGCGAAGAGCAAGAGTAGGATGGGAAGCGCGCGCCGGAACATACCTGCGTGATTGTAGCACTGGAAAAGAAGCAGTCAGCAATCAGCACTCAGCAAGAAAAGGCCACTTGAAACTGGAAACGTGAAACTTGAAACTAGCTCTTCCCATGCGCCCCCACTACAGATGGCAATTGCGCTCCCGCACGCTGGATCTGGGCCCGCGTACGCTCATCATGGGTGTGCTCAACGTCACGCCTGACTCGTTCTCCGATGGCGGCCGGTACTTCGAGCCGCGCGCCGCCATCGAGCACGCGCTCGCGTTGCTAGACGGTGGCGCGGACTTCCTCGACATCGGCGGAGAATCCACGCGGCCAGGAGCAGCGGCGGTTTCCGGACAGCCGGCGGTCCCGGCCGAGGAAGAACTCCGACGCGTGATGCCGGTGATCGAGGAACTGCTGCACCGGCGGCCCCAGGTGATTGTGTCGATCGACACCTACAAAGCGAGCGTGGCGCGGGCGGCGGTCGAGGCTGGGGCTGAGATCGCGAACGACGTCAGCGGGCTGCGCTGGGACGTAGAGATGGCGTCCACCCTGGCCGGGCTAAGGTGCGGCGTGGTGCTGATGCACATGCGCGGGCGCCCGGCGGAGTGGCGCAGCCTGCCGCCTCTCACAGACCCCATTGGACTGGTGAGCCGCGAACTGCGGGAAGGCGCCGCCGCCGCAGTCGCCGCCGGCATCGCCCGCGAGCGCATCATGCTCGATCCCGGCTTCGGCTTCGGCAAGAGCTTCGACGAGAACTACCCTTTACTGGCCCACTTCGAGGAGCTGCACCAGCTCGGATTCCCGCTGCTGGCAGGCGTTTCACGGAAATCGTTCATCGGGCGGACGCTAGCCAGCAATGGCAGCGACGCTCCGCCGCAAGAGCGCCTCTACGGCAGCCTGGCCGCCCTTACTGCCGCCATCCTGAAAGGCGCTCACATCGTTCGCGTGCACAACGTAAAGGCGGCAGCGCAGGCGGCGAAGATCGCCGACGCAATCGCGCGGACGCCGTGAACAAAACGCCACGGATTTTCACGGATTTCTTTTGGTTTATCCGTGGTTATCCGTGTCATCCGTGGCTGACTTTCGTCAAAAGGTTTTCTCCGAGTCCAGCAAAATGGTCACCGGACCGTCGTTCACCGGCTCGACCTGCATCATTTCCTGAAAGCGTCCGGTTTCGCAGCGCAGGCCGCTGGCGCGCAGCTTGTTCACGAAATATTCGTAAAGAGGGCGGGCCAATTCGGGACGCGCGGCGGCGTCGAAGGACGGGCGCTTGCCGCGGCGCACGTCGCCGAAGAGGGTGAATTGCGAGACCACGAGCACGGCCCCGCCGATTTCTCCAACCGCAAGATTCATGCGCCCGGCTTCATCTTCGAAGATGCGCAGCCCGGCGATCTTGTCGGCCAGATAGTCGGCTGCGGCCTCGGTGTCGTCCTGCCCGACGCCGACGAGCACCAGCAAGCCCTGCGCGATCTCGCCGGCGGTCTCGCCGGAGACGGTCACGCGGGCTCGTTGGACCCGTTGCACCACGGCGCGCATGATGGGATTGTAACCACAGCGGAGCACGCACAGTAATCCCTGTTACTTCGTGGCTGATTCTCTGCGCTTTACACAGGTTCGCGCCCGCAAGTACACTGGTCGCTTTGCTATTAAATTCGGAGGTCAGGTACGCCATGGCGGATGTGAAGGCGAAAGCCAACGTAGCGGAAAAGATCAAGCAGATCGTTTCGGAGCAGTTGGGCGTGGACGAGGCGGAAGTCACGCCCACGGCTTCCTTCGTAGATGACCTGGGCGCCGATTCGCTGGATACGGTCGAACTGGTGATGGCCTTCGAGGAGGCTTTCGAGCTCGAGATCCCGGACGAGGACGCGGAGAAGATCCGCACCGTCCAGGACGCGATCGCCTACGTGGAAAAGAAAGCCGCATAACCGGGCGCCGACAGCCCGCGCAGCGCTGCGGTCCGACGCTGGTCTTGCGGGCACACAGCTTTTGACCGTTAAGGAGAACGTAATCGATGGCAGCCGTCGAGGAAAAAGTAAAGCAGATCATCGTCGAGCAACTGGGGGTGGATGAAGGCGAGGTCACCGCCAACGCCTCTTTCGTGGACGACCTGGGGGCCGACTCGCTGGACACGGTCGAACTGGTGATGGCCTTCGAGGAAGCCTTTGAGATCGAGATCCCCGACGAGGACGCGGAGAAGATTCGCACCGTCAAGGATGCGGTGGACTACATCGCCAAGAACGCCAAGGGCGCTAAGTGAACGCCTTCCGCCCGGCTCCCACGCAACGAGGACTCTGACCTTTGAACCGCCGCGTTGTGGTCACGGGTGTAGGACTGATCTGCGCCGTCGGCCACACCAGCGAAGAAACCTGGCGCAACCTGCTGGCCGGCAAGAGCGGCGTCGCCCGCATCACCGCCTTCGATCCCACCGACTTCGCTTGCCAGATCGCCGCAGAAGTGAAGAATTTCGATCCCCTGCAGTTCATCGAAAAAAAAGAAGTCAAGAAGATGGGCCGGTTCATTCACTTTGCCCTGGCCGCGGCCGACGAAGCCATCAAGATGTCCGGCCTCGGGGTCACGCCGGAGACGGCCGAGCGCGTGGGGGTGCACATCGGCTCCGGTATCGGCGGCTTCGACGTGATCGAGCGCGAGCACTCGGCGCTGCTGCAAGGCGGCCCGCGCAAGATCTCACCCTTCTTCATCCCCGCCACCATCATCAATTTGGCGGCAGGACACGTGAGCATCCGCTACGGCGCCAAAGGTCCGAACGAGGCCACCGCCACGGCCTGCACCTCGAGCGCGCACTCTATCGGCGATAGCTTTAAGATCATCACCCGCTGCGACGCCGACGTGATGATCGCCGGCGGCAGCGAGGCCGCCATCACTCCCATGGGCGTGGGTGGATTCGCGGCCATGCGCGCGCTTTCCACGCGCAACGACGAGCCAGAGCGCTCCAGCCGCCCCTGGGACGCCGGGCGTGACGGCTTCGTGGTGGGCGAAGGCGCCGGCATCCTGGTGCTGGAAGAACTGGAGTTCGCCCGCCGCCGCGGCGCCAGGATCATCGCCGAGATCATCGGCTACGGCATGAGCGGCGACGCCTACCACATCACCCAGCCGGCGGAAGATGGCAACGGCGGCTACCGCGTGATGGCCAATGCCATGCGCGACGCCAAGATCACCCCCGAGCAGGTGGGATACGTCAACGCCCACGGCACCTCGACTCCCATCGGCGACCGCCTGGAAAGCATCGCTATCAAGCGCGCCCTGGGCGAGCACTCCAGCAAGGTGGCGGTGAGCTCCACCAAGTCCATGACCGGACACCTGCTGGGCGGCGCCGGCGGCCTCGAGGCGGGGATCACGGTGCTGGCGTTGCGCGACCAGATCCTCCCGCCCACTATCAACTACGAGCAACCCGATCCCGAATGCGACCTGGATTACGTGCCCAACACCGCCCGCAAGGCTGATGTCGAGATAGCGTTAAGCAATTCGTTCGGATTCGGCGGAACGAATGGATGCTTGGCGTTCCGGCGCTGGACGGAATAACGAACGCCGCGGATCCACACGGATAGTCACGGATCAATAGCCGCAAGAATCCGCGAATATCCGCGCCAATCCGTGGCTGTTTTTTTGTTTGAACTAATCCTTCTTGCCAGTTGCCTGGCTAAGCGCCTCCTGGGCGGCGGCATAGTCGGGCTTCAAGGCGAGCGCTTTTTGTAGCCACGGGATGGCGTGGGCCGGATCGTTCTTCTGAAGAAAAATCATGCCCAGCACGTACGGCGCCTCGGGATCTTTCGGATCGGAGGCCGCGGCACGCTGCAATTCAAGCAGGGCTTGATCGATCTGATCCTGCCGCCAATAAATCACCCCCAGGTTGTAGTGCGCTCCGGCGAGATCAGGTTTCAACTTCAGTACGTTGCGGAAGGCGGTTTCAGCCTCCGCGTTTCTTTTCAGCTTCATGTACGCAAAGCCCAGCCCGAATTGTGCCGCGGCCAAGCCCGGCTCATGCTGCACCGCACTTTGCAGAAGCGGCAAAGCCTGATCGTACTTGCCGGACTGGAGCAGCTTCTCGGCTTGAGCGTACTCGACAATGCCAATCCGCGCGTGCTTCGCGGCCGCCGCACCGCCGATCAGGATTGCCAGCACCAGCGGCAGCACGGCATAGCGCCGGAACCCGTTCTCCCCCGCCTGTAAGGGCAGCATTGCCCCGATGACGGCTCCGGTGACCAACCCACCCACATGTGCGGCGTTGTCAATCCGTGCTGCGGCCGCTCCGATCACCAGGTTGTAGACCAGGAACATTCCCAAACTTCCAATGTTCCTACGCAAAACCTCCTTGGGCAGCGCCACCTTCTTGAGCTTCAGAAATACGAACAGCCCGCCCGCGACTCCGAAGATCGCTCCGGAAGCGCCTATCCCAACCACCAGCGGATGCCACCACAGGCTGGCAACCGACGCTCCCAGCCCGCTCAAGAGGTAAAGAGCGACCATGGGCCAGCTTCCGAACAGCCGCTCCGTCAGCTTGCCCAGCCCCCAGAACGCCCACATGTTGAAGGCCAGGTGCAGGATGCCCGCATGAACGAAAGTGGACGTAAGCAGGCGCCACCATTGATGATCGAAGGTCGCTGGCCCGAAGTCGCCGCCCCACTTCAACAATTGCTCTACCGACGGCTCCAGGGGCGAGACTCCGCTGAGCACCATCAGCACAAATACCAGCACGTTGATGGCGAAGAGCACGGTGGTGGCATCGAGCTTGCGAGCCGGCGCCGCGGCTGAGGGAATGGCGGCGTCCGGGGACGTTGGTAGGCTCTCAGTCCTGCCGTGCCGGCACTCCTCGCAGGTATCGGAGGTGGAACCCAGGACGGGCGGATTAAACTCCTGGCCACAGTTGGCGCAGGTGGCGACGTTAAATCCGGCCGCAGTCATGCACGGAAACTATGTGGAGTTGCTGCAGATGTCAATAAGTGGTGAAAAAACAGCCACGGACTTATACGGATGGTCATGGATCAAAAATCACAAGAAATCCGTGGATATCCGTGTAAATCCGTGGCTGGCTCTTTCCTAGTCTTGCGGCCGCTTCGATTCCTGCCGCTCCTTCAGTTCCTTCTGCCAGCGCTTCATCTCGCGGTCGAACTCCTTCTTCGCCTCATCCATGGCGCGCCGGATCTCCTCTGCGTTCACGTCCAGGGCTTGGCGTCCTTCCTCCAGCGCCATGATTCGCGCGCGCTCCAGCTCCGGCCGCAGTTGTGCGAGTTCCGCCCGCAACTGCTCCATGTCGAGGTCAAGATCCAGGTCCACCAACGCGGGGGGAACGTGCCGCGAGGAATGATTGCGACTCGACTCGGGAAGACTGATGGTGAGGTTCTGCTCGTGCCGGTCGCGGACGATGCCCACGGTCAGCTTGTTGGCTCGGTTCGCACGCAGGGCCGACCGCCAGTCGCCGCGGTCGGCGACCTTCTGATTGTTCACCCGCACGATCACGTCGCCCGCCCGGAAGCCCGCGGCCTTGCCCGGCGTGCCTTCCTCCACCGACTTCACCAGCACGCCTTCGCCGTTCTTCACGCCGAAGTACTCCCCGAGCTGCGGAGTCAGGTTGTCCACCAGCAAGCCAAAGCTGGAGCCGGTGCGGATGTTCAGGTCGAGGGCAGGCATGGCAGGCATGAGCGGCGTGGGCGGAATTGGCGGAGCAGGTGGCATCTCGTGCCACTCATGCTTCCCCGCGAAGTACTCTTTCTTGTCGGCCAGAGTCAGCGAGATGTTCATGGGCTGGCCGTCGCGGCTGATGAGCAACTGCACGGTGCGTCCTGGAGGAGTTTCGTGGATCAGCCGCCGCAGTTCCTCCGTTCCTTGCACCTTGGTTCCGTTGAACTCCAGGATGACGTCATGTTCCTTCAGGCCGGCTTGGCCCGCGGGCGAGTCGTGATCCACCATGGTGACCTCGGCGCCGCGCTCTTCTTTCAGCTTCAGCGCCGCCACGCGGTCGTGGGTAACCTCTTGTATATCGATCCCCATGTAGGAGCCATAGACTTCCCCGTATCCCGGGGAGGGCGAGGGCTCCGGGCCGGAGGTATTGCCCGCCAGCACCGGCATCGCGAACAGCAGCGCCAGCAGCAGAACTATCGAAGATGATTTCAGCATAGCAATTTCCTTTGGCCGGACATTAGGAGGCAGGAGGCGGGACCCTTCTTTCCTGCTTCATGCTTCCTGCTTCCTGCTTTCATCTTTTTCCGCGCCGCAACTCGATATTGCCGGCCGTAGTATGAATTTTCAGCACAGGTCCGCCTCCGTTGAGAGCGCCCTGGCCATAGATTTCGTGCGTGCCCCACTCGCCGCCCTCGGAGGAGACCTTTACTTCGGGGAAATCCGTGATCATTCTATGTCCCATGGCAGCGTCGATGGTGGCGCGCACGGTGACCGGCAGGTCCGGCGGCAGGAACACGATCACGTCGCCCACGCTGGTCTCAAGATACGATTCGCTGAAGCTGCCCTTGCTCGCCGTGAACTCAGCGGAGATGGGACCGGCTGCATTCTTGGCGGTGACCCCGTGGGTAAGGCCGCTCAAGCGGATGCCGCCGCCGGAGGTGGTGGCGCGCACCACGCCTTTGGCCGAGGCCAGCCGGATGCTGCCCCCGGAGGTCTCCAGGATGGCGCCGCCGCCCACGTCGCCGATCTCCACGCTGCCCCCGGCGGTCGCGGCACGGAGCTCGCCGTCACACCGCTTGACCTGGATACTGCCACCGGCGGTGGAAAGATAGGCGCTCTGCGTGGCGGAGCCCACTTCAATGCTGCCGCCCGCGGTTTCAGCGTGGACCTTGCCACCGGCCGAGCGAATGTTGATGCTGCCCCCGGCGGTCTCCGCTCGCAAGTCGCCGCCAACGTTGCCGACGTCGATGCTGCCGCCCGAAGTCTCCGCCTTGACGGCGCCGCCGATATCGTTGATGTGGATACTGCCGCCGGCCGTCTCCGCCTCCAATCGTCCGGCGATGTCGGTGACGCTCACACTGCCGCCGCGGGTCTCAATCTTCACCAGCGCCAAGTCGCGGGGAACGTTGACGCTGATGTCGACCGCGATTTTCTCCGCGCCGGTGCATTCCCCCTCCAGCACGGCGAAATCCGCTTTCTGATAGCCGCGCACCGTGAACATCTCGAACTGGTGGCGGGCATGGCTTTCCGAGCCCGAGTTCAGGCGCTTGCGCACCGTGTAAGTGATTCCCTGGGGAGAGCCGCCGCGCACGGTCACCGCTCCGAAATCGGTGCCCACTTTCAGGTTGCGCAGCGAGGGCAGCGTCCCGCTGACCACCTCCACCCAGCCGTTGCCGGAGCGCATGACGTGGGAATCCTGCGCCCACAGCGGCGCCGCCCAGGCGGCCAAGGCCAGCAGCACCGCGAGTTGATGATGACGTTTCAATTCAGCTTTTCCCTTCTCTAATCAATCTCCGGAATGGTAGCCAGCACGCGCTGGGACTCCGACCGGATAAACTTGCTCTTGTCGCGCGACAACTGCTGAAAAGCCTGGCGCACGGACGCGTCCGCCTTCAGCGGCTTCAGCAGCACAATGGCTTCGGAGCGCACGCCGGGGTTGGCGTCGTTCAGCAGCGCCTCCAGCACCGCGTTGCGCACCGAAGTATCGTTCTGGACGAAGGGGCCGAGGCCGTCGAGGGCCTTCAGGCGCACCCCGGGATTGGCGTCATAGCGCAGCGCGAAGATCAACGCATCGCGCACCTGGCGTTCCTCCGGCCGCTGCGCCAGCAGGTCCACCGAGTCCATGCGGACGCCGGCATTGTAGTTGCTGCGCGCGGCGAACAACAGAAGCTGCTGAATGCGCGGATCGTCGATCGTTCCCTCTACCTTCTCCGGCTGCACGGTGTCGTACTGGATCTCAACTTTGCGGGAGCCGGGGTCAGGAATAATGGACTTGATGCCGGCGATCGAAGCCTGGTTGATCGCGGGAGGATTCTTCGAGACTTGAGCAATGTCAGGGGACTTGTTCACCAGCTTGTAGCTGGCCATCACGCCGCCGGCGAAGCCGATCATGAGCAGCACGGCCGCCAGGGCGGGAGCAAACCGGACCTGGTGCAACCATCCCGCCAGGTCCAGGGTCCAGCGCCATCGCCGCGCGGGCTCGGCCGACTCCAGCGTCTCGGAAAGCCGGATTCGCGACGCCGCCAGCAGGTTGGGCGTGGGGTCGGACGCGGGCAAGCATTCGCTCATCAGCCCGCGGAACTCGCGCGCTGTCTTCAGCTCCGCCGCACAGCCGGCGCAGCGCTCGGTGTGCTGTTCCAACTCGTGCCGCGCGTCGTCCGGCAACTCATCATAGATATAAAGCGTAATGTTTTGCTTTACCCAATCACAGTTCATAACGTACCGCCTTCAGAATTGAGCCATTGATTCATTGATCCATTGGTTCATTGAAAACCAATGAATCAATGAGTCAATGAGTCAATGAATCAATCCTTCACCTCATGTCCGCCAGCGATCCGCGCAGTTTCTGGGTGGCGCGGAACAGCGTGTTCTTGGCGGTCTCTTCCGTCGTCTTCAAGATTTCTCCAATCGTGCGCAGCTTCAGCCCCTGATAATGCTTGAGCTCGAACACCATGCGTTCCCGCGGGGTCAGCCGCTCGATGGCCCGCCCGATGCGCGTGCCCAGCTCGCGCCGCATCAGGTCGCGCTCCGGGTTGGCGCCCGGACGCCCGTCGGGCGTCTGCTCGAGCCGGTCGTACTCGTTGCCCTCGGAGTCGGTCGCCACCGGCGCATCTTCCTTGCGCACCGTCCGCTTGCGCAAGTGATCGAGACACAGGTTAGTGACGATGCGGTAGATCCAGGTGTAGAACGAGCACTCAAAGCGGAAATTGCCGACGTTGCGGTAGGCTTTGAGGAATGCTTCCTGATAGATGTCCTGCGCATCCTGCTCCGAACCAGTAAGGTGCATCGCCAGGCGCAACACCGCCCGGTCGTACTGCCGCACCAATTCCTCGAAGGCGACGCGGTTGCCGCGCTGCGCTTCGCGAATCAACGTGCTGTCGTCGGCACGGCTCAGAGATTGGCTGACCATGTCTCCCCGACGAGAGGGAGGATTTCTGGGACCGCTCTCGCTAACCGCGAAGGCCTTCCCACCCCAGGATGCTGACTCCGGGCGTCCTGGGAGCCCCGGTTTCGCCAAGCCACCCCAATTTGCGCTCAGGGGCTGGGGGGCTCCCGATACCGAATCGGCCGGCATGTTTCTCTCCTGCGCCTGATGTCGAGCGTGCCCCGCCACGCTCGGACTAACTAGCTCGCTTGCATGGTGTTGGACGGCCCAGGGAGACTTCCGTGAGCAAGAATTATAAGGGCAGGAGGGCGAAGCCTGATAGGTGCCGGTTTCGGCGATTATCCGTGGTTAAATCACACGGTGCTGGTTTCCGATTTCGACTACCACCTCCCGGAGGAACTGATCGCGCAGGAGCCGCTGCTGGACCGCGCGGCCTCGCGCATGCTGCACCTCGCGCGTTCGACCGGTGACTGGCAGGACCGGCATTTCCGCGACTTTCCCGGACTCCTGCGCGCCGACGACCTGCTGGTGGTCAACAACACCCGCGTGTTCGCGGCCCGGCTCTACGGGCAGCGCAGCGGCGAACGCGCCCATCCGCTCAGCCCACGGAATCCTGCGGCCAAAGAATTCCTGCACGGCCGGGTCGAAGTCCTGCTCACCAAAGACCTCGGCGACTGCGCATGGGAGGCGCTGGTCCATCCCGGGCGCAAGATCGGAATCGGCGAGCGCCTGTTTTTCGGCGACAACGAACTGGAGGCTGAGGTGGTGGGACGTGGCACCTTCGGCGAGCGGCGGTTGCGGTTTCGACCGGTGGCGGATTTCTACGACCGCGTGGAGCGGCTGGGGCACGTGCCGCTGCCGCCCTACATCGGCCGCCCTGACCGTCCCGAGGACCGCGAACGCTACCAGACGGTGTACGCGCGTGAGCGTGGCTCGGTGGCGGCGCCGACGGCGGGCCTCCACTTCACTCCCGAGACCCTGAGCCGCATAAGCGACCGCGGCATAGAAATAGCCGAAATCACCCTGCATGTCGGGCTGGGGACGTTTCAACCGGTACGCACCGAACGCGTGGAAGAGCACAAGATCCACGGCGAGCGGTTCAGCATCTCCGAGGAAGCCACCGCGAAGATCAACGCCGCGGTAGAAAAAGGACGGCGCGTGGTCGCCGTCGGCACGACCACGGTCCGCACTCTCGAATTCGCCGCGCGCGAAACAGGACGCGTCAAGGCCGGCAGTGGCGAGGCCGAGCTGTTTATCTACCCAGGGTTCCGGTTCCGAGTTGTGGGCGCGCTGCTGACCAACTTCCACCTGCCGAAATCCACGCTGCTGATGCTGGTCTCGGGCTTCGCCGGACGGGAACTGGTACTGAAGGCGTACGAACACGCGGTGCGCGAGCGCTATCGTTTCTATTCCTACGGCGACTGCATGTTCATTGAATAAAAACGCCACGGATCGCACGGATCGGGACGGATTCAACACCAATCCGCGTTCATCCGCGAAAATCCGCGGCGGACCTTTTTGTTAGACTCTGCTCTTGCCCGCGAAGCCGAATCCGGCGCGTATCTTCCTGATCGACTCCATGTCGTTCATCTTCCGCGCCTATCACGCCATGGCGCGGCAGCGGCCGATGTCCACCAAGACCGGCGTCCCTACGGCGGCAACGTACGTCTTCGTCAACATGCTGCGCAAGCTGGTCGCGGACTTCCATCCCGAATATCTGGCGGCGGTCTTCGACGTGGCCGGGCCGACGTTTCGCGACCACCAGGCGGCGGCTGTCACCTCGGTGCGCAAGTTCGACATCAAGACCCAGACCTTCAAGGAAGTGGCGTACGCCGGCTACAAGGCGCAGCGCGCGGAGATGCCGCCCGACCTGGCGCAGCAGCTCCCGTACATCCGGCGCGCGCTCGAAGCCTATCGCATCCCGATCCTTGAGTACCAGGGCTTCGAAGCCGACGACGTGCTCGGCACGTTGGCGCAGAAGGCTGCCGAGCAGTCCTACACGGTGTACGTGGTGTCGAGCGACAAGGACATGCTTCAGCTCGTCAACGACAAGATCAGCGTGCTCAACCCGCCCAAGGACAACCTGATCTGCGACTCCGCCAAGGTTGAGGAGATCCTGGGCGTGCCGCCGGAGCGGGTGGTGGACGTGATGGCGCTGCGCGGCGACGCCATCGATAACATCCCCGGCGCGCCCGGCATCGGCGACAAGGGATCGGTGGAGCTGATCCGCCGCTTCGGGTCCGTCGAAGCCGCGCTCGAACATGCAGCCGAGGTCGAGAAGAAGACTTACCGCGAGTCGCTGCTGAACAACCGCGACACCATTCTGTTCAGCAAGGAGATGGTCACCCTCGACCGCAACGTTCCGGTGGAGCTCGATCTGGACGCGATGCGCGCCGGCGAGCCCGATGCCGAGGCCGCGCGCCAGCTCTTCACCGAGCTGGAATTCTCCACGCTGCTGAAGGACTTCCTGCCCGGCGTGGAGGTTGGCCAGACCGAATATACGGAGGCCGAGTCCGCCGGCGATGTGGAGCAGGTGTTGAAGTCTCTTCTGCGTGGCGCGGCGCTGGCCGTGGCCATCGACGTCGCAAGCCACGCGGCGGCAGCCGAGCAAGAAGAGACGGAAGAAGACGAGGAAGCGCAGTTGACGCTAGGAGAAGCGCAGCCGGCGGCGGTCGCTCCGCCAGGCAACATTGCGATCTCCGCCGTGCCGGGCAAGGCGCTGACTGTCTCGCTCGAGAGCAGCGCGATGGCTGACAGGCTGAAAGTGGCGCTCGCCGATCCGGCGTTTCCCAAGGCCGTGCACGACGCCAAGTCGGCCATGCATGCGCTCGAGCCGCGCGGCATGGCGCTGGCAGGCGTGCGCGATGAACCCATGCTCTATTCGTATCTACTCGATCCTACTTACTCGACGCACTCGCTCGCCGACATCGCCCTGCGGCGTTTCAACCTGAAGCTCTCGGGATCGCTCGCCGAGGCCGCCGACGTGACCGGGCGCATGGCGGCCACGCTGCGGCAGGAAGTCGGGCAAGCGGGCCTGATGCGCGTGTACGAAGACATTGATCTGCCGCTCGTTCCGGTGCTGCTGCGCATGGAACAGGCCGGCGTGAAGATCGACACCAGCACCCTCGCGGCAATGTCCAAGCGCCTCGAGCGCGAGTGCAACGCCAAGGCGAAAGAGGTCTATGAGCTGGCGAAGGAAGAGTTCAACATCAACTCGCCCAAGAAGCTGGGCGACGTGCTCTTCAACAAGCTGAACCTGCCCAAGCCGGTGAAGTACGGCAGGGGGCGCACCATCTCGACCGCGGCGGACGTCCTCGAAGAACTCGCGCTCACGCACGAGATCGCGCGCAAGGTGCTCGACTATCGCCAGCTCGCGAAGCTGAAGTCCACCTACGTCGATGCGCTGCCGGCGCTGCTCAACCCCGGCACCGGCCGTCTGCACACCACCTTCAACCAGGTCGGGACTGCCACCGGGCGGCTGGCATCGTCCAATCCCAACCTGCAGAACATTCCCATCCGAACGGAGCTGGGCCGCGAGATTCGGGCGGCGTTCATCGCCGATCCCGGATGCGTGCTGCTGGCCGCCGACTACTCGCAGATTGAGCTGCGCCTGCTGGCCCACTTCTCCGAAGACCCGCTGCTGATCGAGGCCTTCCGCCGCGGTGACGACATCCACACGCTCACCGCCTCGCGCGTCTTCGGCGTGCCGCCGCTTATGATTGACGCCGAGCATCGCCGGCGCGCCAAAGCCGTGAACTTCGGCATCGTCTATGGCCTTTCTGCGTTCGGGCTCTCGCAGCAGTTGGGCATCGAGACCGGCGACGCGAAAAAATTCATCGACGGCTACTTCGCGACGTACAAAGGTGTGCGCGGGTTCATCGACCACACCATCGCCGAGTGCAAACGGGAGCAGAAGGTCAGCACGCTGTTCGGGCGGGTGCGGCCCATCGCCGATATCAACTCCAAGAACGCCAACATGCGCGGCTTCGCCGAACGCACCGCGGTCAACACGCCGCTCCAGGGCACGGCGGCCGACCTCATCAAAATAGCCATGATTCGCATCGACCGCGAGCTCGGGCGGCGCAAGCTGAAATCGCGCATGACGCTCCAGGTACACGACGAGCTGGTCTTCGAGGCGCCGCAGGCGGAGGTCGAAGAGCTGCGCTCGCTGGTCCGCAAGGAAATGGAGCAGGTGTATCCGCTCAAGGTGCCACTGCTGGTCGAGATCGGCGTGGGGCCGAACTGGCGCGACCTGGATTAGAACGCCACGGATTTTCACGGATCGTCACGGATAATCCGTGTTTATCCGTGTTTATCCGTGGAGATCCGTGGCTGATTTTTCTGCGGCGAATAATCGCGGCAACACTTCGCCGGAGGGACCGGGGAACACCTGGTCGAAGAAAGCGCGATTGCTGGGCTCTTCCGGGCCGATGTAGCAGGTCCGAACATTCTTCGGGCGCGCCCGCGCATAACGCACAAAGCTGGCAGCGGGCTCGACCACGCCGGACGTGCCCACAGCCATGAACACCGTGCAGTTCTCCAGTGCCGTGCCAATGCGCTCCATTTCGAAGGGTGTCTCGCCGAACCAGCAGATGTGCGGACGGATTTTTCCGCCGCACGCACACAGGGGGATCTCGGCGCCGTTCTCCAGCGTCCAGTCGTCATCGAACGGCGGACGTCCGCAGCCACGCTCGCACCGGCTCTGAAAGATCTTGCCGTGCATGTGGACCACGCGTCGCGAGCCCGCCATTTCATGCAGGCGGTCAACATTTTGCGTGCAGAGGAAAAAGCGGTCACCCATCTCTTCCTCCAATCGGGCGAGAGCGTAGTGCCCTGGGTTCGGTTGCACGGTGTGATGGCGGCGGCGCCGCTCAGAGTAGAACTCCCAAACCAGCTTCGGATCGCGCGCCCACGCGACCGGCGAAGCGACTTCTTCTACGCGATAAGTCCGCCAGATCCCGTTCATCCCGCGGAAGGTGGGCAGCCCGCTCTCAGCGCTGATACCGGCGCCGGTCAGGATGAACACGCGATCCTCGGGTCCGATCGGAATCATAAAGACGTTGGCCACGGATTTACACGGATGAACGCGGATAAGATCTGAAATCCGATCCGTATTGATCCGTGCAAATCCGTGGCGTTTTTTCTTATACCCCCAGCGCCTGCTGGATGGCGGCCACGATGGAATCCGCGTAGCGGTGCATTTGCTGTTCCGACTCGGCCTCGATCATCACGCGCGCCAGGGCTTCGGTGCCCGAGTAGCGCACCACGACGCGCCCATTGCCGTCGAGAGCCTGTTCGGCTTCGCGGATCGAGCGCGCCACCTCGGGAATCTCCATCAGCGGATGCTTCTCGCGCACGCGCACGTTCTTAATCACCTGGGGAAAGACCTTCAGATCACCGACCAGTTCAGCCAGGCTCTTTCCGCTGCGTCCCACCATGTGCAGCACGTGCAGCGCGGTGAGCAGGCCGTCGCCGGTGGTGGCGTCGTCGAGGAAGATGATGTGGCCCGATTGCTCACCGCCCAGGGTGGCGCCGTTCTTCCGCATCTCTTCCAGGACGTACTTGTCGCCCACGGGTGCGCGCAGCATCCGGATGCCCGACTTCTTCAGCGCCGCTTCCAGGCCCATGTTGGACATGGTGGTGGCGACCAGCAGATGGTTGCGCAGCCGGCCGGCGGCCTTCATGTCGCGCGCGGCCAGCAGCAGAACGGCGTCACCGTTGACAACTTTGCCGTTGGCGTCGGCGAACAGGGCGCGGTCGGCATCGCCGTCGAAGGTGATGCCGAGGTCCGCCTTGCGCTCCACCACCGCCCGCGCAACCGTTTCGGGATAGAGAGCTCCACAGTGGTCGTTGATGTTCTGCCCGTTGGGATCACGATGAATGAATTCGACGGCCAACTCCTTGCCCCATCGCGCCAGGGCATCGGGCGCCACGGTGCTGGCGGCGCCGTTGGCGCAATCCACCACCAGCCTGAGGCCGCGGACTACCGGATCGACGCCCGCGATCAGGTGCTCGATGTAATCCAGCCGCAGTTCGAGGCTTCCCGGCAAAGAAGATCCGCGAAGCGTTCCAGGCGTCGTCCCGCGGGAGGCGGTCTCAATCCCGGCAAAGATCTCGTGCTCGATCTCGAGCTCGATCCCATCCGGCAGCTTGTAGCCGTCCGGGCCGAAGACCTTGATGCCGTTGTCGGTCCAGGGATTGTGCGAGGCGGAGATGACCACGCCGGCATCGAACTTGCGGCAGCGCGCCAGATGGGCGATGCCGGGGGTGGTGATGACGCCGGCGCTCTCGACTTCCACGCCTTCTGCGGCCAGCCCGGCAGAGACGGAATCGGCGATGGACATGCTGGACTCGCGCGTGTCCTGGCCGATCACCACCCGGCGGCCTGCGGTCCGCGCCAGATGCCGGGCCAGCGCGCATCCGATGGCGAAGCTGGTCTCCGGGTCGAGGGGAAAGGCTCCGGCTACGCCGCGAATCCCATCGGTGCCGAACAGCTTTCTTTCAGATCTCATCAGTTTGGGAGAGCTCATTTGTGATTGTGCGCGGAAGGACTTCGGCCCTCCGCCGGCATCTGCCCCGTGACCACGGTCACGCGGATCTGCTCCGGCTTGATCTCGCGCACCAACGGGTCGGGGACATAGGCGTTGGTGGTGAAGGTGGCGGCGCCGCGAACGTCGCTGACGTCGATCGGATCCGTGATAGCGGTGGTGGCGGCTTTGACCCGCGCTTCCGGCCCAATCACCGTAATCGCCGCCGGCTCGGCGGTCACGCGCAGCACGCCGAATCCCGGCTCGAAGTGGTCCGTGAGGCGGGGGTGGATCTCGATCTGGCGGGTCAAGCTGCGGTCGAAACCGATGCGGATCTCCGACGGCGTCACCTGCACCACCTGGATGTTATAGGGCACGTGGACCTGGGACGCGGTCAGGTCGTAAGTGTGTTCGCCGGTGCGCGATCCGGCAAGGTCAAGAATGGGATGGACATCGGCGGCGGTGAGCTGGCGCAAACTACGTTCCGGCCCGCGCAAGCGGACTTGCGCCAGCGGGATGCCGGAGGTCGTGATCTCCAAACTGGGCGGCACCTGGTGCAGTTCGATGGGCACGCTATACGCCGTCTCCACCACCGGCTCGCGCGAGACGGCGGACCACAGCAGGACGGCCGACACCAGCGCGATCAGCTTCAGCAGGAGATTATGCGCCACGTAGCGCTCGAACAAGTCTTTCACGGCCGGCGCTCCCGCCCGGCGGCATCCATGCCCTCGGGCTCGAAGCCGTTGCCGTTTTCCGCCGTGTCGCCGATGGGCGTGGGCAGCGCCGCCGACGGCAGGTAGCGATGCAACAACTCGCTCAGGCGCGCGCGCAACTGGTCCGCCGTCAAGTCACGCTCAATCTGTCCGGCCACCGCCAGGCTGATGGCGGCCGTCTCTTCGGAAACGATCACCGCCACCGCGTCCGTTTCTTCGGTGATGCCGATGCCGGCGCGATGGCGGGTGCCGAGTTGGGCGGACAGCTTTGGGTTCATGGAGAGTGGCAGGAAGCAGGCGGCGGCGGTGATGCGGTCCCTCTGGATGATGACGGCGCCATCATGCAGCGGCGCGCTGGGGCGGAAGATGGTGGCCAGCAGGTGGTAGGAGAGCCGGGCGTCCAGCGGCACGCCGCTTTCGATGTAGGTACGCAGGCCGATCTCCCGCTCGACCACGATCAGCGCTCCCGTCTGCTCCTGGGAAAACAGATTCGCCGCCAGCACGATGTCGTCATACGACGATTCTCGCGACTGGGACGAGCGGGCGAAGGTCACCTTGCGTCCGACCTTGGCCAGCGCCTGCCGGATCTCGGCTGCAAATACCACGATGAGCGCGAAGATGGCGTAGGGCAGCAGCGTGCTGACCAGCCAGTTCACCGTCCGCAGATCGCCCAGCCGCGCCAGATAAAACGCCACTACCAGCACGAAAACGCCCACCAGCATCTGGTAGGCGCGCGTGCCCTTCACCAGCACCAGGAACTGGTAGATGATCACGGCCACGATGATGATGTCGATGGCCGCGACCACCGACACTCGTGACCCCAGTTCCCAAATGTGGGTCAGATTACGCAACACTGGATCTTCTCGCTGAGACCTTCTAAAGACCTTCTGAGGAACGCCCCAAGCCGGTCACTCCATTGTAGCCCAGCTTTTCGAGAGCGTCATGATTGTGAAGGCACTGTTGTGAAAGTCAGCAGCCGGCCACAGGGATGAGCAAGCGGGCGCTTTCACCGGCTACTCTCTTTTCTTGACCGTCGAGACGATGGTCCCGCGAGCCAGCCGTGCCGAGACTTCGTCGCCGACCTTCACTTGTGCTGCGTCCTTTACCAGCTTACCGGTGGAATCGAACACCAGGGCGTAGCCGCGATCGAGGATCTTCAGCGGCGACATCTCCTCCAGGCGCACGCCGGTGCGTTCCCAGCGAGCACGGCGCACCAGCAGGAACCGGCGCGTGGCTGCGGCCAGCGCGGCAGTGTGGGAATCGACCTCGCGGGCAATCGCTGCTAGCTGCCGCCGCACATCGAAGTGCCGGATGCGGGCGCCAGCCACGTCGAGCCGGCTGCGGTGCTGCCCCAGCAGGCGGTGTTCGGCCCTCACCATGCGGTGAACCAGGTCGTCCACGCGCTGCTGGCGGCGTGCCAGCGCGTCCTGCATGCGCGCGAAGGCGGCGTGCTGCGCCCACTCGGTGAGCGATTGCCGCGCGATGAGCAAACGGTAGCGCGCGCCGCGCGCCAGCCGCTGCCGCAGGCCGGCAACCCGCTCTTCCAGTTGGTGACGCGACTCGATCACCAGTTCGGCCGCGGCGGAAGGCGTGGGCGCGCGCAGGTCGGCGACAAAGTCGGCGATGGTGAAGTCGGTCTCGTGCCCCACGGCGGAGATCACCGGGATCGCCGACGAAGCTATGGCGCGGGCCAGCCCTTCGTCGTTGAACCCGGCCAGGTCTTCGATGGAGCCGCCGCCGCGAGCCACGATGATGACGTCCACGCTCCGCTCGCGGTTGAAGTGCTGGATGCCGGCGCGCACCTCGCCGGGCGCCGCTTCTCCCTGCACTTGCGCCGGATAGATGAGGATGGGCACGCTGGCGTGGCGCCGGCGGAGGACGTTGAGCATGTCCTGGATGGCAGCGCCGCGCGGCGAGGTCACGATGCCGATACGCCGGGGCAGCGCCGGTAGCGGCTTCTTGCGCGCAGCGTCGAACAGTCCTTCGGCCGCCAGCTTGGCCTTGAGCTGCTCGAAGGCGATCTGCAGCGCGCCCGCGCCCTTGGGCTCCAGGTACTCGGCGGAGAGCTGCAGTTCGCCGCGCGCTTCATAAATGGTCATGCGGCCGCGAGCGATCACCTGCAGGCCGTCGGCGGGCTTGAAGCGCAGCAGCCGCGCCGAGGAGCGGAACATCACGATCCGCAACTGCGCGTCGCCATCCTTGAGCGTGAAGTAGAGATGCCCGGAATCGGCGCCGCGGAAATTGGAAATCTCGCCTTCCACCCACACGTCGGTGTACTCGCGCTCGAGAGCGGTGCGCGCCGCGCTGACCAGGTCGCCGACGCGCCACACCCGGCGCGCGGCCGCCACCTGGAACGTTAGCCCGAGCTGATCGCCTAAGCCCACGAGCGCAGTTTAACCGAGCGGGCATTGACTTTGGGGCATTACGAGACCATAGTGCTTGTAAGCGCCTTTTTTTCAACTGTCCTCTGGTTGCCGAACGCGAAAGGTTCCTGATGCGAAAGAAATCCACCACATTTGCCATCATCCGATATAACTTGCGGACCTATGAGCCCGGTGGTGTCATGGCCATAATCAAGGGGCGCGGGAGAGCCGAGGTGACGGTGCAGAACTTCCAGAGCGAACAGAGCCGAGCCGATTGCCTGGCGGGCTGGGGTTACTTCCTGGAGACAACCGATTTGGCGCCCGGCATGGACCCGCAGAAGGCCACTTCTGTGCGGCAGACGCGCATGGATGTCCGCGAATCTGAGGGCCAGGACGCCACCCTGGCGACCGGCGCGGAGAACCTGCTGAAAAGGAAATAAGATCACAGAGTGCGAATGGCAGGCGCTGACCTGCCATTGCGGCGCTACGTTCGCGGCGCACAATCTGCTGCCCTCGCCTGCCGCTTCCACAAATCCCAGGCCCGCTGGTAATTGTCGGGAATCTCTTCGCGGGCTTCCTGCGGATCGAGATAGTTGATACTGCCGCCGAGGGCCGCGGCGTGCGCCTGCAGCGTGGCATTCAGCGCCAGGTACACGCTGCGACCGACCACGTGAGGCAGCGACGAACCCACGATCACGGCGCCGTGTCCGCGCATCAGTGCGGCGGGCTTCTTACCGAGGGTCTCGGCGAGGACGCGCCCCAGTGCCTGGTTGTGGACCAGCATGAGCATTTTGGGGTCGTTGCCGCGCGCGTTGCGGATCTCGAACACGGGCACGCCTTCCCCCACGAAGGCAGTCATGTGGTACATCGGCTTGAGCGCGATGCCGGTCACACCGAAAGGGATGAGCGCGGGCGCGTGGCTGTGCACGATCGCGTGGACGTCCGGCCGCGCGCGGTAGATCTCCCCGTGGATGAAGCGCTCGATAAAGGACGGGCGCGCTGCCGGGTCGAGCGCATTGCTGTCGAGGTCGTACTGCTGGATGTCCGCGGCAGTCGCCAGCGCCGGCGCGAGCGAGCGCGAAAGCAGGTAGCGGCTAGCAGCGGCTTCCTGACGCACGCTGACGTGCCCGTAGCCGTCCAGGATCCCCTGCTGCGCGAGGATGCGGTTGGCGGCGACCAAGTCCTCGACTAGTGTGGAAGAAGTCACACCAGACTGCGCTGCGGCGAACGAGGACGAGGCGGCAGCGACGGCCGATGCCTTGAGCAACGATGCGACAAGTTCACGGCGGGTGAAGGAGATCGGGACCATGATGTCCCTCCGCTGGGGTTTAGCGCCGGAATTATATGATGCCAGGGTCGCCCGCCTATTTTCCCGTCAATTCGCGCTTGACGATCTCGCTCACCAGCTTGCCGTCCACGCGTGAGCCGGCGATGGCAAAGCGGGCCATGGCGTTCTTCATCACCGCGCCCATGTCTTTCATTGTGGGCGAGCCCATTTCGGCGATGGCGGCGCGGACGGTACCGGCGATCTCCTCCTCCCCGGCGGCACGCGGCATGTAGGACTCGATGATGCGGATCTCGGCGGCCTCCTTGTCGGCCAGTTCCTGGCGACCGCCGCGGGTGAACTGCTCGATGGAGTCCTTGCGCTGCTTGATCAGCGTGCTGAGGACGGCAAGCGCCTCCTTTTCGTCCAGCGGCCCGCGCTTTTCCACTTCCTTGTTCTTGAA
>Ga0181530_10000627_pt1 | contig 45396 bp, 40 predicted proteins | sample PEATcosm2014_Bin_42_FD_119769 | JGI IMG/M metagenome (GOLD analysis project Ga0181530, IMG submission 119769) | Peatland microbial communities from MTU Mesocosm Facility, Houghton, MI, USA - PEATcosm2014_Bin10_60_metaG | ecosystem: Environmental > Terrestrial > Soil > Wetlands > Peat | place...
CTTCCAGGTCCAGAAGCGCTGATGGCCACGCCGGTGCCACGCAATCACGGTGGCCGGCTTGACCAGAACCAGGGGCGAGCGCCAGTCCCGCCAGACTTTCGAGAGCGCGACCCAGAACGCCCTCCCCCCGGACTTGAGCCGGGGCCGCTTCTGGGTTCGGGTGTAAGCCGCGAGCTGTTGACGAAGAGCTAGGTTTTCGAGGGCGAGAGAGCGACGCGACGTGAGGACCGCGCGCAGGACCCAGACCAGAAGGGACACGAGAAGGTGCATGGGGCCGCGGCCCAGAATGCTCACGATTCCCCGTGCGTATGAGGCTTTCGCGGATCACGCCGAGTGTGCGGGGGGGGAGCGACACACATGTCGCACCTCCGATGTGTTCGACGGTCAGAAGACGACCACACCACTGAGCGAAACCGTGTGGAAAGCTCCTGACACATAGGTGCAACGGTTCCCGCCCTCGTCGATTACGTGACACGGGCTTGAGTAGTAGCGCCCGCTGTAACTAAACAGCCCGCCAATCTCAAACCTGCCGACGTCAACTAGAAGACCAATGTTGACTCCGAACAATATACCACTGAAGCTCTCGTTGTAGCTATTCCCGTCGATCGTGTAGATTAGGTTTTCATCGAAGAGCCCTATTTTGGGACCCACTATAAGAGCCAGCTTGCCGACGGGTAGGTGGAGCAGCGGACTCAGCGAATAATCAAATGTATAGTTTTCAAAACTCGATGCGATGCCTTTCGGATTCAGAATATCAAGCGTAGCCTCAACGTTGATTGAGAGGTATCGGCTGAGGTGCCAACCCAGAAGAGTGCCGATCCGCAGGCCTGTCCCGTAATAGTCAGTCGCACTTCCAACCGGGGCAACAAATCCAACATAGGGCATGACCAGTATTCCCTGGCCATGCGGAGACGTGTAGACGGGGAGTGGTTCTTGGTATGAGCCAGGAGGTGGAGACCTCGATGGTGGAAAGCCTGGCTCTGCTTGGTCGTCTTGAGCAAAAGCCGGAGAGGAAACCAAGAGAGAGAACAGTCCTGCGGTCAGAGCAAGATGGGCATAGACTCTTCCCGAGACGGGGCTTCTGCTTGCCATGACGATGACGCACGGAAGACTACCATCTGAGGTGTCCAGACGCTTGGACGGTGCCCAGATTGGCATTCCCGGTAGCACCCGCCTGGGATGCAACTGGGTCAACGCAGGATTTCACCGAAATACTTCCGATAATTCAGTGCGCAGCAGCCCATGGAACCGATGCTCCCGGCTGCCGATGCCAGATGATGGCCAGATGCATTCATCCGAGCGATTCCCGTTCAATGGGGAGTGGCGCAGTTACCGCAATGTTGTAACAGCCCTCCTGACGACGGCATGGCTGGAGAGGAATGCAAGGGCAATTGCAGATAACGCTTTCGTCGCCTCTCTGTAGGGAGCCTGCACCACATCTGCCTCCGCGTCGTCGCGGGAGAATTGACTCTACAACGGCGGTGCTAGACTGGACATGGAGCTTGCTGCTGTTGAGCACACGGAGAATCCGATGTTCAAGATGTCAACGGGCGTTGCAGTCCTTCTCGTAGGTGGCCCACTGGGCGTAGCCTGTACCAACCAGGCCGGCCTGAATCCTGGTGAGGAACCGGGTGGTGCTGGGGGGGGCGGCCAAGGGAGGGCAGACCGGCGGCGTGGTCGGTGGCTCGGCTGGCGCAGCCGGCGTCGGTGGTATCGTGGCGGGCAGTTCGGGCGGCACCATCGGCTCGGATGGAGTCGGGGCTGGCGGAATGAGTGGAACTGGCGGCCCGGGCGGAAAGGGCCCGTGCCTTCCGGTAGCGTGCCCGGCGCTCACTTGCGTGGGTGGGTTCCAGCCGAATCCCGATCCCTGCGGCTGTCCCGTCTGTGGACCGAACCCCGATGCGGGCGTGACTAAAGATGCTGGCGGGACCGACACCACGCCGGTCTGTCCACTGGTCCCGTGCCCCATGTTAGCCTGCGTGGGCGGGTACCTACCGAATCCAGAGCCTTGTGGCTGTCCCATCTGCGCCTCAACTCCTGACGCTGGCGCGACGAAGGACGCTGGCAGCCCAGACGGTCCGATCTGTCCGGGGCCCGTGCCCCCTTGCGTCCCACCCCTAAAGACCTGTCCCGCTGGGTACCAGCTGAACTCTCCGGCCTGCGGCTGCACCGGCTGCATGTCGGTGGACGGTGGAACCAGCGACGCTGGAAAGCCGGATGCGCCGCTGGTCTGTAATGTGATGTGCCCAATGGTGACTTGCGCAGGTGGCTACCTACCGAATCCCGAGCCCTGCGGTTGTCCCATTTGTGCGCCGAATTCCGATGCAGGCGTGGCGAATCCGGACGCGGGGCTTGCCTGTTGTCCGATTGGATTCGAACTGTATGGCTGCCAAGGGCCAGACGGCGGAGCAGGGTTCGCGTGCCACAATCCCGCCCTCGGCTGCGCATCGTCGCTGACTTGTGGACAGGGATGCGACCCCCAGGTGTCGGGACGCTGTCAATGCGTGCAGACTGGCGCATGTATTCCGGGCTATCACCCTGACCTGACCCTCTGCAAATGTGTGCCAGATCAGGATGCGGGAGCAGTGGCGCCGGTCGACGCGCAGCCCACATGCGTAGACAATGTCTTGTGCATCCAGGGCGATCGCTTCGACACGACCCTGTGCGAGTGCGTGCCTGACACTTCTCCGACCACGCCCAGCTGCATGACTGCGACCGACTGCACCGGCGCCCTGCCCGCGCTCTGTCAGCTATGCGCAGATGGCAGCGCCGGCTGTGCGCACTTCACGTGCGTCGCTGGCCAATGCCAAGTGGCGTACTGCCCGTAACGTTCCACGCAAGTCAGCAAGAACGGAGATGGGTGCTCGGGCGGCAGCGCAGGCACGAGGCGCCGTGCAAGAGTTTCTCAATGGGAGTGGCGTGCTGCCGCGCAGATGTGCGCGCTCGGCCAGTTCGCAACGCGGGATTCTTGGGACAAGTTGTCCATGCTTCAGTGCGCCGTCTCCCCGCTGTCCGCGCTGACCATCAAAGAGCTGACATTGACCGGCTCGAAATCGGCCAAGGTGATGTTCGTCAAACAGGAGAGGTCGTCGTCGTTCCAGCGGCTGTCCGGGGTCCCGATCAATCCTCCCGTGTCGCCATTATCGGCCAGGATGATTCCGTAGTTCCGGAAGCCGGTGATGATGATATTCGCCTGAGGGCTCGTGGACGCGCACGACGGAGTGGCGACTGAGGCATTCAGCCGATAAATCTCTCCAGGCACTCCAGAGAATGTGCATGAGGCTGGCGGTGTGGACTGCGAGAGGAGGTTGCCAGTCGAGATGCCGCTACACGACCCCTGTCCGGCGGTCTCCGTCGCAGGCCACACCCAGTAGTTGAGGGTATGATTCGTCGTGAACCGGATGGGGTGTTGCACGACGCCGCTGGGTGCACTGGGAGTCCCCGTTCCGATGACCTCATCGACATTGACGAGCAATGGGGCTACCGGCAAGCCCGCTTCGTCCGTGGTGCCGTTGCCCTGGGCAGTCAGAGCGTTGGAGCTTACGTCACTCCACATGGCATTCGAGGAGTCCGTCCAACCTTGCGCGCCCAGGAAGACACCTTGCCACATCTCATACAGCGCGGGAGGGTTCCCGCCACCGCCTTCGACATAGACCAAGACATGCCCGTCCCCTCCAGCAGCCTCGGAAACCGACGTGCCTTCCACGGGGGCGTAGGGAGGGATCGGCCCAGAGGTGTAGTACGACTGGTACTGCGTGGTCGCCACCGGCACATCTGGCTGGTTATATGGAACCTGGATCGCGGGGATGCCGTTCGGCATATTGAGGTAGTCGGCGTTGCCGAAAAACACCTTGATGTGCGAAGACTGATAACCGCTATATATGGGAGCAGCCGGCGAAGTATCGACCGGCAAGCCTGTCGAGGCAGCGTCCACGCGATGGCGGAAGATGGAGTTCGACGGGAAGATCGAAGCCAGGAAAGCGTTGTTTCCAGCGATAGAGAAGGTAATGGTGGTGGTAGCCACATGGTTGGCCGAGTCGGCGACTTGAAACTGGACGCCATACGTCCCCTGGCCGCCGACGAGGGAGCTTGAGATGACACCCGTCGAACCGTCCAACGCCATACCCTCGGGGAGTGGCGCATAGGAGGAAGAGCTGGGGACAGAGAAGGTGTACGGGCCCGTCCCGCCGGAAACCGCGAGCGTGCAACTGTAGGGCTGACCCTGAGTGGCCGCTGGGCAACTGGTCGTGGTGAAGGTGAGCGCCGACCCGGCGTTCGGTGCCGTGCTGTGGGTTCCCCCAGCGCCGCCGCTGGTGCCACCAGCGCTTTGACGACTGCCACCAAAGCCACCGCTCGTGCCACCGCCACCAGCGATGGGGGCATCGGGCCGCACACCGGGAGCGTCCGGCACGCCGGCATCACGTCCGCCACTGCCGCCCAGCCCGCTGCTGCCACCTGCACCGAAGCCCGCACTTCTGCCCGAGCCTGCGCCACCCGGACCCGCGCCGCCAGAATGAGTGGCGCCGCCCGTTCCCTTCGAGCCGCCTGCAGCAATCGAGCCACCAGTGGCTGTGGAACCGGCGCTGCTCGAATCACCGCCTGCTCCACTCGTGCCGCCCGCGCTGGCCGAAGAGCCCGCGGTACTCGCGCCGCTGGCGCTGGTACGACCGGTGCTTCCACCAGAGTTGGTAGAAGCCGTGTCCCCGCTTCCGCCCCCGGTCTGCGCACCATCATTCGTGGTAGACGAGCTTGAGCATGCCGCGAGCACGACGGCGGCGGACAGGAAGAACAACCGATGCCAGTTGATTCGAAGACGAGCGATGGTCATGACCCCTCCTCGTTGTATCTCTGGACAACATTCAGGCTAAAGCCGCCTCGCGTGGCACGAAGCCCTGCCTCGCACACGCGCTGATCATACACGAGATAAGGGGAAAACGCGCAGTCGGGTTGGGGCCAGGTTGTGGCGTGCAGAAAAAGCCATCTGGTGTGGAAAGGTGAGTCGCACGGCGAGTTAGCTACGGAAACTGAGTCCCTTTGAGCCGCGCGTCCACGGTCGTCCGTACACCGGGGATGGGTATGCCGGCGGTTGCAGCGGCGCGGATACGCATCGTCCCGTCCAGTTCGCTACCGGGATGACCTTCGTGCGTGGCGGCTCGCACGCCCAGCGTCGCCTGCGGCGGCGATGCTTCCTGTCAAACCAACTGCCGCGCAGCGAGTTCGTCCTTCAGGTAGGCGTAGTAGATGGGCGCAGCCACAATGCCGGGCAGACCGAAGGCGGACTCCATGATCAGCATGGCGATGAGCAGTTCCCATGCGCGGGCCCTGATCTGACTGCCCACGATGCGTGCATTGAGGAAGTACTCGAGCTTGTGGATGACGATGAGAAAACCCAGGCACGCCAGCGCGACCCCGAGGGAGTGATTGAGCCCGACGATCACGATGATGGTGTTCGAGATCAGATTGCCCACCACCGGCAGGAGGCCGACCAAGAATGTGATGGCGATCAGGGTCTTGACGAGTGGCAGGTGCGCGCCGAAGAGGCGCAGGCCGACCAGCAGGAAGAGCGCGGTCAGCGTGGTGTTCACCGCCGAGATGCGAACTTGCGCGAACACAATGCGACGGAAGGCATTGGCCAGGCGGGCAATCCGTTCAGCCAGGGCGCGGGCCAGTGGGCGGTCGAAGGTGTGCGGGCGCACGTCCGAGAGGGAAACTATCCCGCCCACCACCAGGCCAACGAGGACGTGCGCTAGCCCTCGGCCGAAGTCTTCACCCGCCGTCTGCAGGCTGCGAGCGTGCGACTCCAGCCAGTGCACCGCGGTTTCCCTCAGTTCGTCTGCGTTGTCGGGCAGGTTCTCCGTCACCGACGCGGGCAGAGTGGCGCGGGCCTGGTTAATGATCTGCGCCATCTTCTGCAGTAGCCGGGTCAGGTGCCCCTCACCGCGCAGATACACCACCAGCCAAGTCACCGCGGCCGTCACGAGCCCGACCACCAGCACGGCCAGGGCCGACACCGCTACCACCCGTGCCCTTTCGTTGGAAAGATGCCGCTGCCACAGCGGCGCGGTGAGGTGAACCAGCTCGTACACCAACAGGCCGGCCAGAAGCGCGGGCAAGAGGTGCAACCACAGTACGGCCAGCAGGCCGAGCCCCACGAGTATCCAGGCCGCCACCTCGGACCGCGTCGACGCGGGAGATTTTGGACTTGGCGGTGTGGGTTCTGCTTCGGGCATGATCATATCCCCGCCGACTCTTCCAGCGTAATCCTCACGGCTTCCGAGAATATCACCCATCCGCTCAACCGGGCATGTGCGATCTTGTCACCTAGCCCCCCTCTGGCATCTACCACGACACGCGAGGAAGGAGAGATGATGAGCATCGTTGCGGCAACGCTCACAGCTGGGTTCCTGTTCGCGACAACATCCCTGGCATCGGCGGGAACGGTCGTGGTCAAGAGCAAGACCGTCGAGTACAAAATGGGCAACGAAACCTTCGCGGGGTTGTTCGTGTATCCCCAGACGAGCAAAGAACCTGGGTCATGCATACCGGGGGGTGGGTAGGTCAGCCCCTGTGCCCCTGCTCTTCTTCGACCGCCGGAATCATCAGGGCTTGGCTCTGCGCACGACATCCCCCTGCTTGACGAACCTATCAATCTTCCCCATCGGCGCGACGGTGCCGTCGGGATCGACCAAAATTGCTGACCCCGCCCGGATGCCGTAGCCGACGCTCGCGTCCGGCGATAGCTTCAGCAACGCGACCAGCTCGGCCCAGTCCTCTTCCTCCCCGTGCGTGTCGCACAAGACGTCGGCAATTCCCAGGCAGGGGAAGAGGCTGCCGACGGAGTCGTCCTCATCTTTCCAGCGCACCCAGGCGCGGGCCAGCATGATGCTGCCGGCGGAAAGGCCGAACAGGAACTTTCCACCGCGATACAGGTCGCTCAGAAACGCAGCGATTCTTCGCCTGGCGACGACATTCATTCCCTCTTCGACGTCACCGCCACTGATGAAGACCGCGTCCGCCGTCTCGCAAGTCTTCTCGAATGAGCGCCGCTCGAATCGCCGGACCGTCGCAGCCAGCGTCACTTTTCCGGATCCAGACTTGGTGAAAATGCGGCTCACCCAGGCAAAGAAACCCCGATCGTCGTTGCTGGCGGCGCCGATGTACGCAATTGAAGGAGGAAAGACTCCACAATTGCCAAACACCGTTCGCAGAAACGGATCGGGTCCGGTGCGCCTGCTGCCAGGATCGCCGGCAATCAAAACAATCGGTTTCCGTCCGCTCATGGGCTCCCCGCAAGAAAATCATGGATATCGATGGGGAAGTCGGCTCTGGCCAGCCGATACTTGACGCCCAGAACAGGCGAAAGTGCCTGAACATGATCGGAAATGATATTCATGGAAGAGCCGTAGCATTGTTGCAGCGACGCGCACAATTCGGGCTCGATCGCTGCCGGCTCTCGGGTATCGCTCACATAGCGCACCGAAACCGTGGTGGCGTCGGGTTGCACCAGCTCGTACTGATCAAGGCCGTCCACTTGCGCGATCGCCGCATCGGCCTGGCTCTGGGTCACCAGCCTGCCCGCAGGAGAAAGCGTTGCATTGGCCATTCTGCCCTCGATCCCATCGAGCGTCAGTCCCTCGCGACGGCCGCACGGACACGGCTCGGCCGCCAGCCGCACCAAGTCCCCCATGTCAAAACGAATCAGCGCCCGCCAGGGATTGTGAAACGTGGTGGCCAGGATCCGTCCGACCATGGGCCCACCGTGGCGGGGAGCGAGCGGTTGAAAGTCGACGTGACAGTGCTCGACGTTCTGATGGAGTCGGCCGGCCTTGCACTGCATGAACACATACCCGCTCTCGGTCGCGCCGTAGGAACTGATCACCGGGCAGCGAAAGACCCTGCGAATATGGCGCAAATGAATGAGAGACGGGTTCTCATAGGTCAAGATCACGACTGCGGGCTGAAGTACCTGACGGTTGTGCTTGATCGCGTGGCGGCAGAGCACGCTCAGGAACGAAGGGTTGGCTTCGAGCACCGCTGGCTCGAACCGGCCCAGCTCATCGATCATCCGGTCGCAAAATGGGATGCTCCATTCGGCTGGATTGGCCTTTTCGGTCAGGAAGAGATAGTGCCAGAGCGTGCGTTGCTCCATGCTCAAGTATCCGACCTCGCTTGCGAACCCGACGCACCGGGGGCTCGCAAGGATTGCCTCACGGTGGTCGCCCAATCGCGCCGACGCCGTGGCTGCATGCAACTTCCACGAGGAGGCCTCGGAGGCGTCCCACCAGTCCTGACACCAGACATTGGTGACAGCGTCGGAGGTTGACCCGCTAGTCTCCACCAGTTCGACTTCGCCGCTGGCGAGAGCCGAGGCGAGATCACGCCCTGCCGGGACGAATCCCGCAGGTTGCTGTTCGCGTAGATCAGCCTTGCTGAGCACGGGCATCGCCTGGTACCGCTCGAAGATGTCGGCGGACGGGCCGGGATCATGGCGGCGCCAGTTGCTGTAGGCCGGCACAGTCGACAGAGCCGTCTCGAGTGCGGTCCTGGCAAGGGCACGATATCCGGAGGTGTAGCTTGGCGCAGGAATCAGCAGCGCGGTCATTTCCTTTCTTGCTTCAGGCGGCAAGGGCACGATGGACTCTACACCAGACCGCCAGGGGTAGGCATCCAGCGAAAGGGTGCGTAATGGGCCCGCAAGTGTTAGGGTCCGCCCGCCGCCCCGCTGCGGATCATTCATGCTGAGTTCTCTCTCTCGACAACGGCGCCTGCTGGTCACCATCAGTTTTCTCACCACCTTCGCCGAGTCGATGCTGGTGCCGATGTATGCTGCCTTCACCGAGAGCGTCGGAGGCAGCATCCTCGATGCCGGCATCGCCTTTGCTTGCTTCTCCATGGCCACCGGAGCCTTCGTCAGTCTGATAGGCACGCGGCCGTGCTTTCAGCAACACGTCAGGACGTTCCTGGTACTTGGGTTCCTTGGGTCGGCGTGTTGCGACATCTCGTACATCTTCGTGCAAAACCGGTGGCAGCTTTTCGCTGCGCAGGTCATCGCCGGGCTGGCGACGGGACTGATCGAGCCGGCCTGGGACTCACTATTCACCGACGCCATCGAGCATTCCTCGGCCAGGCATTGGTCGATCTGGTCCGGAGGCACGCACCTGATTGCAGGCGCCGCGGCCCTCCTCGGTGGAGCCATCGTGGCGTACTTTTCCTTCACGGCGCTGTTCGTGACCATGGGCCTGGTGGATACGGCTGCCACCGTCCTGGCGTGGAGGGGAGGCCTGCCGAAAGACCCGGAAATCCTCAGAGGCGCGTCTTCGCCCCCGTGATCCACGTGAGTGGCCATGTCGGGTCCGGCAAAGGCCGTGACCCGACAACGACAGATGCCTAGATTCTTTCCCCGCGTGCGCAGCGAAACCCGAGGCTGTTGATGCGGTAACCAGGGACGAAACCAGAGCGGAAGGTCGCGCGCATCTTGTCAGCGACCTCGCTGATCCAGCTCCCGCCGCGGATCACGCGGGGCGACTCGTCGCTGCTGGATCGTCGTGGGTTGGTGACCGGATCCGAGTTGTAGTCGGCAAAGGCATCAGCGGTCCATTCCTGGACGTTCCCCGCCATGTCCAACACACCGAAGGGGCTGGCACCCTTGGGATACCTGCCCACCGGGGCCGTGGCTGGCCAGCCGTCATCGCCCGTGTACATCGGCGTCCAGGTCGCCTCCAACCGTTGCTGCGCCATCGATGCGCACTCGCTGCCACAGGCATTCAGCCTGGTCGCATCCGGGGGCTTGTTGCCCCACGGATAGCTGCGACCGTCGCTGCCGCGAGCCGCATATTCCCATTCAGCCTCGGTAGGTAGGCGACCACCGGTCGAGGCACAATACGCGTTGGCCTGGGTCCAATCCACACAATTAATGGGGTGCCGATCAAAACCGCGCTTGCCCCAGGTGCAGAACTGACTCCATTTCGTCTTGTCTTCGGGCTTCACGCCCTTCCAGTCGACTGTCGCACTGGCGGGCGGGCAGATGCCTGCCTGCACGCAGGCACGATAGGCAGCGACTGTCACCTCCGTCTTATCTATGCAGTAGGGCGAAAGCGCCACCTTGTGTACCGGCTTCGACTTGTCCAAGTCCTGGTCCCCCATCCAAAAGGTCCCGCCTGGGATGGGCACCTGGTTCTCCGGGCACTCCAGGCCAGGCGGGGAGGCGTCGCGTGGCGGCGGCGGGGTCGGTTCGGGCGCATGATTGGCTGGAGGCGTGACCGCAAGTCCAAAGCACTGACACGGCAGGAACGTCCCTTCAGGCGCACACACCTGGGCGCTGCGCCGGCCGTTTGGGCACGAGCACTCGACGCTGGCGCCCGGAACGCATCGGTTGGCTCCGGAACATCCAGCGACACCAAGAATGACAATTCCCGGGAACAGGCCCACGGCCAAAGCCCACCAACGTCGCATAAGACAGAACGCTATTTCGATACGGGCACGGTCTTCCCTGCGCGCCATGCTTTCTCGCTCCTTGCACGAAGACACTGCAGAAGCCAGTGTACGCCACAAGCTGTGGTTCGTCATTGCCGCTGCGATCGTTTTGACGTTCCGTTCCGCGCGCGGCGGTGTTAGAAGCACGACATGCTAAGAATGTGCATCACCAGTCGTGGTCAAGGCGGTGCCTTGACGTATTCCTTGGCGACCATCGGCCTGGCAGGCCTGCTGCTTGCGGGTTGCGCTAGCGGCAAAGAAGATGGCGGGAATGGTGGCGCAGGGGGCAACGCTAGCGTCGGCGGCTCCACTTCCAACGGTGGCTCGACCGCAAACCGTGGCTCGACGGCAAACGGTGGCTCCACTTCCAACAGCGGTTCGACCGCGAATGGTGGCTCGACGGCAAATGGTGGAGCCACCTCCAACGGCGGCTCGACTTCCAACGGTGGCTCCACTTCCAACGGTGGCTCCACTTCCAACGGTGGCTCGACGGCAAACGGCGGCTCCACTTCCAACGGTGGCTCGACGGCAAACGGCGGCTCCACTTCCAACGGTGGCTCGACGGCAAACGGCGGCTCCACTTCCAACGGTGGTTCGACCGCAAACGGCGGCTCGACGACAAACGGGGGCTCCACTGCCAACGGCGGCTCGACGGCAAATGGGAGATCCACTGCCAACGGTGGCTCGACGGCAAACGGCGGCTCCCCCCCGGCCGGGGGCTCAACTGCGGCCGCTGGCTCGACAGGCACCGGGACCGGCTGTCCGGGTATCCCGATCATCCCAGACGCCACGGGCCACGTGGCCCTGGGTTCCGTTGGGACCACCGGGATCAATGGCAACTGGTTCTATTATAGCGACTGCGTCGATCTAAAGAATGTTGGCTGCTCGACCGTAACCGCTCCTGCCACGACCACAAGCTTCCCGAATGTCGGCGGCAACATGTGTACGTCGGGATCGACCGGAACGGCCACAAACGCGTGGGGTGCCGGCCTCGGGTTCGAGTTGAACGACACTGGTGGGCAGCAACCGTACAATGCGACCTCGCACGGGGTCAAAGGATTCTGTTTCCAGTTGACGGGAACAAAGATCCCCCCATCAACCGGCCTCCGGGTCGCGTTCACCACACAGAACAACAACGACAATGCCTATTTCGAGGCGGTCACCACGATGGGGCAGCACACCGTTCTCTTCACGGACCCGACATTTGGACAAGCAACGTGGGAGACCAAGGAAACCTGGGATCCCACCACGATCATCCTCCTTCAGTTCCAGATCCCGGCTGCTCCTCCGACAGCGGTGCCCTGGGACTTCTGTATCGAAGGACTGACCGCGATCACCCAGTAGACGATAGCCAGCAGGTTCGCGCGCCTTCCTCTTGGTGCAGGGTCCGACCGGTACGTCCCGCACCGCAAGTCCGGCACTAGTGGCCTAACATCTGCGTCCACGGCCCGACGGTGGATAGGACTAGCTGGTGCGAGGCGCGCGTGACCGCCACGTACAGGGCGCGACGGCCGACGGGCGTGGCGGGATAGACCGCAGCCGAGGCATCAGGGATCACCACGTAGTCGAACTCGAGTCCCTTGGCTTCCTGCACGCTGGTGACGTTGATGCCGCCCACGAATTGATAGTCGCCGTCCAGTGCCAGTCGCAAGCCCAGCCCGCGCCGCAGGTGCTGGGCCATGCGCCGAGCTGCCTCGCGCGTGCGACAGATGATGGCCGCCGACGCTCGCGCATCGCTGGTCTGCAGCGTGCGCAGCTCGCGGGTCAGCCAATCGGCCTGGTGGCACTGGTTGGCGAATTCCCTGCACACCGTCGCCGGCCCGGGCGGCCAACACACATTGCCACCGTCGAGGATTCGCCGGGCCAGCTCAGTCACGTCTGGTGGGCAGCGGTAGCTGATCTCCAGCACGGCGGTCTCGTAGGCAGCGCACCCCAGCTCGGCCATGCTCCCGGCCCAGCCGGAAAAACACGCCGTGGGATCCACCTGCTGGTCCGCATCCCCCGCGACGATCAAACTACCACCCGGCGCCAGCGCACGGCCCATCAGTGCCAGTTCCAGCGGGGCAAACTCCTGGGCCTCGTCCAGCACCAGGCAGTCGTACGCGCGCGGCTGCGCTGGCCGCTCGCCCGCGCGCTCGGCTCGCAGCCGATCCATCTCGAACAGCACGGCGTAGTCCTCGGTATCCAGGGTGCCCGCATCCTCCATGGGTGTGCCGTCGTCGATGGGCCGACCGTCCACGGTCAGCAAACGCTCAGCGTCCACGTGCTCGAATTCCTCCTCGGCGGTGTTGCTGAACTGCACGTGCGTGTGCTCCAGGATCTCGGCCACCATACCCGCGCCAATACCCTGCTGGGAAGCTGCAGCCAGCTTCTGCATCAGCACGCGGTCCCCAAAGAGGTGCAGCAGATCCCGCCGCCGCGTCCGTCGCCCGCCACGCGGCCGGGTGGCCGATTTCGCCGCCAACTCCGCCAGCACACCCCGCAGCGCCGGATCGCGCTTGATGCGGATGACCCCGGCGCTGGCGTCCTGGCTTTCGCGCTCGGGCAGCTTGTGAAAGGCGCGCCGGGCCTCGGCCCCTGCCCAGCGATCGTACAGCCAGACCTCGACGCCGCCCGCTCCCAGTCTTTCGAGCAGCGCGGCCGAAAGACGGCGCAAGCCCTCGGTGGGCACAATAACGGCGGCGCGCAGCCCGGGTTCGGTCCGCTGTCGCAGATGCGCCAGCCGATGCAGAGCCACCGTGGTCTTGCCGAATCCCGCCTCGCCCAAGAGCAGCACCGGCTTTCCGGCTGGCAGCTCGACGATTCGTCGCTGGGCTGCATCCAGCACCACGTCCGCGGGTGAGCTGGAGCGCAGGCGTGCAGCCTCGGGCCGCAGCGCCAGCCCGAGGCTGCGCGCTGCCTCAACCTGCCACTCACCGTCTTGGGATCGGAGTCGCCCTTCGGGGCACTCGATTTCGTCAAGCTCGCCGTGCGAAAAACCGACCAGATTGCGCTCGGTGAGCGTGCCGGTCAGGGTGCGCTCGCCGACCTCGATCTCGTAGTCGTCGCCCTCGGCGCATGAAAAAAAGACCTCGGCCAGCGGTGCATCTCGCCAGTCGATGATGACCAAACCGCCGCCAGTTCGCGTCTGCGCACCCAGCAACACGTCGCGAACCCGGCCGTCCGTCTCCAGCCGCATGTGCGAAAAATACGGGGCCGCCGTATCGGGTGACAGCAACCGCGCCTGCTGCGCCAGACGGAGTTGGTCGTCAACTCGCCTTTGCAGACGTGAATCAAGTGGGGTTGCCATGCTCAATCCTGCACGTGCCATCGTGCCGCATGCTCGGCCCAAAGATAAGCTTCCCTTTGGATCGTGACGTCGAATTCCGTATGACCGTGATCCCGGCTTTCGTCACGGTCCCGCGTCGGACGAGGGGGCTGGCCACTCGTCGCTACGAAACGGCGCCGCCGGCAGGTCGGCCTGGTTTCTCAGGGTGTTCGGGGGGCCGACATCCGCCTGCTTCGCCGCCTTCCCGCCAGCCAGCGTGGCCCGAACCGACTCGCCCGGGGCGGCTGTCCCCCACAGCCGGATCGGCCGGTTCCGCTGGACCATCATGTGACTTCCGATGAGTGTGGCGACCCGGACCGTGGCGAAAGCCGCTGGCGGATTCGCGACGAGGACCAGCGCGGCGCCAATGCCCATCGCACACAGTGGGTTCGATCGGTTCATTGTGGATTCCCCTTCGTCCCATCAGGAAGCCGTGTCGCAAAGGATTTCATCGAAAGTGTCTTGCTCTTGCCTGCCGCCAATTCGACTGTCTGCTGGCGATCATCGTAGCGGACCACGGCCTTTCCGCCGACGTGGCTGCGCAGGGTAGCGCTCTCCAGTTGCTTGCGTTTCCAGCGAATGTCGACTTCAAATCCACCCTGCGCGCGCAGCCCTCTCACCGCACCGGCGGACCAGGCGGCGGGCAGCGCGGGCAACAACTCGATCTCGCCGTTGCGGCTCTGCAGCAGCAACTCGGCGATAGCCGCGGTCCCGCCGAAATTGCCGTCGATCTGGAAGGGCGGACAGCTATCGAAGAGATTGGGATAGGTGTGCTCGGGCTGCAGCAAAGCCGTGAAGATCTTGTACGCGTGCTCACCGTCGTGCAGGCGCGCCCACAGGGCAGACCGCCACGCCAGACCCCACCCCGTGGCGTCGTCGCCGCGCATTTCCAGCGAGCGTCGCGCGGCCGCGGCCAAGGCCGGTGTGTCGCGCAGGGAAATCTGCGTGCTAGGGAAAAGGCCCCAGAGATGCGAGACATGCCGATGGTGGATCTCGGGCGCGGCCTGGTCCCAATCTTCGAGCCATTCTTGCAATTGCCCCTGCGCCCCGATCCGATTGGGCGGCAAACGCCCGCGCGTCGCGGCCATTTGCTCACGCAGCTCTGCATCGACGCCCAGGATCTCCGCCGCGCGAATACACGCGGCAAACAGATCCCGTAGGATCTGCGCGTCCATGGTCGGGCCCGCCACCACGCTGGCCCCATATGGGTGCTCGTTTTCGGGTGACAGCGACGGATTGTTCACCAGATAGCCGTGCTTGGGCTCCGGTATGAGCGTGTCCAGGAAGAATTGCGCAGCCCCGCGCATGAGCGGATAGACCTTGGCCAGGAAACTCGGGTCAGGATTGAAGAGATAGTGCTGCCACAGGTGCAGCGACAGCCACGCCCCGCCCATCGGCCACATGCCCCAGGTCGGGCCGTCGATGGGCGCCGATGCACGCCACAGATCGGTGTTGTGATGCGCGACCCAGCCGCGCGCGGCGTAGTGAACCTTGGCGGTGCGGCTTCCGGTCTCGGACAATTCTTCAATCAGGCGGAACAGGGGTTCACTGCACTCACTCAGATTGGTCGTCTCGGCCGGCCAGTAGTTCATCTCGGTGTTGATGTTGATGGTGTACTTGCTGCCCCAAGGCGGCTCCATGTGATGGTTCCACAGTCCCTGCAGGTTGGCGGGCTGTCCGCCCGGCCGCGAACTGGAGATGAGCAAGTAGCGGCCAAACTGAAAGTAGAGCGCGGCGAATTGGGGATCGTTCCCTTTTCCGAAAGCGAGCAATCGTTCATCGGTCGGCAAGCGCGCCGCCTGGCCGGTCCCCAAATCGAGGGTCACACGGCGGAACAACCGCTGATGCTCGGCAATGTGGGCCCCGCGCAGATCCTGGTAGGACTTCGCGGCGGCAGCCGCCAGTTGGCGCGTGCTCTGCGCCTCGGGATCGCCCGAGACATCCTTGTAGCTCTTGAAACTGGTGGCCATGGCCACCAGCAAAGTGGCCGAGTCCGCGCCTGCGACGCTGATCACATCTTTGCCAACTGTTGTCTTTCCACCGAGCGCGGCCACCCGCACGCGCGCCTGAAACTTCAGTTGACCGGGGCCTGCCGGGCTCTTGCCATTGCGCCCGGCCAAGACCAGGGTGTCGTCGGTTGTGGTCGTCACCGTCCCGGTCTGCGGCGTGGCGAGACGCGCGGAAAACCCGATCTGGCCCGGCTTGTCCGCTGACAGCCGCACCACGATCACCTGATCGACCGGGCTCGCGAAAACCTCGCGCACGAAATGGACGCCATTGACCTGGTAGCTGACGCGCGCGATGGCTCTGTCCAGGTCGAGATCGCGCCGGTAATTGTCCACCGCGGCGACCTCGGGAAAGGTCAGCAGCAGACTTCCGACAGGCTGGTACGCAGCCTGCCAGAGTGGCCGAGCCATCATCTTTGCTTCCACCAGTTTGTGTGCCTCGCGGTACTTACCTGCGAAAATCAACGCGCGCACCTGGGGCAGCGCCGAGAGTGCCTCGCGATTGGTTGGGTCGTAGGGCCCTCCGCTCCACAGCGTGTCTTCGTTCAAAGTGAGGTGTTCCTGCACGATGCCACCGAAGACCATGGCGCCCAATCGGCCGTTGCCGACTGGCAATGCCTGTTCCCACTCGATGGCTGGTCGCCGGTACCAGAGCGACAGCGGCTCCGCGGGCGCCGAGGATTGGCCGACAAGCTGGCCGCTGAATGCAGGAATCTTGTAAGCGGTCTCGGCGCTGGCAGGTGAGCCTGCCTCGATCGCGATAGCGGCGGTCATGAGCGAAGCGTGCAGTTTCACGGCAACCCCTTTCTCGGCAGGTCCTGCATGGCCCAATTCGCATTCCGACAATGGCGCACGCGGTAGCCTATCGCCGCTCTGCCAATGCGCCGCCCGCGCCACCTGCAGCCAGGCGCGGCCACAGCCCGCCGTAGCCAGCGATCCCCGCGAAACAAAACAGAGGCACCACGAAGGCGACGCGCATGGAGGTGACGTCGGCAAACCAACCCATCAGCATGGGCATGATGGCACCACCGACGATGGCCATCACGATGAACGCGGAGGCCTTCTTGGTCTGCGGGCCCAGCCCCTGGATGCCGAGCGCGAAGATGGTGGGGAACATGATCGACATGAAGAAGAAGCTGACAAACAGCGCGCCCACCGAGATCCAGCCGAGCGGCGCCATCACCAAACCCATGACCACGACGTTCACCGCCGCGAAGAGCGCGAGGGTCTTCTCTGCCTTGAACCAGCCCAGCGCCAGGCTGCCCGTAAAGCGACCGAGCAGGAACAGCCCGAAGCCGCCGAAAGCGAGCAGCCGGGACGCTGCGCGCTCGGTGATCTGAAATGCTCCGTCTTTCGGGTAGGTCCATTCGCTAGGTAACAGCCCGGCGGCCCAAGCACTGAGCCTGGGCATGTCGGACACGACATAGTTGATGAAGAAGCTGAACACGCCGGTTTGCGCGGCCACGTAGAGAAACTGCGCCGCCACTGCCAGCACGAAGTGCGGCCGCCGCCAGATCGAGCGTCCCGGGTCCGCCGCCCCGCCCTCCGAATTCTGCTCGGACGTCGCTGCCACCTCCGGCACCTTGGACAGCAGGAAGATGACCAGCAAGACCGTCACCACCAAGGCAATGCCGAGATACGGCATATAGAGCGTCGCATTGCTGCGATTGACCTCGGCGGTGGAGGAGAGGACAAAATGCCCGCCCAGCAGAGGACCGAGCATCCAGCCGACACCGTTGCAACTCTGCGCCAGGTTGATGCGGGCCGCGCCCAGTTCCGGCGGGCCCAGCGCCGTCGCGTAGGGATTGGCGACCGTCTCGAGACAGGTCAGACCGGTGGCCAGGATGAAGAGGCCGACCAGGAAAGCGCTGAACGTGCCGATCTGGGTCGCGGGAATGAACCAAAAGGCGCCAATAGCAATGAGCGCCAAGCCAATGATGATCCCGCCTTTGTAGCCGAAGCGCCGGGCCAGCATCCCGGACGGAATAGCCATGAGAAAGTAGCCCATGTAGTTCGAGAACTGCACCAGGGCTGACTGGGCCTTGGAGACGTGCAATGAATTCTGGAAGTGCTTGTTCAGCACGTCGATCATGCCGTTGCACAATCCCCAGAGCAGAAAGAGCGAGCAGACCAGCAGAAAGGTGAAGAAATGGCTACGACCATTTTCGCCGCGGAACAGTTTTGGCACAGCCATCATCCTCCGAAATCGACCACGATCTTGGTGACAGTCTTTGGATTGTTGTCCCACATGGTCAGCGCGGCGCCGGCGTCGGCAAAGGGAACCACGTGGGTGATGACCGCGTCTACCGGGAAACGTCCAGCCTCCAGGTGCGAGATCACTCCGCGAAAGTCATCAGAAGTCGCGTTGCGCGAGCCCATGATGTCGATCTCCTTCATCACGAAGTTCTTGGTGGCGTATTCGACGGGTTCCTTGGCGTAGCCGACGTAGACCACGCGCCCCGCGAAACACGCTTCCTCGACGCAGGCGCGGAAGGTTTCGGGCAGGCCCACGCCCTCGACGAGCAGATCGGGACCACAATCGTGGGTCAGCGTCTGAAGCCGTCGGTGCAGATCATCGGTCTTCGAGTTGATGGTCTCGGCGGCGCCTGCAGCGCGCCCGATGCCGAGCTTCCCATCATCGACATCGACAGCGACGACCCGCGCCCCTGCCGCAGCGGCAGACGCGATGGCGCCCAGGCCGACCATCCCGCAACCGAACACCACCACCGTGTCGCCCGCGGCGGCCCGACCGCGCCGGGCGGCGTGCCAGCCCACGGACAGCGGCTCGACCAGAACCATGTCTCGCAACGACAGTCGCCGCGAGGTGAGCAACTTGGTCGCGGGAACCACGATCTCCTCCGCCAGGCCGCCGTCGCGCTGCACGCCGAGGGTCTGGTTGTTGCGACAGGCATTGGGACGCCCTTTGCGGCACGCGGAGCAGTCGCCACAGTTCGTGTAGGGGACCACCAGCACCGGAGTGCCCGACGCGAAAGCGTCCGACACTTCAGAGCCGACCGCATCGATCGCGCCTGCAAGCTCGTGCCCGGGCACGCGGGGGTAGCTCACCAGGGGATTGAGCCCGCGAAAGGTATTGAGGTCAGAGCCACAGTATCCGAGATAGCGCACACGAACGCGTACCTCGCCGGGTCGGGGCTCGGGCCGCGCAACCTCCCGCACCTCAGTCTTTCCCGGTGCTGTGATGAAGAGCGCTTTCATTAGTCTCTCAGCCTGTACACGCGACGGGCGTTGTCACCGAGAATGGCAGTGCGCTCTCCGGACGACAAGGGCGCGATGATCTCCTGCACGATCTCCTTCCAGCGCGCGTAGCCGCAGGCGACCAGACACACCGGCCAGTCGCTGCCGAACAGCACGCGCCCGGGCCCGAACGCCTCCAGCACGACATCGACGTAGGGGCGAAAGTCCGCGATGCTCCAGTGCGGGCGGCCAATCTCGGTGACCATGCCGGACAGCTTGCAGTAAACGTGAGGCCGTCGCGCCAATTCGCGCATGCCGCGCGCCCAGGGCTCGATCAGGCCCTGCTTGATGGAAGGCTTGGCCATATGATCGACGACAAAGGGCTGCGCGGGATGCTGGTCCACAAACTCGATGGTCTGGGGCAGGTGTCGATCATAGATGAGAATGTCGTAGGTCAGGTTGAAGGCCCGCAGCGCCCGGATCCCCGTTTGGAAATCCGCGCGCAGCATGAAGCGCGAATCAGGTTCATCCTGCAGCACGTGACGGATGGCTACCAGCTTGGGATGGGCAGCGAACCGCGCGAGATCCGCGTCCACCGTCGGCGACACCAGGGGCACCCAGCCCACCACACCCGCGATGAAGGGGTTCTGTGCGGCAAAATCGAGCAACCAGCGGGTCTCCTCGACGCTCTGGCGGGCCTGCACGCTCACAACCGCGTCGACGCCTGCTGCCCCCATCTCTCGCCGCAAGTCCGCGGGCAGAAAATCGCGCCGGAGCGCTGCCATGCTGTCGTCTATCCAGCCGTACTCGGCCGAGTTGTAACGCCAGAAGTGATGATGAGAGTCGACGACCATTTCTTCTCGTTCCGCTAGCTCGGCAACGCGGTTGCGGACATCCCAGGCGGAAACAGAAGGCTGTTTCTGCCCAGAACATGCCTTGCCTTCATCCGGGCGTCAGCGTCGCCGATAGCGTCGCTTGGGTCAAGTGCGGGCAATGCCCGGGGCAGCGCGGCTCAATCGCCTCCCGAAGATTCGTGCTCAGTTTCGTGAGCCGTTTGGATCCTTGAAGTCCAGCGAGGCCAAGACGCGATGCTCCAAGATCGGCAACTCAACCAGGTTCGGTTGAAGCTATTGGCCGCCCTGGACCCTATGAAAGCAGAGGCGAGCACTGTTCGCCGGAGTCGGTTGACTTGCTGCTCTGCAACAAGGCAGACTATTTGAGCACCGTCGCTCGCTAGAAGGGCTTCTCGCCGTGACAATTGGCTGCCAGCCACAAAGGACATGCAGGACATGACATTTCACCGAGGCGGGCTTCCCCAGCATCATCAGGGCTCGCAGCTGCACAAATGCGACTCTCTCTTGCGCGGAGGGCTTCTGGTCTGCTTGGCAGGCGCTCTGTTGGCGGCTGGGTGTTCCAGCGGAACACCGGCCAGTGTCGGCACCGGCGGCACGCAACCGGCCGGCGGCAGCGGAACGTCAGGTGCTGGGACTGGCGGCAGCACAGGCGCTCCCCAGGCAACGATTGGCGGTGTCACGGGCGGTTCCGTGACTGGTGGTAGCACGAGCACTCCTCAGACGACCGGCGGAAGTGCCACCGGCGGTGAACCGGTTGGCGGCATTCCTACCGGCGGTACGAGTCAGGCATCAGGAGGCACGGGCACCGGCGGCGCGTCCAGTACTGGCGGCAGGCCAGCAGGCGGCGAGGCCACGGGGGGCAGCACCACCGGAGGCGACACGACGGCCAGTAGCACGACTGGCGGCTCTGGCACCGGCGGCAGGGCCACCGGCGGTAGCGCGATTGGCGGCAGCGCAATCGGTGGTTCCGGTCCTGGTGGCAGGGCGACCGGTGGCAGCACAACCGGAGGCTCGGGCACCGGCGGCAGAGCGACCGGCGGCTCGGCTGCGGGCGGGACCGCGACCGCAGGCACGGTCCTCGGCGGCACAACTGCAAGCGGAGGCGCGACCGGAGGCACCGCAGGCTCGGCGGGTACGGCCGCGAGTGGCGCCCTCGCGGCCACGCCTCCCATGGGCTGGAATAGCTGGAACAAGTTCGGCGGCAGCATCACGGACACCCTGGTGAGGGGAATCGCAGATGCGATGGTATCGACCGGCATGCAGGCTGCCGGCTACCAATTCATCAACATCGATGACATGTGGCAGGCCACCAGCCGCGACTCGAGCGGCAACATCGTGCCCGACGGCACCAAGTTCCCGAACGGCATGAAAGCCCTCGCCGACTATGTGCACGGCAAGGGACTGAAACTTGGTCTGTACTCCGACCGCGGCACGCAGACCTGTTCCGGCCGTCCAGGCTCCTATGGTCATGAGACACAGGATGCGCAGACCTACGCCTCGTGGGGCGTGGACTACCTGAAGTACGACAACTGCAGTCCCGCCACGGGTTCGAACATGCAGACGGACTACACAAACATGTCCAATGCCCTGAAAGCGTCGGGGCGTCCCATCGTGTTCAGCATCTGCGCCTGGTGGTTCTACACTTGGGAAACAAGCATCGGTCAGCTCTGGCGGACAACCGGTGACATCAAAGACACCTGGGCCAGCTTCACCGCAAACCTCGACGCGAACGGCGGCTGGACGCCTCGCTACAGCGATGCCAACTACGGTTCACCCGGGATTGCCCAGTATGCCAGTCCGGGGCACTGGAACGACCCCGACATGCTCGAAGTGGGCAACGGAGGAATGACCGACGCGGAGTACCAGTCTCACTTCAGTTTGTGGGCCATCATGGCCGCGCCCTTGATCGCCGGCAACGACATCAGGAGCATGACAGCGTCAACCGCGAACATCCTGACCAATGCCGACGTCATTGCCGTCGACCAAGATCCGCTTGGTATCCAGGGCAAGCCCATTAGCACCAGCACGACGCTGGAAGTGTGGTCGAAAAAGCTTTCGGGAGATCAGACCTATGCCGTGGTCTTGTTCAATCGGACCACAGCCAGCGCCGCCATCACAGTGACCTGGGCCAGCCTGGGAATGACCTCCACCTCCGCCACTGTGCGCGACCTCTGGTCCCACACGGATCTCGGTTCCACGGCCACCCAGTACACGGCCACGGTGCCATCGCACGGCGTGACGATGCTCAAGGTGGTCGGCTCGTAAGGCGCCGGAACAGCACCTGCCGATCGTCGATTGCGATCACTCGGCCAGCCGGATGGACGCCTGCGACCAAACTCTGACAGTCATGTCGTGCGCCGCGCCTCTTTCGCCCGTTTGACCGTGCTCGAGCCTTCGGTGCGCTAGCTGACCGGCGGCACTAGGCGAAAGAATAGGGTCACGCCCGAGGCGAGGTCGGGCCGCGCGTGAGAAACACCCGCCAACGACCGAGCCACGCGACTAGGCGCACCAGCAACGCCATGGCAAGAGGCCGGGTCAGGCGCAGAGGACGTTTGCGTAGTACACACTCAACCGCGTCCACCGCCTGGTCGAGTGTGTACATGAATGGCCGTAGCGTGGCGCGCGCCATCTTTGTATCGACGAATCCAAGGCGCAGGTTGCTGACCGCTACGCCGTGTGGCCGCAGGGCCAGGCCTAGACTCTCGAAGTAGCTCGACAGCGCCGCCTTGGAGGCCGCGTAGGACGGCGCACGGGCCAGAACCAAGCCATCAGCCTGGCTGGACAGCACCACCAGATGCCCGCGACCGGCCGCGACCATCACAGGCACCAGCACGGCCGCCGTGTGCAGAGCGCCCATCAGATTCACCTCGAAGACGTGGACGTCGCTGCCCACATCCTTCGGATCGGACGAGCCGCCAATGCCCGCGCAGTAGATGCAGGCATCGACTGACCTCGGGCCCAGGATCGCGACCAGTCTCTCGACGTAGTCGCGCTGGCTGACGTCGAGCACGTGGTGCTGATAGCCGGTGTGCGCGACCGGGCTTGCCCGGCGCGAGATGCCGGTGACCTGCCAGCCGCGATCGAGCAGCCGCCGGGTGCTGTGCAGGCCGATACCATCGGAGTTTCCGATGATGAGAGCGTGGCGGGACGCAGACAGCATGGGGCCGCTATGAGAGGCTACTGCCCGCACGTGAGCGTGGCGGGCTGAAGCGCGCAGGTTCCAGCCGAACAACAGACGCCGCTCGGGCAGCTTTGTGAGCCTGTGCAGCCGATCTGACAATTTGAGGCGGCGCAGGCCACGGCCCCCTGGCACGACGTCGGGCCCGTGCAACTGGCGCTTGCCGTGCTCGCGTACATCTTCACCGCGCCCGCGCAAGATCCGTACCCCGAGCAGGTCAATGCGCACAAGTCGCCCGAACAAACCACATCAGAGGCGCAGGCGCCGTCGCCGCCACAGGTGATCTGGGACTTGGCCGCGACGCTGGACACCCCGCTGCTGCAGGCACTGTTTCCGCCGCAGTTCACCGCACACGAAGTGCCCGCGCAGTTGATCGAGCCCGCGCACGACCCGGATTCTGTGCACGCGACGTCGCAACCGGCTGCCTTGCTGCAATCCACCCCCCCTGCACATCCATCTTGCCCGCAGGTAATCTGGCACGAGATGAGGGATGGGCAAGTGACCACGGATCCGCAGGCGCCGACAGCGCTGCAATCGATGGCGCATGTGCCGTCGGCATAGGTTCCACCATTCTGCGCACAGCGATCGGCATCCGTCGGCGCGGTGGCGCTGCTGGCGACCGTTCCGCCGCTGCTGCTGACGGCCGTGCCCCCTGAACCACCGGTTGCGCCGCCGCTGCTCGCTGCGCCGCCAGCTTGCCCTCCTCCTCCTCCGCTGCTTTCCGAACCGCCACCGCTGCCGCCGCTCGCTGCGCTGCCAGCTTGCCCTCCTCCGCTGCTGCTGTCCGAACCGCCACCGCTTCCGCCGGTCGCTGCGCTGCCAGCCTGCCCTCCTCCGCTGCTGCTGTCCGAACCGCCACCGCTGCCGCCGCTCGCTGCGCTGCCAGCTTGCCCTCCTCCGCTGCTGCTGTCCGAACCGCCACCGCTGCCGCCGCTCGCGCTGCTTCCACCCAGAGATGTCGCCCACGTTCCCGCCTGTCCCCCGCTGGCCGTCCCCAAACTGCCGGCTTGCCCGCCACTGGCCAATGTTGTCGTGGTCGTCTGACCGCCTACCGGTGAAACCTGTGGCGTATCGAGTCCCGAGGGGTCAACCAAACACGAAAGTCCCGCGCTCGCCAGCACGGCTGCGAAGAGCCAGTTACGCGGAGATAACATTTGGATACCGACATTACCCGAAAAGGGTATGAGAGTGGGAAGGGTCCTGGGTGCTTTTCGCCCGCGCTGAGCTCGCTGCAACGCTCGGCTGGTCAAACGCACGCAACCCACGTCGGCGTCCCAAATCTCCCAGCAGCGCACACCTTTTCCGCGGGCCGTCCGAAAAGCAAGGCATGCCTGTCATCCTATTTTTTGCCTGCGTCATCGCCGCGGGGTTAGCCTGTACCGGTGTCCAGCCATCGCCGACTACGGATCAGGATCAGCCGCCAGCCGTGGCTGGCGCTGGCGAGTTGGCTGGTGCTGGCATGGCTGGCGGGGTGTCGGGGCGCGGCTGCCCAAGGGCCAAGACCGACCGGACGACTGCGCGTGGATTTCATGGACGTGGGCCAGGGCGATGCCGCGCTGATCACGTCGCCCGCTGGCAAGACGGTGCTCATCGACGGTGGCCTGCCGGAAGCAGGGAACACTGTGGTCGCGTTTCTGGATGGGCACGGGATCGCGATGCTGGACCTGGTGTTTCTCACTCACCGCCATGCGGATCACCTGGGTGGCCTGCGCGCGGTGGTCGACAAACACGGCACGCGCATGTTCCTGGACGCGCCCTATCCACACGAGATCCAGGAATACGGCCGACTGCTGGCCCTGCTCGACAGGCAGCGCGTTCCGGTTCGTCAGGCGGAACGCGGGCGCACCATAGACCTGGGCGGGGACGCGCGGCTGACCCTGCTGGGCCCACCCGCGCCGCCCCTCACCGACACGCGCTCGGACGTGAACGCCAACAGCGTGGTGTCACGCGTCGACTTCGGCAAAGTCGGGGTTCTGTTCGCGGCCGATGCAGAGGCGCAGACGGAGCGATGGCTTCTCGACAGCCAGGCCAACCTCCGCGCCGCAGTTCTCAAGGTGGCCCACCACGGCAGCCGCTACTCGTCGACGCCCAAGTTTCTGCAGGCCGTGAGTCCTCTGGTCGCGGTGGTGAGTGTCGGCGCGGGCAACGAATACCACCACCCCGATCCGCAGACGCTGGCGCGCCTTGCGCGCATGGGCGCGCGCGTGTTCCGCACCGACGTCGATGGTCCCGTAACCATCGAGACCGATGGTGGCAAGATCGAAGTACTTGTGCACGGACGGAGGGAGGCTTTTCAGGTGCCATGACAGCCACGGAAAATATGGTTTTCATCGACGAAGTGGAGGATCTGGTTGCGCGTCTGGTCCTGGGCGAACAGGTGTTCCATCTGCCGCGCGGCCTGTTGCCCGCCGAAGCGCGCGAGGGCCAGTGGTTGCGCATCTCGGTGGCGCTGACACCCGCTCCGCCCAACGACAGCGCGGCTGTGCGCAAGCGCCTGGGTGGAAGCGACCCCGGCGGCGACATTAATCTTTGATGGGAACCCTCAAAGGGTTCCCATACCCTCCCGCGACGGTACGCCGCCGGCAAAGCCGGCGGGCTCCCCATGCGATCTGTGAAGCGCCGTCACGGGTGCGCGGCCACGCCGTATCCGGCCGCGTGCGACTCGATCAGTTCCAGCAACTCGCCCACCTGGAACGGCTTGTGAATGAAGGCCAGGCCTGGGCTCTCCAGAAATCGCCGCGCCTCCTGCGAGCAGGCACCACCGGTGATGAAGATGAATCGCTGGGCCAGCTCGGGCCAGCGCTGCCTGACCGTCTCGTACAGCTCTGAGCCCGACATCTCGGGCATCTGCAAGTCGCACAACACCACGTCGAAGGCGCGATCCTGGCCGAACAAGCGCAGCGCCTCCTTGGCTCCCAGCATGGTTTCCACGTCGTGGTGACTGAGCAACATGCGGCGGTACGCCTTGAGCAGCAGGGCTTCGTCGTCGACCGCCAGCAAGCGCCGGCGCTGCACGGCCTTGTGCGAGGGCAAGGTCTTGGGCGCCACAACCACGCCCGCGCCAGCCGCCGGCAGGCGCACACGAAACAGGGCCCCGCGGCCCGGCACGCTCTCCGCGGTCAACTCTCCCCCCGCCGCGCACACGATGTCGCGCGAGATGGGTAGCCCCAGCCCCGTGCCCACGCCGGGCGGCTTGGTGGTGAAGAACGATTCAAAGATGCGCGGCATGACCTCGGTCGGAATGCCCGGCCCATTGTCTTCCACCTCGATCGCGACGGCGTCTCCGTCGTCGTAGCTGCGCACATAGAGCCGGTTGCGCTTGGAATTCCCTGCGGCCAGGGCATGCGCGGCATTCATGATCAGGTTAAGAAACACCTGCCCCAGCCGGGCAGCGCTGGCGCGCACGCGTCGGGTCGCACGCAGATCCCTTTCCACCTGTGCCCGGTAGCGGAGCTCGCTACGCAACATGGTCAGCGATGAGTCCACCGCAGCGTTCACATCGGTCAACAGGTTGGCGTCCTCGTCCACGCGCGAGAAGGCGTGTAAGTCACGCACGATGCGATGGATGCGTGCCATGCCCTCCTTCGACTCCTGCACGATGTTCATGGCTTCGAACCGAACCTCGCTGGACGCCAGCTTGGGCGCAGTCGTGGGGTCCGCCTTCGGCTTGTCGTCGGACGCCTGCAGCAGTTCGGCCAGGGCCTCCAGGTTGGCCAGCACGAACGAGGCCGGGTTGTTGATCTCATGAGCCACCCCGGCGGCCAGCATGCCGATGGAGGCCAGCTTCTCCGACTGCAGGCGCCTCACCTCGCGGTCGCGGTCTTCGGTCACGTCGCGCACGTAGAGCAGAATCCGCCGCCCCGCCGCAGGATAGGCGCGCGCCTGGAACTGGCGCCCGCGTAGGGAGAAAGTCCCGTCCTGGGTTGCTTTTTGGGCGGCGGCCTCGCGGGCCAGCATGGCCAGCATCTCGCGCATGGACGGGTCGGCCCCCGACTCGACGGGGTTTCCGGAAAACAGTCGTTCGCCCGAGGGCAGGCGAGTTGACTCGGGCTCGCTCCGCATGCGACAGAGGGCGTTGTTCTCGATCTGCACGCGGCCAGAGGCATCGAGCAGCAAGAGTCCATCCTCGATGACGTTGAAGGTCTCACGAAGGGCGTCGCGCTCGGCGCGTAACTCTCCCGCCAGTTCCTCCAGTTGGCGGGTACGTTCCACCACCTTGCCCGCCAGTTCGATGTTGTGGCGACGAACCTCATCAGCCAGCGCCTTCGAGCGCAGGACTGATCCCAAGCGCGCGAGCAGTTCCAGCGGCTCGATGGGCTGCACGATGAAGTCCGCCGCGCCCAGGTCGAGGCCACGCAGGCGGTTTTCCACCGGGCTCTGCGCGGTCGCCAGAAGGACGACCGGTACTGTCGCTATCTTGTCGTTGGCACGAATCCGCCGACACAGCTCGAACGCGTCCATCTCGCGCCCATGGGTGCGCGCGAGCACCAGATCCACGCCGCCCTTTTCAAGCAAGCGCAAGGCCGCAGCGCCGTCGGAGGCCTCCACAAGCTTGTGCGTGCTTAGTGACTTCACCGCGTCCTCGATCGCAGCGCGGTTGTCACTGTCGTCGATCAACACGAGAATACACGCCATCGCCCTACCCGATTTTTACAACCTGGCAGTCGAGCCCAGCACGCCCGCGTACGTGCAAGACGAGCGAATACCCGAGCACAATCCGCGATTGCGCCGCGCTCGTCCGGAGACTGAAGCTGATCCGTTGGTCATGGAGCGATCCGAGCCGGCATTATCTGACGGCAGCCGACACCTTTTCAAGCTTGCTGCGCGGATGTGGGACATCGTAGGGCGCAGTAGGCGTACGCAACCCGCAACACGACAAGCGTTGTATAGTAAAATCTGAGATGTATTCGCCTCGGGCGGTGGCAGTCGTTCTCGGCATGAGCGTGGCGCGTCTGCGCTCGTACCTGCGTGCCGGCGTCGTCACCCCGACTCGCAACCAGAAAGGCGAGATGCGATTCTCATTCGAGGATCTGGTTCTTCTGCGCAAGGCCGAAGGACTGGTCGAGCAACGCATCCCGGCTCGCCGCGTGCGCGACGCCATCAGGAGGATACGCGACAGCCTGCCGGCCGGCATCTCGGTCCATCGGGTCACACTGTCCGGGGAAGGCCAGCGCGTGATCGCGGACGATGGTCATCGCCGCTGGCACCCGGAATCGGGCCAGACCGTGTTCGATTTTCAAGGCGTGTCGCCCGACGACGGCGGCGCCACGGTCACCTCGCTGGAGACTGCGCGCGCCGCCACGGCTCCCGCCGCGCAGCAAGAGCCGCCGCTCACCGCGCGCGACCTGTACCAGCGCGGCTGCTTGCTGGAAGCCACGTCACCCGATGAAGCCCGCGATGCCTACCGGGCATCGCTAGAACTGGAACCCGAGTTTGCCGATGCGCATGTGAACCTGGGCCGCCTGCTGCACGAAATGGGCGATGTGTACGCGGCCTTGGTGCACTATCGGGCTGCTCTCTCGCTGCGCCCGGGCGATGCGACCGCGGCCTTCAACGTCGGCGTGGCGCTGGAGGATCTGGGTGCCACCGTCGACGCCGTTGCCGCCTACCGGCGCGCGCTGGAATGCGATCCACGCAACCCCGACGCCCACTACAATCTGGCCCGCCTGCTGGAACAGAACGGCAAGCCGGACTTGGCAGTACGCCACCTGCTGCTATACCGTCAGTTGATCAAAAAGCGTTGATGACCGACGCAGACCCGGAACAGAATTGCCGCCCGTCGGCGGCGCAAGTCGTCATGGCGAACGACGCCGAGGACATGCGGCGTCTGGGTGTACGCCTCGGGCAGGCGATGGGTGTGGGCGACGTGGTAGCGCTCATCGGCCCCTTGGGCGCTGGAAAGACCACCTTCGCCCAAGGGCTGGCGCAGGGACTTGGCGTGGCTCCTCACCGCCATGTGGCGAGCCCGAGCTTTGCCCTGGTCAACGAGCACCCCGGCCGGACATCGTTCGTGCACGTCGATTTCTACCGCCTGCGCACGCATGCAGAGCTGCCCGAACTTGGCATCGAAGAAGCCTACGATCGCGCGGCCACGGCCATCGAGTGGGCCGACCGCTTTCCCGACGTCTTGCCGGCCGACCACCTGCAAATCACGATCGCCGTGCAAGACTCCGGCGGCCGCAGGCTCGACCTGCACCCGACAGGACCGCGAGGTCAAGCGCTGGCGGCCGTGCTGGCAAGAACTTGATTGCTGGCCCCGCCGTCCCTAATGTAAGGACGTGGACCTTGTCCAGGTGATTTTCGGCGATCTTCGGCAACTGGTGCCGTCGCCCTACTGCGAGTTCGTGCTGGTCGCGACAGCCTTTCTCTGCGGCGCCCTGGTGGGCTTTGAACGGGAAAAGGAACACAAACCCGCCGGCTTGCGCACGCTCATCCTGATCTGTGTCGGGTCGACCATCTTCACCTTGGTGTCCGCCAGCCCAGCCCTGGGCGGCCACGAACCGGCACGCATCGCCGCCCAGATTGTGACTGGCGTCGGTTTTCTGGGCGCGGGGTCCATCCTGCGCGACCGCCACCACATCTCCGGCCTGACCACGGCGGCCACCATCTGGGCCTGCTCAGGCATCGGCATCGTGGTGGGCGCTGGCTACGCGTCCGCGGGCGTGGTTCTTTCTGCAGCCGTGCTGATTACCCTCGGCTGGGTCCGCCATCTGGAAATCTTGCTCAATGGCACGTGCCAGGTGCGTCGGGTCTTGGTCGTGTACCAGCCCGCACAGGGCAAGACGCGCGCGCGCTTGACAGCCTTGCTTGACGACGCCAAGGGGCACATCGCCATCGGCGACGATAAGGAACGGCCAGAGGGCCTGCGCGAAATCAGCATCGAATACTGCGGCCTGCACCACGACCACCGCTGCTTACTTGCTCAGTTGGCTGATCTGCCGGGTGTCGAGGCGCTGGAGACGATCACGTAGCGCTACGATTTGGACACCAGCGCGCGCAGGTCGGCCTCGCTGCGCCTGACGCCGCTCTCTTCGAACCAGACGACGAAATCGCATCCTTCTCGCCAACGCGAGCAGCCCCACCCGCGCTTGCCCGTCATCAGATGCCCGATCCGGCAGCGCGGACAGAGGAGATCGCCGACGCTATCGGCTTGGGGCGCGTCGGCCTTGCTCGCAGGCGCGGGACGAGTCGTGTCGACCGCCGGAGAGTGCCCTTTGACGGCCGCAGACCTGCGGCCTCGCCCCGCGCCACGGCCTCGCACCCATTTCTTTCCCTTGCTTGCGCTCGCGGCCGGCGGTGGCACGGCACGCATGGGAGAGGCGGTGCGGATGGCGTCGACCACCTCGTGCACGTAGCGGCCGATGTCGGCCATGAAGGTGTCGCGCTTGTCCTCGCCGCGCGCCATGCGGGCCAGGCGCGCCTCCCAGGTTCCGGTCAGCTCGGGCGAGGCCAGGCTGGGCACCGGCAGCCCGTCGATGAGCGCGATGCCCACCGGCGTGGCGGCCAGATGCCTGCCTTCGCGGGCCACGAAGCCGCGCTTGAGCAGAGTCTCGATGGTGGCTGCACGCGTGGCCGGCGTGCCCAGACCACTGTCCTTCATCGCCGCTCTCAGTTCCTCGTCGTCCAGCGTCTCCGAGAATCCCCGCAGGTCTTCCATGCCGTCGCGCGAGGAACTGGGGCCGGCAGAGCCTGCCTCCGGCCGCCCAATGGTCTTGCCCGCGTTTTCCATGGCCGACAGCAGAGTCGCCTCGCTGTGCCGCGCGGGCGGCTTTGTCTTCTTGGCCAGCGTCTCGAAGTTGCCATCCAGCCGCTGGCCCTCGGCCAGGGGTGGCAGCACGGCTGGCTCGTCCTCGTCGCCCTCCTTCTTCTTGCCCCTTTTCGCGCCTGCCTTGTCCTCCGCGTCTTCTCCACCAAAGCCAGCCACCTCCTGCCACCCAGCCACCAGGCGAATCTTCCCCCGTGCCAAAAAGCGGTCGGGCAGCGGGGGCGCAACCGTGAGCAGCAGCACCTCCTCCCCACTCGCAGTGCCGGACTTGTCGTCGCGTTTGTCGTTTGCAAGAATCGCAGGTTCATTCCCCTGCCCCACTCTCACCACCACCTCGGTCTGGGCGAACTCGGCGTCGGGATAGAAAGCCCCGAAAAATCGCCGCACCACCAAGTCGAAGACTCGGCGCTCGTTGCGCTCCAGGGCCTCCAGCCTGGCTGACTTGCCCGTGGGCACGATGGCGTGGTGGTCCTGGATCTTGCTGTCGTCGAAGAATCGCTTGCTGGGCCGCGGCTGATCGGCCAACAGCGTCTGCGCGAAGGGCGCGTATTCGTTCAACTCGGCCAGGCCGGCAAAGATCTTCGGCAAGGTAGCCGCCATGTCGCTCGACAGGTGGCGCGAATCAGTGCGCGGATAGGTCAGGATCTTGTGCCGTTCGTACAGAGCCTGCGCCGCATCCAGGGTGGCCTGCGCCGAAAGGCCGAAGCGCTTGTTGGCAGTCCGCTGCAACGACGTCAGATCGAAGAGCAGCGGCGGTGGCTCGCGCGTCTTGCTCTGCTTCAGGCTCTCCACCACCGGGCCCTCGGCATCGCCGGCTGCGCCGTGTGCACGGCAACGGTCACGCACTTCGCTGGCCACGGTCGTGCTGGCGAAGCGGTTGGCCTTGTCCACCGACCAGGTCGCCGGGAAACGCGCGCCCTCGCTCGTGGTCAGATCGGCCTTCAGTTGCCAGTAGTCGTGGGGCACGAAGCTCTGGATGGCCTTTTCGCGTTCCACCAGAATCGCGAGCGTCGGCGTCTGCACGCGGCCGATGGAGTACAACATGGAATCCGGGCCGGTGCGCTGGCGGACCGTCACCGCGCGCGTAGCGTTCAGGCCCACCAGCCAGTCCGCCTCCGACCGGCAGCGTGCGGCGTCCGCCAGCTTCTCCAACTCCGACCCAGGCTTCAGGGTCGCGAAACCCTGGCGAATAGCCTCGTCGGTCAGCGAGGAAATCCACAGCCGCCGGATGGGCAGTCGGCTGCCGGCCAACTGGTACACGTAGCGAAAGATGAGCTCGCCCTCGCGACCGGCGTCGCAAGCGTTGACCACCTCGGAAAAGCGCTTGTCGCCTAGCAGCCGGCACACCTCGTGCAGTTGCTCGCGCGTGCTCGGCACCGGCCGCAGCTTGAACTCCGACGGGATCATGGGCAGCGTGTCCAGGCGCCAGGCCTTCCAGCGCCCGTCGTAGCTGGCTGGCTCGTCGAGTTCGACCAGATGGCCCACGCACCATGTGATCACGCGCTCCTTGCCATCGAAGCAATGCTTGCCCGTCGGCCGCACCCCCAGCACGCGGGCGAGATCGCGCGCAACTGAGGGTTTTTCAGCGATCACCAACTGCACCATGCGAGTTTATCGGAACTCGCGAGAAGAAGGTGCGCGCTGAGCGATGGATCTTGCCTGAGAGCCTGTGCTGGTGGCCCCGGCGCCAGCCACCGGCAAGCTCATGGCACGGGGCTGGAGGACGTCACGCCCACATGACCATTCACCGAACCGGGCCCAGCAGGCGTCCTCGTTCGCTGCTCCCGCTGACCGGCCGGTGCAACACGATCTCGCGCCCGGCCTTGCGACCGTGCTCGTAGGCCTCGGTCCGGTAAAGGCCGACGCCCGAACCACGTGTCGTGCGCGGATAGCGCTGGCGCAGATAGCTGGCCAGCGCGGGATCGCCCACCCAGATCAGGCCCTCGCGCCGGCTCTCGGCGGCGCCCGACTTCAGCTTCTCGTCGAAACCAATCATCACCCCGGCCATGAAACGCCGTCGCTCGCGGTTGCTGGCGATGCCGTGGCGACGCCTGTGCTCGCGCCACAGACGTTCCGCCGTCTCGAGCAGAAACCCGTGCACGTACGTCGCCACTTCCAGATTGGACAAGGAGCCACAGACCTCCAGCACGCGACCTCGCCGCCCCTCGCTGGGCACGTAGTACGGCACCCAGATCACCTCGACGAAGAAGTGGCGCGCCAGTATGCCCGCCAGCACATGCTCGGCCGCCTCGATGCGGCCTCTGGGCCGGCCCAGGTGCCGGAAGGCGAAGCCCTCGCTGGCCCGCGCTACCGTCTGGTCGATGTTGTGCTTGAGCATCAGCCGTTGCGCCGTGTTCATGGCAGCCTCGGCCTCGTGCAGATTTGGGCTCTCGGCCAGGGCGAGCAAGCGCGCGATCCGGCGCAGCACCGGGTTGCCGTCACCGCCTGCCGCCTGGGGCAAACCGCGCGCCGACGGATCGAAGCCATGCTGCCGGCACAGATTCTCGAAGGCCGGACCGTGCGCGCTCTGGTCGTCGACGGCCATGACCTCGTCGACATACTGATGCGCGATCTCGTGCTTGAGCACCTCGCGCACCACGCCCCAGGGCTGGTCATAGACCAGCGAGCGCGCCAGTGAGAGGGTACGGCTGCGGCGCGCCCAGAATCCCAGGCGCGCGCCGGCATCGTGCAAGGCGAACACCGGCGGCTGCAACCGACCGCGGAAGTGGTTGCCGCTGATCTCGCGCCAGGTAGCACCCAGTTCGCGCAAGAGAGCCGCTTCCAGAACTTCTCTCATCGTGAAAGCTCCTCCGCCAGCCTGCGCGCCAGCTTGCCCGATCGGCCGACCAGTTCGGGCACGCCGGCGTTGTGATAGGCGTTGCCGTGAAAATACAGGCCGGGGTAGCGCCGCTCGCCGGATTCCAGGGCAGCCACACGGTCCATGTGCCCGAGCGTGTACTGTGGCAAGCCGCGCTCGTGCCGGACAACGTGCGCGAAGGCGGGCGGCGCGGTCAGGCCCAGCAGGCCGCGAAGGTCCGCGTGGGCCAACGCCGTCAACTCTTCGTCAGGCAGGCTTGCAGTTTCAGGATGGCGGGCACCGCCGGTGCGCACCGAGAAGAGCGAAAACCGGGTCGGTGCACGATTCGGAAAGATGGCCGACGCAAAGATCGCGCCGACGACCTTCAGGGGCTCGGAGGCGGGCACGAAGAACCCGTAGGCGTCCATCGGCCGCAGCAGCGCCGAGGAGAAATAGCCCAGGTGCACCAGCGCAACTGGGACATAGGGGATGCGCGCCAGGATCTCGGACAGATCGCAATCCAGCGGCCGGACCACAGCACAGGCTTGGTGTGCCGGAATGGCCAGCACCACAGCGTCGCCGTCCATGGTGCCACTGCTCCCATTCTCGTCGACCGCTAGGCGAAAGCCACTGGCGGTGCGCTCTACCTGAACGACGCGCGCACCCGGCCGAAGCCGATCGCCCAGCCTGCTGGCCAGCGCCGTGGTCAGCTCATCCAGCCCGGTGACGAACGATGACAGCTGGGGCGCATCGCTGGCCGTCTGACGCCTCGCCCGCTGTTGCTTGAGATCAGCGCGCAAGCCCAGGATTAGGCTCCGATGCTCCCGCTCCAGCGCGGCCATGAGCGGAAACGCGGCTGGCAAGCTGACCGCATCGGGATCGCCCGCGTACAGCCCGGAAACCAGCGGCTGCAGCAAACGCTCGCCGGCCAGCACGCCCAGGCGCCGACTGGCGAACGCGGTGACGGATTCCTCCTGGCCACGCGCCGACGGGCCACGGGGCAGCACCAGATCGGCCAGCATGCGCAGCTTGGCCGACAGGGGCAGAAGCCGCGACCGCAAGAATGCCGCTGCGTCCAGCGGCGTGTCGTGCAGTCTGCCGTCCGCCACCACCAATCGGCGCTCGCCAGCGTCGAAGGCCGGAAGCACGCGGCCTTCGATGCCCAGGCTGCGCGCCAACGGCGCGATGCTGTTGTGCCGGTCGAGATAGCTGGCCGGCCCGCGCTCACAGATGTAGCCATCGCGCCGATCGGTCTCGATCTTGCCGCCCGCGCGCCGCTCACTCTCCAGCACCAGCACGGAAACCCCGATCCGTTGCAGCTCGAAAGCGAGCGACAGGCCGGAGATTCCGGCCCCGACGACGACGACGCGTTTCATGAGTCTACCGAAGGCAATACCAGCGCCCTGCCACCGTCGCAAGGAACTCTTTCTCCACCGACCACGACTCTCTTCCGGCCATGCAAACCTACCGGCCAAAGCGCCTAGGAGAGAGAACCTCGGCCTCGGCAAGATGCTCGCCCAGGATCAGATCCGCGGCTACGCGGCCTGCGGCCAGACCGGCTGACATGCCGTGGCCGCCCAACCCCGCAACCCAGAAGAACCCTTCCAGCCTGGGGTCAGGCCCGATTACGAAACGAGCATCCGGCGTCATGGTCCGCTGACACGCCCACGCGCGCACCAGGTGGGCGTCGTCGAGTGGCGGCCGCAAGCCGTGCATCCCGGCGGCCAACCGCTCGGCCAGGTGATCGTCGCAGGATTCGTCACCAGGCTGTGACGGGATCTCCTCGCACAGACTCACCAGCACGCCGCCCGATTCAGGACGGAAGTAGAACGGCGTCGACAGATCCCAGACCACGGGCCACGCCGAAGCCGAGCCCGCAACTCGCAAGAACGCCAGGTGCCGCCGCACAGGCTGCACGGGCAGCGAGGTTGCGCCGGCCTGACGACCCAGCTCACCGGCCCAGGCGCCGGCCGCGTTCACCACAACCGAGGCTTCGATCTCGCCTGCGTCCGTCGTCACGCCGCAGACACGGCCCTCTCTCACGCGCACCTCGCGCACCTCGCACGCAAGACGCACCTGCCCGCCAGCCGCGCGCGCTCGTTCGAGAGTGCCGTGCACCAGGCGGTGGATGTCGATGGTGCCTTCGCCGGGTACGTGCAACACGCCGGCGATCCGGCTGGCATCGAGGGCGGGGACCACATCCGCGGCACGGCCTGGCGTCCATTCGGTTAGCTCCACGCCCTCCGCTCGCGCCACCTGCGCCAGAGCTTGCAGCCGAGCCAGCCCCTCCGCCGCGACCACAGTCAACGCCCCGCCCGATCGAACCACGTCCTGAGACCACGACATGGCTGCAAGCTGCGCCTGGGTTTCCTGCGCAAGCAGCACGTTCGAACGATCCCGGTCGAGCAGGCGGAAGATACCTGCGTTCCGCCCAGACGCGTGCGCCGCCACCTGCGCCTCACGCTCCACGATGACGATCTCGCGCACCCCACGCTGCCCGAGGTGAAAGGCGGTCGCCACCCCGGCCATGCCGGCACCGATGATAACGATCGGGCCCGGATCGCGCGTCACGGTCCAAACCGGAAGTCGTCGTGGAAGGTCGCGAAATGTAACATCTTTTCTTTCAAGCGTGACGCAAAACTCTGGTTTGTACCCTCACTTGTACCCTCAAAAAATGTCGATACCCCCCCCTTGAACCAAGCCACCAACGCAGCGCTAGGCGAAAACCAGACGCCGCACGTCTGCGAACCGTCTACGCTGTCCTACTCTACTATACCAACTATACCAACCGTGAAGGCTTCGGCTGCGGCCCCTGTCATCTGGCCAGCTTGGACAGGATCCCTCGGAACTCAGAATCGAATTCCGGGTCCGCGGGCGGCTCGCCGATGGGCGTGAAGGTGTCTGGCACCCCTGCCATCATCCGAACGGCTTCGGGGTCGATGCCGTTTTCGTTGCAGATATCCTCCAGCATGGCATCGAGGGCGATCAGGTGGGCTTGCGCATTCTGGAAGCCCTCAAAGGCTTGCGCGCCCAAGTCGTCGTTTTCGGTTTGCCAGGCGTGGCTCACCAAGCTCAGAGCAGACGTCATCACCGTCATTTCTCGCCAGTGGTGGAGGCCCCAGAAGCTGCCCAAGTCGCCGAGGCGGCTCAGCCGGTCGCTATAATCCAGGTCGAGCGTCCTGTAGGTCTTGGTCGGCACCGTTGCGATAATGCGATCCGCGGTGGTCGTGTCGAACCTCATCAGGCAGGCGAAGACCGCTGCTCCCTTCTCTTTGGAGGTCAAGGCGTCATAGAGCTTTGAAACGCGATGGTCTTTGCTTGATGGCATGGGCGTCTCTCTTCCGCACGGCCAGCGTCATTTCCAAAGTCTCGATGCGGTTCTGCAAGTCCCCTGTCTCGAACGCACGGCGGAGCAGGTCGAGAACATAGGCCAGCCGAGTGCCATCCGTCGGCAGGATGCGGTTGGCACGCATGTCTCGATAGACGGCGGCCAGCTCTCGGCGCACGGCGTGGGGGTCGCGCAGGTCAATCTTGGGACCTTCAGATGGGGGTAGGGGGGCACCGGATCCATCGGAAAGGACAACGAGATCTGCCGGATCGTTTCCGCCGGCTTCGGGGTCATCATCGGTCGCCATGGTCATCCGCCCCGAAGGCATCGCCGGCAAAACTTGGCGCCGTAGTCAGTCGTCACCAGCACGCGGGCGGCCTTGCCGCAGTCCGAGCAGGTGGTGGACGTGACCACCGCGATGGCCTCCGTCCATGCCGCTTCCCATGTCGCCAGGCACGCCACGAAGGCCGAGACGTCGGCACTATCGCCGCGCTGGTAGGAGAGCCCGGCACCGTCCGCCGCTACCTCGGCCGTGTCGATGGCGCACGCCAGGGCAGGGTGCTCGGTCGTGATGATCTCCCAGAGCGAGCCCACCAAGTCGTCACCGTAGGTATTCGAGAGACGCGCGAACGCGTCCGCCCATGCGCGGGACACTTCAGCCTGCCGGGGCTCGCGCAGCAAGCGCAGCAGGTCGGGCTTGTGCGCTGCCACCTCCGGCTTCAGTTCCGCGAGCGCCTCTCTTGGGCCGTGCAGGCGGATCGTCTCGCCGCCCTGCCCCAGCGTGACGGAAACACCGCGAACGCCAGCGAGGGCCAGGACTTTCCTGGCTTCGTGGGTCATAACTCGATCTCCTCGGCGTCGCCAGGCGCCACGCCGGCCCGATTCTGTGAATTCTGAGCCTGCCGCAGGGCCGGCGGGTTCTCTTCTCGCACGGGTGCGAGGTTAGCGAGGTTAGCGAGGGAAGTTGCCGACCGGATGGCATTTACCGCGCTTTGCTCGCTTTCCTCGCGGCGCTTAGAAACCGCGAACCACCGCTCGGCGGGTCTACCTTTCCCGCCGTGCGCGGCCTCTTTAGTGCAGGTGGCGAGTCCATTCTCTGCGAGCAGATGGAGAGCTTCAGTCAACCGTGGTGCCGAGGTGTGCCGGTTGAAATGGTCGCATATCCCTTCCCGTGTCATCCCCTCCGATGACTCCCGCAGCACACGCAGAATCTCGTCAGCCACGGAGTCCCCCAGCGCGTCGCCGAAGATGTGCCGGGCCGACTCCTCGGCAAAGCGCCAAAGTGCGAGCGCTGCCTCCAGATGGGGACGCTGGACGGAATCGGACTTGTCTGCCAGCGCGTAGACCAGCGCGATCCGAAGAACCTGTGCCTCCGCCCGGCCCAGAACGCTGCCGACCAGACCTGGCTGGTCAGCGGAGAGATGCGAGTAGATGGCCGTCCACAGTTGCCGGGCACCGGAGTCCATCGAAACCATGAAGTCATCACCCCTGGCCCGCGCCCACAAGACTGCGCCATGGATGCGGACCATCGCCGGAGCCGCCGCATCTCCGACTGGCCTATCGCCGAATGGCAGCTCCCTGGCTCTGCGGGCGCAACACCACAGGAATCGGTTGGCGTAGCCGTTCACTGAGTCGCACGCGCTCAGCTCGCGTTTCAGCTCGTCCTTGGTGATGTGCCCGACGATAGAAACGTGCGCCCCGGTTGCCTTGTACGGGGACTTGGTCAAGGTGCTCAGGCTGCCGGAGTCCCACGCTTCCCGCAGAACCGGCGAAAGGGTGCTCTCCCTGCGGCTGGCTGCCTTGAGGGTCCGCGCGAATTCCGGCTCGACCACGAGCAGCCGCTTGTCAGACTCTCCGGCGTCGTCCACGACCTCTTGATACCCGATGATCTTTCCCGTCTTCTTGCCTCCCTCGCGAATCGGTTCCTGCGTGATGACGGGATCTCGAACCGCGTTGATGACACCCTCCCCGCTGGACAGGCCGCTCTTGATGCGATCTTTTGCCCACGCCGCGTCGGCCGGGCCGATGATCTCCCGCGCGTTTGACCAGGCGGTGCCCTTCCGGGCCTTGGACGACTTTCCGACGATGACGGCAAACAGGTTCGCCGTCTGCCGTATGGATCCGATCACCAATCGCGGACCGCGGCCAACGACGCTACCGAAGGCGACCAGCAGATGCACCAGCATGGCCGCCGGATCGGCCTCGGTCAGCGGCTCCATTAGCCGCGCAGCTTCGCCGAGTGACCCGTAGTACGCGCCGTCTACCATCGTCGGCCACGGGATCACGACTGCCCTCGATCCCGCCGCCTCCGGCTGCCCGTCGCCAGGGTGCCGTTCCAGGCCGACTGTCACGCGCTGGTCAGCATCTGGCGCCACGGCCTCGGCCGCCGTTGTCGACTGTGCCAGCGCATCGTCAACGCACGCCTTGACGGCTTCGAGCCCAGACGCTACGGCCAGATCGTTGAAATCCGTGGCACCATTCGCGCGGGCCGGGCCAAACTTCGGCGGGCAGAAACTGCCGCCCACGACCCGCGCCGCTTTCTGCCCGTGTTCGAGTCCCGCGTTTGGTTCCCGGTGGTAGTCATCATCTGCGCAGAAAACCAGCTTCGCGTCTGGATACTTCGCCCGGATGGCCTCAGCCACCGGCAACAAGTTTATGCAGTCGAAGGCCACCACCACGGCGTATCCGGTCGCCGCGTGGACACTGGCCCCGGTGGCGTATCCCTCGACAATGCAGATCACGCCGGTGGGCTTGCCAATGAAGAAGAAAGAGCCCTTCTTCTGGCCGCCGGGGAGAAACAGTTTCGTTCCATCTGTCAGGATGAATTCCAGGGTAGTGATCTCGCCGTGGACATCACCACCAGGAACGACAAGCGAGCCTGGTGGTATGGTCAGCACGCTTTCGCCGTCGCGACACGGGAGGCGCCACTCGCGCGTGGTCCGGCGTAGCCCGTAGCTCCGCGCTTTCTTCGGCGCCAGGTATGGGTGTTCAGTGCAGTCCGCGGAGTCATTCCAGACACGCTTGGAAAGTTCGCTTGCCGCCCTCTTGATCCGTTCGTCGTCGGCCTCACGCTCGCGCTGTGCGGCTTGGATTCGTGCCCTGTTCGCTTCGTGCTCCTCAGGGCTGTAATCCGAATCGTTCCCATAGGTCCAGGTCCGCGCGCCCGCTCCGTCTGTCCAATCTTGTGCCCAACCTGCTGGCCGACCGTCAAGGTACAGCTTTGCGCGTCCGTCTCGGTTTCGCTTGCCCTTGCCCTTGACGGAGCAATAGAAGATTATGCCAATGGGAGGATCGGAAGGCACTTCGAGATTGCACTCGCTGTCCGCCCATTCGGCGAAGTCTTGCACCACGTCCGCTTCGCTGAACGGGGTCATTGTCACCGCACCTCCCGCGCCGGCTTGTCGGGCGACGCGGGCCGCGACTTTGCCACCCGCTCAGCGATCCATCCGTTGACTTCATGTTCTAGCCATCCCACGGAGCGCAGACCAAGGTGGATGGGCCTCGGGAACGCGCCGGCGCGCACGGCTGCATAAATGGCGGAGCGGCGGAGGCCTATCAATGCCTCGACTTGACGACGCCGGAGGATGCGAACACCCTGCGTTTCGTTCACTGTGGCCTCCATCAAAGCACCTCGCCATGTGAAACGCCGCCAAGGGCAGCGTGGCTATGGAGAGCCCGCAAGATGCGGTCGCGAATTGCGCCCTTGGTCGGCAGGCCAGAGACTACGCGCTGAACAGATCTCGGGTCGGCCTGCGCTGCTACCGCAATTTCGCGAGCAACGTGCGCGGGGAGATGCCGGTGTGTCGGTTTCGACTGCATGGTGGAAACATCCTGGCCATGCCATTCACCGGCCATCAATTCGTATTGGTTGTACGGTTTAGTACGTACCTGCTCTAGGAGCGCTCGCGCTTGTTGCCGCGCGGCTCAATCTCGTCAACATAGAAACGTTTTCTCTCGCTGGCGGGCTTCAACAGGAGTCGGGTGCTCGACTCATTCCCAAGCGAGAGCATGCCCGCGACAAGGCGATTGGTCTTGTTCGCGGTCCATTCGGAATGCTTATCGGGCGGCACGTTCCCCCCTTTGATATGTCGGTCCGTGAGGACATCTTGCCCCCTGGTCATTTTGTACAGATTGCGTGCTCTTTCCCGCAGACGATTGGATCGCAGTGCATCGCCGTAGCCGAGAACGAAGGCATCGAAGTGCCTGGCAAGTCCGGCCAGAAGGTTCTTTTGCATGTCGGCCAACTCCTCGACCGAAAACGTGGCGGCCAGTCCCCTTTCAGTCGCGAATGTCGCCAGACGTTCAGCCAGCAGCATGGTCGGCAGGTCAGCCAGTAGCTTCGTCGGTATGTTCGGACCCTGGCTGAACTCGGCCCGCACGTCCGAGGCCAAGAGTGCGCCCCTCACCCGGGCGAATTTCGCTACCGTGGCGAGAAACTCGACGGCCATGTCGCAGCAGAGGTCCAGCGCCTTGAATAGATCGACGTGTGCTAAACCCGCTCTGTCACGGATGAAGACGCCGCCCACCCGGCCACGTTTCTTACAGTTGCTCGCACGGCGGCGGCGGCGTTCCGGTGGCTTCTTCTGGGCCTTCGCTTCGCCCGGGGCTGGTTGTGTCGCCGGGGCCTTCATGGCGTTGGGGTGCGCTGGTTTCGTCTTGGTTGCGGTCATCAAGAAACGCCTTGGTTTCAGCCCCGGCGCCGTCGGCCTCTGATTGGTGCTAGCCGGTCGGACATTTGCGCGTGCGGGGTTCGATCTCGTCGAGGTAGAAACGCTTCTTCTCGCTGTAGGGCTGCAACATACGACGGGCGCTGGACTCGTTTCCAAGTGAAAATCTCTTGCTGGCGATCTTGGCAATCATGTTGCCCGAGGCCGGAACGATGGAATCCGGATTGTTGATGTACGTCCAGTTGTCCCAAAGAACACGCTTTGGACGATCTGGGTGGTGGACCAGCCGCCCCCGGCAGTTGCGCTCTAGCTCGCGGACCTTGGCTTGCAGCAGATTGGATCGCAGGGCGTCGCCATAGCCACGATTGAGGGCGTCGATGTGCCTCACGAGGCCGGCCAGCAGGTTGCCTTGCATCTCGGCCAACTCTTCTATGGGGAACCCATCGGCGAGTTCCTGGACACTTGCCAGTCGGCCAAGGCGGCGTTTGAGCAAGACCGCCGGCCATCTTTCAGGGACATGCGGGCGTTCGGTGTCCCCATCTTTCGCCGCAGTCGCCATGACCACGCGCGAGTGCGCCACTAGGGTAGCGTAAAGCTCGACGGCCATGTTGAAAGACAGTTCAAGCGCCCTATAGAAATCGATGCGCCCATCTTTGGCGAACACGCCACCGACGCGGTCACGCTTGGTGGGCCTACTCACCCGTTGACGACGTCGCTCTGGCTTGGCACCTTGCGCGGCGCTCTTCATGGTCTTGGTGCCTTGCCCCGCGGAAGCCGTTTTCATCGCTCCTGCGCGAGTTGGCTGCCCCCGGGGCTCCTTCGTCGCGGTCACGTCTGCGGCTCCTTCCCCCCGCTCGGAAAGGCCTCGGGCGGGGCACTGCGAACTTTTCGCTCGCACCGGCGCGGCTCTATCTCTTCGAGGTAGAAACGGGCCTTCGTGCTGCGCGGTTTCAATAGTAGACGAGAGCTGGATTCGTTCCCGAGGGAAAGAAGTGAGGCAATCAGGCTATTGATCTTGTTTTCTGACCACTCGATTTCCTCGTTGGGAGGCACGTCTTTGCCTTTGATGTGGCGCTCAGTGAGAACCTTCTGGCCCCTTGTCATCCTGTGAATATCGCGCGCCTGCGCCTTCAAACGTTCGGATCGAAGGGCGTCGCCGTAGCCGCAGTTGTACGCTTGAATGTGCCTCACAAGTCCCGCCGCGAGGTTCCCCTGCATCTCGACTAATTCCTCGACCCGGAACGAGTCGGCGAGTTCCGCGGCCGTCGGTAGTCTGCCGAGGCGTTGCTTGAGCATGACCAGCGGCCAGTCAATGGGCGCTGGGCACTCGGTGCCCCGGTCTTTGGCTACCGTCGCGGCTACGACACGGGCCTGCATCGCCCAGGTGGCAAGAAACTCGACGGCCATTGTGCTGGATAGTTCAAGGGCCTTCAGGAAGTTGAGACTGGCCAGCTTGCCTTCCTTGTCATAGGTGAAGACCCCACCTGGGCGTTCACGTTTCACCTGGTTGCTCACCCGCTGGCGGCGTCGCCCTGGATTCGGTGCTCGCGTCCTGGCTGCATTCGTTCCCGCCTGGGTCTCCTGTCCGGCCCTGCCTGTCTTCGTTGCGCCCGCGTGAGCCGGCTTCGTCTTCGCTGCGATCTTCACGGTTGCACCTTCGCTACACCTTCTCGGACGAAAGAACCAGGCCGGGGCTCGCAAAGGTGCAACGCAGCCCCACCTGTCGGTAGCTGGCCGGCGGGTTGCCTGGATGGCTCTAGCGTTGGCCCAACGATCCCAACAGTCAACCTCGCGTTGAACCAGAGTCAGCCCCATGAGCGCAGGAACATCACTGTCAGTGAACCAGGGGCCGCGCGGTAGTTCTCGCCCTTGCCCTGGGGTATCATCCTTCAACCCACCCCAGAGGGTCTCCCCATGCCGACCGAGAACCGTGGCGCCGTCACGCTGACTGGCGGTGAGCCTCCCATACACCCAGAGATTCTCGATATTCTGCGCGAGCTGCGCCTGAGGGGCCTAAAATTCCGCGTGGAGAGCGACGGCACACCGATCGGGGACCAGCAGGCCCAACTACTGCGCGATACCGCTACCTCGGTGTCGATCTCTCCCGACGGCCCTACGGCAGAGCTGCACCACGATCTGCGCGGGGTGCCTGGCGCGTTCGATCGGGCGCTGGGTGGCGTGGAAACCCTGATAAAAGAGGGCCGGCTGCCGTTCCAGATCATTGCCTTCCTTCGTCGAGGCACGCGGCCTGTGTTGGCAGCCAAAGGCTGGCGCCCGGGAGGTCGCGCTGTGATGCCGATGAATGTTCTCGGCAACAGCATGCGGCCTTGCCTGCGGCCGGGGACCCTGGTGATTGTCGAGGAGGTCGAGCCCGAGGAGATCCGGGTCGGAAACGTCATCGTTCTTCGGATCGACGGCGGGCAGATGGGAATTCACCGGGTGATCTCCACTCGCGGCGGGATTTTAACCCAGGGCGACAACATGGCCCGCCCCGACGGAGTGGTGCCAGCCCAGCGCATTGTCGGCAAGATGGTGGCGCGGTGGCGGGGGCGACAGTTGCGCGACACCTCCAGGGCCGAGGAGTACCTTTGGCTTCACGCGGCCAGCTCATTGCGGCGACTGCGCAGCCTCTTGCGAGCAGGTGCCAAGCTGCTGGCGCCCCTGGTGTGTGCGGTTGTCCCATTGCGGACGATTCGCTTCGCGGCCGGTCACGGCGGCGAGACCGTGAGACTCTATCTCTTGAAAAAGCTCGTGGCTTGGCGCAGAACCGGGGCCGGCGAGTTGACCATGTGGGTCCATCCGGTCTTTGAGAACACCGCGGTCGAGCGGCGGCTGCGCGCTATTGGCGCGACCAAGGATCGGGCCATGAAGCCGGGCTGCCCTATCGCCAACCCCGAGGTCGCCGTGAACCAGAAAGACGACCGAGGCTTGCTCTTCAACTCCGAAGGCAAGGTGCATATTCTGAATACCACTGGCACCTACCTCTTCGGCCTTCTCGACGGTTCGCACTCGCGCGAGGATCTGATAGAGTGCCTTATGCGCCATTACGAGATCGGAAATCGGGAGGACGCCGAGAAAGACGTGGATGAATTCCTGAACGTGTTGAAGGGCAAGAACATGGTCGGCGATGCCCTATGACCCGCCAGAAATCAGGGAGGACGAGATGAAACGACAGGACGAGAAGCCAGCTCTCACCAACGAGCTATCGAAGGGCACGGCCACGGGCCTCCCGGTCATGAAACGACCTTATCAAAAGCCAACCCTCACGGACCTGTCCCAGCCAGACCCTCGTGCTGGCTGGCTGACAGGGGACGGCAAAGCGAGCCCGCAGGCTATCTGTGTTGGCGGCGACGCCGCAGGTCCCCCGAACTACGGGCCATGCCAAACCGGGTTCTCCCCCTTCGTGAATTCGTTTTGCAGTCTCGGTGGCGGTCCGGGCAATGTTTGCGGCGGTGGGAGCGGAGTCTAGCGGCAAGACCCGAAGCGTTCGGACGGTGGAATCCGCGCGAGGGGAAGTCCAGTGTTTGGAGCATGCAGCGTTCGGAGGCCGTTGCAGCGGGATACCGGTGGAAGCGCGAGCGAGCGTGACTGCGATGCAGTGCTCGCTATCGCCAACCGTCGTATCGCGATCACGTTCGCGCCCGCAAGCTGCGAGTTCCCGGGCCGTTCGGAGTATTGTTCGTTCGTGGACGCCCCCGGTGGTGCCTAAGGATCTATCACATCTCGAAAAGTACTCGCTTTTTCCCCGAATTCATGATCAATACGAATTGTGGATATGCAACTCGTCACCCCCGTATCGGCTGAGTTTGCCGAAGTGGATCTGGGC
>Ga0181530_10000628_pt1 | contig 45380 bp, 31 predicted proteins | sample PEATcosm2014_Bin_42_FD_119769 | JGI IMG/M metagenome (GOLD analysis project Ga0181530, IMG submission 119769) | Peatland microbial communities from MTU Mesocosm Facility, Houghton, MI, USA - PEATcosm2014_Bin10_60_metaG | ecosystem: Environmental > Terrestrial > Soil > Wetlands > Peat | place...
GCCGCCGTAGCCGACCGTGTCTCCGAGATTGACGATGAGGTCATGGGTGGGCGCGGCCGCCAGACAGGAGTCGAGCGCTTCTAGGTTGCTGTGAATGTCGCTGAGAAGAAGGATACGCACAGACGGAGGATTATAGCCTTTTCTAGGGAAAAGACGACGAGTTCGGATTCACCTCTGCTTTCCCGTAGAGACGCGGCTCGCCGCGTCTCCGCACTTTGCTCGCGGCCAAGAACTCGCAGCCGCCCACGGCCTCAGATTTGCGGCAGATTCACGACCGGGCAGCGAGCCCAGTGTCCGGAGCTCACTTCAACAAGCGGCGGCAGTTGAACGGCGCAAGCCGCAACCCGCTGCGGGCAGCGGGGCTCGAAGGGGCATCCGGGAGGAAGTTGGGTGATAGAGGGTACGGTGCCTTCGATGGTCGAGAGTGGAAGACCGCGGTCCGTTGAGAGCGTGGGAATCGCGCGCAGCAGGCCTTGAGTATAGGGATGGGCGGGCGCGCGGAAGATTTCGGCCTTCGTGCCCAGCTCAACCAGATTGCCGGCATACATGACAGCGACGCGATCCGCAACGTACGACACGACAGCGAGATCGTGCGAGATGAAAAGCATGGCCAATCCAAATCGGAGGCGGAGGTCGTTGAGCAGGTCGAGAATCTGCTGCTGAATGGTGACGTCGAGCGCGGTGGTGGGCTCGTCGGCGATGAGCAGCTCCGGGCGGTTGACGATGGCCATGGCGATCATGACGCGCTGGCGCATGCCTCCCGAGAGCTGGTGCGGATAGCTGCGGGCGCGCTCGTCGGGATCGGCGATGGCAACGTCGCGCATGCCTTCGACCGCTCGGCGCCAGGCTTCGGATTTCGAGACGCGGTGATGAGCCAGCACCGCTTCCGCGATCTGATCGCCGACGCGCATGACCGGGTTGAGGGCGGTCATCGGCTCCTGAAAAATCATGGCGATGCGCGACCCGCGAAGCGGCCGCAGTCGATCGGAAGGCAGGGTGGTCAGATTGGTGGCGACGCCGTCGCCATTCTGGAAAATGATTTCGCCCGCGACGATAGCGGCGGGCGGAAGCAGTCCCATGATGGCAAGCGAGGTAACGGATTTTCCAGAGCCGGATTCGCCGACCAGTCCAAGCACTTCGCCGGGAGCGATAGAGAACGAAAGACTGCGAACCGCGGCCACGCGCGCCGCTGCCCTGGCCGGCTCGGCAGACGAAAGCGCCCGCCCACCGCGGGATTGCGGAAACTCAATGCTGAGATCGCGGATATCCAGCAGCGCGCGCACGATAGCTATGGTATCAGCGTGGACGCTACTTCTTAGGCCGCGACTCCGGCGGCACTAATCCGGACACTCGGTAATACACAACTAACTGCCCGTAGTGCTCGCCACTGTGCTCGATCAGGCCCCACGCCATGTCGGCGACTCGCGTTTCCTGATTCGCGAAGGGATCGACGACCAAATCATTCAAGCCTTTATCGCCCTTCTGCTTGATGACCGCCGCGCCGTCGGCGAACGATTTCTTCACGAATTCGACCACCGCGGCTTTCGTTTTGTACTGCTCACGTTTGGGATCTTCCATGGCCGGTGGTTTCAGGCCCATCGCCGGGTTGATAAAAAAATAGTTCGCATTCGCCGCGTGCAACAGTTGCTCGGCAAAGCTTCGCTGCGCCGGCACCGGCTTGAAGTCGTACTTGTCTTCCGGAAAATCTTCCGCCATCGCAATCAACTTCCGCCCAATATCGTTCCAGTTCTCCAGCAAAACCTGCGACGGCCCCGCCGCCGGCTTCGGCGGCGCGTCTTTCTTCATCGTGTCCTGCGCGCCTGCGAGCGCTCCAAGAATCAATACCGCGAGAACTGCCCCCATGATTCTCTGTTTCATTTTGTCGGTCCCTCCGATTACGACTAACTTACTTCACTTGTCTCACTCCAGTCCAGTCTTCCCCAGCATCTCCAGAAACTGCCTCCGCCGGCCGCACCACTCCGGGCGAGAATGGACTTACTGCGCTTGCTTTCCCTCTGGCTCGGGAAGGCCGCGACAGACATAATCCCAAAAGTAGGTATTGGATCCGAACTGTGTCGGTTTTGAGGTTCCATACGTTAGCTCCCAAAACGCGACCTTGTTTTGTTGGTTATTGAAATACCATACGAAGGAGTCAGTGCGGCTCGCGCCCGGCGGAAAATGTCCAATCAGCAGCGAGGAAGGGTTAGACTCCTTGGAGAATGATTGATCGAAGAACTTCTCACCCTTGGTTAGGTCCGCGCGGGTAACCAGTATCGGACTCTTGCCTTTCAAAGCTACGCGGTCTGACAACCAACCGACGATCTTCACCGAAGTGACGTCCACCGCCCGCTTGCCGGTGTTCTCGACCATGGCGTTCAGCGTCGCTTCGCAAGTGTTAGGATCGCCTGGCAGCGCCGACCAACTTGCCGAGTTTATCGCGTTGACGCGGAGCTCAAGGCCGGGCCTTTCGCTTTCGTAAAAAGTCTTGTAGGTCCAGAAACCGGCCAGAAGCAGCGCGAGAATCTGCGCCACCTTGCTGACGGTGTCGATAGGGGTCGCATTCCTCGTCAGGAATCCCGATACGCTCATCTTCTCCGCCTCCAATGGAACAATGGGACAATGCAACAATGGAACGATACTCTCATCAGGACATAAGTGCCTGCCTAGTCGCAAGGGGTTAGGCCGCGAGCCGGTATATCATTTCGACAACCATGGATACCCTCGATCCGGGAGAATACCTGCGCATCTCCGAGCGCTATCGGCAGATGAGTGACGAGGAGTTGCTCGTCCTCATGCCGCAAAGTTCCGAATTGACGCCGTTTGCCCAACAGGCTCTGGCGAACGAGGTTCGGCAACGTGGCCTGAAGGCGGAGGCAGAGTCGGAGAAAGAAAAGCCTTCCGCTCCGTCGCGGTTCAACGCGTCGCAGTTCAAGCCGCCAACTTCTTTCGAGCGCGAATCTCCGATACTTGGCGATTCGGCTGGAGACGTTTCTCCCGGCGCCGACTCGTTGCACGAAGACCAATACGAAGAAGACCGTAAACTGGTTGAACTCTGCACCGTATGGAGCCCGCGCGACGCGCTTAAAGTGCAGGCGATTCTTGATGAGGCGGGCATTCCATTTTTCATGGGAAAAGAGAAAGCTACTGGAGTGGACAAGGTGACCTCAAATTTCTCGAATGGAGTCGGCGTGCAAATCATGCAGATAGGTTTGCCCTGGGCTGGGCAGGCAATGCAGCACTACAAGCCTGAGGACGATCCGACTCCGAAAGAGACAGGAGAACTCGAAGAGCTTGTGATCCGCTGTCCCAAATGCGGTTCCGCGGAAGTCGTCTTTGAGGGTGGGACCTCTACGCTGGTGGTGGCAACGGACGACTCTTCCCAAAAATACCAATGGAGCTGCGATTCGTGCGGGCACCAGTGGGAGGACGACGGCGTCGCGAAAGAGGAATGAGCCGTGGGCTAAGTCAGCGCCGGCACCCTCCCCCCATTTTTCAATTCAGTGGATTCCAGGGTTTGGGCGGACGAATGCGTCCGCCCCTACGTGAGCTGACTTAGCTGCAGCCGCTGGTGCTGCCGCAGCTCATGCACTTGTAGCAACTACCGTTGCGCACCATGATCGATCCGCAGAGGTGGCAACTGGGAGCGTCTCCCATGTCGATCATGCCGGCCAGCGCGTCGGCCGCATGAATGGGGCCGGTCGTTGGTCGCTGCTCGTTGCTCGTTGGGCCGGTCGTTGGGCCGGAACCAATCGAGCCGTTCAAGGGAAGGTCGCCGGCGCCTTCCGGAGCGGGCGTGCCCAGCGCGCGCGGACGCAGGTTGTCGAAGAGAAGCTGCTGCTGTCCGCTGAGGAAGCGCAGATGCAGCCAGCGGAAGATGTAGTCCATGATCGACTTGGCAAAACCGATGTCGGGATTCTGCGACCATCCGCTGGGCTCGAAGCGGGTGTGGGCAAACTTCTCGCAGTACAGGCTCAGCTTTACGCCGTGCTGCAGGGCGATCGAGACGGCCAGGGCAAAACTGTCCATGAGCCCGGAAACGGTCGAGCCTTCCTTCGCCATCTTGATGAAGATCTCGCCCGGTTCGCCGTCGGGATAGAGGCCGACGATGATGTAGCCTTCGTGGCCTCCGATGTTGAACTTGTGGGTCACCGACATGCGCTCTTCTTTCAGTTTGTGGCGCACGGCGCGGGGCGGGGCGTCGAGGTTGTCTTCGGCGGCCAGCGCCACGGCCGCTGCGTTGCGGGCCGCGTCGTCCTTGGTGGAGTTCGCCGTCTTGGTGCCGGCGGCCGAGAGCGGCTGCGACTGCTTGCATCCATCGCGATAAATCGCTACCGCCTTCAGGCCCAGCTTCCAGGCCTGGATGAAAGCTTCAGAGATATCGTCGACCGTGGCTGCGTTGGGAAGATTTACGGTCTTTGAGATCGCTCCCGAGATAAAAGGCTGGGCGGCGGCCATCATCTTCAGATGACCCATGTACTGAATGGAACGCGTGCCCTTCGCCGGCTTGAATGAGCAATCGAACACGGCCAGATGCTCGTCTTTAACGTGCGGAGCGCCTTCGATCGTGCCGGTCGCGTCCACATAGCTCACGATGGCGTCGGTCTGCTCGTGGGTGTAACCGAGTTTGAAGAGCGCTGCCGGCACGGTGTTATTGACGATCTTAATCATGCCTCCGCCTACCAGCTTCTTATACTTAATAAGCGCCAGGTCTGGCTCGATGCCCGTTGTATCGCAGTCCATCATGAAGCCTATCGTTCCGGTTGGAGCCAGGACGGTTACTTGGGAGTTTCTATAGCCGTGCTTTTCTCCGTGAGATAGGGCTTCATCCCAGCATTGCTTGGAGGACTCTATTAACTCGGGCAGCTGCGCGGCTGCGGAGCTTCGCTCCGCCGGACGGCCGAGGGCGGCCGTCCCTACGTGATTTGCGCCTGCGCCTATGTTGTTTACGCTGGCTCGGTGCATTCTTATTACGTCTAAGAAGGGCTCGCGATTTATGTACCAGCCGGGGCAGGCTGCTCCGGGCATGTCTTCGGCCTTGGTAACTCCCAGCCTTGTTTGCACTGTGTCGGTTATGGGAGTTAGTGGCTCGCATTGTTCAGCTATTCTTGAGGACTGCAGATAGGCTTCTCCGCACATGACGGCGGTTACACAGGCGGCGTAATCTCTTCCGGCGTCGCTGTCGTAAGGCAGGCCCGCGGCCATCAGTAATGCGCCTAGATTCGCATAGCCTAATCCCAGCGGGCGATAGTCGTGCGAGTTCTTGCCTATGAGTTCTGTGGGGTAGCCGGCGTTGTCCACCAGAATTTCCTGCGCGGTGATGGTAATGTCTACGGCGTGCCGGTAGGCTTCCACGTCGAAAGTGCCGTTGGGCGCGAACTTCAGCAGGTTAAGGCTGGCCAGGTTGCAGGCGGAGTCGTCCAGGAACATGTACTCGCTGCAGGGATTGCTCGCATTAATCCGCGCTGTGTTTTTCGAGGTGTGCCAGCGGTTGACGGTGGAGTCGTATTGCATGCCGGGATCGCCGCATTGCCATGTGGCTTCGGAGATCTTCTGCAGGAGGTCTTTGGCTTTGTAAGTGTTGACTACTCGGCCGTCGACAATGGCTCGTGTCGAGAAATCGGTGTCGCGCATTACGGCTATCATGAAGTCGTCGGTTACGCGCACGGAGTTATTCGCGTTCTGAAAGAAGATGGAGCTGTAGGCGTCGGAGTCGGGATGCGATCCGTCGTAACCTTGCGCTACTAAGGCGTGGGCTTTGGCTTCCTCTTTGCTTTTGCACTCTATGAAGTCGACTATGTCGGGATGGTCTATGTTCAGGATTACCATCTTGGCGGCGCGGCGTGTTTTACCTCCGGACTTAATAACTCCGGCGAAGGCGTCGAAGCCTTTCATGAAGCTGAGCGGGCCGCTGGCCGTGCCTCCGCCACTTAGAACTTCGGTGGAGGAACGCAGCGGAGAAAGATTCGTGCCAGTTCCCGATCCCCACTTGAAGAGCATACCTTCCGTCTTCGCCAGAGTCAGGATGGAATCGAGCGAGTCGTGCACTGAATTGATGAAGCAGGCGGAACACTGCGGGCGCGTATATCCGGTGACTCCGAACTCCACTTGCTGCGTGGCCGGGTTCCAGTGCCAGTTGGTGGCGTCGGATTTCGGCTCTACCCGTTCGCAGCCTACGTTGAACCAGACGGGCGAGTTGAAGGCCACGTGCTGGCGGATCAGCAGGTGGACCAATTCGTCGTGGAAGGTGGCGGCGTCTTCAGCGCAGCGGAAGTATCCGTCCTTCATTCCCCAGTCGCGAATGGTCTCGGCTACTCGCGCTACCAGTTGGCGCACTCCGGTTTCGCGCTCCTCGGTGCCGATCTGTCCGTGAAGATACTTCGAGGCGACTATGTTAGTCGCGGTCATGGACCAGTCTTTTGGGACTTCGACATTTTTTTGCTCGAAGATCATGCCTCCCTGGGAGTCGGTGATCTGAGCGTCGCGGAGCTCCCACTCGACTTCGGAGTACGGAGAGACACCGGGCTTGGTGAACAGACGGCGGAAGGTTAGGCCCTGGGCCTTCTTCTTATTAGTAACGGCGGTGGTTTGAGTTTTGATTTGGTCGCGCACTTCGGGCATGTCCTTCTCCTAAATATTAGATGATGGCAAATAGCAGTCGATCTAAGTAACAGGTTTCAAAGCTGAAACCTCGCTTCTAAAAATGCGGACGGCGACGCGGCCCGAACGGATTGCTGAACTCTTGACGCGCAGCCCCTAAAAAGGGGCATCTGATTTTCGAGGAGCTAGTGGTATCGCTCAAGCGATACCCTGATACGAAGCCCGCGTTTTTCAGCAGCCTGCTAAAGACGCTGATGCCGCGGCTCGGGAGACGAGGCCAAGCCCCGTCTCTACAGAAGCTCCTTATGGAGCGGAATCGGCCTGCAAACCTTGCCGGTAATTGTGCTCGGGGAGCGCAGTGGTTCGGGTTGGCTCAGCGGGGCTGACTGCCGAGGCCGGCTTCGCTTCCAACCTCGTTGGGACTGACTCAGTGTGGACCGACTGGGGTCGGGCCAACTGGGAATCGCCGGCCGGGCATTCGATACCATGGCGGGCAAAAGAGGCGGCAACGAGTTCGATTAAAGCTTCCATCTGGGCTCCTAATGGCGAATTCAGGGACGCCCGGCGGAGACGGGCAAACCCGGTCTCGGCACGAGCGGCGGCGATGAATCCGCTCTAATTCGGTTGATGAATTCCCCGGGGGGATGCCTGGCAGGGCCAGAACCGGGGGAAGTCACCGCTCGGTTTCCATCCACTCCGGAGGGATGGTTTCCCGTGAAAGGGGGGAGGCGCGAAGTCACCTCAACTTTGAGTCTCGCCCCTGGGTTGCGCTTGTCGGCCCCTTCGCGGGGTCTGGTAAAAGTGCCCGGGATTGCTTAACGTACTCCCGTATATGGTGCCTGTCAAGAGGGAAACACAACATATTGTAGCCGAAAGTGCTGAGGGTGCCGAGTTGGGAACAAGCCAGGTTTCGAGGTTTCATAGGTTCAAGTCTGAAGACCACGGGGCGTGCCTGTGCCTTTCGATTCTGAAGCTTTGAAACTCCGAGACCTTGGAACCTGGCCTTATGCCGTGGCACGGGCGCGATCTGGTGGCGAGGCTCGGGTCACGGGCCGGGCCAGGACGGCGGGGCCTCCGTTGGTTTGAACTCTTGCGACTGGGGAACGAAGCTGCGCCGGCGCGAGAGGGACGTAGATGTCTTCGAAGAGGGCTTGGCTGGTGATGCGTCTCATACCGTCGGAGGACTCGACCAGATAGTCGCCGGGACGGCCGGATTGTTCGCGACCGAGAGCGTCGGTAAAGACTAGTGGTTCGGTAAGTTGACAAGCGCGCACCAGAAAGCGGGTGCGATAGACGGCCCACTGGCGTTCACGATTCATAAGTACTTTCTGTCGCCCTTCGGGAGGGCTGGCGTTCGTTGCTGGCGTCGCGTCGCGAAAACTCGTGGGATAAATTTCAACTGTCATCCGGAGCGAAGCAAGAGCCTGGGGATTGGAATTCGCAACGCGCGTGATCCTTCCCCGTCGGTTTGGCTCAGGATGACAAATCAAATTTATGTCGCATACTTCCGGACACTACACTCGCTCTCAGGTTCAGGTTTTGGCCGAGCGCGATTGCCGCCCGACGGATTCTTGTTTTCAGAGTGGAGTGACTGTACGCGCACAAATTGGGCGGGTCAATACCATAAGAATTGTGCAACGGTGGAATTCTTTGGGTGCGGATTGAACGCGGCGAATCCGGATCAAGCATGAGTCGAGGGTAACGGCACTTGACATACTAGCGGCGGGGTTTGAGGGGTTTCGGAAGAATTACACTAGAGGCGTTTTTGGTGGGGCGCGCAGAATTTGCACAAGGGGTTGCACAGGTTTTGCTAAAGCAGGGCGCGCTGGACTGGTTCCGGTTGCCGGTAAACTGGAATCGACGACAGGGAGATTTCGACTGGATTCCTTCTAGATTGCGGAAGTCAACATCTTAACCACAGGGAGCACGGGGGAACACAGGAGGCCCTAAGCACCATGCTCAGGACGCGATTCGCACGCGACATTGTTACTGAATTCTTGCCTCCTGCTCGAAGCGGGAAGGTGCAACGGGCGATCATCCTCTGCGATGGGATGCCTTCGATCCCTCGCAAACAGCCGTTGGCCGAATTTCTTTCCGGGAAGGGGTATTGGGTGTTTTATCCGCGATATCGCGGAGCTTGGGAGAGTGGCGGGGAGTTTCTGGAAAAATCTCCGCATGAAGACATTCTGGATTTGATTGACGGGCTGTCGAAGAAGTTCAGAGAGCTTGCGTTTGGGGGGTTTTTTCGCGTGTCGATCGATGAAGTGTTTGTGATCGGGGGAAGTTTTGGCGGAGCGGCGGCTCTGCTTGCTTCGCTTGACGCTCGCGTGAAGAAAGTGGTTGCCAATTGTCCGATGGTGGATTGGACGATTCTTGCGCGCGAGGAGAAGAAAGAGACTTCGAATGCCAGTTATGCCGCTTATATTCGCGAAGCGTTTGGAAATGGGTATCGACTGTCGGACAAGAATTGGAAGAAGCTGCAGGGCGGGAAGTTTTATAGCCCCGCTTATCATGCGCGGGAAGTTACTGCTTCCAAGGTGATGATGTTTCATGCGCAGGACGATCCTTATGTTCCTTATCGGTCGGTCTTACGTTTTGCGAAGGTTACGGGAGCGCGATTGAAGTTGTTGCGGCGTGGCGGGCATTTGAGTACGGACTTGATTGTTCGGAAGTATTGGCCGCAGATTCGGGAGTTCTTTGGAAGTTAAGGCGGGTGGGGCGAACGAATGCGTCCGCCCCTGCGCGAACTGGACGGGGCATAGCCCCGTCACCACACGAGCTACTTTTTTAGCGATGAGTGGTAGCGCTTGTTGACTTCTTCCCAGTTGACTACCTGCCACCAGGCTTGCAGGTATTCGGGGCGGCGGTTGTTGTACTTGAGATAGTAGGCGTGCTCCCAAACGTCGTTGCCGAAGATGGGATAGAGGCCTTGCGACAGCGGGCTATCCTGGTTCGGCGTGGAGAGGATTTTCACTTCGCCTTTTGCGTCTCCTGCTAACCAGACCCAACCGCTGCCGAACTGGCCTACACCGGCGGCGTTGAATTTTTCCTGGAAGGTTTTGAAGTCGCCGAACGTCTTCTTGATTACTTCGGCTATGGGGCCGTTGGGATCGCCTCCGCCGTGGGGCTTCATAATGTTCCAGAACATGGTGTGATTGACATGACCTCCGCCATTGTTGCGGACTGCGCCGCGGATGTCTTCGGGGACGGCGTTCAGGTCGTGGATCAGGTCTTCCGCGGTTTTCTTGTGCAGATCGGGATGCTTGTCGAGGGCCGCGTTCAGGTTCTTGACGTAGGCGGCGTGATGCATGTCGTGATGCAGGTGCATCGTCTTTTCGTCGATGGTGGGTTCAAGCGCCGTGTAATCGTACGGCAGGGGGGGCAGTTCATGCGGCATTTTTTGTTTCCTCCAAAGCGTTATGGATGACGGGATCGAGCAGAAAGATTCTACGCCATGTCATGCTTGCCCGGCGGCGTATGATTACTCTTGGAAGGTATGACAATTCCTTGTCGATCGCTGTTGCTGGCAATCTGGATTTGCTGGAGCGGAATGCTTTGTTCAGCCCAGAGTCCAGCGAAGGGATTTCACTGGAATTGGCGAAAAGTTGAAAGAGACAACTGGGAGAACATCGGCCAATCAAAGGCCCTCTCCGCGAAGGAACGCGCTGGCTTCATCAGGGCTGTGGCGTCGCAACTTCGTCCTTCCATGTCGAACTTGGAAATCGAATCAGAAGAGGAGTTGCGGAAGGTCGCTGCGCAAGCGCGGATCAAGGCCGTTGATCTCAGCGGGAAGGGTTCAAGAGAATATTTGGCGCAAGGCATCGGGAATTACCTCTGTAGCCCAACCGGAAATTGCGAGTCATGGATTTTCCAACAGACCGGCGATGAATACTCTGTGATTCTGCACCGCGCTGCGACGCAGACGTTCACGATCCAGCCAACCCTCACGAACGGGTTTCACGACCTTGTTCTCGGCCAACACGGTTCTGCGACCGACCAAGGGTTGACTCTATATAGTTTCGACGGTTCCAAATACCGACGCATCGCCTGCTATGACGCAGACTGGACTTTCCTCGGAAAGGACGGCGAATATCACACCCGGAAGGAACCTCATTTAACCCCCATCACCTGTCAGATACGTTAGGATCCCGCGCGGGTCCCCGCCCAAGCTTGGTCAGTCCCTGCCCTTATAATTCTCTTTGATCATTTTGCATTGGCGTTTCCGGGAGGGTCTTTGAAGGTTCTATTGCTGGAGAACATCAGCGGGGTGGCGGCTTCGCAGTTTGAAGAGGCCGGGTTTGTCGTCGAGTTGCTTAAGGGGGCGCTTGACGAGGGCGAGCTGATCGAGAAGGTACGCGGGACTTCGATTCTGGGGGTGCGTTCGAAGACACGCATTACAGCGGCGGTTTTGGATGCGGCTCCGGAACTGGTTTCGGTGGGGGCGTTTTGCATTGGCGTGGACAAGATCGATCGCGTGGCTTCGAGCGAGCGGGGGATCGGCGTGTTTAACGATCCGCACTCTAACAGCCGGTCGGTGGCTGAGCTGGCTATGGGGGAGACCATCCTGCTGATGCGGCGGACTTTTGAAGCTAGCACGCAGCTGCATGGCGGGGTTTGGAATAAATCTTCGGCGGGATCGCATGAGGTGCGCGGGCTTACTTTGGGGATTGTCGGCTACGGGAAGATCGGGTCGCAGGTTTCGGATTTGGCCGAGGCTTTGGGCATGCGCGTCGTGTTTCACGATGTGGCGCATGTTTTGGCTCGCGGGAATGCCCGACCGGTCAGCTTTCGCGAATTGCTGGAAACTTCCGACGTGGTCACTTTGCACGTGGATGGAAAGGCGCAAAACCAGGATTTGTTTGGGGAAGACGAGTTCCGCTTAATGAAGGACGGGGCTTGCCTGATCAATCTCAGCCGCGGGTTTGTGGTGGATCATGAGGCTTTGGCCCGGCATTTGAAAAGTGGAAAGCTGGGAGGGGCGGCGGTGGATGTGTTTCCTTCGGAACCGGAGACGGGTGGGGCGTTTTGCAGCCCGCTGCGCGGATTGCCCAACGTGATTCTGACTCCGCATATCGGCGGGAGCACGGAGGAGGCGCAGCAGAATATCGGGCAGTTTGTTTCGGCTCGGATGATCGATTACTTCAGGAGCGGGAATTCTCTGCTTAGCGTGAACCTGCCGCTTTGCCGTCTGGATTATGAAGCGGGATCGCACCGGTTGATGCACATCCACCACAATGTGCCGGGAATCTTGCGGGCGATTAACGATATTCTGGCGGATCGCGGAATCAATATCGACCGGCAAGTGCTGGACACTCGCGGAGCGCTGGGATATGCGATTTACGATATCAATCGGACCTGCGATGAGCAGCTGCTGGCTTCGCTGCGCGGGGTTCCGCATACGATTCGGGTGCGGGTGCCGGGCGAGGCGCGAGGCTAGGGTTTTTAAACAACAAGCCCAACCGAGTTTGACTGCTCGGGTCATCCGCCGGTATTCTCTCCTACAATTTGGGTTGTGCCTCAGCTGCGGCTGCCCGTCTCATACCGTGGCCTGAGCCAGCAGGTGTTTCCAAGAAGCGTGGGGTTTAGTTCAATATTCTGGGGGCCATGTGATGGATAGTTGTGCAATTTTACGGGCTCGCACGCTCGTGTGTGTTCTGTTTGTTTGTGCCGGGATGACGGTTGGCCGGGCGCAGGTTGCGGTGACGACCTGGCACTATGACAACGCGCGTTCCGGAGCGAATCCTAACGAAACGATTCTGACTCCGCAAAATGTGAATTACAAGGAGTTCGGAAAGCTCTTCACGCAGCCGGTGGATGGAGCGGTGATTGGGCAGGCGCTTTATCTGCCGGGAGTCACGATTCCAGGAGTGGGCGTGCACAACGTGGTGTATGCGGTGACGATGAATGACAGCGTGTACGCGTTTGACGCGGACAGCGCTACGGGCGCCAACTCCAGTCCGCTGTGGCATACCAGTTTCCTCATCAATGGCGCGACTGCGGTCCCCATCGATTTGCAGGGATGCGGGGCAACCACGCAATGGACGGAAGTGGGAGTTTTATCGACGCCGGTGATCGATCCGGTGGCGGGAACGCTTTATGTGGTGGCGAAGACCTACGAGAATTCGGCATTTGTCCATCGGCTGCACGCGCTGGATGTTACTACGGGCATGGAGAAAACGGGCAGCCCGGTCGTGATCACGGCCAGTTACGAGTTTGACGGTAAGAACAACGTTTTTGCGGACGCGATGCAAGTGAACCGTCCGGCGCTGCTGCTGGAAAACGGCAATCTGTACATAGCTTTTGGATCGAACGGATGCCGCGGCGATTACGAAGAGGGGTGGGTGGTGGCCTATGACGCTTCGACGCTGCAACCGGAAGGGGCGTTTGACGACGAACCGTCGGACTCGGCGGCCGCGGTTTGGATGAGGGGCGGAGGACTTTCCTCCGACAGCGCCGGCAACATCTACGGCGCGACCGCGGATGGAGACTTCATGGCGGGCACGAACTTCGGACAATCGGTGTTCAAGCTGTCGCAAGTGGGCAGCACGCTGCAACTGGCGGACTGGTTCACGCCTTTCAACGAGCGGAAGCTCGACCATGACGATCTGGACATGAGCGAACCGGTGCTGGTGCTGCCGAATCAGGCGGGGAAGTATCCGCATCTGATGGCGGCCGTGGGGAAGGAAGGGACGATCTACATTCTGAACCGCGACAATATGGGACACTTCTGCAGTACTTGCACCCAGACTGACACGCAGATCGTGGAAGAGTTGACGGCATTCGCTCCCGAGACCGGCGCGCTGGTTTACTGGAACAACGCCGTCTATACCACCGGGGCGGGAATAAAGATCGCGGCGCTGGCGCTGAAGAAGGGGGTCCTTGCGCAGACTCCGTTCGTGCAATCGCAGACGACTTCGCAGGGACATTCGCCGGTGCTCTCCGCCAACGGAACTACGGCGGGGATTCTGTGGACCACGGGTCAAAATCTGACTGCGTATAACGCGCTTACTCTGGTCAAACTGTATAGCAGCGCTCAGGCTCCGAATGGCCGCGATGCGCTGCCTCCGCTTCCCCACTTTGCGAATCTGGCCGTGGCGAATGGCAAAGTGTATGTAGGGACGAACGACAGCCTGGTGGTGTACGGATTGCTGTAGGAGGCGGGCGCTTGATTATTTCGTTGCGGCTCGTTTGAGGCGATCTTGAATGGCTTCCCACTCGGGCTCGCTGGGCGGGAGGTCTACGGCTATCCAGCTGTAATTTGCGGCGTCTGCCTGGTGGAGAATTTCGTAGAGCGCGGCGGCGTAGTCGGCGGCGGATTGCGGCATCTGGTGGATGGTGATGTCGGCGCGGCTGGGCGGGCGCCGATGTTGGAGGTAGATTCCTTGTCCGCGATCGGGCAGATTCCCATTGGCCGCCAGATATAAGGTGGTGCGCGGGCTGTAGTGGCGCGCGTGCAGGCCGGGAGCGGGATGGGGGCCGGCGAGTGGATCCGCGGCGGGGGCGATGGTACCGACAATTGAACCGAGCACGGATTCTATTTCGGTGCGCGGAATTCCTCCGGGCCTAAGCAGAATGGGTTGCGCGCCGGCTGGCGTTCCAGATAACGAGAGGACGGTGGACTCGATGCCCACCTGGCAGGGGCCACCGTCCAGGATGTAGTCGACGTCGCTGCCCAGGCTGCGGCGGACGTGGTCGGCGCTGGTGGGGGAGAGTTCGGTGAAGCGGTTGGCGCTGGGCGCGGCAACGGGAACATCGGCGGCGCGGATGAGGGCAAGGGCGATCGGATGCGCGGGCATGCGGAGTCCTACCGTGGGCAAGCCAGCGGTGACGATGTCGGGAATTGGGGATTGCTTGTTGAATTGCTTTTCCAACACCAGGGTCAGCGGGCCGGGCCAAAATTTCCGGGCTAGGCGGCCCGCAGCTTCTGGCCAGTGCGCAGCTAGCGACTGCGCCATTTCGATCGATGCTACGTGGACGATCAGGGGGCTGGTGGCGGGTCTGCGTTTAACGGCGTAGATGCGTGCCACGGCTTCGGCGTCGAGGGCGTTGGCGCCTAGACCGTAGACGGTTTCGGTGGGGAAGGCGACGAGGCGGCCGGCGCGGAGAAGGCGGGCGGCGTGGGCGATTTCGTCGGGGTCGGCGGTTGGGGGCATGTTCAATTGTAGATGGCGGACGGCGGTTTTGCGGATTGCGGCGGCGCGATCTGTGTCTGGGGCGACTCCGGAGTTGCTGTGACCATTGGCAGCCTGCCGAGCTTTGCGCGGCTTGGACAGCCGAGGGCGGCTGTCCCTACGTCAGCCCGGACGGGGAGGGTGCCTGTCCCCGCACGAGCCTCGGCACGCTTGCGAGTTATTTTTTCTTGTCGTCTTTCTTTTCTTGTTCTTCAACCACCAGATTGTTGGTTACGGAGAAAGCGCCGGGGACGCTGTTCGCTTGAATACCAGCGATTTGCTTGTCCATCCGGCGAGCCACCACGCCTTCTAGAGTAATGTGTCCATTGTTGACGATGATGTGAATAGGCGGAACGGCGCGCCACTGGTACTCGCTTAGGGCGTTATTTCTGTAAATAGCGCGGTAGGCAGCACGGCGGATACGGTCGTCATTCATCGAGGTGGGCAGGACCTCGATGTTGTTGACCACTTTCTCGACACCTTCAATACGCTTGACCACGTTTTCGGCGTCGGACTTGAGCGTGGGACGCGCGACCTGGCCGAGCAGGGTCACGGTGCCATCCGGGGCGACCTGGTAGGAGAGGTTGTCGAACACCCCGTAATAGGGAAGCATCACGAGTTCATGACGGACTTCCTTGACGATGCGGTCGAAGCTCTTCTGACTGAGCGCGCCAGCTGGTGGGTTGTCCTGGAGGGCGGGACTGGCGACGACCGCCTTCGAGAAAATCGTTATTGAGAGAACAAGTGGGAGAGCTAGAACGGCGAGCAGTGACTTCTTCATTGGTTTGACCTCACGCAAGATCTCTTAAGCCACGAGTAGAGCCCAGAAACTGTCAGGTTTTTCAGACGCTGGAAAGAGCCTAGAAGTCGCTATTTTTATCTATGCGATCGCCTTGGGCTCAAGGCCATAGTCGGCTACCCACTGATCGTAAGTCTGCTGCGTGGCGGGCCACTGAAAGCAGAGCCCGTAGCCGTCGGGATCGATGGCGTACAACTGCTTCATGCCGTATGGCGCGATTCTTGGCTCTTTTACATCGAGGCCATGCTCGCGAAGGTGGCGGTGAGCGGAGTCCAGGTTTTCGCAGCCGAAGAAAAGGATGGTATCGGAGTGGACGGCGACGCGCGCGGGATCGGGAAAGGGAGGGCGCTGATCTGCCTCATAGGCGGTATTTAGCATCAGTTCCACGCCATTCAACCTGAGTAGGGCCCAGTTGCAGTCGTCCCCGGGCTGAGACGTGCCGGAAACTTTGAAACCCAACACATCGCGGTAGAAGTGAATTGCGGTTGGCATGTCGAAAACCTGGAGCAGCGGCGCTAGGCCTCGAATGTCAATGGGCATAGTGCCCTCCTGTTGCGGGGAAATGTGTCAGTGCACAGCAGGTCCATTTTACTCGCGGGCAGCTGCCGAGCTGCGCTCGGCTGGACGGGCGAGGACGCCCGTCCCCACACGAGCACCCAGAGCCACTTGGTTAGGCGGCTTTCGGTTTGCGGCGGCGTTCTCTGAAGCCTTCGATCAACAGATATAACACGGGGATAAAGAACAGGTTCAGGATCGTGCTCATGATCATGCCGCCGAAGACGGTGGTGCCTACGGAGTGGCGTCCGTTCTCTCCGGCGCCACTGGCGGTGACTAGCGGGACCACTCCTAAGATGAAGGCCAGCGAAGTCATTAGGATGGGACGGAGGCGGATGCGCGCGGCTTCGACGGCCGCGTCGAGAATCGTCATGCCGCGCTCGCGCAACTGTTCGGCGAATTCCACGATCAGGATGGCGTTCTTCGACGCCAGGCCTACCAGCATGACTAATCCCACCTGGCAGTAGACGTCGTTCTGCTGGCTGCGTATCCATTGTGCGGAGAGCGCGCCGAGTAATGCCATGGGCACGGCTAGCAGAATAATGAAGGGGAGCACGAAACTCTCATATTGCGCCGAGAGCGTCAGATAGACGACCAGCGTTCCCAGGCCGAAGAGGATTAGCGTGGTCGATCCCGAGGCCAACTCTTCGAGCGAAATGCCCGACCATTCGTAGGTGTAACCCTGAGGCAGAATCTTGGCGGACAGCTGCTGCATGGCTTCGATGGCCTGTCCAGAGCTGAAGCCGGGAGCGGCGGAGCCATTGATTTCCGTCGAGCGGAAAAGATTGTAGTGGCTGATGACCTGAGGCGCGACGGTCTGGCTGATGGCGACTAAGTTGTCGAGCGGGACCATGGCTCCGGAATCGGAACGCACGTAGTACTGCTTCATGTCCTGCGGATGCGAGCGGAATTGCTTGTCGGCCTGCACATAAACACGATACGAGCGGTTATTGAAATCGAAATCGTTGATGTATGCCGAGCCCATGTAGACGCTGAGGGTGTCGGTGATCTGGCTGAGCGGGATGTGCAGGCTCTTGGCCTTTTCGCGATCAATGGTGATGACATACTGCGGATCGCTGGCGGTGTAGGTGGTGAAGAGTCCGGTCAGATCTTTCTCTGGGCGCGCGGCGCCGGAGCGGGTTAGGTCGTGGGTGACTTTGTCGAGATCCTGAAGCGTGTGGTTGCCTTGATCGAGGAGCTCGAATTGGAATCCGCCGAACTGGCCCAGGCCTTGCACGGCGGGCGGTTCGAAGGGGATGACGATGGCTCCGGAAATTCCGAAGAAGGGGCCGCGCAGCCGATTGATGAGTGAGGCCGACGTGTGCTCGCGGCCTTTGCGTTGCGAGTACGGGCGGAGGCTCAGGAAGACCAGGCCGGCGTTGGGCGCGCTGCCTCCGAAACTGAAGCCGGCGATGGCGAAGGTGTCCTCGATTTCGGGAAAATTCTTGCTGATGGCGGTCACCTGCGCGGCGATGTTTCGGGTGTATTCGAGGGACGCGCCGGTGGGAGCCTGGATGGCCACGATGAGATATCCCTGATCTTCCGTGGGGACGAAGCCTTGGGGCACTTTTCCGAAGACGAAGTAAGCCAGGCCGAGGCCGGCGGCAAACAGGATTAGAGCGACGACTTCGAAGCGCAGGAAGGCGCGGAGGGCGCGCACGTAGCCATTGGTAACCGCAGCCAGCACGCGGTCGACGCGCTTGAAGAACCAATTTTTTTCGCCGTGCTGACGGCCGAGAAGAAGCGCGGCTAGCGAGGGCGTTAGAGTAAGCGCATTGAAGGCGGAGATCGTAATCGAGAAGGCGATGGTCAGCGCGAACTGGCGGAACAGAATGCCGGTGGTACCGGGGAAGAAGGCGACGGGAACGAAGACAGCAACCAGCACCAGCGAGGTGGCGATTACGGCGCCGGTGACTTCCTTCATGGCGTCGGACGCGGCTTTTACGGGATTGGGTTCGCCTTCCTGCAAATGGCGCTCGATGTTCTCAATGACGACGATGGCGTCATCGACCACGAGGCCGGTGGCGAGCGTGATGCCAAAGAGCGTCAGCGTGTTGATGGAGAAACCGAGCAGCTTGACGAAAGCGAACGTGCCGATGAGCGAGACCGGGATGGTGACGGCCGGAATGATGGTGGAACGCCAGTCTTCGAGGAAAATGAAGATGACAAGGATGACGAGGAAAATGGCTTGGCCGAGGGTCGAGACTACGTCGCGAATGGATTCGCCGACCGCGTCGGTGGTATCGAAGGCGAGCTCGTACTTCATGCCGGGCGGAAAGCGCTTGGAAAGGCGGTCGAGTTCGGCTATGCAGCGGCGGTCCACGTCGAGGGCATTGGCGGTGGAGAGTTGGGTGATGCCGATGCCGACCGATTCGTGCCCGCTGTAGTTCAGGTCGGAGCTGTAGTCTTCGGCCCCGAGCTCGGCGCGACCGACGTCGCGCAGGCGGACGAGAGTGCCATCGGCATTGCTCTTGAGGATGATGTCCTCGAACTGGCTGGATTCAGAAAGACGACCGACGGCGCGGACGCTGATCTGGAACTGCTGGCCGGGAAGAGCGGGCTGCGAACCGACTTGTCCGGCGGCCACTTCGACGTTTTGCTCTTGCAGAGCGCTCACCACATCGTCGGCAGTAAGGGCGCGGCCAGCCATGCGCACGGGATCGAGCCACAGCCGCATGGAGTATTTGCGTTCGCCGAAAATGAGGACGTCGGCCACGCCCGGAACACGCTTCAGGCTGTCGCGCACGTAGACGTCGAGGTAGTTGCTCATGAAGAGCGTGGAGTAGCGGCCGTCGGGCGAGAAGACGGCGGCGCCGAAGACGAAGTTCTGCGAAGTCTTGGCTACGGTAACTCCGACTTGCTTGACCGCGGTGGGGAGCCGTCCGGAAGCAGTGTTGACACGGTTCTCGATGTCAACGGCAGCGAGGTCGGGATCGCGGTTGAGGTCGAAAGTCGCGGTGATCTGGCTGATGCCGTTGTTGTCGCTGGAGGAGGTGATGTACTTCATGCCTTCGGAGCCGTTGATCTGCTGCTCGAGAGGCGTGGTGACGGCGGACTCGACGGTCTGGGCGCTGGCTCCGGTATAGACGGCGACGACGCCGACCTGCGGAGGCGCGAGGTTGGGAAACTGCGCGATGGGCAGCGTGGGGATACAGACCGCGCCGGCGAGAATGATGAGCAGGGCGCAGACGGTGGAGAATACCGGGCGATGAATAAAAAAGTCGACCATTAGAAAAAGTTCTCGGTTCTCAGTTCTCAGTTCTCAGTCTGTAGCGTGCTGCTTGCCATTTGTCTGAGCTGGTTTTGAGAACATTTCTTTGGACTTTTAGCTGCTGCTTTCCTGCGGGATTACGGGTATGCCGTCGATTAGAAACTGGGTGCCGGAGACGACCACTTTGTCTCCCGGTTTTACGCCGTCGAGGACGACGTAGTTGTTGCCGACGATCTGACCGATCTGGAGCGGCTTTTGGTGGACTACATATCCACCTTTCTGGTCAGACTCAGCCACAAACGCGAAATAGAGGCCGCCGATTCGCGACACCGCTATGACCGGAACCACGGGTTTTTCCTGGCTGCCCCAAATCACACGAGCGCGGATGAACTGGGCAGTGCGCAGACTGTCATTCGAGTTTGCGATGGTCGCTTTCGCGAGCACGGTCTGGGTCGCCGTGTCCACTTGCGGCGAGATGAACGTGACCCGACTGGCGGCGAGGTGGGTTCCCGAAGCGTCGACGATCTGGACGGGGAGATTCATCTTCAGTTGCGCCGATTTCTCGATGGGAACATAGATGTAAGCTTCGAGGCTGCCGGGACTGTCGACCGTGGTGAGCGTGGTGGTGGTGACGACGCGGTCGCCGACGCGGACGGGAACATCGCCAACGATGCCGGCACGCGGGGCAACTACCTGGTAGTAATGCAACTGGACCTGCTGCTCGTTGACCTGAGCGCCGAGCGATTGCAGTTGCGCCTGGGCCGCGTCTAGAGTCGCACGCGCCTGATCGAGATCCTGCTTACTGACTACGCCGGCATTGGCGAGGCCGCTGACGCGCTCGTAATTCTGCTGCGCCCATTTGACCTGGGCAACTTGGGCGGCGGTGGCGCTCTCCTGACTCTTCAGCGTGGCCTGTTGCTTGGCGGGATCGATCTGCATCATGGGAGCGCCGGAGGCGACGCGCTCGCCGGAGTGGACGAGGATCTGCGTAATGATGCCTTCGACCTGCGGCATGACCACGGCGGAGTCTCGCGATTTCAAGGTGGCGACGTAATCGGTGGTGTCGTCGACTTTTTGTGTCTTGGCCGTCTGGACTTTGACCGGCATGGCTTGCGGGGCGGCCGCTTTGGCTTCGTTGCTTTTTCCGCATGCGGCGGTAAAGAGAAGCGCAGCCAGAAGGGAGCCGGGCAGAATCAAGGGTTGCGTTTTCGCTGAGAATCGAGACATATGGGTGCTCTTAACGATATTCCTCGGCCTACGGAAAAGAAAACAGGCACGACTGGGGCCCGTTGAGTGCGAAGCAGATTTCCAGCTCTTTGTTGCGGCGACTCGCGCCACGCAATAAATATTAGATCAAGTTAATAGATTCATGGTAGCAGCTTGACGCTCCGAAGAATTTTCGCTTCTGCTAAATTGTCTTGTTATGAAACCGAGCCGAAGTTTTGCGAGCGACAACAATGCGGTGGTGCATCCCGAGGTGCTGGAGGCGATACGGCGCGCCAACCAGGGGCACGCGGTGGGCTATGGGGACGATCCGTACACGGAATCGGCTGTCGGAAAATTCCGCGAGCAGTTTGGGGCCGATGTGGCGGTGTTCTTTGTTTTCAATGGGACGGCGGCGAATGTGTTGAGCTTGCAGGCGCTGACGCGGCCGTTTCATGCGGTGCTGTGTCCCGAGCTTTCTCATATTTATACGGACGAATGTGGCGCGCCGGAAAAGTTTGCGGGCTGCAAACTGGTGCCTCTGGCCGCGCCGGACGGGAAGCTGACGGTCGAAACGGTGGAGCATGCGTATCACGGAATTGGCGACCAGCATCACGTGCAGCCGCGGGTGGTCTCAATTACGCAGTCGACCGAGATGGGGACGGTGTACAAGTCGGCGGAAATCGAGGCGCTGGCGCGGTTTGCCCACGAACGGAAAATGTTTTTGCACATGGATGGGGCGCGGATTGCGAACGCCGTGGCGGCGCAGCGACCGTCATTCTCCTTGCGGCAAGCGACGCGCGATCTGGGAGTGGATGTGCTCTCTTTTGGCGGGACCAAGAACGGGTTGATGGGCGTGGAGGCGGTGGTGTTCTTTCGTCCCGAACTGGCCGAGGATTTTTTGTTTGTGCGCAAGCAGGGGATGCAGTTGGCGTCGAAGATGCGCTACATGTCGGTGCAGATGGAGGCGCTGCTGACGAACGACCTCTGGCGGCGGAATGCGGAGCATGCGAACCGGATGGCGCGGCTGCTGGAAGGGGAAGTTAAGAAGATTCCGCTAGTGAAGATCGTTTATCCAGTGGAGGCGAATGGGGTCTTTGCGCAAATTTCGCGGGAGGCGATTCAGAAGATACAGGAGCGGTACTTCTTCTATGTGTGGAGCGAGGAGGAGTCGGTGGTGCGGTGGATGTGCTCGTTTGATACGACCGAAGAAGACGTCCGGGAGTTTGCGCAATTTGTGGAAGCAGTGGTGAGGGACCTCCCGATGTGAAGCCCCCACGCTGGTCTTGCGGTAGGACGCGATTTTCTGTTTTGCGGACAGAAGATCGGCATCCTCATTATCTTGCCTGCCCTAGCTTTTCTTGGCTGCCCTGACCTTTGCCCATCGCGCCCTCTGCGCGGCCGCAATTCGCTTGCGTCCGGCAGCGGAGATGGTTCGTTTCTTGGGAGTTCCGGCAGGTCCACGTTGGCTGCCCTGCAGGTAGACTTTCCCGAAGGTAGTTAGAGCAGCGGTTACGCGGTGGAGTTCATCCTCAAGGCGCGCACGTTCCTGCTGCAGTTGTTTGACCACGGACTGAATTAGTGTATTTGGCATGGGCTGATTTTATCACCTGTAAGTTGGACATCAAGGTCGTTCGTGGGGGAGTGGTCGGTTCATGAGCGCAAATTCCCGTTATTGGACTGAATCCCGCTCTGGGCCGGACTTTCAGGCCAAATTCACGCCTCACATAGACGGACGACCTCGATAGGAGGACTAAGTGCGCGGGCGGGCCGGGAGGATTGTCTCCGCCGCCGGTGCGCGTCAGTAGGCTTGCGGCTTAAGGGTCAAGCTGGCGTCTTTGGTTTCGACGCCGGTACCGGGCCGGCTTACTGCCGACCGGGCGACTGGCGCCGGGGCGCTGTTTGTTTTGGAAATTGGGTGTCTTCTTCGCTCAGGTGCGTTCACGAGGTGGCGGTTATTTTGGTGAAGCGAATGCCCATTGCCAACGACTGCGTTTGATGCGAGCATTATGAGAGCGAGACGCGGGGTCGCGTTTGTTTTGGCTTGACATTAAGGAAATAGGGCGTTCCAATGCTGTCTTTTGGCGTTGGTCTGCCCGCTTCTCCGTGGGAGTTTTCATGCGACTACCACTTTGAGCTAAACCGCCGCAGGTGGGCGGAAGGAAGCACGCGGGTGACTGTGGGGTCCATGTTGCAAGAATTCGTGTCTCTACTGCGCGATTATGCCGAACTGACTAAGGCGCGCATCACGACTTTAATCGTCTTGACGGCGTGGTGCGGCTACTTTTTTGGCGCGCACCGCATGGGCGTTTCGTCTTGGTCCCTGGGCCTCGTCCATGCCCTGCTGGGTGTGGCACTGGTTTCCAGCGGAACGGCGGCGCTGAACGAAGTGCTCGAATCGAGCGTGGATGCCCGGATGCGCCGGACGGCGCTGCGCCCCCTGCCTTCCGGACGCATGACCACGGCGCACGCGGCTATAGTTGGTCTCGCGCTGACTTTGGGCGGCTCCGCTTATCTGGCAGTTTATGCCAACCTGCTAACTGGGTTATTGGTGTTCTTGACCGCGTTGGTGTATCTGGCGGCATACACTCCGTTGAAGAAAGTATCTCCTGTGTGCACATTTGTGGGCGCGTTTCCGGGAGCGATGCCGGTGGTGCTGGGCTGGACGGCGGTGCGCGGAAAGCTGGAAGTGGAGACTCTGATTCTTTTTGCCATCATGTTCGTTTGGCAGTTTCCACATTTTCTCTCGATCGCGTGGCTGTATCGCGAGGACTATGCGCAGGGTGAAATTCGCATGTTGCCGGTGGTGGATTCCGATGGAAAGTCCACGGTGTGGCGGATTCTGGCCTATTCCGGGGCTTTGATTCCCGTCAGCGTTTTGCCGGTTGCGTTGGGGATGGCGGGACGCGTGTACTTGGTGGGGGCCATCCTGATGGGCGCGGCGCTGTTCCGTGTGTCGATGGGAATGGCGTATCCGCAAATGCCGGCTACGGCTGCGGCATCGAAACCGTCGGCTCGGCGGTTACTACGGGCCACGATCATCTATCTGCCCGCGCTGTTCGCCCTTATGATGGCTAACTCGGGGAGTTAGTCGTTAGTAACATTCATCTAAGATCACCGGGGATGCATCCTACTCTTTGGCCCTGGCGGCGCGTCGTCCGCCGAACGCGTGGATGGTCCTGGTGCCAGCCTCTGGTTCACCTCCATGCGGGAGCCCCTTCGGGATGAAGTACTCCTCGCCGGCTCGGACTGGAATACGCTTGTCATCGATAAGCAGGGTGTAGCAGCCCTGCACGACGATCATATATTCGTCGAAATCATGCACATGCGGCGTGGACCGCGCCGTTTCGCGGCAAGTCCAGAATGCCATCTGGCTCCCGTCCACTCCGTCAAAGACGTAACCTTCTACTCCGGGAGTCGCTTGACTGCTTGTTGCGATCCTGTTGGCCGGACGCTTCATGAACTCCGGGAAATCGTCCATCGCTTCTCCTTACTACTACGCCTGAACAAGCGTTACTCGAAACTACTACGCCTGAACAAGCGTTACTCGAACTCCAAGTCAATCTTCTTTGTCGCTGGGTCGAGCTTTGCGATCCTAAACTTGCGGATCTGCCCAGCCCGCATGGCTTCCGGCTTCGACTCTTGGGCGGGACCGCTCTTCCAGCGCGCCTGGAGCATGGAGCCTAACGACGAAAGGTCGGGCTTGGACGAAGATGGCGGTTCCGATTTTGCGCGCTTGCCTTCCTCGGTTGGGCGCTCCTCAGGGATCCGGCACGTCGCCAGAACGCCTTCGCCTAGTTCCACACGGGCGCTTCCTGCGGAAATCTCAGTCATTCGGCCCGTGACGATATCCCCTTCTTTGTGTTCGGCTAGATATTCATCGAGGCCGGTTGGGACCAGTTGTTTCATGCTCAGGCGGATGAGCCGCTTTTCGGTGTCGAGCGCGAGCACTTGCGCCTTGACCACCTGGCCGGCTTTCAGCACTTCCTGCGGGTGATTGATGCGCTTCTCGGCGCTGATTTCGCTCACGTGAATCATGCCTTCGACGCCCTCGGTCAGTTGCACGAAAGCGCCGAACTTCGTCAGGTTGGTTACGGGGCCTTCGATCACGGTGCCCGGCGCAAATTTTTGTGCGGCCCCGGCCCAGGGATCTCCCAGCGCCTGCTTCAGGCCTAGGGAGATGCGGCGTTCTGCCGCGTTCACTCCCAGAATCACGGCGTCAACGGTCTCGCCGGGCTTCACTATTTCAGACGGAGTTCTTACTCGCTTGGCCCACGACATTTCGGAGATGTGAATCAGGCCTTCAATGCCGGGTTCGATTTCGACAAATGCGCCGAAATCCATGAGCCGGGTAACCGTGCCTCGCACCCGCTCTCCTGCTTTGTATTTTTCGGCGACGGCGTCCCACGGATGCGGCTGAAGCTGCTTCATGCTGATCGCAATCCGGTGCTTGTCGGAATCGATCTTGATGATCCTGGCTTCGATTTGCTGGCCGGTGGAAAGCACGTCAGATGGCTTGTTCACACGATGCCAGGAAATTTCGCCGACATGAAGCAGGGCGTCGGCGCCGCCGATATCCACGAACGCTCCGTAGTCGGTCAGGCTACGAACTTCGCCTTGCACGGTGTCGCCTTCTTTTAATTCCGAAAAACGGCGCTCCTTGCCGGCTCGCTCTTCGTCTTCCGCGATGGCGCGGCGATCGACTACAACGTCTTCCTCGGCCACGTCGAGTTTGATGATGCGGCAGCGGATTTCCTGCTCGACCAGCTTCTCCAGTTCCGACGCGTCGCGGGTCCCGCTGCGCGACGCGGGCATGAAGGCTCGCACTCCGATATCTACGCTTAAGCCGCCCTTGACCACGCCGGTTACGGTGCCCATGATCGTCGACTTCTCGGCGAAAGCTTTTTCCAGTGAAGACCAGTCGGTGGGACGCTCGACCTTGCCGCGGGTCAGTTCGTAATAGCCCTCCGGATCGCGGCCCTTGATGGTGACCTGAAATTTGTCGCCGGGCTTCGGCGGCTTGTCGGCTGGGAACGCCGTGAGCGGCAGAACGCCTTCCGTCTTGAATCCTATGTCGAGAACGATGGAGTCGGCAGTCACGGCAATCACGGTTGCTTCGCGGCCCTGGGCGCCGGGTTCCCGCTTGCGGGAATGACTCTGCTCGTACTCGGAAAAAATATCCTTGAAGGATTCGGTTGGGGATGATTCAGCCGGCCCGTTGGCTGGCGTGGATTCCGGAGCGGCCGGGTTGGACGCATTTGGATCGGACGTGCTTGAATTGGAGGACGTCTCTGGATTGGACATGAATGAGGTTAAAGCCCTGCGGCGCGATTCCGCTTTAGGATAACATCGCCGAGGGTTGATCCGGAGATGGAAGGTAGTGGAGATGGATTTCGCCCTCGGGTGTAAACTGTTTTTCGCTTTTCGAGTCTAAGATTCTTGGAGCGCGTCTCACACATGGATCCGTTGCGAGGGAGGCTGCACACCTGAGGGGCTAAAGCCTGCTCGAAACGGTGCGGCTGAAGCCGCGCCCCTTCAAAGAACCGTTGTTTGTTTCGGAGGTTTAAGAATGCAGACGGAAGTTGCGGTTTTATTCCTTGTGCTGGCACTGGTGACTAGCGATTCGGCACAGACAAAGACAAAAGAAATCGATATTCCGTATGAGCGCTTCGTGCTCGACAACGGCCTGACCGTCATCGTACATGAGGATCACAAGGCGCCGATCGTGGCCATCAACATCTGGTACCACGTGGGGTCGAAGAATGAGAAGCCGGGGAAGACTGGGTTCGCGCATCTGTTCGAGCACCTGATGTTTGGCGGCAGCGAGCACGCGCCGGGGCGGTACATCGACGGCATGGAAAGAATTGGCGCGACCGATTTGAACGGCACCACCAATCCGGACCGCACAAATTATTTTCAGAACGTCCCCACTTCGGCGGTCGATTTTACTTTGTGGATGGAATCGGATCGCATGGGGCACCTGCTGGGCGCGCTCGACCAGAAGACGCTCGACTTGCAACGGGGCGTGGTGCAGAACGAGAAACGCCAGGGCGAGAACCAGCCCTACGGCGTGACCCGGCAACTGCTCGCGCAGAATACTTATCCGGCGGGGCATCCGTATTCGTGGACAACGATCGGAGACATGGCCGATCTGGATGCGGCGTCGATGAAGGATGTGCAGGAGTGGTTCAAGACTTATTATGGGCCGTCGAATGTGGTGCTGGTGCTGGCGGGCGACATCGACGCGAAAACCGCGAAGGAAAAAGTCCTGAAGTATTTTGGGGACATTCCGTCGGGGCCTCCGGTGGCGCATCAACAAGTTTGGGTTGCGAAGATGACGGGGACGCACCGCCAAGTGGTGCAGGACCGAGTGCCACAGGCGCGAATCTACAAGGTGTGGAACATTCCGGAATATGGCAGCGCGGAGGCGGACTATCTGAACCTGGTGAGCGATTGCCTGAGTTCCGGGAAGTCGTCGCGATTTTACAAGCGCCTGATCTATGACGATCAGATCGCGACCGAAGCTCTGGCCTACATCGACTCGCGGGAAATTGGCGGGCAGTTCTATGTGCGGGTGACGGCGCGGCCGGGACAAAGCATTGCGCAGGTGGAAAAGGAACTGGATGAGGAACTGGCGCGCTTCATAAAGAATGGACCGACGCCGGAGGAGATGCAGCGGGTCAAGGCTCAGTACCAGGCGGGATTCATCCGCGGGATCGAGCGCATTGGAGGGTTCGGCGGAAAATCGGACCGGCTGGCGCAGAGCCAGGTGTTTCGCGGGAGTCCGGATGCTTTCAAGATCTCGCTCAAGCGCGTGCAACTGGCGACGGCGGAGGATCTGCGCGCGGCGGCGCAGCGCTGGCTTTCGGACGGCGTGTACATACTCGAAGTGGATCCGTTCCCGGATTACAAGACTGCGTCGGCAGGCGCGGATCGGAGCAAAGCGCCTGAAACGGGCACACCTCCGGAGTTAAAGCTGCCGAAGTTGCAGCGGACGAAGCTATCGAATGGATTGCAAGTAATTCTGGCAGAGCGTCACGAAGTGCCGCTGGTCAATTTCACGCTGGCCGCCGACGCTGGATTCGCTTCCGACGCATCGACGACTCCGGGAACTGCGAACCTGGCGATGCAGGTGCTGACCGACGGGACGGGCACGCGCAACGCACTGCGGATCAGCGACGAGTTGGAATCGCTGGGGGCGACCTTGCGTGGGTCCTCCAACCTCGATCTATCGTTCGTTTCGCTATCGGCATTGACCGCGAAACTTGACCCGTCGCTCGACCTGTTTGCCGACGTGGTCTTGAATCCGTCTTATCCGGAGACGGAAGTGAAGCGCGAGCAGAAACTGGCACTTGCCGGAATCGAACGCGAACAAAACACGCCTGGGACGCTCGCTTTGCGAGTATTGCCGGGGCTGCTGTATGGAGCGGGGCATCCGTACGGAAATCCGCTGACGGGCTCCGGGACAAAGGAAAGCGTGGAGAAACTTACCCGAGAGGATTTGGTGAAGTTTCATGACACCTGGCTCCGTCCCAACAACTCGACTCTAATCGTGGTGGGTGACACGACGCTGGCGGAAGTGACGCCGAAGCTGGAGAAGCTTTTTGCGGGATGGAAGCGCGGAAGCGCTCCGGCAAAGAACTTGAAGACGGTTCCGGTAGCTGGGAAATCGGCCGTGTACCTGATCGACAAACCGGGGGCGTTGCAATCGGTGATCGTTGCGGGAGTGGTGGCGCCGCCGCGGGCGAATCCGCAGGAAATTGCGATTGAGGCGATGAATGACAGTCTGGGCGGCATTTTTGGCGCGCGGCTGAATATGAATCTGCGGGAAGACAAGCACTGGTCGTACGGAGCGCGCACGGTTCTTCGCGACGCCCGGTCGCAGCGGCCGTTCTATGCGATCGCGCCGGTGCAGACCGACAAGACCAAGGAATCGCTGGTGGAGATGAACAAGGAGTTCCGCGGAATCGTGGGCGACCACCCAGTCGGAGCGGACGAGCTCGCGAGGATTCAGGCGAACGAAACGCTGAAACTCCCGGGCTCGCGCGAGACCCTGGAGGAGCTCGGGCAGTCCATCGTGGACCTGGTGCAATTCGGACTTCCGGACGATTACTACGAGACCTACGCCGGGAAAGTCCGCGCGCTCAAAACCAGTGACGTGAATGCGGCCGCGACAGAAGTGGTGCGTCCGGATAACCTGATCTGGATCGTGGTGGGCGATCGCGCGAAGATCGAAGCCGGGGTGCGGGAACTGAACCTTGGTGAGTTCCGGCTGATGGACACCGACGGGAAAGTGCAGTAGCGGGAAGAAGAAACGGACCGGTGGAAGAAACCACCGGTCCGCTGTTTGTACCTGCGCCATCGTTACTGGTGAAAATCAATCAGTTTGGGCGCGTTGGTCCCGGCCGGCAGTGCGGCGAACTGGGTGGCGGAGATTATATAAAGGATTGCGGCTTCGGTGCTTCCCTGGCTCACGACCACGCGTCCGCTGGACGAAACGGTGTAAGTCTCTGAGATTTTGTTCGTGGATGGCCCGCCACCGCCGCCGTTGCTGTCCGAAGTTCCGGTGAAATTTACCTTCCCATCGGCGTTTACGGAGTCGACTTCCTGGTCGACAATCGCGCTGACGGGATCGCGACCTCCGCCCAGGTAATTCCCGCTTAACGACGCGGCAGTAAAGCTGGTTCCGGACTGCGGCGTCATCCCACCAAAGGACACCCCGCTGTCGGTCCCAACCACAAAAGCCGCGTTCGCGGCAATCAGATAGAAGACCGGTGTGCTGGACTGCCCGCTCACCGACAGCGTTACGCGTCCGTACGACCGCGTGCTAAAGGTGCCGGAAAAGCTCGGCGAGGTCATCGTGCCGCCCTCATTCTGGTCGAGACTCTCGGAGAACGTGCCGGCGCTGCCGTTTGTGGCGACGAGTCCGGCAGTCACGGTAGGCAGTGGTCCTATGTTAAGCGATTCCAGTTCGATCACGCTGACTCCGTCGAGCGAGGCGTCGGTGAATGTGCCGCTTTGCTGCAGGACCTGGCCGGTGAGCAGCGAATCGCCGGCGCTGTCGTCTTCCATGACTAGCAGTTCGGTAGCGCTGACCACGTAGAAGACGAATTTCAAAGTATTATGCTGAGCATTGCTGCCATTGAAGGCTATGGTTGCAGTGCCGCGGCCGGTGGTCGCGGACGACACGGTGAAATCGGTGGAGCTCAGGGTTTCGTCGCTTGTCACACCTGGCCCGTAGATGTCGGAATCATAGAAGCCGCTCAGTGAGCCGCTGCCGCTGGAATTGAATTGACCGGCCATGGCGTAGCGTGGGGCAGTGCCGCCGCCATCGGCCCCGGAAAATCCAAAGGCGTAGTTGCCTTCGATCTTGGCCGTCGAAAACGCGCTGGTGTCCTGTTTGCGCAGGACGCCCGAAGCCTTGAAGTCGGTGTTGTCATAGAAGATGATGCGGCCGTTGCTGTCGGCGGAGTCGAGCGCGGCCTCAAAGGTGTTGCCGCCGGTGAGGCCGCCGCCATAGGTGAGTGTAACGGTGGCGAGATTGTTCGAGCCCACACAGTACGTTCCGGTGAAGGTGCCGGTATTGGGCCCGGTGCCTTGATCGTTGACGTCCAGGCTTCCGCCAAAAATGCTGCCGGAGCCATCGGCCACAAAACTCCCCACGGCAGCGGTGATTGTCGTCGAAGTGCTCCAACCCCTGAGCACCATGGCATAGTTGCCATTGAGGACGGAGTTGTTCGTGCAGCTCTGGGCGGCAATCGTGATGCTCAGGGTGGCGCTGGCGGAGTTCTGTTCCGAATCGGTGACCTTAATCGTAAAGGTTGGGGTGGTGCCGGCAGCGGTCGGCGTTCCCGAGAGCACCCCAGTGCTTTTGTTAATGGAGAGCCAGGACGGATTGCCGGAGAGGCTCCAGGAGTAGGGCGTCACTCCGCCGGTGGCGCTCATCGAAGCGCTATAGGCCGAGCCGACGCTGCCGCCAGGCAGCGAAGTGGTGGAGATCGCGAGCGCCGCATTGACGGTGATGGTTAGGCTGGCTGTCGCCGTCTGGGCCGTGGGCGTCTCAGAGTCCGTCACGGTGACGGTGAAGGGTGTGGCGCCGACTGAGGTCGGCGTGCCGGAGATGACGCCCGCGCTGCTCAAACTCAAACCGGCGGGTGGCGTACCGGACCAGCTGTACGGCCCGATGCCGCCGCTCGCCTGCAAGGTTGCCCCTACATAGGCCACATTGACGACCCCTTGCGGCAGCGAACTGGAAGTTGTGGCAACGGCCAGCGGGGCCGCCGCGACCGTAATGCTCAGGCTGGCTTGTGCCGTTTGCGCGGTAGGCGTCTCGGAGTCGGTCACGGTCACGGTGAAGTTCGAAGTGGCGACCGCGTTCGGCGTGCCGGAGATGACACCAGCGCTGCTCAAGCTCAAACCGACAGGTAAACTTCCCCCCGTAAGGCTCCACTTGTAGGCGGGAACTCCACCGGTCACTTGCAGCGTTTGGTTGTATGCCGTGCCCGTGGCCCCTGCCGGCAGGGACGCAGTCGTGATCGTCAACGGCGGAGGTGGGTTCACGGTGAAGACAATCGGCTGGCTGGTGGCGGATATGCCCGCCGCATCGGTGACCTGGAAGGTTACCGATCCGCTGCTCGCGGCGGTCGGCGTGCCGGAGATTGCGCCGCTGTTGGCGTTCAAAGTCAATCCCGCGGGTAGCGTCCCCGCAGTAACGGTCCACTTGTACGGACTTGTTCCGCCAGACCTACTCAAAGTGGCGCTGTAGGCGGACCCTGCAGTCGCCGCTGCAAGAGAAGTTGTGGTGACGCTGGGCAGGGGGCTGACCCCAATCTGCAGGCTGGCCGATTTCGTCGTATCTGTGATCGAGGTCGCCGTTACGGTCGCCAAAAACGGGCTGGTTACGGAGGCCGGGGCGTTGTAAGTGACCGCGGTCGTCGTTTGGCCGCTGAGCGTGCCGCCACCTGAGACGGTCCACTGAACACCGGCGTTTTTCGCGTCGTTCGTAACCGAAGCTGTGATGGAAACCGTCTGAGCTTGATCGATGCCCTTGGGGCCGTTTGCCGTCAACGCAACGCCGATGGACTGCGTCGAGCCGCCGCATCCCGAAAGACCAACAACAAGAAGAGAGATGAATCCCGACACCAGCAGCGCAGACGCAAGACGTTTCACGAGTCCCCCTTGACTAGCGGGAGGTCAACATTTATTCCCGTTTTGCCACTAGAGGCATCATGCTTCAGCGAAACTGGTTACCTCAAGTTACCGAGGTACTTATTTTGGGCAAGGACCTTTTGCGCGAATCTGTCGTGAGGGCGCGGATGCCGCGTTGGACCGCCTGTAGCGCCGCGCCCTTCACCGTGAACGAAGATGGGCGCAACGAATAAAGATGGTCGGGGAGAGAGGATTTGAACCTCCGACCCCCTGGTCCCGAACCAGATTCAACACGTTATGGAAATCTATTGAAATCTGCAATTCTTAATTGATTGATATTGAACCCCTTGCACCCTCCTTGTTGAAAACTGTTTATTGGTGTTGAACTTGGAAGTTCCCTCCGTCACAAAATCGTCTACACTTTGGCGCTCCATTGTGAGCACTATTCCAATCACCCCACTACGCGAGAGTTTCCTCTCTAGCACCCCAGTCCAGACGGCCATAAGCCGCGACCCGCGGCAATTCATCCGCTATCGACACTTGGCAAGCTCATTCCAGCTTGGGTCCGACGGAGGTGGATGCGCAGCAGGACCTGCTGAGCTGCGCGCGGACGACGATCAACGAGGCGCGGGAAGCAATGTGGAATTTGCGCCAGAAATCGCCGCCGGCAGAGGACCTGAGCATGATGCTCCACCGAATGACGGAGCAGGTCAGCCAGGAATTCGCTTTGAATGCGGAGTGTGATACTTCAGGCAAGCCGTTCGATTTTGAGCAGGCCACCACCCATGAACTGCTCATGGTAGTGCGAGAAGCCATCTATACGCGGTCCGCCCCACGGCCGGTCGAGCAAGGTGCAGGCGGAAGTCCACTTTGACACCGACGGATGCGACGTGATAATTCGCGACGATGGCACGGGGTTTGATCCCGAGTCGGTGACTTCATTGCCGACCGGGCATTACGGTCTGGTTGGTATGAAGGAAAGGACCGCGCGGGTGGGAGGCAGACTGACATTGAACAGCCGGCCAGGCGGGAGCGCGGAGGTGATCTTCCACATTCCACGTGGCTCCTTGGCCCCGTCGAATGACATGGAGATAAAGTTGTGAGCACGCTGGGAAAGATCAAAGTCATGGTAGTGGACGACCATCCTCATTATTATTATGCGCGTCGGGATAGCCGCCATCATCAATGCGCGACCCAACATGACAGTGGCCGCGCAAACCGGCAGCGGGGAAGAAGCTGTCGCCCTGTTTCACGAGCACAAGCCCGACATTACCCTGATGGACCTCAGGCTGCCCAAGATGAGCGGCGTGGACGCGATCCTTGCGATCCGCGCGCTCTCCGGATTCGCGGTTCGTTGTCCTGACTACTTGGAGACGAAGACATCCACCGGGCATTTGAGGCGGGAGCAAAAGGCTACGTGATCAAGGGATGCCGTACCAAATTCTGATTGACGCGCTGCTGCTAGTTCATTCGGGAGGGCGCTTTCTTCCTCCTCCGGTCGTGCAGGCGTTGGAATCGCGCATGCCAGATGGCGACCTGAGCCCAAGAGAACAAGAAGTGCTGCAACTCCTGGTGAACGGCAAATCAAACAAAGAAGTCGCCAGCGAGCTTGGAATCACCAATGCCACCGTCAAGTGTCATGCAAGCACGATTCTGATGGATTGAACTTGAGCGACCGCACCCAGGCTGTAGTTGCAACGCTGCAGAGGGTTGGTTCATCTATAGGCGGAGCCACCCGCTGTCTTAAGACCGTGCTGAGATCAGCCATGCCCTATACTCTCGCTGCGCCATTGTTTCGCAACCCACTTGCTCGAAGCCGGTGCCGACCTGCGCACGATTCAGTTGTTGCTGGGGCATCACGATCTGGAAGAACCCACCCGCTACCTGCATCTTTCCAAACGGATTGTGTGTGCTAAGTGAGAATGGCCTCGCCTGATCCCCCGGAATTGGTCCGGCGAAAGCGTAGCTCATTCGTGTAACTCAAATTTAACTTGACAAATGGCCGTTTGCGACATAACGTTCTGCAGCAATAATGCTGTGTCCCATTCGATGTAAGTCCTTTCGAGTGGAACCCTGGTGGTGCGGCCGGGGCCAAACCAAAAAAAGGATCACGTTTCGTCGGGCGAGTTCGCATTCGTCTGGGGAGGGCGCAATGCTGACACCGGTCTTAACTTATTTGTTTGGACCTATCCGTCGCCAATCACTTAGCCTCTCACCTCGACAACCTGTTCCACGGACACGACCCGTTGGGGGTCAATGACCCGCTTTGGGTTTCGAAAGGTCGTCTGGATGAAGCGCAGTTCTTTCACTCGGAGAGGCTTTCTTGGCGGCGCATTAGTGGCAGTGCCATTGGCGCGGCTCAGTGCCTTCACGTCCGCAATAATCAAGAACTCAAGGGCCCAAGCCGCATTCGAGTTGCGAAAACAGGCCGCGCTTGCCCAGAGCGAGCGGCCGGTCGCGGCAATGATCGCGAACGGCGACGAGGACTCTCTTCCCAATCGAATCGCGTGCTTTGCGAAAGGTTTGCAGCAAAACCAATTTGGCGAGGTTGACGCGGCGGCTTACAATGCGCTTCTCGCGGCCATCAAGTCACAGAAGTTTTTCGACTTCGAACGACTTCCTCGAGGGGGCGGCCGCAGATTGAATAATCCGCAATCCGCATTCGCGTTCCACATGGAAGGTGGCGACCCGCACACCTTCGATATCCCGCCGGCTCCTTCGATCGCGACGTCAGCGGCGACACTCGAGACTTCAGAACTTTATTGGCAGGCGCTTTGCCGGGATGTATCGTTCTCCGAATACGAAACCTCTCCTATCGTTCAGAGAGCAGCGAAACACCTGCGCGTCACACCCGCCAGTGTCTTCCGTGGTCCGACGAAGGGCGACATAACTGGACCCTACGTCTCGCAATTCCTCCTCAGGCCAATTCCATACGGATGCGGCACGATCCATCAGCGTTACAACATGACCGTTCCCGGAACCGAGTTCATGACCTCGCTGAACGAATGGTCCCAGATCCAGGCTGGGCTGCCGCCCTGGCGCTGGGCAGTGTATGATCCGGTGCCACGGTATATCCGAAATGGCCGCGACCTGGCGGAATATGTGCACTATGATTTTACCTACCAGGCCTATCTGAACGCTGCGCTGATCCTGGTCAACTCGGGCCCAAAATCGATTCTCAACTGCAATCAGTTCAAGAGCGGAAACAACCCCTACCGGTATTCGACGATCGAGGAAGGTTTCGGTACTTTTGGCCCACCGGAAGCTTTCGACTGGATCGGCCGCGTGTCAACCGCGGCCCTGAAGGCCGCTTATTGCCAGAAGTGGATGGTGCATCGGCGGCTCCGTCCGGAAGAGCTGGGCGGTCTGATCCACCAGACCCGAACCGGTGTTCGAAAGTACCCGATTCACTCGACACTGCTTGAGTCCGAGGCGGTGGATGCTGTCTTCGCCAAGACCGGCTCCTACCTCCTGCCGCAAGCATATCCGGAGGGGTGTCCTTTCCATCCTTCCTATCCCGCAGGTCACGCCGCAATTGCGGGAGCATGCTCGGTAGTACTCAAAGCCTGCTTTGATGGTTCTATGCTACTGCCCGGCTGCGTGGAACCGAGTACGGATGGCTTGACGCTGTTGCCACGCTCCAATTTCTCTCCTACCGTGGGCGATGAAATCGACAAGCTTGCGTTCAACATTGCCATGAGTAGGGATTGGGCGGGGATTCATTATCGGTCGGATTGCGTAGCTGGCCTCCAGCTTGGTGAGGACGTAGCTGTCTCAATTCTCCAGGACTTGGCTCGCACGTACACCGAGGACTTCCAAGGGTTTTCCTTCAAGCGGTTCAACGGTACGGAAGTCAGGATCACGCCGCAAGGTGAGGTCACTCAAGTATGAGCCACTTAGTACGAACATCACGGTCGATGTCTCGCGTTGTTAGTGATCCAAGGGAAACGGTTTCCCCACCCAGACGAGCGATCATTGTTGGGTTGGTGACGGCAATAGTGAGGGCGATAGCATGATGAATGAAGCGAAACGAGTTCTGGCGATTTTATTGTCCTATGCGATCGTATTAGCCCAGTTGGCTCCTTTGGAAGCGCAGACTCGGAACTTCCTCCCTAACTCGGCAGCTGCGTCCTCGGCAGGTGCAACAAGAACCGAAGGCCTCGGAAGCTCGACTGTTGATTCAAATGCAGCCGACTCAAACGCAGCATTTGAGAAAGAGAATTCAGAACCTGCAGTCGCCTGGACTCCTGATCCCTCAAATGCTTCGGTCTCGTCTGGTTTGGAGCAACAAGGCCAGAGCGAAGTGGCGGACGCGCTATCGACGACAACGACCAAGGTCGCCACGTCGGGCTCGCCTTCTTTTGCTGGGCAGTCGGTCACCTTCACCGCAACCGTAACGTCGACCAAGGGCACGATTCCCAACGGAGAAGTGGTTACGTTTTACGAAGGGACGACGGAATTAGGCACGGGTCTTACGTCCGACCAAGTGGCGACGTTTGCGACCTCGTCTCTGCCCGCCAAGAAGCTCACCATCAAGGCCGTCTATGCCGGAGATTCCACCTTCAAGACAAGTTCCGGCACGGTCACGCAAGTCGTGGATAAGAACCCAACCGCGACGACGCTCGTCTCCAGCGCGAACCCCGCGGATTACAAGCAGGCAGTGACCTACACGGCGACCGTTACTTCGAACGGGCCGATCACTCCCACCGGGAAAGTCGATTTTGTTGGGATCGGAACGGTGGTGCTGAACGGCGCAGGCGTTGCCACTCTAACCAAGGCGCTCGCGAACGGGACGCACGACATCACCGCCAAGTATGAAGGGGACAGCAACTCCGCCCCCAGTGATTCTGTGGTTTTGGCCGAGGTGGTGGAACCGGCTTTGTACGGCGATCCGGGTGGGCCGTATAACGGGTCTACCGGGCAAACGATAACCTTCAATGGAACGGGATCCACCGCCCCGAAGGGTCAAACGCTAACGTCTTACGCATGGAATTTTGGAGACAGTACGACAGGGACCGGCGCGGCTCCGACGCATTCTTATGCCAACCCCGGAACCTTCACGGTTTCGTTGACGGTCACGGACACGAAAAAAGGTACAGACACGAATTCGACGACGGCGACGATTGTCTCCGCCGGCCCACCCCCCACAATTACCGGTTTCAATCCTGGCTCGGGACCCGAGGGAACGCTGATAGCGCTTTCGGGAACCAATTTCACGGGAACGGGCAGCACCACTCCAACGGTGACGCTGGCACATCAGGGCGGGGGAAGCCTCGCGGCGCCTGTTTCCAGCTTTACCGCGTCCGGCATCAATTTCGTGATCCCTGCGGGCGCGGCCACCGGCCCGGTCACGGTCACAGTCGGAACGCAGAGCGCGACTTCAAGCACCGCGCTGAATGTCACAACCTCATCGAGCTTCTCGGTAAGTGCCGCACCCTCGTCGGGTTCCGTGATTCAAGGACAGTCCACGACATTTGCCGTCACCCTCAACAGCTCGAACGGATTCACTGGATTGTCCACTTTAAGCGTGACCGGATTGCCCGGTGGTGTGACGGCCAGCTTTAATCCACCCTCTATTTCCGTAAACCAGACCTCGACACTCACTCTCTCAGCTCCGACTAGTCAGGCCACCGGCACCTCATCGCTGTCCGTGATTGCTTCGGCCACGATAGGGGGCCAGTTGGTTACGCAGTCTGCCACGGTATCGCTGCAAGTTGCAGGAATCAGTACCTCCTTCATTGGACGCACGGTGGTTAGTAACACTACGCAAACTCCGATTGCGGGCGTGTTGGTTATGTTTCTGGGGGTGGACGACAAGGGCAATACGACGGGATGCTCGGCGGAGACGTCGTCCGACGCAGGTGGCAACTTTGCGTTAACGAATCTTCCCGCTGCTTGCACCGGGCCCCAACTAGTCTATTTCAACGGAACAACAGCTACTTCTCCGCCCGGCCAATATGCCGGGGTAAATCTGTCCTACACCCTCACTGCCAGCCAGGTGACGACCCCGTCGGTTCTCATCAATCTCCCAAGGATCGACAACGGGGCCACTAACTACGTCACCCAAAACGCCAGTGTGACTCAGGTGTTCACCTTCCCAACGGATCCGAATGTGGTGATAACGGTCTATCCCGGGACAACGTTCACATTGGAAGACGGAACCCAGCCCAATCCCTTCCCGCTGGTTGCCGTCGAGGTGCCCGTCGACCGGCTGCCGGATTCCATGCCGAGCAGCGGCATGGTCATGCCCTTCATCGTGGCTTTCCAGCCGGCGAATGCGACGGCCAGCCAGCCGGTCGCTGTGGATTTCCCCAACGAGTTGAATATTGCTCCGGGTGGCTCGGCAACCCTGATGACGCTGAATCCGACGCTCGGCTACATGGTGTCTTATGGCACCGGCTCCGTCTCCGCCGATGGCCTAAGGATCGTCCCCGATCCCGACCCGAATTATCCCGGCCATCTTTACGGGTTGGTCCACTTTGATTGGCACGGGCCTACGGCTCCGCCTCCGCCGCCGGCTGGCCCGGGGCCGTGTCCTGGATGCTGTAGCGGTGGCGGAGGGGGCGGCGGTGGTGGTGGCGCGGGCGGTGGAGGCGGGCCAGAGGGTGGTGACCCGGTCGATCTCTCTTCAGGGCTTCAAGTAGTGAGAGCAACGGATATCGTTCTCAGCGGCAACCGGGGATCGGTATCGATCAACCGCATTTTCCGCTCGATGGATACGAACGTAGGACCTTTTGGAATCGGAACCAATCACAACTTTAGTCACCTTCTGAGTACGGGACCCTTCATCAAAGGCGTCTGCCAGTGCCTGACTTTGGTGATGCCCGATGGAAATCAGTACGTATATTCGGAAACTGGCACCAACATCTTCACCAACAGCACTGTCCCTTCGCTGATCGGAAGTCAGATTACGATTCCGTCGAGCGGCACGTACAATTTGCGGTGGAAGGACGGCAGTGTCTATCAGTTCTCCACCTCATCGCAGGGAGCGTTGCTCGCTTTCCTCAATTCGATCACCGACAGGAACGGCAACACGATCACGCTGGTTCGAGGCAACAGTTCCCAGCCAATTCAGATCACGCAGATCATGGACCCAGTAGGCCGGGCGCTCACTTTGACGTACGACTCTACCAATCGTATTACCATGATCACTGACCCGATCGGTCGAACGGTGCAATATACGTACAATAACCAAGGAACGCTGGCTACGGTGACCAACGCGGCGGGAGGAGTAACGACTTACGCCTATGACACGTCGAATAACTTGCTCAAGACCACCGATGCGCGTGGTGTGGTCGTCATGCAAGACAGCTATGACGGCAACGGCCGAGTGATTCAGCAGATTCAGGCCGACGGCGGCGTGCTGAACTTTGCTTATACTTTGCTGAACCCGCTGGTTCCCACCAGTCCGGTCTTGCTGACCGTTCTTACCGATGCTTTGGGTAATCAAACCAGCTACCGTTTCGACCCCAACCAGAACTTGTTGAATGTGACCGACGCGACCGGACAGGTGCGGGTATTCACACACAGTCTGACGCAGAACAATGTGGTCACGTCGATCACGGGCGGAGGGCATTGTCCCGTCTGCGGCGATCCGACCGCTGGCGACTTGACGTTCACTTACGACTCAAATGGCAACATGTTGACGAAAACCGACAGCCTCGGGAATACGACGGCGTACACTTACGATCCGACGTTCGGGCAGATTACGTCGATTACGGATCCGTTGGGAAACGTTACAAAATACACGTACGACGCCAGCGGAAACAAGCTTTCGCAAACGGACCCGGATGGCAACACGACCTCGTATGCGTACAACTCCTTCGGCCAAGTCATCCAAACAACGGACCCGCTCGGGGGAAAGGCGAGTCGAACGTACGATAGCTTTGGAAATGGAATAACGTCGACAGATCAGCTCGGCAACACGAGCGCCTTTACGTTCGACGCGGTTTCCCGAATCATCCAAGGTGTTGATCCATTGGGTAGGACGTTCACCACTACTTATGATCCGTTGGACGGGGTTTTGACACGGAAAAACCCACAAGGTCACGTTCTATCGTTTACTTACGATCCGAATGAGAATGTGCTTTCCCAAACCGATGAGTCGGGGAACACGACGTCATATACGTACGATTCATCCAATTGGCTGGTAACGAAGACCGATCCGCTCGGCAACAAAGACACGCGCTCCTACGATTTGAATGGCAACCCGATAACGTACGTAGACCGCCGCGGTCAAACTAGCACTTTCACCTATAACGCGCTCAACTACTTGGTCGGTGAGAGCTACAAGGACGGCAGCACGGTGTCGCGATCCTATGATGCAAGAGGGCGGCTACTGGAGGTCGTGGACTCGGTTGGAGGTACGTTCGATTTTACTTACGATGCCGACGGTCACCGCACGAGTTCATCGAGCCCATTTGGCACGATTCAGGAATCGTACGATGCCGCGGGCAAGGTAATTTCAGCCCAGGTAGCCGGCCAATCGGCGGTGACATATACGTACGATGCTGCAAGCAATTTACTCAGTGCGTCGCAGCCCAGCGCTTCCGCAGCCTTTGCCTATGACGCGCGCAATCGGCTCACCAGCATCACGCGTCCGAACGGCGTTTCCTCGCAGTACACCTGGGATGCGTCCAGAGATCTTCTCTCGCTTACACATTCGGGGGGCCAAGGCATCCAGATGCCCTTGACATATGCTTATGATGCCGCGAGCAACCGATCGACCTACTCCTCGAATTTCTCGCAGCCTCAGGCAGTAGCCAACACTTTCAATTCAGACAATCGCATCACCGCGAGCGGTGGGAATTCTTATAGCTACGACAACAACGGCAACTTAACTTCTTCAACCGGCTCCGCCGGCACAACAACCTACGCTTGGGACACAAGAAACCGGCTGGTTTCGATTTCCCAGCCTGGCGGTCAGAGCACGACGTTCCAGTACGATTTCCTGGGCAACCTCATTCAGCAAAGCGATGCTGGCCCATCCCTTACTCTGACCCAGAGTTTCGTCCTGGACGATCTCACGAACGCAGCTTACATCGGCAGGACAAACGGAGACAGCGTTGCGGTGCTCGCCGGCCGGACAATTGATCAGGATTTGGCGGTGGTTCATGCGAACGGGCAGGTGGAATACAAGCTCGGGGACGCCATCAACAGTACGCAGGCCACAGTTGATCAGACCGGAAAGCTGGTGTCTTCGTTTTCCTACGAGCCGTTTGGGCAAACAACGACGACAAGTACGTATCCCTTCCAGTTTACGGGAAGGGTTCCAGCAACGGCGGGCTTGTATTACTACAGGGCGCGCTACTATTGCCCCGCTCTAGGCAGATTCATAAGCGAGGATCCGATTGGAACTATGAGCGGTGACGCACTCCTATACAAGTATGCGGGCAACAATCCAGTCAATCGGACAGATCCTTCGGGCCGTCTGAGTGACTGCGGGAAGTGCAATTTGGCACTAGGCGGCGGCATGGCCGTACTATGCGGTATTGGCGCAGTTGTTGGCGTTGCTGCTTGCGCGAACCCGGCCGCCCCGGCCACCTGCCCGATTGTGTGGAGTATTTGGGTCGGCTCGTGCGGAGTTGTTGCGGTCGGGGGCCCGATTTTGTTATGTGACGGTATCTGCAACCCCCCTCCACCGCCATCTTGCCCGGTGGGCCATTAGCCTGGCGGCTTGCTAGGGGCGTGGCAGAGGGATGACTGAAAACGGAGCCAAGATACCAGACGCTGATTAAAGTGACCCAACCGGTCGCAGAGTATGGACATGCAAAGCTACCGTCGGGTGCAGGTCCAGCTTGGAAGAAGATTGGAAGCAAATTGTCGAGATTGGGGAAAGAAGTTGTACTTCGAGCACACGCGGTCTTGTCCAGCCGGGCATTCGTGAGCATCACCGATGGCTGACCGCCGGAGGCACGAGGTGAATAGCGGTTTTGCTATGTCGCCAACAGGAGTACGAGGGGACACCGCTCTAGAGATCCAAGAGGAAATTCCGGATATGGCTCTTCTTGATTCAATCGTAGATGGATATTTTAGAAATGACAAAGCTGGCCGGGTGGTCATTTTTCCCAGGCGCTGTGCGTCTCGAGGCTATGTCATAAAGTCCCCGGCTGAGGAACTAAAAATCAGATCCTTTCTAAAGATGTTTTATTTCGCTCATTTGTCAATTCTCTTACTAGGTTCTTTCTTAGCATATGAATCGTCGATGGAGCTATGTTATGCATTGGGCAGACCAGCTAGGCATTTACTTAGAACGTGCGGTATTTTCCTCGGGACTTGTTCCCTTGTCATGGGAGTTCCCTATTGGTTACTGTGGAGATCCTATAAGAAGGCGTTCTTAAGTTTTGTTTCCGTCGAAGATGAGGTTGTGCTATCGGGAAAGAGTACCAGTCGGCGACATTGAATTCTTTGGGCCGCCTTGGCTGTTTTAGTATTGCTTGGAGCTATGTTCTTAGTTCGGGCCCCATCAGTTAGAAGTACATGATTAAGGCACCTAATACCCGTATAGAGGAAGGTCGAAGGGTTTTCGGTGGGCAACATGCATTGCAAGTGGCACGGCACCACAGTTAGCGGTAACCGCTGCATAAGCTAGGAGAGTTGGCACTAGCTGGAAGGCACCAGGCTCTCAAAGAGTCGAGCGAGGAGATTATGCTGAGACTGCGCCGGCGGTTCTTGACGGTTCTAGTAGCTGTAACGCTGGTCGCGGCGCTCCCCATCGGTTTGCGCGGCCAAAGCACCGAGTCCCTTAAAGCCTCTTATGATGACAACGACCAACTGATAAAAGTCGTCGATCCTAGCGCCAACGTTACCAACTACACGTACGACGCCATCGGGAACATACTTTCCATCACCACGTCCACTAGTCCTTCTCCCTCTGCGCTTGCGATTTTTAACTTCACGCCTCAGCAAGGCGGCGTCGGCACGACCGTAACGATCCAGGGACAGAATTTCAGCACGACGCCAAGTACCAATACAGTTCAATTCAACAGCACCGCGGCGACGGTCACTGCTGCTACGGCTACCACTCTGACGGTCACGGTTCCGTCCGGCGCAACCACCGGGCCCATCTCGGTGACCGTGGGCGCAACTACGGCGACCACCACCACTAATTTCACGATACTTCAGAATCCGGTAATCACCTCCGTCAGCCCAACCTCCGCGCTGCAAGGCGCTGTCGTCAGCACTTTTACGGTTACCGGCGTTAACCTTACTGGATCCACGTTCTCGTTTGCCCCGGCATTCGTTCCCGCTGCTATTGCACCGTCCAATGTCACAATCAGTGGCGATGGAACGTCAGCCACGATGACTCTTACGCTCGCCTCGACTGCGGTTGGATCGTTCGGTCTTGTGGCCACAACTGCCGCTGGAAGTTCGAGTCAGATCTCCGGCGCGAATAATACCCTGACCGTTCTTTCCACCAACCCTTCAGCCGATGCGGATGGCGACGGATTGACTAACCTTTATGAAGAGGCGATCGGTTCGAATCCCCTAAAGGCCTCTACGACGGGTGACGGCCTCCCCGATGGCTGGGCGCTCTTTTATGGGCTGAGTCCTTTGAACGCGGGCGGCGCCAGCCAAATCGCCCCGGACGGCCTCACGTATCTGCAAGCCTATCAGAGCGGCCTAAACCCGCTGGTTCCCACCCTAGTGCCGCCGACGGTCTCGAACGTATTCCCCGCCAATGGCACAACCGGTTATCCGACCAACGGTGTAGTTGTGGTGCGCTTTAGCGAGCCGCTGCAGACGCCCGCCACTTTATCGGCCGCGCAAAATGCCATCAATGCCCAGTTGCCCCCAGGGGCGCTCTCCCCCGCGAACGCGGCTACTGCCGCTCAAGTTTTACAGGCGTACCTGCTGCGGACGTGCTGCGGCGGAACGGCCGCAGTCCCCGGTACCATCCAGCTGTTCCAAGGAAGCTTGGCTCTCGGCGGTACGGTCACGCTCTCGAACGACGCCTTATCACTCACTTTTACCCCGACTCAACCTCTTTCCTCGTCATCCACCTATACCGTGGTCGCCCAAGGCGTGAAGGGCGCCTCCGGCATCCAGATGACGCAGGTGTTCCAAAGCACGTTCACGACCGGCCTCACGACCAGTTCGACCACAGGGAGTGCTACGCTCACGAGTCCTCCGAGTGGCGCCACGAACGTCCCCACAAACGCAGCATTCATGGTCCAGTTCAGTCAGCAAGTCGACCCTGCCACAGTAACGCCTCAGACGTTCTATCTGGTTGATTCTGTGACCGGGCAAAACTGGCCGGGCATGTTGCAAGTCGATCCTTCGGGGTTCACGGCGTCCTTTGTGCCGTCGACGCCCTACAACGCCGGGCGCGAGTACTACGTATATCTGACATCGGCCATTCTCGACATCACGCAGAATCCTTTCTCAGGTGCATTCTTCGAATTTACCGCTGGATTCGGGCCGCAAACGCAGGGCCCGCAGCTGCTGGGATTAAGCCCTGCGAATAATGCGACCGGGGCTCCTCTGAATTCGTTAGTGGTGGCTCAATTCAATGAGCCGATCAGTGTGATTAGTGCGACCACCGGTCTGCAACTGCAACAGGGTGGCACGCCGCTTCCCGGAGCGATTGCGCTTTCCAACGGAAACACTCTGTTAACTTTCACTCCGGTGGCTGCTCTCAACGCCTCCACGGTCTATACCATTGCCGTGACCAACCAGCTTACCGACGTTTCTGAGAATCCGCTCACGAATCCCGGTAACTTCACATTTACGACGGGCACGGCCAGCGACACAACCACTCCGTCGGTGACGCTCGTCGATCCACCGAATAACACGTTTGGAGTTGGTTTGAATGTCACCCCGCGCTTAACGTTCAGCGAGCCGATCGACCCGTTGACTGTCCCCACCGCTCTCACACTCCAATACCCGGATGATAGTGGCCCCAACCTCGTTATTCCCGCAACCGTGACGGTTTCGGCAAACGGTCTAACCGCCACACTGACTCCCAGCACTCCGCTCTCGCCGAATACTTACTACTACCTATACCTCTGCGGCTACACCAACCTTGCCGGCAAGCAGGGCTATTGCTTCCAGTCGAGTTTCTACACCGGAACCAACGTCGTCACCAATCCCGTTACGGTTACCACGATCAATCCGAGTAATACGCAGACTGGAGTTCCGCTGAACGCCGAGATCAGCGCTGTGATGAGTAACAACATCGATCCCACGTCGGTCGGCAACAGCTCGATCACAGTCACACCGTCGGGCGGCAGCGCCATCGCTGGAACAGTTACGCTGGCAAGTAACGGTACTACGCTCACCTTTGTACCCGCCGCGGCACTGACCGCTTCCACCGTCTACACCGTGTCGGTCAGCGGCTTTACGGACATCGACGGCAATGCCGTTACCACCTTTGGCAGTACATTTACGACGGGCGCCACGGCATACGGGAGCGGATCGTTCACCCTGGTTTCGACGAGTCCGGTCAATGGAGCCACGGGCGTATCAGTGACCAGCCCGGTGACGTTCACCATGAGTAATCTGATCAATGCGGCCTCCGTGAACTCCCAAACCGTAGAAGTCTGCTTCCATTCCTGTGGCAGTGAGTATGTGGCGGGGAGCTTCAGCGTAAGTGGCAATACGGTCACGTTCACCCCGCTGACCCAGTACCCGGGCAACACGCAGATGGGTATGTACATCTATGGGCTAACGGACGAGGCGGGCAATGTCGCTTATA
>Ga0181530_10000629_pt1 | contig 45362 bp, 31 predicted proteins | sample PEATcosm2014_Bin_42_FD_119769 | JGI IMG/M metagenome (GOLD analysis project Ga0181530, IMG submission 119769) | Peatland microbial communities from MTU Mesocosm Facility, Houghton, MI, USA - PEATcosm2014_Bin10_60_metaG | ecosystem: Environmental > Terrestrial > Soil > Wetlands > Peat | place...
CCTCTCCTGCACGAGTTCCTCACGGAGCTTGCACTCTCCCGCACGGACATAGGTGCCGTTGATCCTGGCTATGATCCGGTTCTCCAACTCCGCGATCTCCTTCCGGACCTCTGCAAGCAGCGCTCGGTTTTGGAGGCTCACATAGGTGGCGATCAGGCCGGAAACCAGCCCGACCATGGGCACGAGCACTTGCAGGATGGGATCATTCATCGCGGCCACGTTCAAGGATTCTCAACTCGGCCGACCAGTCAGCCAAGGCCATGCAAAGACCCTCGACGTCCGGATGCCCGGCACGGAGCAGCGCTTCCGCAGCTGCGATCTCGGCGCGGCAGCGGTCCACTTCACGCTGCCACTGCGCTTCGCGCTCCGGTGACTTCGCGGTAGCTCTTGCCGTCGGATTCAAGCTTCGCTTCTCGTCCCGCGAACGCCTGCCAGCGACGAACAATCACGTCGCAATACTTCGGCTCCAACTCGATCAGCCGCGCTTGCCGCCCGGACTTCTCGCAGGCGATCATCGTCGTGCCCGACCCGCCGAATGGATCGAGGATGGTGTCGCGCGTCTTGCTGCTGTTCCGGATGGCCCGCTCCACCAATTCCACAGGCTTCATGGTCGGATGGGCCTGGCTCGATGCTGGCCGCTTGATGAACCAGATATCGCCCTGGTCCCGCGCGCCGCACCAGAAGTGATCCGTGCCCTTGCGCCAGCCATAGAGAATCGGTTCGTACTGCCGCTGGTAATCCGACCGGCCCAGCGTGAAATGATGCTTCGCCCAGATCACGAACGTGGACCAGTAGCCGCCGGCATCGGTGAATGCCTGGTGGAGCGTGTGCAGCTCCGACGACGACATGCAGATGTAGATGGCGCCCTTCGTGACCGCGAGCACGTTCGCGCACGCATCGCGCAGGAACTCATAGAACTTGCCGCCCAGTGTGTCGTTGCCGATCTTGAGCTTCTTCGCCGTCTTGCCTTCGTAATCGACGTTGTACGGCGGGTCCGTAAAGACCATGTCGGCCAAGCCGCCGGATAGAACGGCCTGCACTGCGTCCATGCTGGTGGCGTCGCCACACAGGAGCCGGTGCTCGCCCATCACCCAGACGTCCCCGAGCACGGTGATCGCGTGCTCCTCCTCTTCAGGAATCGCGTCGTCGTCGGTCAGTCCAACGTTGGACTCCTCCGGATCGCGCAGGAGTTCCTCAACCTCCTCGTCGGTGAATCCAACCAGGTCGAGGTCGAAGCCGTCCTCCTCCAACGACTCCAATTCCACGCGCAGCATCTCCTCGTCCCATCCGGCGCTGAGTGCCAGCCGGTTGTCCGCGAGCACGAGGGCCCGGCGCTGCGTAGGAGTCAGATGGTCCAGGACGATTACCGGCACTTCGGTCAGCTTCAGCTTCCGTGCCGCCGCCAGCCGCGCGTGCCCGGCGATGATCACACCGTCCGCGCCGACTAAGATCGGATTCGTCCAGCCGAACTCGATGATGCTCGCGGCTACCTGCGCCACCTGCTCCTCGGAGTGAGTGCGGGCGTTGCGGGCGTAGGGGATCAGTTTCTCAACTGGCCACTGCTGCACCTGGAGGTCGGTCTTCATAAGCTCAGGAAACCTTCCGGCGGCTCCCGTAGAACGGTGCCGGCCCGTGGTGTTGAATGCGCCGGGCGTCTCGCGCGCGGGGATTGTCAACCTGCTCAAGCGGGACGCCGCGTGCGGTGGCGACTTCGTTGATCGCCTGACCGGTGGCGAGCAGCACCGGAATCTCACCGCTCAGGTTCGAGATCCGTCGCAGGATCACATCGCAATAGGAGGGACTGATCTCGCATCCCAATCCGATCCGCCCGAGTATTTCCGCGGCGGCCATCGTGGTCCCGCTTCCCAGGAACGGATCGAACACAACGTCGCCGCCGTCCGTGAACGCCTTGACGAAGAACTCAGCCAGCCCGCGAGGGAAGGGGGCGGAGTGCGATCCCTGGTTGGATTCTGTCCTCGCCTCGATGACATTGCTCGGGCGCGCGACCCCACGGAAGCGTCCATCGTCGTCGGCCGCGCCCGGTTTCTTCGCCGCAGTCCCGCGAGCTCCCGTGCCCAGCAGTCCGCTGCCGGAAGTCGATTTGGGGTTGTCGGGCGAGTAGTCGAAGCAATCCTCCGAAACGTGTCCGACCGCCTTGGGCCGAAACTTGATCTCGGGTTGGCGACAGAAGTGGAAGACCGGCTCCCACGCGTTCTTGAATCGATTGCCCCAACCGCCTGGCACACCGTTGTCCGTCTTGCGCCAGCAAAGTTCATCGACGAAGCGCCAGCCCCACTGCCGCTTGTGCGCCAGGACGAGATCCATCACATACAAACTGCGCTCGCCATCCTCGGCGTGAGGTTTGATGTTGAGAAAGTACGAGCCGTCGAGCGCGAGGATCGCCTGGATGTTGGCGGCGACATCGCGAAACCAATCGCAGTACTCTTCCGGAGGCACCGGCTTGAAGCCGCTGGTGGAATCGTACTCGCGCTGCGTCGCGTAGGGCGGCGAAGTAATCACCACGTTCGCGCGCTTTCCTTCGAGGATTCTCTCGACGACATCGAAGTCGCGGCAGTCGCCGCAGATCAGCCGATGGTTTCCGATCAACCACACGTCGCCGGGCTGGGTGATCGGCTGGCTGGGTGGTTCCGGAATCGGTTCTTCGTCTTCCGGTTCGGAACCATCACCGTCATTCGCTAGCAGCGCTTCGAGCTCGTCGTCAGAGAATCCAACGAGCCGGAGGTCCAGGCCCTCGTGCTCCAAATCGGTGAGTTCCGCGGCCAGGATCTTTTCGTCCCACCCAGCGTTCTCCGAGAGCTTGTTATCGGCGATGATGTATGCGCGCCTCTGCGTCTCGCTGAGGTGGTCCAGCACAACGACCGGCACTTCCGGCAGACCCAACTTCCGCGCAGCCAGCAGCCGACCGTGGCCGGCGACGATCCCGGAGTTGCCGTCCACCAGGATTGGCGCGTTGAAGCCGAACTCGGCTATCGAAGCCGCGATCTGCGCAACTTGGGCGTCCGAATGCGTGCGCGCGTTCCGCGCGTATGGGACCAGGCGACCCACCGGCCAGATCTCGATGCGCCGGGCCAGCGCGGGCGTAATGGAAACGGGATCTTGGAGCACGGGAGTCACGGTTGACTACTTCGCCTTGGGCGTCGTTGGCCGCCCCTTCGCACACGGTTGGCCCACGTTGCGCCCGGTCGCGGCGGGTTGGCCTGTCCTACCAGGCTGGCTGTCGGCGTAACGGGGCGCGCCGGGGTGGGGTGACCACCGACCACCTCTTTTTTCGGCTGACGCTAGCGAAGTTGCGCTACTCTTCAACGCGCCGCCGCCGCGCGCCGGGAAGTACCTATGGCTTTAACGGACTGGCGGGAGTTCCGTGCAAACGCCCCGCGAGCGCGAGCGATGTACCGCGCGCCGATCTGACGTCTGGCTTTCATCCGACGCGGCACTCCGTCACAACCTGCAGGAAGACACCGCGCGTGATCACGAGCACGCCATCGTCGTCGCGCCTGTCCAAGCGCCGGTGCTTCCAGCAACGGCGCCCGCTGTCAAGATTCTGCGGGAAACTGTACCGCGTCCCCGATGGGGCGTGTGCCGGTACCGGGCTACTTCCGTCTTCTTGCTGCAGCCAGATCGCCCTCAAGTGTCGTTTGCGCCCGTACGACGGCTTCACGTGCCCGCCTTCGATCAAACGCATCGCGGCATCGAGTGAGCGAAAGCCGAGCGAGGTTCCGTCGGGCGCGTAGTAGGGAATTTGGATTACAGGCTGCATCTGGGCACACTCCGGGTACTGCGCGGAAGGGATGGAGTTTTTCGAGAGTCCCATCTCTCGTACTGGGTTGGCTTCCCGAGGGTGCGCTCAGCGCTCGCCTATCGAACCGAGCCTTCACCGTAAATATACGCTAAGCGCGGGGAAAGTGGAAACCATTCTCGATTCGTTTTGCTCACTCGACTGCGAGAGCCTGACGGGCTGACGGGTCTGACGGGTTTTCTTCAAAAACTCCCATATGCGCGCGTAGTGAAATGGTTTTTGAGGAAGTGCCGTCAGACCCGTCAGTTTTGGCGAACCCGTCAGCCACGGGGCTGTTCGTCGTCGGAGCGAAGCCCGATTCCGACGTATACCGCGCCACGCTCTGAGTGGGTTTTCGTGATCCCTCGGTCCGTAAGCTTCGTCCCGAATGCGGTGGAGGTCAACAGCGACCGGTCGCCGCCGTCGGTGGCCCACTGCTTGTAATCGGCATACAAAGCTGCAGCGCGGGCGCGGAATCCGTCACCGGTGACACAGCGCTCATCAATGAAACGCCCGAGTTGGTCCATATCCTCCCGCCACCTATCTTTCGCGGCCTCGACTTCCGCAGGTTTCGCGAGCCCCTCGACATACCAGAGCCGTGCGCCTTCGACCGCCCAGGCGAGAATCCCTTCAGCTTCGCCCAGCAGTTTGTTGGGAAGTTCCTTGTCGATCTGGTCTTTGGGAATCGTCACGGTGAAAGGAATCGGGTGCAGCCGGTTGAATGTCGCCTTGTCGTCCACATCACGGATCGTGGGCTTTCGGTTTGTATCCATCCACAGTTTGTGCGTCTCGGCGAATTCGATCGGGTTCTCATACTTCCGTGTAGCCTTGATCTTTCCCATGCCTTGCGTGATGCGCTTGAGCTTGCCCTGAGCGAGCCGCTGGCCCTCTTCCGTCTCGGAGGTCTGGACGAAGCGCGCCCCGCGAAGGTCCGCCAGATCGGCTTGGGTGTTATTCGACTCCTGCCGCACCATCAGTGTGTCGACTTGAAGTAAATGGCTGTATTCCTCCACGAGATTCCGGAACGTACTGAGCATCGTACTCTTGCCGTTGTCTCCGGTGCCGAACGGAATGAAGACGGCTTTCTCAATCGTCGTGCCAGTGAGCGAGTAACCCAGCGCCCGCCGAAGATAAGCCACCAGGCGTTGCGAACGGTCGAGATCGTCCTCCAATGCGCCCGGCGCGCCGCCCATCACCTGAACCAGAAACGCCAGCCATCGAGGACATTCCGCCGACGGAGTATATCTATACCGAACGAGCTTGGTGATGAAGTCCGAACGCCGGTGTTCGCGCAGTTCGCTCGTGCGCAGATCGACCGTGCCGTTCAGGAAATTCAGCGCGAAAGCGTCCGTGTCCAGATCGGCCGGGCGCACATAAATCTCGCATTCAGCCATCGACAGCATGCTGCTGATGCGGCGGGCGTCGAGTGATGAACGCGCGAACTTCTCAGCTTTCTCGTCGTCTCCATGATCGATGGCCTGCTTCAGGAATTCGAGGATTGCCTGTTTGGCAAGGCGCCGGGCTTGATCCGTGTCGTCGACAGCCCAGCGCCCGCCGTCCCACACCAGCCATTTCCTGAAAGCGTGGCAATACCTCAGATCCTCGCCATACATCGCAATGAGGCGCTCCGCGTTGCCGTGGTCGTTGTGGAGACGCGAAAGAAGATCCGGACCGCCGGCCGTCGCGCTTGTTTCAAATCGCTGGACGAAGGTGTCGATATCGGCCTCGTCGCGGATTTCGTTCGTCATGCCGTCGCCGCCAGCCCTTTTTCAACCAACTCGATCAGTTCAAGCTCACCGTGACCCCTTTCGAACCACTCCGTTACATCCTTGGCAGCTTCGAGTTCGAGAATGACAAGCCGCGTCGCGCGGCCGATCAGAGCGCGAGCGATGCGGGCGGCCCTGTCGCGGCCCGGCTTATCGTTATCGGGGATGATGATGACTTCGCGCCCGGCAAGCGTTTCGGTGAACTCAGTCAGCCATGGCGCCTCGGCACCGCCCGCGTTCGTCGTCGCGACAAAGCCGTTCTCGCGGAGCGTCTCAACGTCTTTCTCGCCTTCGACGACGAAGACGATGGCGGCGTCAAGGACCTCGCGCAGGTGATAGAGTACCTGCCGTTTGCTCTTCTTGTTGATCCAACCGCCCTCGCCGTCAGGACGCCTCTGAAAGAAGCCTTTCGGCTGGGTTCGAACGACCTGGTAAAGCAAATTGCCGGATTCGTCGGTGTAATCGTAGGTCATTACGATTTGCCGGCGAGGGTTCCGCGGGCGCTCCGGCCACAGCCCCTTGGCCTTCAAGGCTTCGATCACCTCGCGCTGCCCGCATCCCGCGTGACAGTGCAGCAACACCTTCCCATCCACTTCTCGGATGCTCAGACTCGGGTTCTTGTCATCGTGGGCGGGGCATTTCGCCATCCAGCCGGCACCGGAACGACGGGCCTGGAGGGCACGAGCGATGGAGTCGCCGGTCAAGGCCTGGCACCCCTGCCGACGAAGTAGTTCGCTCCGATGCCTGCAACGAGGAGAGCTTCGCGGATCTGATGTTTCCGTCTGCCGATCATCTGCCGGGAACACCCCACCACGCGCGCGGCATCAACAGCAGAGAACCGAGACAAAGCGACCGCAGTTTCGCGGACAATTTCAGGCAGGGGAGCCATCGCGCGTGCGAGATCAACGCGAAACTGGTGGATTAGTTCCGGCGCTGGGCCTGCATCTGGCTTCGGGAGTTCGCACCACTGGCGGCCCTGCGCGAGGCGATATCGCAGGATGGACGTCAGTTCCTTGTCCATCAACCGCGAGGCAAAGGTCTGGACTGAGGCCCTTTCGCCGTCGAACTTCGGCCAGCGGGTGATGAACGTCAGAACAAGTTGGCTTTCTACGTCTTCACGTTCGTCGGTGGCGATTCGGCAACGACGCACGAACGCGTTCGCCTTGCGCCCCGCGAGGTTCCGTACAGCGGGGAGTGCTTGATCGAGGCTGACGTTATCCACGTTGGCCTCCCTGCAAAACGGCGCTCTTGTTTCCGGCGAGTTCGACCTCCATGGAGAAGGGCAACCCGTGCCGCACTTCGACCTCACGGATTTCGCCGGTGTCGATCTCACGCACGTAGGCAAAGAACTCCGCAATCTGTGGCCGGAGTTCCGAGGATGCCACCGACGGCTTGCCGGTCATCACGGGCGTCCCGAATTTGACGTCGCGCACCATGACCGGCCAAGGGTTGAGTACAAGTTCGCCGCCGCGGATTTGGAGGTGCTCAAAGCGGCCGAAACCTAGTTGCTGCATAGCGGCGATAAAAGCCACCTCGGACGGCAACAAGTCGTGGGTCGTGACGGGAGAGGTCATCGCGCCACCTCCGCCATGCCGCCTGCCTGGCGGCTCACGAGCCACTCCTTCACATCGGAAGGGGCGTAGCGGATCATTTGTCCAATCCGGTGGAAACGGGGCCCCTTGCCGTCAGTCCGCCAGGTTCGTAATGTCCCGATGGAGACCTGGAGCGTTTCTGCGAGTTCTTTCTCTTCGAGTAGTGTTTCGAGAGGTTTGTCGTTCATTTCGCCTGTCCCTTACGCTTTGTGCGTATTTGGTACAAGGCGATGATCCGACGATACTGCGTGGGCGATTCAATGTAGGCGATGTAGGCGAAAGTGTCTCCGCTGTGCTTAGCGGCGGGTACGGAGTTTGGGGTTCGTTCGCAGGGCCTGTTCTATCCGAATGGATTTGCCCGACTTGTCGTCCAGCTTAGCTTTCATCCACTTGTAGAAATCCGAGCGATTGACGCCAGCGAATTCGCAGATGTTATCGACGGTATAGCCAAAATCCCGCTTGTACTGGTCAACCACCGCTGGCCGTTGCTCAACTGGCGTCGGTGCGATCTCGTCGGCATCGGTAATCTCCAAGGCAACAAAGCGCCCATCCTCCGAGAGCCCTACCCGGTCCTCCATGGAGATGAAGTCGCTCTGGCGTCTGTCCAGGTGCTCGCGCAGTTCGACCGTCAGAAGATTGCCCGTGGGTGCGACGGCGACGAAGGGGGTTGGACAGGAGAGAGCCAAATCGCGGACCGCCGAACGGAAGTCGTCGCTCGCCGTGAAGACCAGTAAAAATGCCGGATGATTTCGCGTCGTCCGACCCGTCGAGAGCCCGAGTTCCCAAACTCCGTGCGCCCTGACTTGAAGAGTCTGACCACGAACGCAAAGCGCTTCCGCCATCGGGCGCATGAGCGCGTCCACGTCCAGACGGTAGACAAGGGCGTCCTTCGATGACAGGGGCAGATCCTCACAGAGCCTATGAGGATGCCTGCATACGGCGGCAAGCGACCCGTCGCCATAGTCGACGATTCTGCGCGGGCAATGTGCATCCTGCGGATGTGGACACGGGTATCTGGCCCCGTAATCGTCGGTCGGCCGAAGGTGCGGACGGATCAGCGGGAAATCCACACCGGAGTACAGCTCCCAATAGGCGGAAATCTCGCAGAGTCCCTGGATACGCTCAAGTGTCTGCCAAAGTCGAGTCAACTTGCGCATCTTGGGCCTCCTGAGTAAGGACGAACCCGCGAGCGCGGAGCCAGTCCTCGATCATTGTGGCCTCTTCGCCACGGTTGTAGCCGGACTTGTTGCCGGCCTTGATGGTGATGGTGCGCGGCTTGTTTTCACCGTCCAATTTGATCCTGAAAACCGCCTTGCGAATGTGCGAGTCCTTCTCGACGGCACGATTCAGGATCACAAGAGCTTTGAAGAGGTCCTCGGCCCGATGGGTCTCGACATGGTCGAATGCACCGTCCCACCCATACTCGATCTCCCGCAGGCGAACAGACTCAATCCCTTCGATGTCGCGGCAATTCAGACACGGCTGGCCGTCTTTCTTCAGCGGCTCGAGTGTGTACTTCTCGGCGAATACGAACCTGTTCTCATCGCGGAACAGATGCCTGCCGAAGAGTGCCCGGTACTGGCGCAGGGCCGAAAGATTCGAGGCGTTGATCCGCATCTCATTGTGCGCAACATCGAGGATTACCACGTCCGTCTTTTCGGGCCTGAAAAACGTGCATGTCGACTCGGCACCTTTCCTGCTTGGCTCCCGCCTGCACGTTTGCCCATGCTGAACCAGGAATCGAACCTCGCCCGCGGAATCCTTGCGGATAACGCGACAGCCCGCGCCTTGCTTCTTCGACTTGAAGTACTTGTCGAGGTCCGCCTCAAGTGGCGTCAGGTCCTCAGGCAGTTCATTGACAGCAATCGGGTCATCGGGATTCGCCGCGACGTAGCTTTCGAAGTTCTTTCGCTTCTCAAAGAGAATCTCCCGTTCTTTCCGTTCGAGAATCTGAGGGTCGTGCAGATAGATGCGGGTCGCAAGGTCTGGTGTCGTCGCGTCCGCACCGACTTCAAGCGATGCCCCGTGCGCCAGTTCGAGGAGATCATCAAAATACTCGTCGCCGCTAAAGTTCCCGATAAGGTGAAGTGCTTCGACGAGGTCGGACGGCATATCCTCATCCGGTTGTGCGAGTATGCCGGCCAATGCCAGGTACTCGATCTCGGCACCGTCTCCGGCGGGAAAAGAGAACCCCTTCATATCCAAAAACAGCCGGTGCGGTTCAAGGAGTCGAATTAGGTTCTGGGGTTGGATTCGCTTTAGCAGATCCGGCTGAGCAAAGCTCTTAAATTTGAGCGCCATTCAGTCCTCCACCTTGGTGCTGGTTTCGTCTGCGCGCGGAGCCGGAAGAAGCGTCAATGACTGCTTCTTGCTGCCGGCGATAGTCTTCACACGGCTCTTCGCGGACAGCCGCTTGATTGATGGTTGCGGCGGAAGATCTTCTGGCAACTTTCCGCCGAGCTTCTGGATGGTGGTCCGCACCGCCTGTCCTACCTCGCGGTGGGTGTTGATCGCCGCACTCTCCCCCTGCACGTTCTCGCGGCGCAGTTTGTCTTCCGCCTGCGTAATCCGGAACTCATTGGCGGCCAATTCGGTGCGGCCGGCCCGGTCGAGGAGATCGTCTGTGGGAGGGATGCTCTTGTAGGCTTTGAGATCGGTTAACCCCATGCCGTACAGGCCACGATATCCTGCGTCGTGAAATAGCCCGTAGTTCTGCACGCCGACGCCTTTTGCTGCCGAATTGAGGTTGCGGTTCGCCTCCTTGACGCGTTGGCGCAGTTCGATGCGCTGTTCCGGGTCCTGGTCCTGAACCTCCTGGCGGCGGGTTTGGACCGCAAAGTAGGTCTGGGCTTGGCCGATTTCCGATTTGCCCGGGTCGCCGTTCATGGCGATCAAATAGCAGGCGTAGCGGGAAAGATAAAAATCGACTCGCTGAACTTCCGCACCCTTTCCTGCGGCTATCCCCTTCGTGACGTCAAGAAACTGATCGGCCTGAGGGACTCCAGCGCTGTCACACGCCATCTTCGCCTTCTCAATGACATTCGCGAAGTTTTCCCATCTGGAGTAGCCCAGAAGGGGCTGTAGATCCCGAGCCATCCAATACTCGGCCCCACGTGCTGAAACGCGCTTGCAGGAGGCCAAGCGATTGATAAGCAGATCGTTCTCGTTGTTCACGAAGCAACCCCCAATACCCGTAAGTTAACACGCCAGAGAATCGTCCGCAACATCAGTTTTCCATCTTTTCCATCTTTCCCATTCATTGACGATCCGCCCTATCGCGGTTATGATAAGGCTTGGTGCATCCCATCATGCGGGTTCGCGACGAGATCCTAAAGCGCATAGAAAAGAAGCAGCAGGAGATTCGAGATCTTGAGCTGCAGCAGGCGGCGGCCAACGCATACCTTCAAGCGCTCCAGGATTCCCTCAGGCTGCTTCCCAAGGAGGCTGCTCCCGAGAAACCCGGCCCGGAACAGACCTTGCGACCTGGCAGTGCGGTCGCCAAGTCGCGGGAGGCGATTCTCAAGGTCAACAAGCCACTCCACGTCACGGAGATCCTCAAAGCGATCGGCCGGCCTGTTGACAAGAGCAATAGGGTGTCGCTGAGCGGATCGCTCGGTGGCTACGCGAAACGCGGCGAGATCTTCACTCGTCCCGCACCCAATACGTTCGGACTGCTTGAGCTAAACCACAACGAGATGCCCCCTGATGAGGAACCACCTGAGGGCTTTGGATCTCTTCCTGTCGAGGAAACGGCGGAAGAGAACGTCGAGGACACGTCAGGCATTTCGGACGACGATGTTCCGTTTTGAGACCCCGCCGTTTTCTCGCTGAGTAGTTCCCAACCAAGAGCCTCTCTTTTAGATGAATGCTGCCGAACAAACACGATGCGGTGGAATGGTTTCGTCTCGCGCGTGCGAGCAGGAGGCGGAGTGGAGCGGCTGGGGAACCGCGCCCCGAGCCTCGATTCATCGATATAGTATAGGCTGGCGAATATTCGAGAGAAAGATACCGCCGCAGTCCGAGGCGTTTGCCCGGAACAAGTTTTCGTGGGCCGTCTGCGCTCTTCCATGCTGCCGAGCCAACTTCTGCTCTGCTCGTGGGTCGACGCCTCGCCATGGCCGAGATGCTCATCAAGCAGTTGATCGCACACGGCGAGTTGCAGCACCGGCAACCGCCTTAGAGGTATTGACATGAACGTCTTCGACACCCACGCAAAGATCGTTGCCGATTACGCCAGCTACATCCGGAGCTTCATCAACATTGCCGATCCCGCCATCAGTAAGAAAGTCGACTCGGCGCTCTCCGAAGGGAAGCTCTGGCCCGATCCACTCCTCCAGTTCAACCCAGCTTACGAACTGGCCGGCAGCGTCAAAGACATCGCGCAAAGCGGCCTGCTCCACCACGCGATCCCCGAAATCTTCAAGGGCTACTCCCTCTACCGCCATCAACTCGAAGCCATCCGCTTGGGCGCGGCGGGCAAAGACTTCGTCGTCACCTCGGGCACCGGCTCGGGTAAATCTCTCACCTACATCGGCTCCATCTTTCATCGGCTCCTCACCGAACCCAAGAACGAAGGTGTAGCGGCAATCATCGTCTATCCGATGAACGCCCTCATCAATTCCCAAACCAACGAATTCAACATCTACAAAAAGAACTACGAGGACGCTACCGGCCAGACCTTTCCGATAACCGTCGGCCAATACACCGGCCAGGAAAAGAGCGGACCACGCGTCGAGATGCAGGAGAACCCGCCCCAAATCCTCCTCACCAACTACATGATGCTCGAACTCCTGCTGACTCGTCTGCAGGAACGCAAAATCCGCGACGCCATCTACAGCAACCTCCGCTTCCTTGTATTCGACGAACTCCACACCTACCGCGGCCGCCAGGGTACCGACGTTGCCATGCTCATCCGCCGCATTCGCGCGCAGTGCAAACAGGAAATCGTCTGTATCGGAACCTCCGCCACCATGGTCTCCGTCGGTACCCTCGAAGCTCAGCGCGAAGAGGTTGCCAGAGTCGCCACCACCATGTTCGGCAAGCGCTTCACCTCCTTTCAAATCGTGAACGAGACACTGACCCGCTCCCTGAAATACTCGGGCCACCTGCCGGGCAGCGAAGCCCTCGCGCAAGCCATCACAGTCGGCATCGATACCTCTGCCGTCGAATCGGAACTGCACTCCCACCCCGTGGCCGTCTGGCTCGAAAATCGCATTGCGCTCGAGGAAAAGGAAGGCCAGCTCATCCGGCGAAAACCCCTCAAGACCAGTGAGGTAGTATCCGCCCTCGCCGAAGCCTCCGGCCAACCGGAGCCAATCTGCAAAGAGACTCTCGCCAACCTCCTGCTCTGGATCAGTTCCGTCAATGAATCCCTGATGGACAAGGGGTCCCGCTACACCATCCTCCCGTTCAAGCTCCACCAGTTCATCGCCCAGACTGGCTCCGTCTACACTACTCTCGACCAGGACGAATCCAACCGCTTCATTACCCTCGAACCGGGCATCTACAAGCAGGACGACGAGAATAAAAAACGGATCTACCCCAACGTCTTCAGCCGCGCCACTGGCCAACCCTTCCTGTGCGTCTCCCTCGCAGACGGCAGCCTCGAACCTAGAGAATTCCGGGCAAGCTCGAACGACGAAGTAGACGGAACGGACCAGAAGAAAGATGGATACCTCATCGTCGGCGAAGACGTCTGGAACCCCGAGACCGACCTAGAGGACCTCCCCGAAGCGTGGCTCCGTCGCCCGAAGAATGGCCCTGTTGTGCCCGATTCCAAAAAAGTTGGGCGTTTCCCCCGCAAGCTCTGGTTCAACGAATACGGTGAATATGCCGACGCCCCCACCGCCAGTCTGAACCTCTGGGGCTGGTTCATGACGGCGCCCCTTCTTTTCGATCCCACCGGCGGCGTCGTCTTCGACCCCAACACCAACGAAGGCACCAAACTCACCAAGCTCGGCAGCGAAGGCCGCAGCACATCTACCACCATCACGGCCTTCTCCATCCTCAACCGTCTCCACGACGCCGGCTATCCTGCTAAAGACCAGAAGGTCCTGAGCTTCACCGACAACGTTCAGGACGCCGCCCTGCAGGCCGGCCACTTCAATGACTTTGCTCAGGTCGTTCAGTTGCGTTCTGCCATTTTCAAAGCGCTGAAAGCCGCGCCGGAGCAGACCCTCACCTACTCCACCATCGGCGAGTCCGTCTTCAAGTCTCTTGACCTGCCCTTCCTCGAATTCGCCAACCGCGATTCCGAACCCATCCTCGCCCCGGTACGTCGTGACTACGAGCAGGCGCTCCAGTCATTCCTCTTCTATCGCGCAGTAGCCGACCTCCGCCGCAGTTGGCGCATCGTCCTTCCGAATCTAGAACAATGCGCTCTGCTCAGGGTGGACTACCAGTACATTGATGATGTCGCCAGCCACCCAGAACTCTGGGCCGACGTACCAGTCCTTCGCGATCTCTCCACCTCCGAACGTCGCGGCCTCATCGAAACCATCCTCGATTTCTTCCGCCTCGAGTTCGCGCTCCACAGCGAAAACTACCTCACACCATCCCGCCTGAAAGAAAACGAAAAGCAATTCCGTGAACGTCTCAAAGCTCCCTGGACCCTCGACCGCACCGAAGAGCTCCGCGAACCGTGTGTCATCCGTTTCGACCGGCTTCACAAATCGGCGCGCCTGATTTCGAAGAGCCTCGGGCCCGCAAGTGGTCTCGGCAAGTACCTCAAAGACTTCGCGAAGCAGCGTGGACTCGATCTCAACGATCTCAAAGGGGACCACTACAAGAACTTCATCCTGCAACTGATGCGCAAGCTGAAAGGCGTGGATTACCTCGTCGAGCAAACAGCCCGCAGCGAAAAGAACGAAGATGTCCCCGTCTTCCGCCTTCGCATAGACCGAGTCCTCTGGCGTCTCGGCGACGGCGAAACGGTGAAGCCAGACCCCATCAAGCGCCGGGCATATAAGGATCACGCCCCCCGACCCAACGAGTTCTTCCGCGATATGTACCGCGACTTCGCCCCTTCGAAACGCCTCCGCGCCGAAGACCATACCGGCCACGTCAAGAACGAAGACCGCGCCGACCGTGAAGACCGCTTTCGCGCCGATTGGTTCCTCGACGACCAGAAAACTCAACCCGACCATGCCAAGATCCGCAGCCAATCCATCAGCGCGCTGTTCTGCTCTCCCACCATGGAACTCGGCATCGATATCGGCGGGCTCGCCGTAGTTCACCTCCGCAACGCGCCGCCCAATCCGTCGAACTATGCCCAGCGCTCCGGCCGTGCTGGACGTAGCGGCCAGGGCGCGCTCATCTTCACTTACTGCTCCAGCTACTCTCCGCATGACCGCCATTACTTCCAGCACCAGGCCGAATTGGTCGCGGGCGCGGTCCAGTCCGCGCGGCTTGACCTCTGCAACCGCGAACTTCTGCTTACCCACCTCAACGCCCTCGCCATCAGCGAGATCGGCCTCCCCGGCTTGGAACCGCAGGGCGGTTCTCAGCCATCGCTCATGCGCCTAGTTGTGGACGACAACGTCGAGATGCCACTCTCTCCGGGTGTTCGCGACGGGCTCAAGATCGCACCCGCACACTACGCTCAGATCAAGGCCACCTTCCGCCGCGCCATCCGTGACTTCCAACAAGATCTCGAAGCCCGCGCGCCGTGGTATTCCGACGCATGGGTCGATCAGAACCTCGACCAGATCGCTGACAATCTAGACAAATCCATGAATCGCTGGCGCAACCTTTACCGTTCCGCGCGAACCCTCCTCTCACGCGCCACCCAACCCATCGAGAGCGGCCTCCTCACCGTCGGCAGTGACGAATATAAGAAGCACAAACGCCACCAGGATCAGGCCAACCGTCAACTGAACCTCTTACGGAACGATATAGGATCTGCCGGCGGCACTGAACGCTCCGAGTTCTATCCGTACCGCTACTTCGCGTCCGAAGGTTTCCTCCCCGGCTACAACTTCACGCGGCTACCCCTCCGCGTCTTCGTACCAGCGGGCGATTCCACCGGGGAATTCATCTCTCGGCCGCGCACCATCGCCCTCCGAGAATTCGGCCCTCGCAACCTCATCTACTACAACGGCAGCAAATACCGCGTCTCGCAACTCATCGTTCAGGACGCCGAGTCTTCTCTCACCGAAGCTAAAATCAGCGTCAAAGCTGGCTACTTCCTTACAGGCGAACAGAAGGACCTCGAAATCTGCCCCTTCTCGGGCGTCAGCCTCGGCGACAACGCCAACAAGGAGCACCTTCTCGACCTTCTCGAAATGTCGGAATCCCGCGCAGAGGAAGTCGACCGCATCTCCTGCGAAGAGGAAGAGCGCGTTTCCAGTGGCTATGAGGTGTCCACCTACTTCGCGGTCGATGGGGGCAACTTCGACAGCGTCCGCAAAGCCACCGCGTGCTCCAGCGAGACCCGCCTCCTGAATCTTCGCTACATCGCCGCCGCCCGCCTTTACCACGTCAATTCGAAATGGCGCTCGCAACGCGCTGAAGGCTTCCCCCTGGGACTTACCTCCGGCGACTGGCGCAGTGCCATGCCTGAGCCCGGTGCAAACCTCCGTGAAGAATTCCGCCTCGTCAAGCTCTTCACCTCCAACGTCGCCGACGCGCTCTACATCGAGCCCATTGCAGCCCTCGGCCTCAAGCCGGAAGGCGTCATCACCCTTGAGCACGCACTCAAGCGCGCTATCGAAAGCGTCTTCCAAGTCGAGCCTAACGAGGTCGGGGTCGTCACACTTGGTGACCCTGAGCACCCCAATATCCTGATCTACGAAGCCGCCGAAGGCAGTCTCGGCATTCTTTCCCAGTTCGTTGAAGACCCAGCAGTCTTCCACAAACTGATCGAAGCCGCCAAGCAAATCTGCCGCTTCGACGATCCCGAGTACCACGCCCCCGCGTCCTACGACGACCTGCTCAGCTATTACAACCAGCGCGACCACAAGGTGATCGACCGCCACCTGATCGAAAACGCCCTCGACAAGCTGGCCCTCTGCGCCATCGAAATCCAGACCAACACGACCTACCGCGACTACACGGATCAGTACCAGTCCATGCTGCGCCACCTGGACCCCAACTCATCTACCGAACGGGCGTTCATCACCTTCCTCTATGAAAACGGCCTCCGCCTGCCGGACGAGGCGCAGAAACGCGTTGAGGGCATCTACTGCCAGCCAGACTTCTATTACGCGCCCCGCTTCTGGGTCTTTTGCGATGGCTCCCCGCATGACGAAGAAGCGACCAAACAGCGCGACGAAGAACAGCGACAACTCATCATCTCCCGCGGCGACGAAGTCTGGGCGTGGCACTACCGCGAAAACCTCGCCGCGAGGATCGCTCAGCGCCCAGACGTCTTCAGGAAGGTGAAATGACCGCCCAATTACAACCGGGCAAGCTGGTCACGCTCCGTGGTCGCGAATGGGTAGTCCTGCCCTCGGATGACCCCGACAACCTTCTCATCGTCAAGCCCCTCGGTGGCTCCGACGAAGAAATCACAGGCATCTACCTTCCCCTCGATATCCGCGCAGACCGCCCCGTCGACGCTCGCTTCTCCCCGCCCACCAGCGCGGACCTCGGCGACATTAGCACCGCCCGCCTGCTCTACGATTCCGCGCGGCTCGCCTTCCGCAACGGCGCTGGCCCGTTCCGTGCCCTAGCCAAACTCTCCTTCCGACCGCGCGCCTACCAGATCGTCCCGCTCATTATGGCGCTGCGGCAGGATACGGTGCGTCTTCTGATCGCCGATGACGTCGGTGTGGGCAAGACCATCGAAGCCCTCCTCATCGTCCGCGAACTCTTGGAACGCCGCACGATTAAACGCTTCGCTGTCGTCTGTCTCCCCCACCTCTGCGAACAATGGCAGGAAGAAATTCGCTCCAAGCTCGACATCGAGGCCGTCATTATCCGTTCCAACACCCAGGCCCGTCTCGACCGTCAGATCCAGGGCGACGCCAGCGTTTACGACTACTACCCTTTTCAGATCATCAGTATCGATTTCATTAAGTCCGACGTCCGCCGCGACGTGTTCGTGGAGCAGTGCCCAGAACTCGTAATCGTCGATGAAACCCACACCTGCGCCCGCCCCACCGGAGCTTCCGCTGCGCAGCAGCAGCGCTACCACCTGATTAGCCGGATCGCCGCCAAACCCGGTCAGCACCTGGTGATGCTCACGGCGACACCGCACAGCGGCAAGCCCGAAGAATTCCAGTCTCTGCTCGGCCTGCTCAAACCCGAATTCGAACCGCTCGATCTCCCCAACGCGTCCCAGGCCCAGCGCCGCGAACTGGCCCGCCATTTCATCCAGCGCAAGCGCGCCCACGTCGAAAAATGGATGGGCGAAGACACCCTGTTTCCCACCCGAGACCCCTTCGAGTGGCCTTACGACCTGTCCCGCGAGTACGCCGACTTCTTCAGCGACATCATCGACTTCGCCCGCAAGCTTGTGGTTCCCGATCCTGCCGGCAAACGAAAAAAGCGTGTCCAATATTGGACCGCCCTGGCCCTCCTGCGCGGCGTCATGTCCAGTCCCGACGCCGGCGTGAAAATGCTGAATACCCGGCTGGACCGCCTCGTCGAAGCGACACCTGATTCCGACGCAACAATCAGCGCAGACGCCGAATCCGAAAACCCAGTCCGCGACCTCGATTACGGCTTCGAAGGCGACAACGCCCCCACCCAAGTCCTCGAACAAGGCGACTGGTCCGAACACCAGCGCCGCCAACTGAAAATCTTCGCCGAGCGCCTCGAAAAGCTCGGCAACCTCCAGTACGATGGCAAACTCTTCGCTGCCGCCATCGTCCTCGAAGAGTGGCTCGAAAAAGGATTCAACACCGTCGTTTTCTGCCGCTACATCGAAACCGCCAAGTACCTCGGTGCCCACCTCGGCCCCGCCCTCAGTAAGAAGTATCCGAAGCTCGATCTCCAGGTCGTCACCAGCGAGGACCCCGACGACGTTCGTCGGGACCGTATCGAAAAGATGTCCGGCGACAAGCCTCGCGTGCTCATCGCCACCGATTGCCTCAGCGAGGGCATCAACCTCCAGGAAGGCTTCACTGCCGTACTCCATTACGACCTCCCGTGGAACCCCAACCGCCTCGAGCAGCGCGAAGGCCGGGTCGACCGCTTCGGCCAGAAAGCACCCGAAGTCAAAGCCTGTCTGCTCTACGGCGCCGATAACCCCATCGACGGGATCGTGCTCGACGTCCTCCTCCGCAAAGTGCGCGAAATCAAACGCGCCACGGGCATCAACGTCCCGTTCCCGGAGGATTCGCAAAGCATTATCGATACCATCACCCAGGCCCTCCTCCTAAATCCCGATCGCCGCGTCGAGAAGAAGCGGGGCGACAAGCAGCAACTAGTCTTCGACTTCACCGAATTCAGCGAAGCCGCAGCCGCCAAAGCGAAAGTCACCCGAAAAGTGGACGAAGCCGCCAAACGCGAAACCGCCTCCCGTAGCATCTTCGCCCAGTACGCCATCAAAGCTCAGGAAATCGAGGAAGATCTCCGCGCCGTCGATGAAGCCATCGGCGATCCGAAAGCTGTGCAGGAGTTCGTCACCTCCGCCCTTTCCAACCTCCTCGGCGTACAGGCGATCAAAGAACGAGAAGGCTTCGGTATTGTGCCCGGCAACCTGCCGCCGCAGCTCGTGGACCTTCTGCCCGCCGCTAAACAAAGCGGAGCCAAGCTCATCAAAATCAGTTTTGAATCCCCAACACCCGAGGGCTATCACTATCTCGGCCGCAACCACCGGTTTGTCGAACAGCTCTGCCAGTTCGTCATGGCCAATACGCTCGCCCGGCAGGACAAACGCGCAGCCCGCACCGCGGTCATCCGCACCCGTCAGGTCGCGCGCAAGACAACCTTGCTGCTCTTCCGCTGCCGCAACGTGATCGAGCAGAACGGCGGCAAGCACCAGATCGTCGCCGAAGAAATGCTGCTTTGGGGCTGGCGCGGCATTCCAGGCGAAAAAGAATTCCTCAACCACGCCGAAGCCAAGGCACTGCTTATCGCAGCCCGCGCATCAAGTGACCTCTCCCCCCAGGCGCGCGCCAGCTTCCTCGAAAATGAACTCCGGGTAATGGACTCGCTCGCCTCCCAGTTCGAAGTCATTGCCGAAGAACAATCGAAGCACCTCGTCGCCGCTCACGAGCGCTTCAGCGCGCTGATGGACAAGCAGCGATTTCAGGTCGTTTACCCGGTCCTACCCATGGATCTCCTCGGCGTTTACATCCTCCTTCCGGAGGCGAGCGCATGAACTACCCCGGTATCCGCATCGAAGGCGCAATCCTCTCGCCCGACATCCTCGGCCACATCGAAGACCTCCCCGGCCAGAAGCCCGCCGATTTTGGTCTCGACTCATCCATCAAGGTCAAAGACGAAATCGTCCGCGCCTGGGCCGACGCGCAGGATTATTGGCGCATCTTCCAGCGCAAGCTCGAAACGCTCAAGCCGGATTCTCCAGCCACATCCGAAACGCGCCAGCAATGGGTTGTCCCCTTGCTCGCACTCCTCGGCTACCAAATCGACTTCCAGGCCCGTGCGGCAGAGCTTCACGGCAAGCTCTACGTGATCTCGCACCGCGCTACCAACCGCGCCCTGGCCCCAGTGCAGATCGTCGGCTACCGCGAACCGGCTGGCCTGGATCGCAAGCCCGAGAACGCCTCTGTCCGGATGTCCGCGCATGCGGTAGTCCAGGAGTTCATCAACCTCAACGAACAGCTCTATGGTCTGGTCACCAACGGTCGAGTTCTGCGGCTCTTGCGCGATAGTTCGCGCCTCATCAAGCTGAGTTACCTGGAGTTCGATCTCGACCGCATCTTCACCGACGGCCTCTTCTCCGATTTCGCGCTCCTCTACCGCCTGCTGCACGCAACGCGCCTGCCGCTCACCAACGAAACCGCCGCCGAAAGCTGGATTGAGCGCTACCATCAGGACTCCCTCGATTCCGGCGCTCGCATCCGCGAAGGTCTCAGCAAGGCCGTGGAGTCCGCCATCCGCGATTTCGGCAACGGCTTCCTGAAGCATCCGGCAAATGTCGACCTGCACGCGGCTGTAGCCGACGAGAAGCTCCGTCCAGCCGACTACTATCAGAACCTGCTCCGGCTCATCTACCGCCTGCTCTTCCTGATGGTGATTGAAGAGCGCGATCTCGTCTTCCCTCCCGGCGCCTCCAGCCAGCAGCGCGAGGTCTATCGCCGCTTCTACAGTGTGCAGCGTCTGCGCCTGCTCTCGGAGCACCGTTACCTTGCCGACCCCCGCCGTCACGATCTCTGGCTGTCTTTGCTCTCCACCTTCCGGCTCTTCGAAGCCGATGGGCCTGGCGAAAAGCTGGGACTCGCCCCGCTCGCCGGCGATCTCTTCGGCTACAGAGCCATCCCGCACCTCGGCGGATGCATTCTCGGCAACGACGTACTTCTTGGCTGCCTCCGTTCCCTCAGCGTCTATCAGCACCCGGAGAACCAGCAACTGATCCGCGTGAACTATGGAGCGCTCAACGTGGAGGAATTCGGCTCTGTTTACGAAGGGCTACTCGAATACAAACCCGTCTTTCAAAACCACGGCAATAACGTGGAATTCACTTTCGAGCAGGGCGGGGAGCGAGCCGCGACAGGCTCGCATTACACTCCGGACGATCTGGTTCAGCCGCTGACTAAACACTCTCTCGACTACCTGATCGCCGAGCGCCTCAAAGCCCCCAAGCCGGAATCCGCGCTGCTCGATCTGCGAGTGGCCGATATTGCCTGCGGCTCGGGGCATATCTTGCTTGCCGCAGCGCGCCGCATCGCCACCGAACTCGCCGTAGTCCGGACCGGGGAAGAACAACCCTCGCCTCCGGCCTTCCGCGCGGCACTGCGCGACGTGATCCGGACTTGTATCTATGGAGTGGACCTCAATCCGCTCGCTGTGGATCTCTGCAAGGTCGCCCTATGGTTGGAGGCCCACAACCCCGGCCAGCCGCTCAACTTTCTGGACCACCACATCAAATGCGGCAACGCCATCGTCGGCTTCGTTCAGCGCGAGGAACTGGACAAGGGCGTCCCCAACGAGGCCTTCGCCACCATACCCGGAGACGACAAGGACCTCGCCGCAAGCTGGCGCAAGGCGAATAAACAGGACCGTGCGGATATCCGCCAGATTCGCATGGCTCCAGAGGTGCAACAACGGCTCGAAGGCAGGCTGACCGAGTGGAACGCGCTTTCCGCGTTACCCGAGCGTACTCCCGCCGAAATCGAATATAAGAAGGAGCAGTTCATCGCGTACACCGACAGCGTGGAGGCGGATCGGCTGGAAACGATAGCGGCCATTCCCATCGCCCAGTTCTACATTTCCAAGACGCCGGAGAATGACCCGCGACTCATGACTGATGCGCAGTTCCGGCGCTATTGGCACGATGGGCTGCTGCCCATCGGGCAGCCAACCGCCATGGCTATCGCGACCGCTCGCGAGAAACGCTTCTTCCACTGGTTCCTCGAATTTCCGGACATCATCTCGCGTGGTGGATTCGACTGCATTCTGGGGAATCCGCCGTACCTGGGCGGTCAGGCGCTGAGCGGCACTTACGGTCACACGTTCTGCGGATTCGTGAAATGGGAGTACGCGCCGACCGGCCTCAGCGATCTGGTCGTATTCTTCGTTCGCCGCATTTTCTCTCTCCTCAATTCCAACGGTTTCACTGCATTTATTACGACCAATTCAATCAAGGATGGCGACGTTCGCAAAGACGGACTCGAACAAGTTCTTTTGCAGGGCGGCGAAATCAACATGGCGGTGCGAGGAATCAAGTGGCCAGGCCGCGCAAATCTTGTTGTCTCGCTCGTCGCGATTCACAAGGGTCAGTGGCATCAACGGCGCTCTCTGGATGGGCAGGATGTCGAAGTGATCAACGCGTTTTTCGAGGATAGTGCTGCAGGTGGAGATCCGGTAAGTCTATCGGCAAACGCCAGTCGCTTGTTCCAGGGTTCCATTTCGTTGGGCGACGGATTTCTCCTTACCCACGAAGTGGCAGCCGAGATCAAGCACGTCGACCCAAGAAATCACGAAGTGGTTTTTCCCGTAATCAACGGGCAGGAGCTTAACAACGAACCCGGTCAAACACCAGGGCGCTCGATAATCAACTTCCATGACTGGAGTGTCGAGCGAGCAGCAACTTACCTCGCACCGTTCGAGGTCATCCAGCAGCTTGTCAAGCCCGAGCGAATCGTTCACCAGGAAGCCGCACTTCGTGAAAGGTGGTGGCTATTTAAGCGTCCTACCATGGAAATCTACCGCCGCATCAGGCCCTTGCCCCGCTGTTTCGCGTCTGCCGCCACCACTAAGTACTTGAACTTCTCCGCAGTGCCGACGAACATTGTCTTCACCCATGCGCTGTACATCTTCACGACCGACCGCTGGGACCTCTACGCCGTCGTCCAATCCACGATCCATGAAGTCTGGGCGCGCAAGTACAGCGGGGCGCTTGAGACACGACTCCGCTACTCGCCGTCGGACTGCTTCGAAACGTTCGCCTTCCCTGAAGGCCTTTGGCAAACCGCCAACCCCGCCCTTGCCACTCTCGGCGAACGCTACCACGAGCATCGCAAGTCCCTGATGCTTTCCCTCTGGCTCGGCCTCACGGACATCTACAACCTGTTCCACGCCCGCGACCTCACCCCAGCGAAGGTCGCCAAAGTGAGCAAGAAGTCGCCCGAGGAATCCGAACGCGGCTACGAAGGGCTGCTCGAACTGCGCCGCCTCCAAATCGAACTTGATCTCGCCATCCGCGACGCGTACACCTGGCAGAACCTCCCCCTCAATCACGACTTCCACGAGGTCGAAACCCTCCCCGAAAGCGACCGCCTCCGCTACACCATCAGCCCCGCCGCCCGAAAAGAGATCCTCCGCCGGCTGCTCGCCCTGAACCACGCCCGCGCCGAGGCCGAGAAAGCCGCGGCCAAGCCCACGAAACCGAAGCGCGGCAAGAAAGCGCCGGCGTCCGTCGACGAACACGTCGAGATGTTTACGAAAGAGGACTGAGGACGGCAGGCGTGTCTTCCAGTTTGCTTAACCGAGCTTTTTCGACAGCGCTTCCTTTTTCTTCCTGTCCTTGAGGTATTCGTCAACCGGAGACGTGTCGCCGAGCCAGAACAGACTGGTGTAGGTCTCGTTAGGTGCTGGTATCAAGTGCCCAAACTTCGCGAGCGCAGGAGTCTCCCCAACGAGGTAAGTTGGAACGTCCGGCTTTTGCAGGAAGGCACTGTTACCACTGGGCATGACGGTCTTCGCGAGGAGCATCAACGAGGCTGGATCGGGATCGGGGCTCGATAAAAGCATCGCGAGCAGTTGGGCAGCTCCGCTCACGTACTCCGCATTGATGTACTTGCCGGCGCTCCGATATCCGGCGGGTTCCTGTGCCCAGCACTTCTCCAAGATCTTCTGGTAGACCTTTACCCAGATCAGTTTGAATCCGATTTCCATCCGGGACAGGAATGAGAACGAATTGTAGGCGTATGCATTCGCCAGCGCCTCTTCGAGCGGATGGTCGGGATGCGGGCCAAGGCCATCCGTCCTCATAAACCGGCACTCCCAGTAGTCGTTGAAGATCGGCTTGGGTTTACCAAAACCGGCGGACGCGATCTCGAACGACGTGGCGGCACACTCCGTCAAATGGTGAAAGAACTCGTGATGAAACACCTCGAACAGCACGCAGCCCATCAAGGTTTCCAAGTTGAAGGCCGCGAGTCTTCCACCGAACGAGCGGTAAAGGATGTCGCAGTGCTGGAGAAGCGGCTCAACCAGAATGTAGATTCCCCACTCTTCATGCGGAGAGAAATGGAAGGGCCGGTAGAAGGCCAACGCGTCCGCGGGCAAGCGTGCGAGGTCCAGTTCCCGGATAGCGCTGGCCGGGTTCTTCAGTTCGTACCATAAGCTGTTCAGAGCTTCTGCCGAAGGCTTCGGGTTCCGGCCCTGCTCCTGATATCGCTGCTGAAGAAGATCCCGATCCGGCTTTCGGATTCTTTCCGCTCGATGGCTGGGGACGCCCAGCACCCGAGGGTTGCGGAAATCCAACAACCCTTCCGGGTCCCGCTTCGGGTCCGGCTTCAACGAGTGCCCGTCTCTGGTCAAACCTTCCCGCCGAAGCCACTGGACGCAGTCTGCCACCGACGGCTGCCACCGAGGAAGACGAACCCCCATAAAGCCAGCATTGGACCCTAGTTGGGCTATCCTGTCGAAGATCGAAATCGCGTCTGACATGGTGACCGCCGGGCCGTGCGGCCGCCCTCGAACGCTTCAAGGGTCCACTGGATGGTCAGCCGGCAAGACCATCTTTGTCTTTCCGTTTGTCTAGTGCAATCGTAAAGCATTTCCTCTGGTCCCGCCATTCCACGATCTTGGCCACGTTTCGTAAACGTCGTTCGTCAATGGTGGTCGGAGAAAGAAGCAGATGTTCCTGCAGGTCGGGAGCCAGCAGAAGCAGATTCATGATCTGCGTCAGCCGGGCTCGTGTTACGTACCCCAACCGCGCGAGATCTGCGTAGTCGCGGACCTCGCCGCGGTCGACCAGATCCTGGAACTTGATGGCGAGGGCCATCAGGCGAGTGATTCGAGGAATGCGAGGTGTTTCCGGCGACTCCGCAGCGGCCACGATCTGTGCGGCTGGGCTGGCTTTGGGGCGGCGCCGGCGCAACGAGATTGCCACCTCGACCTGTACTGCTCCGTTCTCGGGATGCGTCGCTACTGTGATTACTGCGTTTTTGCTTGGCATAGCTCCTTGGCTCCTGCGCTGCGGAAATTGACGGTGACCTTGCCGGTCCGCCCGTCGTAGCCGACCTTGGCCACCAGCAGTTGAATCAGTTGCTCCTGCTCCCTGGTGGTCAAGGACGTCCAGATGGCGTCGAACTCGGCGAGGGTGCGGCGCAGGTCCTCGGCGTCTACGCGGTCCTGTTCGCACGATTTCCGCTCGGCGGCGAGTTCCACCAATTGGCGCTCCGTGGTTTCGATCTCCTTTTGAATGCCGACAATCCGGTCGAACCGCGCACCGGAGTCCACGCTGGTGTCCGCAGCCTCCCGAGCAAGGTTCAGATTGAGCTGCCGGAGGCTGCGCCGATGGGCGTCACACTCCTGTTCCAGATCGCGGCGTCGGTGCGCCATCTGATCGATGGCTTCTGAAGCGACAGCCTCCGCCAGCTTCGGGTCGGTACCGATGCGGCGGATACTATCGAGGACGGCGGTCTCTACGGCCTGAGCCGAAACCGATTTCGTCGCACAATTCTGCCATCCCTGCTGTTGGGCGTTGTAGCAGACGTAGTAGCGATAGCGTTTCGACTTCCGCATCGTGTAGGTGTGCATCATGGGAGTCCCGCACGGCACACAGAAGAGCAGGCCGCGCAGCAGAGCCCCCAGCTTGTTCCTAACGGTGGCGCCCTTGGTGCTGCCATTGTGCTGCAGCCTCTCGTGGACCCGATCCCAAGTCTCCTGAGCGATGATTCGCTCGTGCTCGCCCGCGTAGAGAACGCCCTTGTGGTCAACCATTCCGGTGTACAAGACGTTGGTCAGGATCGCGTGCAACGAGCCTCTGGTGAAGGGCTTCCCGCCTCGGATGTTGCCGTCCTCAGTCGTCCATCGCTTGGTCACCAAGCCACGGTGTGGGCTTTCCTGTAGAACCGGCAGGAGCGAGCCATGCTCCAGGTACAGTTCGAAGATGGTTCGAACCTGCTCCGCCTCGGTAGGATTGACGATGATCCGGCCGCCTTTGGTGTCGATGTCATAGCCGAGCACCGGATGGCCGCCGATCCATTTCCCTTTCCGCCTTGCGGCCGACATCTTGTCGCGGGTCCGCTCCGAAATGATCTCGCGCTCAAACTGGGCGAACGACAAAAGGATGTTCAGAGTCAGGCGGCCGAGGGAGCTGGTCGTGTTGAACTGCTGGGTCACCGCCACGAAGCTCACGCCGTTCCTGTCGAAGATCTCGATGATTCGTGCGAAGTCGAGCAGGGATCGACTGAGCCGGTCGACCTTGTAGACCACGATGCAGTCCACGGACCGCGCCTCGACTGCTGCCAGGAGCCGCTTCAGTGCCGGGCGATCCATATTGCCGCCGGTGTAACCACCATCGTCAAAGTGGTCGGTGATCACCTGCCAGCCCTCGTGCTTCTGGCTGACGATGAAGGCCTCGGACGCTTCCCGTTGGGCGTCAAGGGAGTTGAACTCCTGTTGGAGGCCCTCTTCCGTGGACTTTCGGGTATAGATCGCGCACCGGATGGTCTTCGCACCGACCGACGCGGCGGACGCGCTCGCAGGCGCCAGGGAAGCGCTATTCCGTGCCATTGGCGTTTTCCTCCGTGGCCATCAAGTTGAAGAAGAGGAAGCCGTTCCACTTCGTACCAGTCACCTCGTGGGCGATTGCGCTCAAGGATCGATATATCTCCCCATCGAAGTCGAACCCGTTCACGAGGACCTTCACGACGATTCGGCGGCCTTTATACTCGCGCTCCAGATAGGTTCCCGGCGGCGGCAGCCGCGGGTCGAGAGCGCTTGCCACCTTACGGCTCACGCTGAGCTTGGGGTCCAGTGTGACGTCTGGCCCGAACTTGGTCTTGGGTGCACGGATGCGCAAGTCTGCATCGTTGGCGATTTCCAGCGCGCGACGGCGCGCACGCTCGGAGAGGCCACCCTCGGCCAGCGCCTGGATGCGCCAGGCGATCCTCCGAAACAGGAACTGTTTGTGATTTGATCGGGACTCCTCGCCAAACACCCCAAGGTACTTTTGGCGGAGCTGGCCGACCGTCATCCGGCTCAGCTCGTCAATCTCTTTCCGCATCGCGGTCTCCACTTCGTTCTCCATTCTCATGGCAGTTAACCTCGTGTCCATGAGGGCTCGAAGTAGCGGAACTAGCAAGGGGAGGTTTTCGCCGGAGTTGTTCGCGATGCCGGAGGAAGCCGGCGGCGAGGATACTGGCGATGGATCGTAGATCTTCAGTCGGAATGCCCAAGACGATTCACCTCGCTGTGGATTGGCACCACAGCGAAAGTCCGCGTCGCGGTCGTTCCGCTGTCGAGTGGCTGCTGGAGAGTGCGAATCACCCTCCGCAGTAAACATACGCAAGGAGTCCGAAAAGTGTAAACCGAGACGCGCGCCGCGTTAACCGCGAGTGGGCGCTCTCCGGAGAGACGGAGAAGCTGGGCGGAGGAACGCCCAAGAGGTCCAGGCGGGCCCAGTGCGGCGGCTCTCCGAAGACGGAACGTCAGAATAGGATCGTTCGGAAATGTATGGCGGAATTGGGGATATCTGGCGAGACTACGGAAGGCGCAGGAAGACCGATGGCGTCAACAACAGGGGAGTCTGGGTTCGGAGAGAAATAGTTTGGCTCGGCAAACAGGACTCGAACCTACAGCCTGTTGGTTAACTAATGATGTGTTTGAGCCGTCGCCGCTCAGCCGCGCGGAGAAAACGGCGGAGAAAAACCGCCCCGCATGTCGCGGAACCCGAAGCATTTTCTTTTCTCCGAAAGTCCTCTTTGCTTCTCTCCTTGCTTATTCCTGCCGCCAGAGCGTCCGAAAGATTCCTAATCAACGTGTTCATTCCGCCGCCTGGTCAGGCGCTTGGGTCTGGCTAAGGTACCTGATACTGAGTGATTCCGCCTGAAACGAGCATGGTTGCACCGATGAATAGCCCCTCGGCCAGCTCAGCGCACGCCTGAAGGATGAGAGCTGGCCTTCGCGGCTTACCTGCCCGCGTAGTTCATCCGCGGCTAGATGTTTTTTCCCGCCTTCCCAGCATGCGGATGTCATCTATCATCCGCCAGTATTCGGCCAAAGCCAAACGCCCTCCCTTGGTCAGCGCGCAATCGGTGTTCGGCATTTTGCCCTCAAAACTCTTGCGCACCGCAATGAAACCCGCCTTCTCCAGGCGGTCCAGGTGGGACGACAGGTTCCCGCTCGTCAATCGCAGCGTGGAGAGCAGGAACGTAAAATCGGCCGACTCCACCCCGGCCAGCAGCATCAGGATGCGCAGGCGGGCGGGCTCGTGAACGGTTCGATCCAGGTCCGGCATGGTCATTCCGCACGGCGGAGCCGTCGCAGCGCAAAACGGCTGTAGAGATGCGACACCAGGAAACTCAATACGCCGTACCCGAAGGTGGGCAGAGCCATATTCAAAGCGTCCCACTTTGCCGCAAACAGAATCGGCGCGCCAGCCAACAACAGCGCGGCGTGCACCGCATAGAGGGACGGCCAGACCACCGTGGCCAACACGCTGGCCGATTGGCCGGAAAGTAAGATATAGAGCATGAATGGGAGGACATACAGCGCCGAGACCGGCTGCTGATATCGGGGCGGGATCGCGGCCCCGAACACCACTTGCGCCAGCACGCAGGCTCCAAATAGGAACGGTACCAAGAACCAAATCGGTCCCCGTTTTCGCGCCGGCTGGCACTCCGCGGAGCTAACCCGGCCCTCGCTTCGGTAGACCCGGCCGCCAATCCAGTCAAGCACCGGCTTTGCCCGGCCAGGAATGCTCATGTAGATACTGAGAAAAATGTTCACGATACAGAAGAGGATCGCCATCCCCAGCCAAATGCCGTACGCCATGCTCTGCCCGCTCCGTCGCGCAGCTCCGCCGGCTATGGAGGACCAGAAAATGCCCGCAAAGACCAGCCCCCACACCAACATCAGAACGACGTTAGGGAGAGTGCGGTTTCGAGCGTATCTGCGCGTCCAGCCGGGGATTTTTCGAATCTGCTCCGATGGGAGCGAATCGGGATTGACGTTTTCGGTATTCATTTCTCACCCCAAGCTACTTTGTATCACAAACTAGTATGGAATGCAAGATATTTTATTTTTATGAGCCAAGCATATCTGCCTCGCGACCGTAACCGCCTGCTTTGTCAACCTTCCAGGGGGGCCGTTGAATTCGCGTCATGTGAATACCGCCGCCGCGTCCACGCCCGGCGCCGGGCGAAAAAGAATGCAACTTGATGCTGCCCGACGAACGTCTACAGCGTCGGCACTCCCTACGAGATCATCCTCGCCCGACAACAGCGAAAGCCCAGTGCTCTTTGTCAGCCCGCTCGTCAAATTCCCAGCATTACAGCGCCTGCGGGATCACGTCAAAGGCGATCTACGGGCGGCGTGGAAGGTGAAGTTCACAGGATCGTCGAAACGGGTAATCGGTCGTCCGGGACCAGCGATCATCTGTGCGGCGCGGCTGACCCTTCCCACGCCGGTTAGCCCATGACCTGGCGGAGGTAGGCCAGGTTCTTGCGCATATCCGCCTCCACGGTGGATCCCACATGTGTGTCGGTCTCGAGGTTCGCGGCACCGGTGAATTCGATATCGCGGATGGCTTCAATCACCCGCGGGATCGAAATACTCCCCTCCCCCAGATAGTGAGGGTTGTCTTTCAAGTGGAATTGACAGATCCGGTCTTTGCCCAGCCAACGGATCTCTTTCACGACGTCGAAGCCGGCCTGGGTCGAGTTCCCAATATCGTAATACACGGACACGTTTTTCGACTTCGCGCGGTCCATGATCCGAACGTTGTTCTCGGCCGAGATCGTATCCTCGATCCCCAAAAGTACCCCGGCCTTCTCGGCTTCGGGCGCGATCTCGCGCAGGGCATCGCCCGCCGCATTCCCTTCAGCTTGGTTCTGAATGGCGCACATTCCGAAAAACGGGAGAAGCAGCACCTTAGTCTTTAACGCGCTCGTGAGCCGGATGGAATCGAGCACCCACTTGATGGCGAGTTTGTCGTTCTTCAGCCCGTTGTCGTGGAGCTTATCCACGCAGGTCCCGTTGATCGGAATCTTGTACTCGCTGGACAGGCTCAGGTAGCGGGAGATGATCTCGGGGGCGTCCAGAGGCATTTTGCCGTTGACGATGCGCCTGCCGAATGAAATCTGGACGCCCTCAAAGCCGATTCGAGCCGCCAGCGGCAGCGCGTCCGGGTTGGCTCCGAGTCTCAGGTTCCAATCGGTGACGCCGATGGAGAAGCTGCGGACGGCGCCGCCAGCGAAGCGCCCGCCGAGGCCGGCGAGCGCCGCGGATTGGAGCAGAGCACGACGACTGATCTTTGCCATAAGCCTCTCCCTTACCACTTGAGCTTCAGGCTGGCTTCCCATTTCTCGGCGGAGGTCATCATCTCGTCCCAGGTCACCGCGGTTCCGCGGTAGGCCGCCGTCCGGCCAAGGATGCCGGTGAGGTTGCTCTCCACAGCCGTGGCGGCATTGTTAATCGGCTTCCCCGTCTTGATGCTCTGAACAAAGTTCTGGATGTTCGTGACGCAGCCGGTCGTGAAGGTGTCGTCCTTCTCCGCACCGGTCCAGGTCCTGTCCGGATCGTCGCTCACGATCCGGACCAGCCCGCCGTAATGCGTGTCCGCGCAACCCTTCAGGCCAAAGCAGCGCACACATAAATCGGAGAACTTGCCCGTGAGTTGGTGAGAACTGAACGAGGCATGGACCTCACCCGGGTACCAGAAGGTGATCGCGAAGTGGTCCCAGGCGTCGCCCGCGTCACTCTTCGTTCCCGCCCAATTGGTCCGTCCTCCCGTTCCGGCCGCCTTCAGCGGGTGGCCTCCGAGATACCAGTTCGCCATGTCCAGGACGTGGACGTTCTGCTCCACAATGATATCCCCACTGATCACGCGGTCGCCCAGCCAGTTGACGATCCGGACTTGCCCGGGGTCCATGTCGGGAGTAGAACGGTCCACCCATGGCCGGTTGGCATAATAGAAGACCTGGGCCATAGCGATCGTTCCGATGTCGCCGCGCTGCATGCGCGTAACCGCCTCCTGAAACACGGGGCGGGCGCGGCTTTGAAAATCGACCCAGAAGCTCAGGCTCTTGCTGTGCGCCTTCTGCCCGCTGGCCAGGAAGCTCTTGCTGTCCGGAACGTCCACTGCCACCGGTTTGGCACAGAAGACGTGTTTGCCCGCATCCACTGCCGCCGCGGCGTGCGCCGGATGGAAATACGTCGGCGTCTCGATCACCACCGCATCGAGCTTTGATTGCGCCAGTTCGCGGTACGCGTCCGGCCCCCAGTACGCGCGGTCCGAATCCACCTGCAACTTCTCGCGGGTGGAATCGAGCCTGCTCTTGATCACATCCGCCACCGCCACCACGCGGGCGCCGGCATGTTCGGGGAAGAAGGGCGCGATCCAGTTGCCGCGCCCTCCGCAGCCCACCAGCCCCACTTCCACCGCCGAATTGGCTTGCGACCCAAATGCCGTCTGCGGGCTGAGTAATAACGCGCCCCCCGCAGTTTGCAGGAAGCGACGGCGCGCGGTCGTTGGTTGATAGCCCATGGGAACCTCCGCTCAAAGACTCTTCAGTCTGATTCATGATACCTTAGCCGAGTTTGGCCGGATTGCGCTTCCGGACGCGGCGCCCGAGCACGCCCGCGCCGGCCTTTCCCGCCGGGGGCATGCGATGCCCGTGTTACACGACAATCGGCGTCTGCCGGGGGATTGATCGCCCATCACGCCGTTCCGCTCGTCACAGCCTCAGATCCATGGCTGGTTGCCAGACTTCTATTCTTCCTTCTTGACGTCCACGGTTGTCAGCCGCTCATAAATAAACGGGACCTACGCCTTCAGCCGACGCCGCGCACTCCGAGGAAATGGAGGAGGATTCACACTTTCCCCGATGGTGTGGACTGGCTCTCTGGCCACATCACGGCTAGCATCAGTGCCACCCCAATTCCGATGAACACTTCAGCGCACCGATGAAAGGCGATCTGCCATGCCGGACCAGTCCGCGGCACCAAGAGCACAATCGCCAGCGTAACTCCCCCGAACCGATATGCGCTTCGGTCCGAGCGTGCCACGGCGCAGAGCAGTCCTAGGACGAACACGCCCGTACCGAATACAAGCACCTGCGACCCGAAGCGGCTCGCCACCATCGCGCCGACCACCGCTCCAAGCGCCGTTCCGATGAAGCGCTGCCGGGAAACGGCGAGCGCCGCACCCAACGATGACTGCGTGATGACTAGGGTTGTAATCGGCGCCCAGTACGCTTCCGGCAGCCGGAATAAACGCGCTATCAGCACCGAAGCTACAGCCGCCACCGCCGTCCGTGCGGAATGCACTACAACCGGCGACCCCGCCCGCTTGACTCTATCCCATCCGGACCTGTCAGTTATGGACACGACACCCCCCAGCGTCTCATCCTTGCAGCATACGCGATCTGCCGGAGCGAGGAGTCCCGCAGCCTCCGCAGGGGGGAGTTTTACTCCGGCGTTATGGGGATTTTACGACCGGCGGTGACACGTGGGCTCCTCTTGGGTCAAGGAGAAGCCCTCGGCATCCTCGCAAGCAAGTAAGCGGAGCCGCTCCAGGTCCCAAACCTAACCGACCAGCCGGCAGCGCGCCCGCCGACGGCCAAACCGCGAGTTACCCAAAGGCGCGCCCTCAGCGGAGACTCTGAGACGCGCACCCGAAAAGGCCCGGAAAAGGGCTCTCGGGCACCATGACGGGCGATCCGGGCAAGCCTCGAGAGAACCGGTTTCGCCCAATATTGGCCGCGGCTTTGCGTGGGCGCCTTGAAGACCTATTAGAGTCCGCCCGGGCGGTTCGCCCACTGGCTGGCGCGGTTACGGTTTGTCGAGGGGTTCCGCATTATGGGCTTACTCATCCTCGCAATCGTTCCTTTGGTTCTGCTGATGAGGAAGGCGCCGTCGGCCGGGAGTTCGCGGGCCGTGCATTCGATTCGCGTGACACCCGCGCCGCCGGCAACTTCGGAGACATCAGAGGCGCTTGAGCATCTTGGATTCGACGAACTGCAATATGTCATAGCGCTTGACTTCCCGGTCAGGGAAAAAGCTGTTGATCGCGTCCTGTTCGTCGTGGAATACCTCGAAGACGGCTTCCAATTTTGCTTCCGCCAGCAGCTCGATATGTGACGGGTTCACATTGTAGATTGCCAGGTTTCCACCCGCCTTGCGCAGCTTCGCCAGTGCAAAGAGCAGGGTGCCAAGGCCAGCAGTATCCAGTTCGACCAGATCGATGAGGTTCAATGCCACACGAATCCTTCCAGCCTTTACGAGCCAGTCCAGTTCGCTTCGAAAGTCCAGATCCTCCTGCCCGAGTGTGAGGCGTCCTTTCAGATCCAGAATGTCGATTCCTTCATGCTCTCTATGGATGATTTCAAGCGACATGATTGTGCAACTCGCCGATGGCGAGATACCTCTATCTTTATCTGAGACGCGAACACCTTCTCCATGCGGCGGCGCCACTGAATTGGCCGCCGCGATATTCGTGTCCAGGATCTCTATCTGGGCCTCCAGGGTTGCAATCGATTATACGCCCGACCGCCTCCGCCGGAACTGTTTTATAGCCCTTCCCTTCCGCGCGATTCCGGCGGAGGCCTCGGGCCGGCAAAACCGCGCAAATACTTCATTGCAAGCTACATATCACGCCTCGTCCGCCTCCTTCTTCGCGGCGAGTTTGGGTTCCGGCTGGCGCGCCTTGCGGGGGCGAAGACGGCTCCGGGAGGGAAAATGCAACTCGGAGGAGCAAAGGACGGCGATTCGGTTTAAAATGAACGGGGCCTGGAAGTCCAGACTGAGAATTCCCGCTGATGCCTTCTCCCTCACCAGGCGATGTCGCGGCCGACCCCGGCCGCTCGCACAGCATCAAGCTGAAACTGCGTGACGTGGATCAACTCTTCAACTCGATGGACCCTTCCCCTTTCATTGAGAAGGATCTCGACGACAAAGCGGAAGAGTTCATCGTGGGCTGGGCACAAGAATTCCCGGGTGAGGCGCCGGTGAGGCTGCGAGTGCACCTGGACCAGTGGCCAGCAGAGGACCCCAAGGAACTGATCCGGCAGGCTGTCCACAACCACTTCGCCCACCGAGCCGAGCTTACTCAGTTAGAGTTCAGGAGACTGATGAAGCAGGGCCGGACGAGCTTGGTGATCGGCCTATCGTGCCTGGCCACGTGTCTGATTATTAGCAAGACGTTGCTGCCTGGTGAAGCAGGCACCTGGGCCAGCATCGTGCGGGAGAGCCTGATGATTGCAGGCTGGGTCGCGATGTGGCGCCCGATGCAGATTTACCTATACGACTGGTGGCCCTTGCGCCAACGGAGCCGGATCTACGAGAAACTGAGCAACATGCCGGTGGAAGTCGTTTCGAAGGGCAAGAACTGAGCGTTGGGCGCCGCCTTGGCGTGCTTCCTTTCGCGCTGTTCGGTCCTTTCGTCGTACAATCAGATCGCGAGACAGACGCTACTATTGAGTCCCGCATAATATACAGTCACTGAGGCCACAAAGAAGTCTGCTGCCAGAAGGCGGTGATCAGACCAGTTTAGGTTGCGGTGCCGCGGTTCGCGTTTCATCGCGACCGCCGCGTGTGGATGGCCGGCTTTCGCGCAATACCGGCCCAATCCGCGGGGTGGGCATAAGGCTCGGGCGTTGATCGTTGTGGAACTATCTGGAGGCAGGATCGCGGGGAGTCAATTCATTCCTGGACGTCGAGGCCCTGTTTCCGAGGTTCGATCTGCCATTGATTCTTCTCCCGTGATTTACACGATTACGCGGCGCACAAGATATTTTCCCGGCTGCGATGAGTTTACCCTGAATTCGAAGTTTAACGTGTGAGAGGAGACGAAACCATGAAGATGAATACTTACGTGAACTTTGCGGGCACCTGCGCGGAGGCTTTTCGCTACTACGAGAAGCATCTCGGAGCAACGGTTGGTATGATGATGACGCACGGGCAGGCGCCCGACCAAAGCCGCGTCAATCCGGAGTGGAAGGACGCAGTCCTGCACGCGCGGATCTCTATTGGCGGCACGGAACTGATGGCGGCTGACATCCCGAACGCCCAGCCGATGCGAAGCGCCTACCTGGCGCTGGCCATGGACAGCGACCTTGACGCGGAGCGAGTCTTCTCCGCACTTTCCGACGGCGGTCAGGTTTTGATGCCGATGCAGGAGACGTTCTTTGCTTCTCGCTTTGGCCAGGTGCGGGATCGGTTCGGCATCAACTGGATGATCCTCCACGAGCGCCCCATGCAGCCCGCAGCATAGAAGGCGGACCTCGGATAGACGCCAACCCGCCGCAGCGAACCACATCACGGGAAGCGCGCCGATAGCCGCATATGCTGCCACACGGCCGAATAACGCGCGGACCGCGGATGTTGCCGACCACGGGATTCGGCCCGGCTGTCGGCTTCCGTGGCGCAACCGGTGAGCGTGGAGCCACCACGCCTGCTGGCGGACTCTTCCGGGAGTTCTTCGCATCAGAAAAGAGTTCGACGTTCGACAGGAACAGCCTGCTCAAGGGCTGCGCACGCCGGCTCTTTGAGCTGACGCGCCGCGCCCGTAAGGCCGGCGTGTATCCGTACCAACTACCGCTGGAAAGCAGGTCCGGGTTATGGATCGAGGCCGAAGGGCGCGCTGCCTCGCGGGGAACTGTGCATCTTCCTGCAGCACGCCGCCGCTCCGTTCATCTTCTCGGCCGCCCTGTGTCCCGCGGCGGTAGGCGCTATAGGTGCGTCGTGATTCCGGAGTCCATGTAGGTCACACTCAGGGCTGTCGCCCACGACGCGAACGGCCGCGCAGTCTTTCCTGGAGTATATGCGAGGCGCCGTGCGCTCTCTATTTCTTGAGCATGGCGACAAACCCGCCGCCGGAGCGCAGATCGATCGAGAGCGAGTCGCTCGCCGTAAGCGTGACGTGCTCCACCTTGAGGGACGCCGGTTCCGCTGTATCGCGAAGGAGCGTGGCCAGATAGGGGGTGGGACGTGTGTTGTACGTCTGTGGCGCCTTGAGGAAAGCGGAAAGATCGATGCGCACGTTGCGCGCGGTGGCCCCGTTGGTAATCGCCAGGAACCAGGTGTTCCCGCTCCGCCGGGCGAAGGCCGCGACTTGCCGGATCTCGGAGACCGGCAGAACCACGGTCTCATCCCAATAGCTGGGGATGCTCTTGAGCACGTCTACCGAAGGGTTATCCAGCATATGCTGGGGGTGCGCCACATAGACCAGCAGGGGAGACTGGAGGATGACGGCATTGGCTACCTGATGCGCCCACGTGGTATCGGCGATCAGCGCGCCAAAGTGAGTCGGCGTGTAATCGGCCATCCCGGCCAGCAAGCGGGTAAACGGCAGGACGACATCGTGCTGCGCGTACGGCGGGAAGAACTCCATTCCGCGGACCGCTTCGATGCCAACGATGTTGGGATAGGTTCGCTCCAGGCCCGTCGGCTTGTTGGCGCCATGAAAGTCGACCATCACTTTGTGCTGGGCGGCCGCTTTCGCCAGCATCTCGTAGAGATCGACCACCTCTTTGTGCTCGTGGTCGAAGAAGTCTATTTTGAGGCCCGCGATGCCCACCCGGTCGCATATTTCGAGGGTCTCCTGAAGGGCCTTGGGGTCCTGCAACAGGGAGCGGATGTTCCACACGAAGGCCTTGACTCCATGCTCGCGCGCGTAACTCACCATATCCTTCAACTGCGCCTCGGACCAACTGTTCCGCCAGAAGCCCTCGATCACGATGTATTCGAATCCCATTAGTGAACCGAGCCGCGCCATCTCTTTCTGCCCTTCGGGTGACGCGTCCACGCCGTCGAGATAGCTCCAGACCGCGCGGCCGGGCTTGATCCAATCCGTGTGAAGGCCCTGGGGGAAGAGCTTGGGATCCGGAGGCGCGGCCACGTTGTGCACGATGTCGCAGTTGACCAGGGCATTCAGGTCCGCGCCGATCATCACAATTCTCCAGGGCGTAGTGATAGGCCCATTGATCACGGCCGGATGGCTGAGGCGCTCGACGTCCTTGGCGTATCGCGAGCGGAACCCGAAACTCGCCGGCTCGGAGTGGCCCAGCCTGGCGTGCAGCGTCTGGGTGGCATCCGCCTGGAAAACCATCCCGCTGTAATTGACCAGCGCGCCCTCGGTGATGGAAGCGTACGCGCTCTTGTCGCGCAGCACGAAGGTGAACGGCGGGTTTGTCCACTCGCCGTCCATCATGCTCTCAATCGTGTTTGTCGTGGTTCGCCAGGGATAGAGCCCTTCGTAGCCGGACACGTAGTTCTGCGGCGCGATCACGCTCCCCGCCGGAACACGGAACACGGTGGCCTCGTCGGGCGTTCGGGCACCCTGGCCCGGCACGAGGTGGCGGAACGCGACGCCGTTGTTGTATGCACGGAGTTCCAGCGTATAGGACGTTCCCGTTTTGGGATGTGTCACGGCTACTTTGACGCCGTTGCAGTTGTCTACCGCGGTGGAGTGCGGGCCGTACCAGGGGTAGGTTTCGTCGATCTTATAGCTCTCCGCCTTCCCGGTCTGGGCGCCGCCGGCGAGATCCACGCCATCCACCACGATGCCCAGCGGGGATGGATCGATGATGTTCTTCGAGTTGAACGTGACCGTGTATTCGAGGTGGCCCTGTGCGTCCGACGACAGCACAAACCGCACGCGGCCATCGGGGCTGGCCACGGTCACGTCCGCTGTCGCGGGGAGCGACAGACAGAACAGAAACAATGGATACAAAATCGTTGCCTTCATTTGCCTTCTCCTTGCACCGGGACGAGCCGTATGGCACTGCCACCGCCCGGCGCCAGCTTCAACTGTAAGACCGTCTCGGCCCTCACGCGGCGTTTCTCCACAATCGAATCTTTCGGTTGCGCAGCGGCGTTGGGTCCGTCCGAGTAGATTTCCGCATCGTAGCTTTGCGTTTTCAGTTTTAGAGGCGTTGGCGGCTAAACCTTGTAGTCCCACTCCTTGCGATAGGGCAGGTCAACGTAGCCGTTGGCGATCTCGTCGTTGCTGAAACTCCCGGCCTGCGAGTTCCATTTCAGGACTTTGGAACTTCGCCAGTACATTGCATACGTGGGGTTGTTCGCTAGAGGGCGCGCGTTGGGGACATGGATATGGCCGTCATTCGACGCGGGAATCCACACCACCGCGGAGTCCGCCCGGCTGGCTTGGATGCGCGTCTGGAGCGGGGGCATGACCCCGGGAGTGCTGTACCTGCGCAGCGTTGCCGTCCCGAGCAGGGCGAACTCCGTGAGGTCGCAGGCGAACTCGACAGGCGTAATCGACTTCTTGCCGGCTTTGCACATCCGAATCCACTCGGCGTAATGGTCCGGTCTCTCGCACCGCGGCAGGTATGGTTCGGGCTGCTGGAAGTCCTTGAAACGGCTCTCCGGCAGGAGTTGGCCGCCGGGGAGCCCTCGAAATTGCTGGCCCGGTGGGGGACTAAAATGGTCCGGAACCCACGGATTCCCGCCATAGAACGCGGAAAGCAGAACACCCTTTTCGCCGACGAACATCGTGCCCCGGCCCGGCATCCCCATCTCGGGGGGCATGCTCAACGGCCGCGGCGGCTGCAGGCCCCCATCGTAAAAGTACGCCATCATCTCCGGGTGCTTGCCGCGCGCCGGAAAGTGCCACTGGACGTAGTTGGAGTTGCTCGCGCACTCGGTGTTCGAGACCCAGCCTTCCAGTGAAAAGGACTCGCAAGCGTCGGCCGCGACCCAGTCCGGCGCACCCATCTCGAGTTCCTCATGGAACACGTGCAGCGCATGGCAACCGGCGTCGCCCAGATTGCCCGTGCCGAAGTCCCACCAGGGACGCCAGTTGCCGTAATGGTAGATCTTATGGTATGGCCGCGCCGGAGACGGGCCGCACCACTGGTCCCAGTTCATCCCCGCGGGCGGCTTCTGCACCTCCTTGGGTCTGGCCAACCCGCTGGGGGAATGAGTGCCGCACCAGAAGTGCACTTCACGTACCGGCCCGATGGCCCCGCTCAACAGCAACTCTGTGGTGGCCCGGGCAGGAGACGTGCGCGAATCCTGAATGCTCGCCTTGGTGGTGACCTTGGAGGCCAGCACCGCGGCCTTGACCCTCCGCGCCTCGGCAATAGTGTGGGTCATCGGCTTGGCGCAATAAATGTGCTTGTTCATGGCCAGACCCGCCAACACCAGGTGGAAATGCCAGTGGTCCGGCGTGGCCACGATCAGAGCGTCGAAGTTGTTATGCTCCTTGTCGAACATCTGCCGGAAGTCTTTGTAGAGCCTAGCCTTGGGATAGAGCCGGAACACCGGCGCGGAGAATTCGTGGTCGAGGTCGCAAAGGGCCACGATCTCTTCGCTCGCGCAGCCGGCCACATAGTCCTCGCCCACGCCGCCGACGCCGACGCAGGCGATACGGAGTTTGTCGCTGGGAGCCTGGTAACCGGCGCCTCCCAACACATGGCGTGCCACCACCAGCGGCGCCAGCCCGGCGGCCACGGCGGTACGCCGGGAAATTGCGCCCTTGGTCGATTCGTTCCAATTCATAAACACCACGTTCCTCTTTCGCTGGGGGCGTTCCGCCCGCCTCGCCCGCTTTGCCGTTTGCTGGAATGCCTCAACGGTAACGGTACAGTGTGACGCGTTGGATGGCGTCGGGACTGGCACGTTGGCGGTATTCGGGCACCCAGCTTCCCGGGGGCCAGGATATCCTGATGTTTTCCCCCTCTTCGGTGCTGTCGCCGGCCAGCAGCCGCCCGCGAACCCAGCGGCCGTCCACAAAACTCCCTTCTTCCACGGTGGCCAATCCGGCCAGCGGGAGCCCCGGCGTGCTGGGAGCAAAGGTGATGTCTATTCCCATGCCAGCCACGAAGTACTCGTCGGGCCCCGTTGCAATGAAAATCCCCGCTGCGAAGGTGTTGGGCGGGATGGGCGTCGGTTGTGTCAGAGGCGCAACCCGAGGCTTCACAAACTTAACCTCCAGGGTGTAGTTCCCTACCTGGACCTTTTGGGGCGGGTCATCGGGACCCAGCAGGACCGCGGACATGGTGCCATTGCCCTGGTGTTCCGAAATCAGGGGCGCCAATTGCTCGATCAGGTCGTAGCTGCCGATCAAATCGGTGTCGGGAGTGCTGGACCTCTCGACGGCGCCCATCGCCGAGAAACCGATGGCATTATGGCGCCCGAAGGCGTACAGCACTCTGGCTGCGCCCACGGCCCCATTCAGCGATTCGGGTATGAACAGGGGGTTCCCGGGCCGGCTATACTTTGCGCAGAACTCCGTGAAGTTACCATAAGCGTCCGGTGCAAGCACATCGATTTGCGGCGCTCCGGCCTTCCAGACGTCCATCATCAGGTCCCAAGGGCGGCCACCGCTAGGTGGAAACTCCGTCCTCCCAACTCCGTACAGTGCCGCGTTCACAAACATCGGCAACGGGTATTGGGCTTTGCCCGCCGCAGCCACCCGGTCGAGGTAGCGCGCATAGTGCCAGGCCATGAAGATTCCCTCCGTCGCGGCGCCCGGCCCGAACACCTCTTCCCAGGTCCCGGAGGTTTTGAAGCCGGCCGCCTCCCACGCCTTGCGAAACTCCGGAATCAGCGTATCCTTGTGCTGCTGCAGGTAGTCCATCAGCTCCTTGGGCACGGGCCCCGCGTAGGCCTTGTCGGCCGCGGCGGAATGGTCGCGGGAGTCGCCATGCATGCCCACTTCGTTCTCCACCTGGATCATGATGACGGTGTGCTCGTGGCCATCCACTGCTTTGACGTGCCCCATCAGGGCGGCAAAGGCGCGCGCATCGGCGTCCCGGTTGGCGTCGCTCAATGGCGTGAGCAGCTCCAGGGTTTTGCCGGTTTTGGTCCGGGCGCGGGGGAAGCGGTCGAAGTCCTTCTTCACCCAGTCGGGCGGGTAGCTGGACAGACTATTCTTCCAGCTTGCGAACCACAGAAGCACAAGACGCAGGTTATGACTTCGCGCTCCCTGGATCACACCGTCCAGTACACTGAAGTCGAACTTCCCTTCTTGCCGTTCGATCTGGTTCCAGGAAACGCCCGCCAGGACGGTGTTGATTTTCGCCTCAACGAGCCTCGGCCATAACCGCCTCACGTAATCCAGGCTGGTTGCGCTGTCGTTGTTTAATTCCCCCGCCAAAGCCAGGAATGGTTGGCCGTCGACGATCAGTTGCGTGGCAGTACCCTGCGTCCGCAAGTGAGGGATGTCCGCAGCGGAGGCGGTTGAGACCGGTCCGCTTTGGCCCTGACCCGCGACGAGGGCGAGAGGGCACACGAGAGTAGCGCACAACAAAGTCCGAAGTTTCATGATTATCGGTTTCGCATTCTCCACGAGCTTCTGGTAACACCGCGTCCGGTCCCGTCCACGGCTGCGTGTGAACCCCGGGAAGCCGGACGTCTCTGGCCTGCCCACACCGACGCCGTGGCAGACGGCGCTTTATTCCGGCCCTAGAACGGATTTCCGGGCAGCGCTATCCCGTGGGTCCCGCGATCGCGGGTGAGCAACAAACGAATCAATGGACCTGCCGCCCTACGTCACCTTCACCCACTCATACTTGCGCGGCGACTTGTAACTCCCGTCCGGGATTCCGATTCCGCACATGTCCCGTACCGATATTCTCGGTGGTTTCTCCCGTCAGCGCAAGGGACAAAAGTGAAGGACTAAGGTCGTCGGTTTCTCAAGGCCCAATTCGGCTATTGCATGACGATGTCGGTCAGGAGTAGAGCGATGCTCTCAGATTGCGCACGCACAATCCGCAGGGAAGGTCTCTACTACCTGCCCAGCGTGAGACGTGGAGAGGTGGTGTCTAGCGGCCGCCGCCGGATAGTTTGCGGTAGTACTCGGCGACCGAGTCTTGATAGCCGGCGGGGACCTTGGTCGGATCGGTGTTGCGGATCGTGCCGCCCTGGTTTTCATCGAGTTGGCGGCGCAATTGCAGTTCCAGCGCGTCCACGCTGCTGACGAGCTGCTGGTGCATCTGCTCGACCAGTGCGGGATTCCCGGGGAAACGGCTGGCATCCAGATTGCGCATTTGATCGATCAGGGACTGTAACTGCCGCCGCGCCTCGGGACTATCCTGCACTACGGCACGAACCTGGTTGAGAAGGTTCAATCCCTGGTCAATCTGGCGCTGGGTGTCGGCCGGGTTGGGACCTTGTTGGGGCGCCACGGCCTGACCGGAGATGCGAGTATTGCCGGTGTCATAGTTGCCAAATACCGTACTATCGCGATTGCCAGCGCCACCGGCCGGATTCCCCATCGGACCCGCAAGGCGGTTGCCCATCGGACCCGACTGGCGCCCGCCGGCTTGATCACCCTGACCGGGCTGGCCCCCGCCTTGCTGGCCCCGTTGCCCAGGCTGGCCGTTTTGCGCTTGCTGACCGGGCTGACTCAGTTGAGGTTCAGAGTTGGAACGCCCGCCAAGGCCGGCGAGTTGGTCGCGCAGACGGGATAGATTGTCCATGGCCCGGTTGAGAGCGGCGTCCTGAGAAGTGCTCTGAGCACTGCCCACGGCGCGCGCCGCGTCGCTGACCTGTTGACCCAGCTTTTGCAGGTCGCTGGTGAGGCCGCCTTCCAGCGGATCGGAGAAGTCCCCGCTACGCAGCCAATCCGAGCTGCGTTGCATGCGGGTGGCGAGATCGTTTTCGTCCATGCCATCGAGCGCGCTCCGCAACTTGCCGGAAGCTGCCGGCTGCGTGGGCGCGAGCTCGCGCGCCGCGGTGCGAATTTGCTGGGTGAGCCGCGCCAGATCATCGGTCACCTGTTGGCGATCATTGACTATGTTGTCGACTTCCTGGGCGGAAGGGTAGCTCTGCGGTTGGCCGGAGGCGCGAGCCGCATTCTGCTGAGCCACCAAGCCGCGCACGTGATCCGCTTGCTGCTTTTGCTGGGCCGCCAATTGATGGGCCGTTTGGGCCATCGAGTTGAGCCGACTGGAGGCGTCCTGCTGCTCGATGCCGCCAAGCAGGTCGGTGGCTTGGCGCAAGCGGTCGGCGGCGCGGCGGGAATCGGCCGCGCTGGCATTCCGGGATATGGCGCGCCTCATGTCGTCGTTGGCTTGGCGCAAGCGGTCGAGCGCCTGTTGGGCCGCCTGTTGGCGGCTGTCGGCGGCTTGGTCCGCGGACTGCCGGGGATTGGCGGCGCTGGCATTGTCCTGGCCGGCCGATTGGCTGCCAGCGCTACGGCTGGCGGATGAACTGCCCGCTTGCCCGCTGCGTTGGGCCGCCTGTCCGCCGGATTGTCCTGAAGCCGAAGCACTCTGGCTGCTCTGCTGGCTCTGTTGGCCATTTTGAGCAAGTTGTTGCTCCATCTGCTGCTGGAGTTGCTGCGCCTCCCGTTGCAACATCTCCTGTTGCCATTTTTCCTCGGCAGTCTGGGTGCCATTGCGTTGCTGCTGGGCTAGATCCTCCTCGCGCTTGGCAAGTTCGTCGAGCTTCTTCAGCGCTTCGTCGATTGCCTGCGCTTTTTGTTCGGCGGTGGTAGCCGCGGTTTGCCGGGTCTCGTATTGGTTTTTCTCGGTATCGAGCTCGAGATCGAAGAGGCTGGCCAAATCGCGCGCCGCGCCTCCACCGCCGCCTCCACCCCCGCCCCGCGCTCCAAACGCAACCTGAATTTGGCGGAAGGTGGCTTCGGCGCGCAGCAGAAATTGCAGAGCCTTCTGCTCGTTGGGGATGGCGTCCTTCCACTTCTCCTGCTGCAATTGTTGCGCTGCCGGCGCCATGGCGGCGGAGGCGGCCATCATATCCTTCTGGAAGTCGCTGATGGCCTCTACTTCATCGGTCAACTCGCGCGCCTGCAAGCGACCGGAAAGCGAGACGGCCTGATCGCGCAAGGTGGCTTGGGATTGAGACAGCAGCTTGGCGATGTCGGCGGCCTGCTGTTGGGTCGGGTTTTTCTCTCCCTGTTGTCTGAAGGTGGCGGATATAATCTCCTTCTCGCGCCGCGAGATCTGCTCGGATTGATTGCCTTGGCCCCCGCCCCCACCGCCGCCGCCCGACTGTTGCGATTGCGAAAACTCGCGCTCGAATGGGTCGGCCTGGATGAACATCATATCGGTGCGGGCTTCGGCGTTGGCGTCCTTGGCGGTCGCGTAGACGCTAACCAGATCGCCCGGCACGGCCTTGAAATCCTCCAGCGAGAGCGTGGTCGAGCCGTCGGCTTGTCTTTCGCCCTTTTGCTTTAACAGATCCACCGTAGTCTCGGGTCCGCCGTTGACCGAGTAATGCAGCGCGACGCCGTTGAGGCCGTACTCATCGGTGGCCTTGGCGGCAACGGTTACCTCTTCAATGGGGCTGGCGTGGTAGTCACCCCGGGGACGCACCAACGAAACCTGAGGCGGGTTGGCTTTGCGGGCCTCGATGAAGAAATCCTCGCTGACGCGAACGGGCTGGCCCGCCTCAACGCCAGCGATGTGGTAGACGCCGTCCTGATCCATCTTGACGGTACCGCGATAGACGTTATTCTGGCCGCCGGCGAGCTGGATCTGCTGTCCGTTGTCGAGCTGGATCCGGCCGACCTGAAGGGGACGGTCGGTCGAGATCTCGAGTTCGGCCTGAGTGCCGGTGACGGCGCGTAAATCACCGCCGCGCTCCTCTACCTCGGTCGGCATGCCGGTCCAGGCGGGGTAATGGTAGGTGACGCGAATCTGCTTCACCGCGGGCAAGTCGGTGACGCGAATATTAAAGTGCTTCGACGTCATCGCTCCGGCGGTGACATAGTATTCGACGTTCTCGGGCAAACCGGCAAACAGAAACTGATAGCCGCCAGCGAAACTGCCAACCGCTTTGGGCTGCATCGCAATCTCTTCCCACTGGGAGGAACTCTGAAAGCGGGCATACAACTTGACCCTGGGCGACCGCAGGCCGGTGGGGAGCGCCGAAATCAACTGGTCGGCGTGGCGGCGCACGACGGCGTCGCCGGGAGTCACGCGCAGGTCGTAGAGTGCGGGCTTGTTGTGGTGCGGGCCGGTCCACAGCAGCGAAGCGCCATAACCCAGGAAACCGGGCCCGGCGGCGATCATCCAGGCCAGGATGGCGAAAGCGCCGGCGCCGGCGCCCAGCGAGATCGACAGGCGGCGGTCGGTGACTATCTGCCTGGGCTGGGCGGATTGGGCGATTTCGAGGGCGTCCCCGGCCAACAGTTCAATAAAGGGATCCTGGCCGTCGCGCTCGGCGAAGGTGGTGAGGCGCTGCTGGAATTGCGGGAAGGCGGCTTCGGCGGTTCCGATCGCGCGGCGGCGGGTCAGGCGGCGCAAGGGTAGCGCCAATCCGGCGGCAGCGGCAATGGCCAGAACCAAGATCAGTCCGAAGCGCGCGGCGGTCACGCTTCCATGCGAAAAGGCGAGCGTATCGGCAATTGTGACCAGCACCAACGTCGCCACCAAAGCGCTGCCGGTGAGAATGGCCAAGCCGCGCAGCAAGGTGCTCCAACGCAGACGTTGTTCCAGTTGCGCAATGTATGCGCGAAGTTGTTCGCGGAAA
>Ga0181530_10000630_pt1 | contig 45331 bp, 38 predicted proteins | sample PEATcosm2014_Bin_42_FD_119769 | JGI IMG/M metagenome (GOLD analysis project Ga0181530, IMG submission 119769) | Peatland microbial communities from MTU Mesocosm Facility, Houghton, MI, USA - PEATcosm2014_Bin10_60_metaG | ecosystem: Environmental > Terrestrial > Soil > Wetlands > Peat | place...
CCTGCGCGATTCGTGCTACCTCCTCGATCATGGAAACTAAACCGCCCGTGCCGCGCGCGATCCTCGTCGGCATCCAGGTCCCGAGCGTCGACGACGTCGCGCACGCCGCGAGCATCGAGGAGCTGGGCCGTCTAGTGAAGACGCTCGGTTACGAGGTCGTCGGCACGATGTCGCAGAAGCGCGACGGGATCGGCGGCGGGACGGTGCTCGGCAGGGGGCGGCTTGAGGAACTCGCGGCGATCACCGGCGGGACGGGCGTCGTCGGATCGATGGCAATCCCGCAGAAGTCGAAGGCCCGCGAGCGCTTTGAGGATGCCAACGAGAAAACGCCTGATGCCCCGCAAATAGAGTTTGATCCGGAGGCGCCGCCGAAGCCGGAGTTCGTGATCGTCGATCACGAGATCTCGCCGAGCCAGGCACGCAACCTTGAGCGTGCAACCGGTGCGCAGGTGCTTGATCGGACCGGCGTGATCGTGGAGATCTTCCATCGTCATGCACACAGTCGCGAGGCGAAGCTGCAGGTGGAGATCTCGCGGTTGAAGTACGTCGCGCCGCGCCTGCGGGAGTCGTCGGCGGGCGGCGGGCGGCAGCAGGGCTCCGGCGCGGGCGAATCCGATCTCGATCTCGATCGCCGCAAGATCCGCGATCGCCTCGCGGAGTTGAAAGAGCAGCTGGAGGATATCCAGCGAGACAACGACCAGCGTCGGTCCGCGCGTCGCGATCAGCTCCGGGTCGCGCTGGTCGGGTACACGAACGCAGGGAAGTCGTCGCTCATGCGTGCGCTTACGGGCAGCGAGGTGCTGGTCGCGGACAAGCTCTTCGCGACGCTTGACACGACAGTGCGCGCGCTGCAGCCGGAGACCAAGCCGCGCGTGCTCGTCTCGGACACGGTCGGGTTCATCAAGAAGCTGCCGCACGATCTCGTCGGGTCGTTCCGATCCACGCTTGCCGAGGCGCTCGAAGCGTCGCTGCTGCTGTTCGTCGTCGACGCGTCCGATCCGATGTACGAATCGCAGATCGAGGTGAGCCGCAACGTGCTGCGCGAGATCGGCGCGGAGGTCGTCCCATCGCGCCTGCTTCTCAACAAGATCGATCGTGTCAGCGAGGCCGATCGCGCCGCCCTCCGCGCGAAGCACCCCGACGCGATCCTCCTCTCCGCGAAGTCACCCGAGGACGTGACCGCGCTACGCGAGACAATCATCGCGTTTTTCGAAGCTGCAATGGTGGAGGACCAGCTTGTGCTGCCGTACGCGAAGCAGGGGCTGCTCGGCGATGTGTACGAGAACGCGCGCGTGCTCTCCGAGGACTACGACACCACCGGCCGGATCATGAAGGTGCGCGGCCTGCCCGGCGCGATCGCGCGCCTGCGAAGAACCCTCGCCGCTTCGTGAGTTCGATCACCGATCGATCGGCTACGGCGTGAGTCGCTCCATCATGCGTGCGAACGGGATCGCCATCTGCTCGACACGCCTTGGCCAAAGGTGTGAATAGCCCTCGCCAATTGACCCCCGATCGGCGCGGGGTCAAGCAGTTAGGCGATTGATATTGCGCATTATGTTTGCTGACCCCTACGCCGATTAGTGGTCAAACCGTCGCGCCGATTTACATCTAGTCCGAAGGGCTTGGCGCGACGGAGATCGCAAAACGACTCGGGATTGCCCGTGCAAGCGTTTATAGGCTGCTTCAGGCGAAATCAGCCTGAAGGTGAATCGATGAAAGGAGCGATCGTGTCCAGTCCGTTTAAATTTCTTTCGGCTTCGACTGTATTGGTTGCGACCATGAGCGGGGGCCTGAGCGCCGCATCGGCTGCGCCGGCCATTGATCGCCTTGCGTTCAAAGATCCGCCGCCGGCCGCTGTCGAATCCGTGCAGTGGCGGGGTGGCTGGGGATGGGGCGGCGGTTGGGGCTGGGGCGCTCCGGTCGCTGCAGGGGTCGTCGCCGGAGCCGTCGTCGGGAGCGCGCTGGCGGCACCCTACTATTACGCACCAGGGCCCTATTATTATCCTGCCCCGTATCCGCAACCCTATTATGCGCCGGCGCCCGCTGGCTATTATGCGCCGGACTCTGGTCCGCCGCCGGCTGGCGACGCCGTCTCTTACTGCAAGCAGCGCTTTAGATCATACAATCCGAAAACAGGACTGTTTATCGGGACGGACGGGCGGCTCCATCCCTGCCCCTGATCGCGGCAATTTTCTAGATCGCCGCGAGCTGTCAGTCTAGACGCGCAAACTTGAAGCCGCCCACATGGGGCGGCTTTTTCGTTGCTGTTCGGTAAAAGCATCTGTCTTGATCAGGCCCGAAGTAATGAAACGCCCATCTGATACACAATACCGGCCAAAACCTCACCAAGCCCTGGCGATCTTCAATCCGCGGGCGTTTCCACACACTCTGCAACAATTCTGCACCTAAAAAATCCATTTGATCTAAAAGGGCTTTCTCGGCGCAGAAGTTAGGTGCAAAATCCCCCCTGGGCGGTGCGCGCGGTGCGATGTCAATCGCTCGGCCCGAAAGTGGGAGCGTCGAATAATAGCCACGTTTGCAAACGCAAATGCAGATAAGGCGCGCCGAATTGGCGTTCGGTGAGAAGCCTTCACGAACGAGGGAAACTTTATGCTAAAAACGCTCATTGTCGCATCGACCGTGGCCGCCTTCGCTTCCTTGACGCCGGCGCTCGCGCAAACGCCCGCCGCCAACCCGCCTGCCGCCGCCGAGCCGGGAAAAGCCGCGCCGTCGGCCCAGCCTGAGACCCCGAAGACGGCGGCTCACAAAAAGCACGAGAAACATGCGGCCAAGAAGGCCAAGGCGAAGACTGAAACCGAGACCCCCGGCGCCGAGAAGAAGGACGGCGACACGAAGCAATGAGGGCGGGTCGGGCGCGGCCGAGACCGCTACGCTTGACCAGGCCGCGTTGGCGCACGTGCGAAACGGGGCCGCGCGCTTGACGACGCGACAGCATCTGGGGAGACCGACTGACCCGCTGAAAACCTCCGGCGTGCGCGACCTCCCTCCCGCTTTCGCGGGTGACTCTCACGCATGATAACGTCCTTTGCCATTCATTACAGAGGACAGGCGGTGATCTCGTCGGTTCGAACGACGACCGAAGTAGTGCTCCGTCGGGAGAGGGACCCAGTGCTATCCTCGTCGAACGCCAACGGGGTTTTGTAGGTGAAGGTGTGCTACTTATTAACTGCGGTCAGCCGCGCCACCATGGCCTTGATGGTTTCGCTCATCAGGCCGAAGGCCGTCACCTGGGTCCAACAAGCCCACGATATAGCCGTTACGGCAGCCTCAACAACCCGTTGTTCAATCGGCCCGTGGCCGGGGCCTATCGTTCGGACTTCATCGCCTTCTCGTGGCCCTGGCTTGGCATCAAGTAGATATAACGACCTACCGAGAAAATTTGGGTGAGCAACCTCGCACAAAAGATCGTATGCTGGACGCACAGCCTCCTGACCTGGCGACTTGGCAATGCGGCTGATAATCGTAACGATATTCGTGGGCTTATAGAGTTCATCCGCATCCGACAATCGCGACACGAAAATAGTTTTAAGAAGATATTTCTCCAATACCTCGGACGCTAGCACTGTAGTGTGTAGGTCTATCGCGGGGTCTAGCGGACTGCCCGGCTGAATCTTCTCTGTCGTGAAGAGGTCGAGCGTAGCACTCACCGTGCGAGCGAAATCGACAAACTGGGCGGCGGTTTCTAACCCAGACCGGGCGAGTAGCGAAGCACAGATTGTGTCGTTTCGAGCGAGTGCCAAGATACCGCTTTGAGCAATGTCAGTCATCCGCCAAGCGTTCATCAGCGAATAGGCCTCGCAATTCCCCAGGGTGTCCTTCCAATACAATAGGTTTACGGGGAACATATCTGCGGCATTCTGGAGAAGGGACTCTACCTCTGCATTAAACGCCTCGGAAGTTCGGAACCTCCAGCCGTATCGCTCGGGAAGCTTTGAGCTCAATCCATTGAGCTGCTCAACACTCAGATTTGCATGTGTAATAAGATAATTCTCTGAAGGAAGGAGCCCTTCCAATATTTCTTTTGGAAATTCCGGGATAAGCCTCGATTTGTTTAACATGTTACCTTCACAAGAAAAGGACGATTAAGGCCTGCGAAGCATGCAAAGAATGGGTGTCTGGCAAAGTATCAGGTCCGTAACAATGATCCTCGTTCAGATCGTTATCCGCTCGACCTCGTCGAGCGTTATTTCATCGCCGGTGCGGTCATAGAGCTTCGTCGTGCGCGGGCTTTCGTGCGCGGCCATTGCTTGCGCATTTTCGAGCGTGCCCCCCGCCTCAAGATAGGCGGTGATGCCCGTGGCCCGGAAAGTGTGGCAGCCGATCCGGCTCCGCGTGCCGAGCTCGGCGGCGCGGCGCTGGACCATGCGCCAGGCGTCCACGCGGTTCATGGGTGTGGCCGTGAGCGTGCCGGTGCGGCCGACGGCGGAGCGGAAGAGGGGGGTAATCGGCGATGTCGAGTTCCGGTTCGCCGAAAAACTTCGTCGCGCCCTGATTCTCCAGCACGAGAAGCCGCCGCTGGATCGCGCCAATGGTGGCCGGCGCGACATTGCCGTAGCTTTTCGTGAGCGTCGAGGCGGTTTCGGCGACATGCTCCAGCAGCGCCCGCAGATCCTTGAGGTCGATAAGCAGAAGTCCCGACTCGTCGGCGACCTTGAAGGCGATGTTGAGGACGCCCTCCTGCGTCTCATTGAGTTCGAGAAGGCGCGCGAGCAGCAAGGGACCCATGTCGCTGATCGTCGCGCGGATCGGATGGCCCTGCTCGCCGAGGAGATCCCAGAAGACGACCGGAAACTCGTCCGGTGCGTAGGTCAGGCCAAGCTCGCTCGCACGGCGCACGAAGGCGGGCTTCGCTTGGCCCGGCATGGCGATGCCCGAAAGGTCGCCCTTCACGTCGGCGGCGAAAACGGCCGTGCCCGCACGCGAAAATCCCTCCGCCAGAACCTGCAATGTGACGGTCTTGCCGGTTCCGGTCGCGCCCGCGACGAGACCGTGTCGATTGCCCAGCGCCAGAAGGAGATATTCATAGCGCTCGCCCTTGCCGACGAGAATGCGGCCGGGCGTCTTGGCCGGATCGTTCGGATCATCGGCGGCGTTATCGGCTGCGTTTTGGGCCATCTGAGGTTCCGTCAGAACAGACTCCCTCAGGGTCGGGAGCAAGAGACCAAAGGCGGATTCGGCTTGAGAATATGGCGGTCGACCACGATGGGCCAGAAAAATCATGGCCTTCCGCTATTCAAATCCAGGGCCGACCCTGAGCGGCGGACTTACGCCCGCGCACCCGTCGCCGCCTCGGCCAGAGCGGCGAGCTTTTCGTCAAGCCTGACGGCGGCGGCGTTGACCTCTTCGTTGCCGAGGCGCGCCATCAGCGACGAGGGGAGATCATAGACGAGCCTCGTGCGGCGCGCGGCCGGATCCTCGACGATCATGGCGCGCACCGGCACATTCAGCGCAGCGCCGAGATCGTGGCGGATCATCGTCGCCGCAATGAGCGGATTGCCGAGAATATAAAGTTTCGCGCGCCCCAAAATCCCCAGCATCCCCATCCAGGCGCTATGATCGATGTCGAGGAACCGCATGAAGCCGCTGGCGCCCTCGAACGCGTGAATGCGCCTCATGAATTCATCCGCGTTGCCGGCCGAAGCGACGACGGCCTGACGGAATTGGTCACTGTCGACGACGCCCACCGCCCCCTCGAAGGCGGCGACGACCTCATCGAAAGGCCTCTCGCTTAGATATTCAAGATGGATCAGCGTGCTCTGGTCTTGCATGATGCGCTCCTTTCGAGACCCTTGCACAACGAAGAAGCGAGGCGCTCAACTCTTCTCGCATCGACCCGATCGCCGCGCCGGACCATAGGATGACGTACGACATGAAATCAACAAGCGAACCCTTGAACGTCGCCGTTCTCGACGATTATCAGAACGTCGCGCTGCGCCTGGCCGACTGGTCGCAGCTCGCGGACCGGGCCATCGTAACGGTTTTCAACGATCATATCTCGAACCCCGAGGCGCTGATCGCGCGGCTCGCGCCGTTCGACGTCCTCTGCGTCATGCGCGAGCGCACGCCGCTGCCGCGCGCGATCATCGAAAGGCTGCCGCGGCTCAGGCTGATCGTCTCCACCGGACGGCGCAACGCCGCAATCGACGTCGCGTCGGCGGCCGAGCGCGGCATCCCCGTCGCCGCCACGGGTTACGCGTCGGCGCCGACGATCGAACTCACATGGGCTTTGATCCTCGCGAGCGCGCGCCATATCGCCTCCGAAAACGCGTCGCTGCGCGCGGGCGGCTGGCAGCGCGCCATCGGAGCCGATTTGCGCGGCAAGACCCTGGGCGTGCTCGGCCTCGGCAATATCGGCGCGGAGGTCGCCCGCGTCGGCCTCGCCTTCGGCTTGAGCGTCATCGCCTGGAGCCAGAACCTCACGCAAGAGAAGGCGTTGGCCGCCGGCGCCGCCCTCGTCTCGAAAGAAGACCTCTTCCGGCAGTCGGATATCCTCACCATCCATCTCGTGCTGAGCGCCCGCTCGCGCGGTCTTGTCGGAGCCGCCGATCTCGCGCTGATGAAGCCGACGGCGCTGCTGATCAACACCGCGCGCGGCCCGATCGTCGATGAGGCGGCGCTGATCGCGGCGCTCGCTGCGCGCAAGATCGCCGGCGCGGCGATCGATGTCTTCGATCAGGAGCCGCTGGGCCCCACGCACCCGTTCCGCACCATGGACAATGTGCTCGCGACACCGCACATCGGCTATGTGTCCGAAGATCTCTATCGCAAATTCTATGGGGACACGGTCGCGGCGGTGCGCGCTTTTCTCGATGGCGCGCCGTTGCCGCTAACGCCGCCGAAAACTTAGATCGCGCAAAAAAACGCCGCACCCCGGTCGTCCTAACGGACGTAGAACGGAGGCGGCGTCGCTTGAGTTGGGGACCTGCCATTGAACGTTTTCATCGAAGCAATCGCCATGCCAACCACGGCGCCAAGTCGCTCAAACGCGACGGCGCGCCTTTTTCAGAGACGAAGGCGCCCACTTCAGTCCCTGAAGTCCCCCCTTGGCGAATTCCTTCGGCTGAACCGAGGCCATTTTTTCGGGCGGTTTGATTATCCGATGCGCAGATTGTTCGCGCCTGCGAGATGTCAGCCTGCGCCATCGGGTTAGACGGTTGCAAGCTGGGCAATAGGCTTGCTTCGCGGCGCGGATCATGGGATAAAAGCGGGCAATAATCCTCGACAGGGTTCCGTCCGATGGCGCAGGTCAAGCTTATCTTCTCGATCGTCGGTCTGGGCCTTGCGGCTGTGGCGTTGCCGGCCGCGGGTCACGCCAACTCGCTTGGCACCGTCGATGGCCTGCCGTTCTTCTCGCGCCCCTACCCCTATTATTACGTGTATCACCGGCCGCCGGCCGAATGTTACGAGGCGCATCCCGTCGACACCCCCGATGGACCGCGCATTGAACTGGACTGGGTCTGCGGCGGGACTGTTCGCGCGCGCTACTGATCCGGGCCTCTCGATCTTCGCCCGAAATGTCCCCATCGCCCTGATTGCGGATCAGCTGGGACGCCGACGCGCGGCGGATCGCCACTCCACCCTCGCCGCCGTCATCTAAGCCACAAGCGCGGCCAACTCCTGTCGCAACCGCGCCGGGTCGCCGAGCTGGAAACGCGCGGCGGTCGCGCCCTCCGCCGAGCCGACTCGAATCGAGACGCCGCCCTGCGCATTCACAAAATCAAAGCCGCTCTCGTCGGTCAGATCGTCGCCGACGAACACAGGCGTCCGGCCGGCGAAGGGTGCGCTCGCCAGCAGGGACTCGATCGCAGTCGCTTTGCTGTGGCCGGCCTGTTTCAGTTCGGCGACCATCTTGCCCCGCTGCACAGCGAGACCCGTCGTTCGGGCGACCGAGTCGAGAATCGCAATGACGTCCTCGGCCAGCTCCGGCCTTTGCCGAAAATGCAGCGCCAGCGTCGCGCCCTTATCCTCCAGAATGAGGCCGCGATGGCGCGCCGCGAAGTCGCGCAGTTTTGGCCGCGCCGCCTCCATAACGTCGGTTTGCGCAACAATCCGCGCGCCGTCGAAGAAGCGGATCTCGGCCCCGTGTAAGCCGGCGGCGGGCAGAATCATGGGGCGAAAGATGCGGTCGAGATCGTCGATCTTGCGGCCGCTGACGAGGGCCAGCGCCGCGCCGGCGGCGGCCGCAGTGGCCGCGATCAGGCCGCGCAGCCGCGAGTCGGCCGCGACATCCTCCGGCCGCGGCCGGATCTCCAGCAAAGTGCCGTCGACATCGAGAAAATAGGCGCTTCGCGCCGGCGGCGCGAGCCTTGCCAAACCACCGGAACCGAGGGACTCAGGGGGCGCCGTCAAATCTACCAGACGCCTGTGTTGGCCATCGACGCCCAAGGCTCCTGTCTCGGCTTCGCCTCGCCTTTCTGCAACAATTCGATCGAAATGGCGTCGGGCGACCGGACGAAGGCCATATGGCCGTCGCGCGGCGGCCGGTTGATCGTGACGCCCGCCTTCATCAATCTGTCGCAGATTGCATAAATATCATCGACGGCGAAGGCCAGATGGCCGAAATTGCGGCCGCCCGCATAGGCCTCGGAATCCCAATTATAGGTCAGTTCGAGCAATGGGGATTGCGCGGCCTTGGCGTGAGCGAGATCGCCCGGGGCGGCGAGAAACACGAGGGTGAAGCGGCCGGCTTCGTGCTCGATGCGCTTCGTTTCGACGAGCCCGAGTTTTTCCGTATAGAATTCGAGCGATTTGCCAAGGTCAGCGACCCGCACCATCGTATGCAGGTATTCCATATTCAGCTCTCCCTTGTCGGCGCATTGCGGTCGGCTGAGCATATAGCATGAACGGCGCGCCGCCGCCGCCCTGGCGCATCGACGCCGCCGAAGATGGCCGAAGATAGCCAATGAGCGAGAGCTTCAAAGTGAAAGACGCCGACCAGCAATTGAAGGAAGGCGCGGCGCTGGCGTCGATCGCGGTCAGCTCGCTGATGACGGCGGCCAAGCTCGTCGCCGGGCTCCTGTCGGGCTCGCTGGCGGTGCTGTCCGAGGCGGGCCACAACCTCGCCGACATCGGCGCAACGACGCTCACCTATTTCGCCATCAGAATCGCCCATAAGCCGGCGGACGACGAGCACCAATATGGCCACGCCAAGGTCGAGGCCCTGGCCGCCCTGATCGAAACCGGGTTTCTGTTCGCGCTTGCGGCCTTCATTCTCGTCGAGGCGGTGCGCCGCCTTGGCGGCCACCCCGCCGTAATCGAGGCGAGCCCTCTGATTTTCGGGATTTTGTTCGTCTCCATCACGGTGGATTTCTTCCGCTGGCGGCGGCTCAAGGCGATCGCAAGGCGGACCAAGAGCGAAGCGCTCGCCGCCGACGCCCTGCATTTTTCGAGCGACATGATCGCCTCCCTGCTGGCGATCGCGGGCCTCGTCGCCGCGCATTTCGGCTTTCCGCAGGGCGACGCGCTGGCCGCGCTCGGCGTCGCCGGCTTCGTTGCCGTGGCGGGATTCGAGATCGGACGGCGCACGATCGACGCGCTGGTCGACGCCGCGCCGAAAGGCCTCGCCGACAAGGTCGCGGCGATCGCCGCCTCGGTCCCCGGCGTCATCAAGGTGGAGACGGTGCGGCTGCGGCCGGCCGGCCCTGAGGTGATGGGCGATCTCGAAATCACCGTCCCCCGCACAATGTCGCTAGAGAAAGTCGCCGCGATCAAGGTCAATGTCGCGGCGGAGATCAAGGCGAAGCATCCGGACGTCTGCGTCACCATCGCGACGCAACCGATCGCCGTCGACAGCGAAACCATTCTGGAGCGCATTCTGCTCATCGCCGCCAAGCGCCACGCGCCCGTGCATCACGTCACCGTTCAGGAAGTCGAAGGCCGCACGGCGATCAGCTTCGACGTCGAGGTTGACGGCCGCATGCCGCTCGGGAATGCGCACGAGATCGCGTCGGGGCTCGAAGACGAGATCGGACGCGAATTCGGGTCCGACATCGAGGTCGAGAGCCATATCGAACCGCTGGAGCCCCGGCAGTTGCCGGGGCGCGACGCGGACCCGGACGTCCGGGCGGAAATCGAAAGCGCGCTCTTTCAGAGGGCGCATGATCAAGGCGCCCTGCTCGACATCCACGATGTGCGGGTGCGGCGCACGCCCTCGGGACTCGTCGTCAATTATCATTGCCGCGTCGACCCCGCGCTCAGCGTCGACGAGGTGCATGATCAGGTCGATGCGCTGGAGCGCAAAATCCGCGCCGCCTTCAAGACCATCAGCCGCATCGTCGGCCACGCCGAGCCGTCGCGGTGACGGCGCCCCTGCGCGCCGAGGCATCGTCGCACAGCGGCGCAGCCACGCTCGCCGCCCTCATGCGCAGCCGGCGCTTCGCGCCTTTGTTCTGGTGCCAGTTCTTCTCCGCATTCAACGATAATTTCGTGCGCAACATGCTCGCCATGCTGATCCTGTTCCGGCTCGGGGAACAGCAGGCCGGCGCACTGATCACCCTCGCGGTCGGCATTTTCATGCTGCCTTCGCTTCTGCTTTCGGGCCTTGGCGGGGAGATGGCGGATTCATGGGACAAGGCGCGTCTGGCGCGGGCTCTGAAAGGCGCTGAAATAGTGGTTCAGCTTCTCGCCGCCATCGGGCTCTGGCTCGCCTCCCTGCCCCTCCTCTATGCGGCGCTGTTTGGCCTTGGCATCGTCAATGCGCTGTTCGGCCCGATGAAATACGGCATCCTGCCCGACCTCCTGAAGATGGAGGAGCTCATCGCCGGCAACGCGCTGGTCGAGGCGGCGACGTTCGCCGCCATCTTCCTCGGGCTGATCGCCGGCGGTCTCTCGGCGACGCATGCGCCTCAAGGCGTCATGCTGCAACTCATGCTCATCGCCATCGCCTGCTGGGCGTTCAGCCTGTTCATTCCCGCGACCGGACGCGCCGATCCCGATCTTCGCCTCAACGCCAATATCCTCGGATCGACCGGCGCCCTTCTGCGCGAAATTGCGCGGGATAGCCAGCTCTTTAGCCGCAGCCTGGCGGTGTCCTGGTTCTGGATGGCCGGGGCGGTCGCGCTGTCGCTGACGCCGGTCGTGCTCCGCAACAAGACCGGCGCCGGAATCGCCGTCGAGACCGCGATCAGCGCCGTCTTCGCGCTCGGCATCGGGATCGGCTCAATCGCTGCGGCGCTCCTTGCGAAAGGTCGCATCCTGTTGCGTCCGGTTCCGCTGGCCGCGCTCGGCATGGGCCTATTCCTGATCGATCTCGGTGTTTCGACCGCGCGCTTGCCTACAGCGCATGCGGAAATCGGGCTCGGCGCCTTTTTCACCTCGATGACCGGCCTTCGCGCGGCCTTCGACGTGCTGGGGCTCGCCTGCGCCGGCGGCCTTTACGTCGTGCCTCTGTTCACGGCGATCCAGGCCGATGCGCCGCCCGCCTGGCGCGCGCGCATCGTCGGCGCCGTCAACGTGCTGAATTCCGGCTTCATCGTCATCGGCGTGCTGGCGACGGTCGCGCTGCAGAGCAAAGCCATCGGTCTGTCCGAATCTATGCTTCTCGCCCTGCTCGGCGTTTCGACGCTTGGCACCGCCCTTTACGTTCGTAAATTCGTCAGCCGTTGAAGCGATGGATCAAGGTGTTTTGCGCAAAAACGTTCCAAACGCGCGCGGACCGTCGCCAACCGCCATCTGCGCCGTCACGTTCAGCGTTTGCGCGTCGATCGCGTAGACGTCGTTGGAGAACCAGTCGACGACATAGATCGTGCGCCCGTCGGCGCTAGCCTCAAGCCCTTCTGGATATTCGCCGACCGACACGCGCCCGATCAGCTGCAAGGTTTTGAGGTCGAAGGCGGAGACCGTTCCGCCATATTGATCGCTCGTGAAGCCGCGCCCGCCCGCCAGGGCGACGACATAGGGCCGTTTTCCGGCCGGCGCGGTTCCGATCAGCTTCCCGGTTGCGAGATCGACCACGGAAACGTCGTTGCTTTCGACATTCGCGGAATAGACCCGCGCGCCATCGGCGTCGATGGTGACGCCGAACGGATGCGCGCCGACTTTCACTGTGGCTTTGGCCTTGAAAGTCGCCGCATCGATGATCGAGAGGGCGTCGTCGTCGCGATCAGCGATGACGATAAGGGAGCCGTCCGGCGACACGGCGACGCCGGAGGGCGAGGCGCCGACGCTCGCCGTATCGACGATCGCAGCAGTGGCGACGTCGATCTTGTAGATGCGCGGATTATAAAAGCCCGAGACATAGATGAAAGCGCCGGACGGATCGGCGGCGACGCCAAGCGGCGTGTCGGGCATCTTGATTTGAGCCCTGATCGTCCGTGAGGCGGCGTCGATCACCGAGACGAATTTGCCCTCGGTGCTGGCGACGAAAGCGGTCTTGCCATCCCGGGACATGGCGATTCCCGCGGGCTTGCCGCCGACCGCGATGCGGCCGACGACCTTCCGCGTCGACAGGTCAAGCACGCTGACGCCGTCGCCGTTCTGCTCCGTAATGAAGGCTTCATCGGCCTTCGCCGGGCCATGCCGAAGAGAGAGGCCGAGCGCCGCGAAGGCGACCAGCGCCGCGCGGCGAATGGAGCGACCTTTAATTGCTTGACTCGATTTTCTTCTTCAGCGCATCGAGGCCGGCCTTGTAGACCGCGGTGACGGCCTTGATCGCGGCTTCGTCGCTAAGATCCGGCGGCGGATCATTGTTGGGGTAGCCGCGATAGAACGCGCCATGCCATTCGACCGTGCTCGTCTTGCCGTCGTCGCTCGGGACCACGTCGAGCGTGGACGAGTAATTGTTCACCGGCAGAACCTTCACGTCGACGGTCGGGATGCGATAGGAATAGCTGTGCTTCTCGGCATCGTATTTATAGAGCTCCTCGTCGAGCGAGGCGCCGCCGCCGAGATCGAGATGGCGCTTTGCGACATCAGGCGTGTTGCCGCCTTCGCCGGTCGTCGCCTTGACGGCGGGGTGCCAGCTCATATCCTGAAAATTGCCGATGACCGCCCACACCTTGTCGGCCGGGGCGTTGATTTCGATGGTTTCGGTCACCTTCTGCCGCGTCGGCCCGTGGGCCCATGCGGCGCCCGGCAAAGCCGAGACGATCAGACCCAATCCGAACAAAGCAGACTTCAAAATCCCTTGAGCCATTGATTCGCGTCCCTCATCACATGTTTCCGCCAGTCCGCCGGCGGCGCGGCGCGCCGGCCTTTACGCTTCGTCGATGCAAGCCCTATGATCGGCGGGTTTCCGCCCCCTTAAGCCCTGTTTCCCGTTGCTGAGATTGAGGTTTTGATGCGTACCGACAGCGCCGAGCCCGTTCGCCTGAAAGACTACCGGCCTCCCGACTATCTGATCGACAAGGTCGATCTCGATGTCAAGCTCGACGCCAAGGCGACACTTGTGTTCGCGCGCCTCCACATTCGCCCGAATCCGCAGGGGCGGCCCGGCGCGGCGCTCGTTCTCGACGGGGATGGCCTCGTCGCCAGGCGGATCACGCTCGACGGCGCCGGTCTCGATCCGGCCGCGAGCTTCGTCAACCCGGACCAGCTGACCATCGCGCGGGCGCCGCAAACGCCGTTCACGCTCGAAATCGAGACCGAAATCGACTCTGCGGCGAACAGCCGCTTGATGGGCCTCTATCGCTCCGGCTCGGCCTATTGCACCCAATGCGAGCCGGAGGGGTTTCGCCGCATCACCTATTTCCTCGACCGGCCGGATGTGCTCAGCGTCTATACGGTGCGCATCGAGGCGGCCAAGGCCGAAGCGCCGCTGCTTCTGTCAAACGGCAACAGGATCGAGGCGGGGGACCTCGAAGACGGCCGCCATTACGCCATCTGGAGCGATCCGTTCCCGAAGCCCTGCTACCTGTTCGCCCTCATCGGCGGCGACCTCGGCTCCGTTCACGATGAATTCATCACGCGATCCGGGCGCAGGGTCCAGCTCGGCATCCATGTCGAACATGGCAAGGAGCCGCAGGCGGTCTACGCCATGGACGCCCTGAAGCGGTCTATGGCCTGGGACGAGACCGCCTTCGGCCGCGAATATGATCTCGACGTCTTCAACATCGTCGCCGTGTCCGACTTCAACATGGGCGCAATGGAGAACAAGGGCCTCAACATTTTCAACGACAAATATGTCCTCGCCTCGCCCTCAACCGCGACCGACGCCGATTATGCCCATATCGAGGCCGTCATCGCGCACGAATATTTTCATAACTGGACCGGCAATCGCATCACCTGCCGCGACTGGTTCCAGCTCTGTCTCAAAGAGGGCCTCACGGTCTTTCGCGACCATGAATTCTCGGGCGACATGCGCTCGCGCGCGGTGCAGCGCATCGCCAATGTGCGCGCCCTGCGCGCCGCCCAGTTTCCGGAGGACGCCGGGCCGCTCGCCCATAATGTGAGGCCGGAAACCTATCACGAGATCAATAATTTCTATACGGCGACGATCTACGAGAAAGGCGCCGAAATCATCCGCATGCTGAAAGTGCTGATCGGCGAGGCGGCTTTCGCCAGGGGCATGGATCTCTATTTCGACCGTTATGACGGGACGGCGGCCACCGTCGAGGATTTCATCTCTTGCTTCGCCGAGGCGGCGGGCCGCGATCTCGGCGCGTTTTCGCGCTGGTATCATCAGGCGGGGACGCCGCTCGTCGAGGCCGCGGCGACTTATGACGCGGCGGCGCGCACCTTCACGCTGGAGCTCGCGCAAAGCTGCAAGCCGACGCCGGGCCAGGCTCACAAGGAGCCTTTCCTCATTCCGGTCGCGCTCGGACTCGTTGGGCGGGACGGCGACCTGCCGCTCAAGGTCGGCGCCGCCGACGGCGCGAGCGAGGCGGAGCTTGCGGCAGGCGTCTTCGAGCTTGCGACGCCCAAGCGGAAAATCACCTTCCGCGATGTGCCGAACCGCCCGGTTCCCTCCCTGCTGCGCGGCTTTTCGGCGCCGGTGCGGCTCGATTACGCGGCGAGCGAACCCGATCTGATCACGCTGATTTCGCGCGACGGCGACAGCTTCAACCGCTGGCAGGCGGCGCAGACCTACGCCAGCCGCCTGCTGCTGCGCTCCGTCGCCAGCATCCGCGCAGGCGGCCAGCCGAAGAACAGCGAGGGCTTCATCGACGCTCTCGCGACCGTCATCGACGACAGCGCCGATCCAGCGTTTACAGCCCAGATAATCGCCTTGCCGAGCGAAGCCGATATCGCCCGCGACATCGGCGAGGACGTCGATCCCGACGCGATCCACATTGCCCGCGACGCCTTGCGGCGCGCCATCGGCAAGGGCCTCGCGTCAGCTCTTCTCGGCGCCTATGCGCGACACGCCGGGAACGGGCCCTATTCGCCGGACGCCGCGGCGGCGGGACGGCGGGCCCTGCGCAACGCCGCGCTCGACCTTTATTGCGCCGGCGATCCGGTCGAAGGCGGCCGGCTCGCCTGGCGCCAGTTCGAGACGGCGGACACCATGACGGACGAGATCGCAGCCCTTGGCGCGCTGGCGCTAACGCCCGGCCCCGCGCGGGAGGACGCCCTGCAAACCTTCTACGGCCGCCATGCCAGCGAGGCGCTGGTCGTCGACAAATGGTTCGCGCTGCAGGCGATGATCCCCGCGGATGATACGCTCGACCGGATCAGGCGCCTCATGGGCCATCCGGCCTTTTCGCTCGGCAACCCGAACCGGGTGCGCGCGCTGATCGGCGCCTTCGCCGCTGGCAATCAGACGCGCTTCAACGCGCTTGACGGCGGCGGCTATGAGTTCGTCGCCGGCATCGTGCTCGATCTCGATGCGAAGAACCCGCAGGTCGCGGCACGATTGCTCGGCGCTTTTCGGAGCTGGCGTTCGCTCGAGCCAAACCGGCGCCAGCTCGCCGAGAACGCACTGCGCCGCGTCGCGGCCCGCGCCGGGCTTTCCGCCGACGTTCAAGACATCGTCGACCGGTCGCTCGGCTGAAGGAGGACGCGGATGAGCGAGCAACTCTGGAGCGCGGTCGACGCATACATCTGCGATCTTCTTGTCCCCGGCGATCCGGCGCTTGACGCCGCGCTGCAGGCGAGCGCGAGCGCCGGCCTGCCGCCGATCCAGGTCGCGCCGAACCAGGGCAAGCTGCTGCAGTTGCTGGCGCGCATGATCGGCGCCCGACGCATTCTCGAAATCGGCACGCTCGGCGGCTACAGCACGATCTGGCTCGCGCGGGCGCTGCCGCCGGACGGAACTCTGATCACCCTGGAGGCCGACGCAAAACACGCCGACGTCGCCCGCGCCAATTTTTCGCGGGCGGGCGTCGACCGCCAAATCGATCTTCGCCTCGGACTCGCGCTGGATACGCTCAAGCAGATTTCGACCGAAGGGATCGCGCCCTTCGATCTTGTTTTCGTCGACGCCGACAAGGCGAATATTCCCGCCTATTTCAGCTTCGCGCTCGACCTCACGCGCCGCGGCGGATTGATCATCGTCGATAATGTCATCCGCAGCGGCGCCGTCATTGATGCGGCGAGCGCCGACCCCGACATTCGGGGCATCCGCGAATTCAATGAACGAATCGCCCGCGAGCCGCGCGTCAGCGCAACGGCCATCCAGACAGTGGGATCCAAGGGCCATGACGGTTTCGCCCTGGCGCTGGTGACGGCCGATCCGTAATCTTCGCGGATCGCGCGGCGCGCGCGCATCCGGCATCGCACAAGCCTGATTGGCGACGAAAATATATTTGCGCGGCAATGCGATAGCCGGCAATCGCGCTAAAGCTCCCGCCACGCGCCGCGGCGCAGCAATTCGCTTTTCCTGCGGATTCCGCGCCGAACCCCACGATTCGCGCAAAGATTTACATTCATTTTTAATGAATTCCTCTGGACAAAAAACCCAAGTCGGAGTCTCATGATTCTCGACTCGGGGAGATGCGGCACATCGCTCCAGTCAGTTTCGAGGGGGCCTGACATGGCGCGTGCAAACGCGGCTGGCGTCGCTGCACATGCAGGGGCGCAGCCTGAACTTGCCCGGACGGCGGAGCTTCACGCTCCGGCATCGGGGCACGCCGCGGCGGGATTCAACTCTCTCGAAATCTGGGTGCGGCGCGGCGTTCCAGCGATGGTGGCGCTGTTCATCGGCGCCCTCGTCGCGACAACGGCGGCGATGTCGCGCGATTCCTACGATCGCACAGTGTCCGACGCCTTGACCGACCTCGAGCTTCTCGCCGCGGTGGTCGCCGACGATCTCCGCGATACGCTGAAGCAAACCCCCTCCGGCGATATCGCGGCGACCCTTGCGGACGCTGTGCCGTCCCGCGCCCTCGCCCGCGGCCAGCAGGTGCTGATCACCAACCTCGCGGGCGACATCGTAGCCGCCGCCCCCGCCGCGCTCGGCGTCAAAGGCTCACTCACGGATTATCTCGGCGCCGCGCAGCCGCTCACCATCTTCGCCGAAAAGGCGGGCGTGCTGCGCATCAATCTCGGGAACGGCGCCGACGCGCTCGCGACAGTGCGCACATTGCGCGGGCCGTTCGGCCAGGTGGCCATCGTCTATCCCATGGCGGCGGTCGTCGCCGAGTGGCGCGCCAACGCATTCCGCACCGCCATTCTTCTCGGCTTGTCGGCGCTCGTCCTTGTCGCCCTCGCCTTCGCCTATTTCTGGCAGGCGTCCCGCGCGCGGGACTCCGACCACGCCTGCGAGCGCGTCCGCGAACGCATCGACACCGCGCTCAGCCGCGGCCGATGCGGGCTTTGGGACTGGGATCTGGCGCGCGGCCGGATCTATTGGTCGGATTCGATGTATCAGATCCTCGGGCTGACTCCGGCCGGAAATTTCCTCTCCTTCGGCGACGTCAACGCGCTGGTGCATCCGCAAGATGGCGATCTCGCCGCCATCGCCGAGATGCTGACGGCCGCGAAGGCCGACTCAGTCGACCACGCCTTCCGCATGCAGAATGTCAGCGGCGAGTGGGTCTGGCTGCGCGCGCGGGCCGAACTTGTCAGGGAGCGGCCGGGATCGACGCCCCATCTCGTCGGCATCGCCGTCGACATCACCGAACAGAAAGCGCTCGCCGAGCGCACCGCCACCGCCGACATGCGCCTGCGCGACGCAATCGAATCCGTGTCCGAGGCTTTCGTTCTTTGGGACGCCGACAACCAGCTTGTCATGTGCAATTCGAAGTTCCAGAAATTCCATAATCTTTCGAGCGAAGCGGTCGCCGCCGGAACCCCCTATGCGCAGGTCATGGAGAAGGGCACGCCGCCGCTCATTCAGGCCCAGACGGCGCTCGGCGAACGGCCGCAGGCCGGCGCGCGCACCTATGAGGCGCGCCTCGGCGACGGGCGCTGGCTGCAGATCAATGAGCGGCGCACCAAGGACGGCGGCTATGTCTCCGTCGGCACCGACATCACGGCGCTGAAGCGGCACGAAGAACAATTGATGGAGAGCGAGCGCCGCCTGATGGCGACCGTCGCGGACCTGCGCAAATCGCGCCAGACCCTCGAATTGCAGGCGCAGCAGCTCGCCGATCTCGCCGAGAAATATCTGGAGCAGAAGGCCGAGGCCGAAACCGCCAACAGGGCGAAGTCGGAATTCCTCGCTAATATGAGCCATGAGCTGCGCACGCCGCTCAACGCAATCATCGGTTTCTCGGAACTGATGCAGCAGGAGACTTTTGGGCCGCTCGGCTCGCAAAAATATGTTGACTATTCGAGCGACATCAAGCAAAGCGGCGAATATCTGCTCGGCGTGATCTCCGACGTGCTCGATATGTCGCGGCTCGAAGCCGGCCGGGTGCGGCTCCAAAAGAGCGATTTCGAGATCGACGCGGCGGTCGCGGGCGCCCTCTCGGAGATTGAGCTGATCGCGCGCGAGAAAGACATCGTCGTCGTCGCCGAAAGCCTGCCTGGCAAGCGCATCCACGCCGACCGCACGGCGTTGGAGAAGATCCTGACGATCCTGCTTCGCAACGCCGTCAAATTCACGCCGAACGAGGGTCGCATCAGCGTACGCACGCGGCTGATTCAGGGCGCCCTGAATGTCTATGTGCAGGATACCGGCATGGGCATCGCGGCGGCGCCGCTGGCGCGGCTCGGACGGCCGTTCGAACAGCTCGACGGCGCGCTCGACAATGGCATGAAAGGCTCCGGGCTCGGCCTTGCGATCGCGCGTTCGCTGGTCGATCTGCACGGCGGCTCCATGCGCATTCGCTCGACTGTCGGCGCCGGTACAATCGTCCGCGTGCATCTGCCGCAAGCGCGCGATGCGCCGCGTCAGAAGCTGTTGCTCGCGACCGCCGCGCCGCGCCGCCCGCAGCCGACCGCGCCGAAACTGCGGGCGTCAGGGCGGGGATAGAATACGCTTGAAAACGGCGCGCACCTTGTGGCGCGCCTCCCTCAAAGCGTCCTCGAGCGCGCTCATGCTCGGCAATTCGGCGGCGTTGGCGAGGCGGCGCTTGACCGCCTCGCTCGCCTGCTGGGGATCGGCGCCGGGATCCAGCGTCAGCCGCAGCATCTGCGTGACATCGGTCATCAGGCGATGCGTGGAAAGAAGCGTCTGCGCCTCGTCCACCTCGATCAAGCCGAGCTTCGCCGCTGCATCGATCACGACGCAGGTCGAGACATCGATCAACGACGGACGCTCATGGGCGTGGCGCAGCAGCAGATATTGCGCCAGAAACTCGATGTCGATCAGGCCGCCCGCGGCGAGCTTCAGATCCCATGAATCCTGGTCGCCCTTGACGCTCGCGATCAGCTTTCGCATGCCGGCGACGTCGCGCGCGAGGCCTTTGGGCGGCTCGCGCATCAGCACGGCGCGAATGGCCGACCCCGTCTCCTTGGCGAGCCCTGCGTCGCCCGCGATGCAGCGCGCGCGGCAAAGAGCCATGTGCTCCCAAGTTTCGGCGGCGCCGTTCTGATAATCGACGAAGCTGCGAAGCTGCGTCGCCAACGGCCCCTGATTGCCGGATGGCCGCAGGCGGAGGTCAACCTGATAGAGCAAGCCGCGTTTGGTCGCGACCGTCAAAGCGGAGACGAGGCGTTGCGCGATGCGCGTATAGTACTGCACGGCGTGAAGCGGGCGCGCGCCATCGGATTCCGGCTGCTCGCGATCGAAATCATAGATGAGGATGAGATCGAGATCGGAGGCCGCCGTCATCTCGCGCGAACCGAGCTTGCCAAGGCCAAGGACGATCGAACGGCCGCCTCGAACCCGCCCGTGCTCGGCGGCGAAATCGCGCTCGACGAAGGCCAGCGCCGTCTTGACGATGCTCGCCGCCAAGGCCGAATAGTCTCGTCCCGCCTCCGCCGGGCGGATCGCGCCGGAGAGCAGCTTGAGCCCGATCGGAAAGGTCTCCTCCTTGGCGAAATCGCGCAGCGCGTCGAGAAATTCCTCGAGATGCTGAGAGCGGTCGAGAAGCCGGCTGGCCCGCGCGTCGAAACCACGCTCGTCGATGCGGGACTCGAGGATGCGCGGGTCGATCGTCGCGTCGAGAATATGCGGATGGTTGATCACCATGCGGGCGAGCCGCGGGGCGCCGCCGAGAATATCGGCGAAGAGTTCGCAGATGCGCGGATTGGATTTTAAGAGCGAGAACAGTTCGACAGCCGCCGGCATGCGGGCGAGCGCGGCGTCGAAACCGGCGAGCGCGGTGTCGGGATCGCCGGAGCTGGCGAAGGCCTGCACGAGGCCCGGCACGAGCTCCGTCAAGACCTCCCGTGCCCGCGCGGTGCGCACCGCCGGCCGCCGGCCGAAATGCCAGCCGCGGATGGTCTCCGCAGCGGCGGGCGCGTCCTTGAAGCCGAGGCGCGACAAGGTTTCGAGCGTCTCCGGATCGTCCTCGGCGCCGGTGAAGACGAGGCTGCCGAGTTCCGCGTCGAGCGCCGGCGCGGATTCGAATAGCAGCGCATAATGGTGCGAGACCCGCCCCATGTGATGCATGAGGAAAGCCTCGAAATCCGCTTCGCGCGCAAAACCGCAAAAGCGTGAAAAGCGGCCGAGCTCCCTGGCGTCGTCCGGCAGGCGCTGAGTCTGCTCGTCGGCGATCATCTGCAGGCGATGCTCGATCTCGCGCAGGACGAGATAGGCCGCGGTGAGGTCGTTCACCGCGCCGCTCGTCACCTTGCCGTCGGCGCCGAGTTCGGCGAGCATTTCGAGCGTGCGCGAGCCGCGCAGGTTCGCCCGCTTGCCGCCGAAGATCAGTTGCTGGGTCTGGACGAAGAACTCGATCTCGCGAATGCCGCCGCGTCCGAGCTTGACGTCTTGGCCCGGAACAGTGACCTCGGCGTGGCCGCGCACGGCATGGATCTGCCGCTTCATCGCGTGGATGTCGGCGAGCGCCGCATAATCGAAATATTTGCGCCAGACGAAGGGCGTCAGCGCCTGGAGAAACGCGCGGCCAAGCGCAATGTCGCCCGCCGCCGGACGCGCCTTGATATAGGCCGCGCGCTCCCAGTTTTGGCCAAGCATTTCGTAATAGCCATAGGCCGCAGGAAGGGCGACGGCGACCGCCGTCGAGCCTGGATCTGGCCGAAGCCGCAAATCGACCCGCAGCACATAGGAATCGCCGGTGCGCTCCTGCAGCAGTTTGACGAAGCGCTTGGTCAGGCGCACGAACAGGCTGGCGGGATCGGCGACGCCGGCGACGGCCGGCGATTCCGGATCATAGAAAATCGCAAGATCGACATCGCTCGAATAGTTGAGCTCGAAAGCGCCAAGCTTGCCGAGCGCGAGAATGGTCAGCCCGCAGCCGGGCTCGGGCTCGCTGACCGAGGCGAGCTTCAGATTGCCGGCGCGATGCGCCTCCCGCAGCAGGAAGCGCAGGGCGGCCTTGATGAAGGCGTCGGCGGCGGTTGAAAGCGCGCGCGTGGTCGCAACGACATCGGCGGCGCCGCCAAGATCGGCGAGCGCGATGAGGAGCGCCGCCTCCTGCCGCGCGAGGCGCAGGGCGCGCATGACGGCGGCCTCGTCCGTGGCACCATCGCAGGCGGCCTGCATGCCCGTGAGACAGGCCTTGAGGCGCGTGCGCGGGTCGCTCGCGAGGCAGCGCGCGAGGCGGCCGGGATCGCCGCTGGCGAGGCGCCAGAGGAAAGGCGAATGATCGGCGAGCGCTTCGAGCAGAGGTTTTACGCGCGGTTTCGCGGCGAGCGGGCGCAGATCGGCGGCCGCGTCGGAGCCGAGAAACTCACTGACGCGCGCCCGCGCGCGGCGCGGATCGGAAAGGCGCGGGACTTCGCGGAGGCGCCTGTAGAGCGGGAGGGCCTCGGCCGGCCGCCGGGCGGATCGGGCAGGCTTGCGCGCCGGCGCCGCCAGCTTCTTGCCGGTCACGCCGCCGCCTCGGGCGGTGGGAGCAGCTGCTGCTGCGCCGCTTCGCGCGAGAGCGCGATCGCGGGGAGCGAGATGACGACGCGAAGGCCCGGCGCGTTGTCTTCGATCCGCAAGGCGCCGTTGTGCAGCCGCGCCACGGCCGCTGCGAGCGAAAGCCCAAGCCCGGACCCGGGACGCGAGCGCGAATTCTCAAGCCGCACGAAGCGGCCGAGCACGCGTGCGCGATCGGCCTCGGCGATGCCCTCGCCACGATCGCCGACGCTGATTTCGACCGACGCGCCGTTTCGATGCGCCGACAGGAGGACGCTCTTTTCCGAGTCTTTCGAGACTTTCGCGTCCTTCTCGCCCGCGCCGCCACCGTATTTCAGCGCGTTGTCGACGAGATTTGCGATCGCCTGACCGATCAGTTCGCGGCTGCCGTGAATGATGAGGTTCGGCTCCGCATCGACGTCGAGCGCAAATCCACGTTCCTCCGCGGCCGGCTCGTAGAGTTCGCCGACATCCCGCGTGACGAGACCGGCGTCGAAATCGATCATGCCCTCGCGGCCCGAGCCCGCCTCAGCGCGTGCGATGTTCAGGAGGGCGTCAAAAATCTGGATCAGGCGGTCGGATTCCTCGATCACTTTTTCGAGGGCGCCTCGGTAGTCCTCTGAGGTCTTGCCGAATTGGAGCGCCTGTTCCGCGCGCCCGCGCAGGCGCGTCAGCGGCGTCTTTAGGTCATGCGCGATATTGTCGGAGACCTGTTTCAGGCCGGCCATCAGTTCGCCGATGCGATCCAGCATGGCGTTGAGGTTTTGCACCAGCCGGTCGAGTTCGTCTCCGGTTCCAGCGACTGGCAGCCGGCCGGTGAGATCGCCGGCGACGATGGTTCTGGCGTTGGCGTTGATGGCCTCGACGCGATTGAGCACCCGGCGCGCAACCCAAAGGCCGCCAAGCGTGCCGATGCCCACAAGCCAGAGCAACGAAGTCAGGAGCGCATGGCCGAGAATGTGGCGCAAGCTGTCGCCTTCCTCGAGATCATGTCCGACAAGCAGGTGGAAACCGCCCGGCAGGGCGAAGATGCGAGCCATCGCGCGGCGCTGTTTGCCGGCACCGCCAGCCGGCTCGTAGGTGGTCTCGACAAGCCCGGGGCGCTCCAGCACGCCCGGCGGCAGGCTCGCGATATTGCCGGCGATGGGCTCCCCCGCCGCGGTGGTGACGAGATAGAGATCGGCGCCCGGCCGCTGCGTGCGGGTCGCGACGCTTGCGACGAGGCGGCGGATGCCGCCTTGCGCATATTGTTCGGAGAGGCCGCCGATATCGGCTTCGACGGTTTGCGCCGTCTGCTGGTCGATCAGCATCTTCACATTGTCGCCGACGCTATCGAGGACGAGCCCCGCGCCGATCGCCGAGATGACCAGATAAGCCAGCGAAATCTTGAAGACCGTGGTGCGGAAAAGCCTAGCGAGAGCCGTCACGGATCATGTATCCCGCGCCGCGTATGGTTTGCAGAAGCGGCGGCTCGAAACCCTTGTCGATCTTGCCGCGCAGCCGGGAAATATGCACGTCGATGACATTGGTCTGCGGATCGAAATGATAGTCCCACACATTTTCCAGCAGCATCGTGCGCGTCACGACCTGCCCCGCATGTTTCATCAGATATTCGAGCAGCCGGAATTCGCGCGGCTGAAGCTGGATCTCCTTGCCGTCGCGGGTGAGCTTATGGGCGAGGCGGTCGAGTTCGAGCCCGTGCACGCGATAGACCGTGTCCTCCCCCGCCCCGGTCTGCTTGCGCCGCGCCAGAACCTCGGTTCGCGCAAGAAGCTCGGCGAAGGCGTAGGGCTTCGCCAGATAATCGTCGCCGCCGGCGCGCAGGCCCTTGACGCGATCGTCGACCTGCCCGAGCGCCGAAAGGATCAGCGCCGGCGTCTCGATTTTTTGCGCGCGCAGGCCGCCAATCAGGGAAAGTCCGTCGAGCTTCGGCAGCATCCGGTCGACGATCAGGACGTCGTAATCCTCTTCGCGCGCGCGGGCGTAGCCTTCGAGCCCGTCGCCGACGTGATCGGCGACATGCCCCGCCTCGCGAAACGCCTTGGCCATGTAATTGGCCGCTTCCGAATCATCTTCGACGATGAGAATGCGCATACAGGACATATACTCGCTTTCCCAAAAAAACGGCAGGCGAGGAGTGAAACTCCCGCCTGCCGCATCGTGGAATCCGCTTGGGGGCGGGGGGCGACCCGTCGCGGATCCGCGAATTCCGGCGCTCGAAGCTTAGGACGCCGGATTGGTGGCGACGGCGACGAAGCGCGTGCCCTCGCTGCCCTTGACGCGCAGCAGAACGGCTTTGCGGCCATCTTTCTTGGCGTCGGCCAGGATGGACGAGATCTCCGACGGCTTGCTGACCGCGTGTCCGCCCGCTTCCAGGATGACGTCGCCGACGCGAAGGCCCTTCTGCGCCGCGGCGCCATCGGGATTGATGTCGGCGACGACGACGCCGTCGCTGCCGGCGCCCTGCACTGACGAGGCCGGCGCGAGCTTCAGTCCAAGGTCGTTCAGCGCGGAATTCTCTGCGAGCGCGGCGGGTTTCGCGTTCGCCTCCTTGTCATCGGGGAGCGAACCGAGTTTGACGGAGACGGTTTTCTCCGAACCATCGTGCCAATAGAGGAGATCGGCCTTCTTGCCCGGGCCAAGCTGCGCCACCCTTTTTGCAAGATCGCGCGGGCCGTCGATGCGTTCGCCGTTGATGCCGAGAATGACGTCGCCGGACTTGATCCCGGCTTCCTTGGCGGGCGAGTTGTCCTGCGCCTCCGCGACGAGAGCGCCCTTGCTGGATTTGAGGCCGAGGCTGTCGGCGATGTCATCGGTGACGGGCTGGATCTGGACGCCGATCCAGCCGCGCGCGACCGATCCTTTGTCCTTCAGCGTGGCGATGATCGACTGCGCGGTCTCCGCCGGAATGGCGAAGCCGATGCCGACGCTGCCGCCGGAGGGCGAGAAGATCGCCGTGTTGACGCCGACAACGTCGCCTTGCGTATTGAAGGTCGGGCCGCCCGAATTGCCGCGGTTGACCGGCGCATCGATCTGCAGGAAATCGTCATAAGGTCCGGCGCCGATGTCTCTGCCGCGCGCCGAGACGATGCCCGCGGTCACGGTGCCGCCGAGGCCGAACGGATTGCCGACCGCGATCACCCAATCGCCGACGCGCGGCGTCGATGCGGCGAAATTGACGTGCGGATAGGAGCCCGCCTCCGTGATCTTCAGAAGCGCGAGATCGGTCTTCTTGTCGGTGCCGACGACCGTCGCATGAAGCGTCTTGCCTTCGTCGGTGGTCAAGGTCACGTCCGTCGCCTTTTCAACCACGTGATTATTGGTCACGACATAGCCGTCGGACGAAATGATGAATCCGGAGCCCTGCGCCTGCTCGGTATGCGGCTTGGCGGGGCCGAACTGGTGGGGCGCGCCCTGTTCGCCGAAACGCTTGAAGAAGCGCTCGAGCGGATCGCCTGGCTGAAGATGCGGAATCTGGCCCTGCCCCGGCCCCTGACCCGGACCATCCTCGTCCTCGCTGTCGCTGGCGTCCGCGGTTTCAGTGATCTTGACCTTGACCGAAACCACCGCGTCGCGGACGTGATCGACGACGTCGGCGAAAGACACCGGAGAGGCGGCGGGGGATGCGGCCACGGCCTGCGCCGGCGCGGGCTGAACCGAGCTCTCTGCATACGCCTGATGCGGCGAAACGATGCCATTGGCGAGCGCTCCGGTCAGGGCGGCGGCCGCCACGGCGCCGAGCAGCGCGGTGCGAAGGCCGGGGCCGCGGCCCGGCGGCGTTTTCCGGTCGGACCCGTTAATCGAGGGAAGAGCCATTGATCGAAATCTCCATCGTAGACGTTTCAAAAACACTGCGGCTGTGGGACCGAGCTACGAGATCAAGATGGGTACGCTTGGCTTACACCGCTGTTTCGGCAAGATGAAACTTACGTAAGGTTCGCGGCGACCTTACAGGCTTGCGGCGTCACGCCGATCGCACTTGCAAGATCAGACGCCTACCGGTCGGCGCGGCGAAAGCGCGGAGTCTCGCGGGCAAGCTGCGAGACTCCAGCTTGCTCCGATGAGAGCCTGCGCGGACTCTATGACCAAATCGCGGACGAATCGCGTCAGAACCCGTTTCCGGGCCCGTTGCCCTGCGGAGCGCCGCGGCCGTTCGGAATGTCGGCCGGGGGAAACAGCGCATCGGGATCGGTTGCGGGGCGCCGCGGGCGGGGCGCGGCGAATCCGGGCGGCGGAGCCACTTCGACGGGACCTGAGCTTTGCGGCGCCTGCGTCTGAGGCGCCGGGCTTTGGCTCGGCGGGAGCGGGCTTTCAGGCGGCGCCTCGCCGAAATCGTCGACCGGCGGCTTCGGCGTCTGCGGCTGCACGCGCCGCGGCTTCGCCCCAGGCTTCTTCGGCGCCGGGCTGGCGTTTGGCGGCGGCGGCGGCGAACTCGACTCGGCCGCGCCGGGCTCGGGCGCGGTGGCGATGGTTTCGCCGGCGCCTTTGCAATCGGTCAGCCAGATATCATAGACCGGATGCTCGATGCCATGGAGGCCGGGACTCGCGGCGAACATCCAGCCGGAAAAAATCCGCTTGTATTCGTTTTTCGCGTCGACCTCGTCGACTTCGACGAAGGTGATCGTCTGCGGGGCCTCGGTCGCCGGGCGCGTGTAACAGGCCCGCTCGGTGATCTGCAGCGTGCCGAACTGCACGGTCTCATCCGTCGCCACCTCGAAGGAGATGATTCGGCCGGTGATCTTGTCGAGGCCGGTAAAGATCGCCCCCGGATGGCTGATCTTGTCGGCACGCGCGCTTCCCTGCGGCGTCAGCGCCGCCAGCATAAGGAACGCGCTGGCGAGACAAGCGCGCCGAAACGCGCGCGGCCGGAACCGGATCATCGGCGACCGGAGCATGGAACGCTGCAAATGCGGTTGTGCGGCCAGAACGGAACCTCAACCTTCCGGCGTCCAGGCGTCGTAGTCGCCGGTCGCTTTCGGACGGGCGTTGGCGCGCAGCGTGGAGCCCGGCGGACGCCATGCTTCCGGCGTACCCGTCAGATTGGGCAGATGCGGCAATTGCCATGCGCGCGGCTTATAGTCTTCCTGCGTCGGCGGCGTATCGACCGTATGATGCAGCCAGCCGTACCAGCCGGGCGGCGTCGTCGAGGCCTCGCTGACGCCGGGGTAAATCACCCAGCGCCGCTCGAAGCCAAGCGCCGGATCGATCTTCTTGCCGCGGTAATAGACGTTGCCGAACTCGTCCTTGCCGACGACGACGCCGTGCAACCAAGTGTGAAACATGGTGTTCAGCGTCTGGCCGTTCCACCAGGTAAAGAGCAGGGTAAGCCATTTCATCGGCGGCGCGCCTTGGGCTTTGCAGATTTTTTCACGTCCGGCCGCCTTTATGGCTGGCGCCAGCCGCGCTGTCCAGCCTGAAGCGGCCGCCCAGGGGACGCAGAGCCGGAGGGGCCGCCACGGCTCCGATTCGGTTTACCCAAATGAGGGTTCTCCACAAGGGCGCCTTTGCTGTGACAATCTCAAATTTTTCGTTTGGCGGTTGATCAAATGTGTACGACATTTACGGCATCTTAATCGTTGAGCTACTATATCTAGTGGTAACGAGTTCCGGGGACACGAAAATGCAGATCGCGCGCCGCTACACCCAAGAAGGTCAGTCCCCCTATGCGGGAATTGCGTTTCGCTCGACCAATAGCGAGATCCGCAACCCCGACGGATCGGTCGTCTTCGCGCTCGAAGGCATAGAAGTGCCGGCCGCCTGGAGCCAGGTCGCGTCCGACGTTCTGGCGCAGAAATATTTCCGCAAGGCCGGCGTCCCGGCCCGCCTGAAGCGGATCGAGGAAAACGCCGTCCCCTCCTTCCTGTGGCGCTCGGAGCCGGACGAAGCCGCGCTCGCGGCCCTGCCCAAGGCGGAGCGCTATGTCTCGGAAATCTCGGCCAAACAAGTGTTCGACCGCCTCGCCGGAACCTGGACCTATTGGGGCTGGAAAGGCGGCGTCTTCAATGGGGAGGCCGACGCGCAGGCGTTTTTCGACGAGTTGCGCTACATGCTGGCGAAGCAGATCGCCGCGCCCAACTCGCCGCAATGGTTCAACACGGGCCTCAATTGGGCCTATGGCGTCGACGGCCCGAGCCAGGGCCATTATTACGTCGATCCGCAGACGAAGGAGCTCGTCAAGTCGCTGACGGCCTATGAGCATCCGCAGCCGCACGCCTGCTTCATCCAGTCGGTCGCCGACGACCTCGTCAACGAGGGCGGCATCATGGATCTCTGGGTGCGCGAGGCGCGCCTGTTCAAATATGGCTCCGGCGCCGGCTCCAATTTCTCCAAGCTGCGCGGCGAGAACGAGAAGCTTTCGGGCGGCGGCAAATCCTCCGGCCTCATGTCCTTCCTCAAGATCGGCGACCGCGCCGCCGGCGCCATCAAATCCGGCGGCACGACGCGGCGCGCGGCCAAGATGGTCGTCGTCGACGTCGATCATCCCGATATCGAGGATTACATCGAATGGAAGGTGCGCGAGGAGCATAAGGTCGCCTGCCTCGTCGCCGGCTCCAAAGCCCTCAAAAAGGCGCTGAAGGCGATCCTGCGCGCCTGCGTCAATTGCGAAGGGCCGGGCGACGATTGCTTCAATCCGGAGAAAAACCCGGCGCTGAAGAAAGAGATCAAGCTGGCGCGCCGCGCCTTCGTGCCGGACGCCAGCATCAAGAAGACGATCCAGCTCGCCCGCCAAGGCAAGACCGACATCGAATTCGAGACCTTCACCACCGATTGGGACAAGGAAGCCTATCTCACCGTCTCAGGGCAAAACTCCAACAATTCGGTGCGCGTCACCGACGCCTTCCTCAATGCGGTTGAGGCGGATGGCGACTGGACCCTCGTGCGCCGCCTCGACGGCAAGCCGCACAAGACACTGAAAGCCCGCGCGCTTTGGGAGAAGATTGGCGCGGCGGCCTGGGCCTCGGCGGACCCGGGCCTGCAATATCACACCACCATCAACGACTGGCACACCTGCCCGGCGGACGGTCCGATCGTCGCCTCGAACCCCTGCTCCGAATACATGTTCCTCGACGATACGGCGTGCAATCTCGCCTCGATGAACCTGTTGCAGTTCCGCGACCCGACCACCGGCGCGCTCGACATCGAGGCTTACGAACATGCGGTGCGGCTGTGGACGATTGTCCTCGAAATCTCGGTGATGATGGCGCAGTTTCCCTCGAAAGAAATCGCGCTCAACTCCTATAAATTCCGCACCCTCGGCCTTGGCTACGCCAATATCGGCGGCCTCTTGATGTCGTCCGGCATTCCCTATGACAGCGAGGAAGGCCGCGCCATCTGCGCCGCCTTCTCCGCGATCATGACCGGCGTCGCCTACGCGACTTCGGCAGAGATGGCGGGAGAACTCGGGCCTTTCGAGGGCTACAAGGCCAATGCGGACGCGATGCTGCGCGTGATGCGCAATCACAAGCGCGCGGCCAACGGCGAGGCCTTCGGCTATGAATCCCTCTCGATCGCGCCGGTCCCGCTCGATCACGCGTCGCTCTCCAACAAGGCGCTCAGCGCGCACGCCATAGCGGCCTGGACGAAGGCGGTCGAGCTTGGCGAAGCGCATGGCTATCGCAACGCGCAGGTCAGCGTCGTCGCGCCGACCGGCACGATCGGCCTCGTCATGGATTGCGACACCACCGGCATTGAGCCCGATTTCGCGCTGGTGAAATTCAAGAAGCTCGCCGGCGGCGGCTATTTCAAGATCATCAACCGTGCCGTCCCGGAAGGGCTGCGCTCGCTCGGCTATGGCCAGCGCGAGATCGACGACATCGTCACCTTCGCGGTCGGCCGCGCGACGCTGAAAGGCGCCCCCGGCATCAATCATGAGACGCTGCTGGCGAAGGGCTTTACGCAGGCGAAGCTCGACGAGCTGGAGGCGACGCTGGCTGGCGCCTTCGACATCAAATTCGTCTTCAACAAATGGACGCTCGGCGCCGAATTCCTCACCAATGCGCTGAAGATCCCGGCCGAGAAGCTGGAGGACCAGAACTTCAACCTCCTCGCCCATCTTGGCTTCTCGCGCGCCGAGATCGACGCCGCCAATGTCTATGTCTGCGGCGCCATGACCGTCGAGGGCGCGCCGCATTTGAAGCTCGAACATTACGCCGTGTTCGATTGCGCGAGCCCGTGCGGGCGCACCGGCAAGCGCTATCTCTCGGTCGAGAGCCACATCCGCATGCTGGCCGCCGCGCAGCCCTTCATTTCGGGCGCGATCTCGAAGACCATCAACATGCCGAACGACGCCGCCGTCGACGACTGCAAGGAAGCTTACATGCTGTCGTGGCGGCTTGGTCTGAAAGCCAATGCGCTCTACCGCGATGGCTCGAAACTCTCGCAGCCGCTCAACAGCCAGCTGATCGAGGACGACGACGACGAAGCCGAGGAGGCGGTCGAGGCGTTGATGGCCTCCAATGCGCCGGCCCGCGCGAGCGCGGTCGCCGAAAAAATCGTCGAGCGCATCGTCGAGCGGATCGAGCGCATCCGCGAGCGTGAAAAGCTGCCCGATCGGCGCAAGGGCTATACGCAAAAGGCCATCGTCGGCGGCCACAAGGTGTATCTGCGCACCGGCGAATATGTCGACGGGCGGCTGGGTGAAATCTTCATCGACATGCACAAGGAGGGCGCCGCCTTCCGCGCGATGATGAACAATTTCGCCATCGCGATTTCGGTCGGCCTGCAATATGGCGTGCCGCTGGAGGAATATGTCGACGCCTTCACGTTTACCCGTTTTGAACCAGCCGGTTTTGTACAGGGCAATGACGCGATCAAGAACGCCACCTCGATCCTCGACTACATCTTCCGCGAACTCGCCATCTCCTATCTCGGCCGCAACGATCTCGCCCATATCGATCCAACCGACATCGGCCATGACGTGCTCGGCAAGGGCGAGACTCAGGGCCGCGCGCCGCAGGCCGGATCGCCCTCTAAATTCGTGTCGAATGGCTTCGTGCGCGGCAAGGGCGACAAGCTGACGGTAGTGTCAGGCGGCGCCGGCAATCAGGTCACGGCGCTGAAGGAAAATCTCGAACAGGACATTGAGGCCGAACTCGGCGGCCTCAATTGGGTGACGCCCGACGAGACCAAGGTCATCGCCGAAAAACGCACGCAGGCGCGCATGAAAGGCTACACGGGCGAAGCCTGCGGCGAATGCGGGAATTTTACGCTGGTGCGGAACGGGACTTGCCTGAAGTGCGATACGTGCGGGAGCACGACGGGGTGTAGTTAGCCATCCGCCTACAAACTGTCGGCGGCAACAAGTTATTTCTGTCCGGTCCGGGAATATGGAAAGCAAAATATTTTATGAGTACCAACATCCTGTTGAAGCAGCTATCGATGCGGAAAAAGAGAACTATCCATCCGCCTTAACAGACGGAGATGTATTCGAGATTTTCTGCTCCGACAATATACTAAAGAACTTCGATCTCTCTTTTGATCAGGTCTCGAAAGGAATAGTTGACGGTCCCCACGATGGGGGCATTGACGGTGCATATGTTTTTGTTAATAAGCAGCTTATCGAGGAGGACACTGACCTTTCGGCATTCAAAAGTCCCGTCGACATCGAAGTAATCGTCATCCAATCGAAGCATCAGGATTCATTCAAGGAGGCGGCAGTTGACAAGCTGTCTTCGTCGTTACCCATGCTCTTGGATTTGGCGCGGCCCGCGGCATCGCTCGTCAACGCCTACGATAAGGCGGTTATAGAAGCGTTCAGCCGCTACCGCGATGCTGTAGGAAAGCTGAGCAAACAGTTTCCTACCATCAAGGTCGAAATTTTCTATTGTTCCAAAGGAGACGCACCCAACATTGCAATAGTCGCTAAAGCTGACGCACTCAAAGCAAGCTTGTCTACCCTGGTGAACAGCGCGGTAGACTTTAGCTTCCTCGGGTCAGAGAAGCTTTATGCTCTTGCAAGAGAGCAACGTCGCTATGTCGCTGAACTTCCCACGACGAATGCGCCACTTTTTGGCACCAATTCGTTTGTTGCGCTTTGCAAACTCGGCGACTATGCGAAATTCATCTCCAGTCCTGGTGAGCCGGGAAACCTGATGACGAAGCTGTTCGAGTCTAACGTACGAGCCTATCAAGGCGACGTGGATGTAAACCGCGAGATTGCAGAATCCTTAAAAGACTCGACCTCGGGGATCGATTTTTGGTGGCTTAATAACGGAGTTACAATCGTTGCCGATAAAGCGCAATTCAACAACGGCAAGATGACTATCGAAAATCCGCTGATCGTAAATGGCCTTCAGACATCTAGCGAATTGCATAAACATTCTCAGACGACGAACGATCAAGATCGTCAGATAATGGTTAGAATTATCCAAGAAGCAGATCCTAACAAGCGTGATCAGATTATCAAGGCGACCAACCGTCAGACCGCGATCAAACCGTCGTCTCTGCGCGCGACAGAGTCGGTCCATCGGCGAATCGAGGACTATTTTGCGGCGCACGCCCTTTACTACGATCGCCGAAAGAACTTCTACAAAAATGCCGGGAAGCCCGCAGATCGGATTGTTTCGATCGATAAATTGGCGCAAGCGGTGATGGCGGTTCTCCTCAAGCGCCCTCATGATGCGAGAGCAAGACCCACAACACTAATCAAAAACGATTCAGATTATGGCAACATATTTTCTGATTCGGAGGCCAGCCATCCACTTGAGCTGTACCGCGTTGCAGCCGAACTTTTGCTGAAGGTGGAGACTTACTTCAAGAGCGTGGTTCCTCGAATCGATCGCCGTTATACGAATAATCTAAAATTTCACATCTTGATGGTCAGCTCTTGGAACATTCTTGGCAGTCAATCCATACCGGCCCGTGGAATCGCTGCTCTGGATCCCACCTCTGTATCTGATGTCGTGATTGTGGATTCGTCGAACTGGGCTATTTCTCAGTTTGAGATTGCTGGACCAGTAGATCGCGTCGCCAAGGACGGGGAGTTTACGAAGCAATTAGTGGCGGGTTGGTCTAAGCCTACGAAAGCCGCAGTCGCTTCGACCTCGATGGTCACGTCGTGATAATCTCATTCATCGCACGGGTGACCCGAGCGCATCCGGCTTTTTGAAGTCAAGGACGCGCCAAAGGCGCGCCGCCGCAGGCGGGCTCCGCTCCTTGAGTTCAAAATCCGGATGCGCTTTCCTGCCGCCATGCGCTGAATGGATTTCTCCGCGCCCGCGCCGAAGTTGGCGGTTTTCGCGCCCGCCCTCCCCCAGCTACAAAATGGCCTCCCCTGCCAGCAGGCCGAGCACGAGGAGTATGAGGAAGATTGCGACGGCGATGAAGAACAGGATTTTCGCCATCCCCGCCGACGCAGCCGCGACGCCGGAGAAGCCGAAAAACCCGGCTATGATCGAAACGATAAAGAAAAACAAAGCCCATTTCAGCATGTTCAGTCCCCTTGCCTGATTAGCATCGGCCTTCCGCTAAAGTCGGATCGAAAACGGAAAGGACGCAACTTCGTTCCCGAGGGCGGCAGCGTTGGCGCGGAAGAAAACTGTAGGGAACGCCTCGCGACCCTCGCCGATCCGGTAGGCGCGGCGCTGGCCTTGTGGTAATCGCCGTCTGACAGTCGGACGATTCCGGCCTGGTCGCCGAAGGAACGCGCCGTGACCTCTCCCTTTTCTCCTTTGCTCTGGCTCGTCGAACACGACCTTCGCCTGTTCGCGCTGGCGCTGTTCGCCCTGCTGGCGGCGGCGGCGGAGATCGGTTTCCGCATCGGCCGGTCGCGCGCCGCGCGATTGAAACCCGATGAGAAAGCCCATGACGGCGTGGCGACGCTGATCTCGGGGATGCTGGCGCTTGTGGCGTTTTCGCTGGGGCTGACGATCAGCTTCGCCCAGAGCCGTTACGAGACCCGCCGGCTGGAGGTCGTGGAGGAGGCCAACAGCATCGGCACCGCGTGGCTGCGCGCCAAGCTGGTCGGCGGCGAGGAGGGCGAGGCGATCGCCGCTGAGATCGCCGATTATGCACGCGCGCGGCTCGATTACACGCGAGCCGACTTCGGCAGCGACGAACATAAGCTGATCGATCGTACAAACGCACTCCAGAGCCAGATGTGGCAAACGGTGACGCCGCTCGCACGCCGCACGCCGACGCCGGTGGTCACCTCGCTGGTGACGGCGCTGAACGACATGTTCGACCAATCGCTGGTGCAGCGGACGGCGTTCGAAAGCCGCGTGCCGCAGGTGCTCAGCATCATGCTGCTGTGCGGTTCGATGCTTTCGCTTGGCGCATTGGGCTTCCAGTTCGGGCTCGGCGGCCGTCGGCCGTTGACCCTTGGCTCGCTTTTGCTGGTGATGTGGGTCGGCGCCATGGTGCTGATCGTCGATTTCAACCGGCCCCGCCTCGGCTTATTGCGCGTCGACCCGTCCCCGCTGATCTGGACGCTGAACGGTTTTTCAAGCCCGCCCGCCGCCAACTAGCGCGCCTGCCCCGGCGTCGCGACGAAGGCGCCGCCGAAGACTTCGGGGCCGTGGTGAATCTCGTAGGCGTAGCGGCCGCCCTTGAAAAACAGGTTTACTTTCAGGCCGCTGGCGGCGCGGAAGGCGAAGCCGCCCTTATCGAGCCTTGGCTCGCCGTCGACGAGAACATTGGTGTTCCACCCCGGCGGCGAGCAGCATGTCTTGACCTTTTCAAGACCGGTAATCGACTGGCCGTTCCAGACCCCGGCGATGGCGATGATCGGATAGGCGCCTGCGGTGAGCGGCCCGGTGGTCAGCGTGCCGGACGCGGAAATTTTGGTCGCGGGGTTGCGATACGACCAGCTCCATATAGCGCCAGCGCGCGCCTGCAATGGGGCGGCGACAAGGACCGATCCTACAGCGATCAGGCGCGCGGCTTGTCTTAATTTCAACGGATGCCTCATGGTCGCGCCAAGTCAACCTCGCCGGCGCCGCCGCGCCCGCCTGTCTATTTCGCGCCCAACGCCTGCAGCCCGTCAAGCAGCGCCTTGTGAAAGGCGGCGGGGTCCTGCATCTGCGGCGCGTGGCCAAGGTCAGGGAATTCGACCAGCCTCGCGTTGGGGATCGCGCGCGCCGCGAGCTTGGCGAGGACGGGATAGTCGCCAAGCTGCGCGCGGACCTCGGGCGGCGCCAAATCCTTACCGATCGCCGTCGTGTCCCTGTCGCCGATGAGCAGCAGCGTCGGCGGCTTCAAAAGCCCGAATTCGTAGACGACGGGCTGGGTGTAGATCATGTCGTAGAGCAGCGCCGAGGCCCAGGCGACCTCGGACTTGCCGGGACCGCTATACATGCCGGCCAGCATCTGCACCCACCGCTCGTACGAATCGCGCCAGTCATTGACGTAATATGTCGCCTTCTCATAGGCGCGGATTTTGTCGGCCGTCGTCGCCAGCTCACGCGCATACCATTGATCGACGCTCAAGGCGGGCACGCCCTTGGCCTTCCAGTCCTCGAGGCCAATCGGGTTGACGAGCGCGAGCGCTTCGACCTCCCGCGGATACATGAGCGCATAGCGCACGGCGAGCATGCCGCCGGTGGAATGGCCGATGATCGTCGCGTCCCTGACGCCGAGCGACTCCAGCAGCGCGTGGGTGTTTCGCGCAAGCTGCTGAAAACTATACTGGTATCTTTCCGGCTTGCTCGATTTGCAGAAGCCGATCTGGTCCGGCGCGATGACGCGGTAGCCTGCTGCGCCGAGCGCCTTGATGGTGTCTTCCCAGGTCGCGGCGCAGAAATTCTTGCCATGCAGCAGCACGGCGACGCGTCCGTTCGGCTGCGCCGCCGCGACGTCCATATAGGCCATGTGCAGCGGCTGGCGCTGCGAGTCAAAATCGAAAGTCTTGACGGGAAACGGATAGTCGAAGCCCTGCAGCTCCGGGCCGAATGCGGGCTCCGCATCGGGCGGCGCAGCCCCCGCGCCGGATGCAAGGCAGAGGGCGGCGAGTAAGATGAGGGCGCGGGCGATCATTTCCACCTAACGCGGAACGCGGGCCAGGCGATGCACGCGGGGGCGGATTTTTTCCTGTTCAGATCATGCGGCGGCGGCCTATCGTGGCTTTCCTCCAGCCGGAAGGCGAGAGCCACATGAACGAACAGATTGATGCGATCCTCGCCCGAATTCGCAGTCTTGAGGACGAGCTGGAGCGGGAAGTCGAAAAGGGACGCGCGCTTTACGGCCCTGCGATCAAGGAAAATGTCGCCGGATTCGAACAGGATGTTCTGGCGCGGCACCGCCGCCTGAAGATGGGGCTGGTCCAGTTCTTCCGGGAAACCCCGCTGCTCAATGTTCTGACCTCGCCCGTGATCTATTCACTCGGGATCCCGCTCGCCCTGATGGACGCCTGGGTCACGGCATACCAGCACATCTGCTTTCGCGCCTATGGCATACCAAGGGTGAAACGGTCGGACTACGTCATCATCGACCGCAATCATCTGCGCTATCTGAACCTGATCGAGGCGTTCAACTGCGTCTATTGCGGCTATGCGAATGGCGTCATCTCCTACGCGCGCGAAATCGCCAGCCGGACCGAGCAGCATTGGTGCCCGATCAAGCACGCGCTCCGCATCCGCGATCCGCACCCGCGCTACCAGAAGTTTCTGGATTACGGCGACGCCGAGGGCTATCGCACCAAACTCGATGAATACCGGAAGTCCGATTAGGCGCGGCGCGGCGTCATTGCTGCTGGACGCGCGGGCGCCACGAGAGGTCTTCAGACCAAAGGTAGATCGAGATCGCCGCCAGAAACAGCGCGGCGCCGACCCAGAACAACGGCGAATGATGCGGGCGCCGCCAGTCGAATCGCACCGCCCGCCGCGGCGCCTCTGTATGATCGTTTCTCTCGTGCACTGTCCCGTTCCCTCTTCGTCTTGCGCGCGCCCCGCCGCTTATAGCGCATTTCGCTTGTAAGATCGCAGCATTAGCTTGTCCGGTTCCACAGCGAAACCGGTCAAAAAGGTGTTTCACGTGAAACACCCCCCCGCCGCGCCGGCGCCCGCTATCGGGCGTCCGCCGGGCCCTCCAGCCAGACCGTTTCGCCGCCTGGATCGAACACGACGGTTCGGAAAACTTCGAGAAAAGAGGCCCCAAGTTGGGCCGCGGGCGTCGTCATCGCGGCGATGCCGCCGCATCCATTGGCGCGCTTCAGGATCAGATGGAAGCTGTCTATCCGGTCGATTGGCGCGCCCTTGTCGGTTTCGATCGCAAGCGGGCGATCTGCGATCCTGTAGACGCTTCGATTCTCGGCGCCCTCGCAGGTTGCCACATTGATGTCGGCGACATGGGTGAGCGCTGCGCCGCTCTCCATCAGCCGATCGAACAGCGGCTGGTTGATATCGACCGAATGCGTGTAGACTACATCATCGTAGCCGGTGTCGATCTGCGCCGGCGCACGAACGCCGCCAACGCTCACGAACACAACAGGAACATTTGGATGATGACCATCATTTAATGTAGAATCGACGCCGAAGAAGCCGCTTTGGGAGATCGGAACGAGGCCGTTCGCCCGCAAGGCGTCCGGTTGGCACGCAGCGGCGCCGACGAACGCCGCGCGTTTCGACAATTGCACGGCGAGGCGCGACAGGATGTCGGTTCCGATGACGCCGAGCTGGCCGCCGGACGGCGCAAGCGGCATGTCGTAGGCCCGCAGCACGAAAGGCGCGGCCGGAACGCCCGCGAGCGAAAGAGCGGCGTTTCTCGTCGATCCTTCAGGCCCCGCGAAGGCGGCCGCCGACAGCGAACTGCGCGTCGCGCCATAGTCGAGCAGGAATTCGCCGGATACGCCGTCGGCGCTGAGCCGGATATAGGGCGCCGCGCCGCCGGCCACCGCGCCAAGCGGATAGCTGCGCCCGCCGCAGAGCGCCTGCTCCTCGCGCGGCCATAGCGCGAAGACGGCGAGCAGAAGCGCCGCGGCCGCCGCAAGCGAAACCAGAATTTTGCCGCGCCTCCCCATGCTTCAAAAGCCCGCGCCAGCGCCTCAATCGAGCGTCGCGACGAAAGCCTCATAGGCGGCCTGATCCATCAACGATTCGAGTTCGGCGGGGTCCGTCAGCTTGAGCTTTAAAAACCAGCCCTTCCCGGCCGGATCCTCATTGACGAGGCCGGGCGTCTCCTCCAGCGCATGATTGATCTCGACGACCTCGCCCGACGCGGGCGCATTGACGCCGCTCGCCGCCTTGACGCTTTCGACGACGGCGGCCTCGGCGCCCTTGGCGACGCGCTTGCCGAGAAGGGGCAGCTCGACGAAAACGACGTCGCCGAGTTGCGATTGGGCGTAGTCGGTGATGCCGACGACGCCCGCGTCCTCTTCGAGCCGGATGTATTCATGATTGTCGGTGTAGCGAGTCGTCGCCATCGGCGCCCCCCTGGATCACGTCCATGATTTTGGCTTCAACCGTTCCAAAATCATGAACCTGACGCGATGCGAGCGGAAAAGCTACCGCTTTTCCTCATCCCGCTCCAGCTTCACTCGGCCGACTGCTTGTGCTTGCCCGCCGGCTTTTCCGGACCTTCGTCGATGCCGACCTTGATGGTGTAATCGTCCTCCGTGTGGTCCTGCGTGAACGGCACCATCAGGGCCTCGGTGACGAGAGAGAACTGCGTCTGCGCCTGCCCCGCTGGAATCGTCGCCGCGACGTGGTAGAGCTTGGTGACGATCGGCTCGTTATCTTTCGTGCCGACGATGGCGACGCGCAGGGGCACGTTGAAGCTGGCGGGGACGCCGGCCGGACCCAGCAGCACATTGCCGGCGATGCCGACCTTGACGGCGAGCTGGTCGCCGTCAAGCTTGCATTCGCGCACGACATCGCCGAGCGCATATTGATAGCGCAGGTTCATGTTGGTCGGCGGCTCGCCGGCGTGGACCTGCGCGGCGGCGGTGCCGTCGAGAATGATGACCTCGGGGCAGAACAGGTGATGGTCCTGCGATCCCGACGCTCCCTTCGGATTCTTGGAATCGTGGAGGGTGAAAAAGTCCTTCCAGTCGAAGTTGCCGAGGCCGTCGAGGAGACCGCCCGAATCGGCGCCGGCGCCGCTGGCGAGACCGCTCAGCGCGAGCGCCGTCGCGGCGGTCAGAAAAAGTCTCGCGGCGCGGATCAAACTGCTCGGTTGCATGAAAGACGGCTCCTGCTCACACCACGGCGATTCTGCATGACCTTGGCGATTGCGCATAAAAAGCGATGGATATGCGTACGATAGCCAAGGCGACGGCGTAATCCGATCGTGCGATGAGGTCAATCGTCGCCTCGCCGCCCCCGCGCGCCGGCGGCCGCCTCAAGCCCCGCTTCGACGACGAAATCCGGCCGTTCCGGTCCGGGCGAGAGCGCGGCGGTTCGGACGCATGCGAGTCTGCGCAGGGCGAAGGCGACAAAGGCGCGGCGGCGGCCGGCGGGTTGGCGAAGAGCCGCGCGCGCTAGAACCGGGCGACCCGCTCGGATGGCGCAGCGATCGGGGCGACCACGACCGCCGCCTTCGGCGTCCGCGTCCAGCTATCGTCGGCGCCGAACACCGTCTTCAGGATGGACGGCGCATTCGACAGGCTGACGAAGATCATCAAGGGCGTCAGCGAGGCCACCGTCGCAATGTAACGCGAGAAGGAGCCGCGCCGCAAAATGACGTAGGGCGTCAGCGTCATGCCGACGGCGACCATCGCCATCAGGACCGCGATCAGATCGATGATCGGCAGATAGGGGGTCGAATCGCCTTCGCGCAGGGTGACGCTGGTGAGAAGCGCGGCGATGGCGATGGCGACGCAGGGGTAGAACGCCTGGACGAGAATGAGGATGCTCGCCGAGAATTTGCGCCGCTTGGACCAATCCGACGTCCAGATTTGCCCCAGAAGCTTGCGGGCGACCTGCACGAAGCCGTTCGACCAGCGCCGCTGCTGCACGCGCCAATGCTTGACCTGATCGGGCACGAGGCCCGGAACCGGCGGATCCATCGAAAACAGGCCATGCCAGCCGGCGATTTCCGCCCGCACGGTGAGGTCGAGATCCTCGCACAGCGAATCGGACGACCAGCCCCCGGCCGCAGTGATCGCGGCGCGGCGCCAGACGCCGGCAGTGCCGTTGAACTGAAACAGCCAGCCGGCGCGAAAGCGGGTCGCCTGCTCCAGCACGTAATGGGCGTCGAGCATCAGCCCCTGCGCCCGCGTCAGCCAATTTGCGCCGGCGTTGGCGAATTCGCAGCGCGATTGAATGAAGCTCGCCTTGGGGTCGGCGATGAGCGCCGGCATGACCTTGCGCAGCCAGTTCGACGGCGGCCGGAAATCGACGTCGAGCACGGCGACGTAAGGCGCATTGGAGTGCGCGAGGCCAGCGGCGAGCGCGCCCGCCTTGTAGCCGGAGCGGTCGCCCCGGCGCAGATGCAGGACGTCGAAACCGCGCTCATGCAGTTCGCCGATGACGCGCGCGGCGATCGCGCTCGTCTCGTCGGAGCTGTCGTCGAGCAGCTGAATGTGCAGCCGGTCCCTCGGCCATTCGAGCGCGGCGGCGGCGGCGAGGGCGCCGGCGACCGTTTCGGGCTCGTTGAAAACCGGAACCTGCACGAGAACGTGGGGCAGATCGGCCTCGGTGAGAATCAGCCGGCGCAAGGGCCGCCCCAATGGCCGGCCGCGCAGCCGCTCGAAAATATTGATGCCGATGAGGGCCAAAAATCCGCCCGCGACGAAGATGAGGCCGAGAACGGAAATGACGAGGCTGATGTCGCTAAGAGCCGTCAGTAGATCGAAAAATGTCAAGCGCCCTGCCCCCGCAATCGACCGCCCCGTCCGCCCCGCGCGCCGCGCCGATGAATTCCGGCGCGCACTCTTGCGGTCGCCTGCCGAAACCATTCGCCGCTTCGCCTCGAACGCCGCTTCGGCGGTTTCGCCGGACCCGGGCGCGACAGCGCGGCGGATCGGACAAAGGCTGATGGCGGCTTTCGCGGACAGAAACTGTCGAGCGTGATGAATCAACGAATCGACCGTCCGAACAACCAACAAATTGCAACAGATTGTTGCAGGAATTGAGTAAGCTGAATGAGGAAAGTTTTAACATTAACAAAGTCTTAAAAGGGCCTTATTTGTGTATAGACGCGTGTGGCGTCGACGTTATTTGGTCAATTCGGCGCCGGAATCAGGCATCGCCGCGGCGCCCATCGATCTCTCGCGGTTTCTGCGCGCGAGCGGACTTCGGCGATTGATTCGCAACCGCGCTCTAACCCACGCGCTCCCGCGTCTTCGGCGCCTTCACTTCAATCCGCGACAGGATCTTGTCGACGAGGCGCGCCGGCAGGATTTGCGACAAGCGCGCGGCGAAATAGAGCGGCCATGGAAAGGCGATCACGGCCTTACGCCGATCGAGGCCGCGACGGATGATTCGCGCCGCTTCCGCGTCGCTGATCTCGAACGGCTTGATGGCCTCGATGCTGTCGTTCAGCGGCGTTTTGACGAAGCCGGGGATGACAAGGCCGACCGAGAGGCCGGCGGGCTCCAACCGCCCGCGCAGCGATTCGGAATAAGCGTGCACCGCCGCCTTTGTGGCGCAATAGGCCGGCGCATAGGGCAGGCCGCGCAAGCCGGCGATCGAGCCGATGAAGGCGATCTGGCCGCCGCCGCGCGTCAGCATTGGCGCGATGAGCGGCTCGACGGTGTTCAGCACGCCGACGAGATTGATGCTCAGGATGGCGCGCACCGCGTCGGGGTCCTCATGCAGTTCGCCGGGCGCGAGGCCGGTCGTGATGCCGGCGTTGGCGATGCAGAGATCGAAGCCGCGGTGGGCGTCGGCGGCGCCGATCCATTGCGCCATGGCGGCCTGATCGCGCACGTCGAGGAGGCCGATTTCGACCTCGGCGCCCTGCTCGCGCGCCATCGCGGCGACCGATTCGAGCCGGTCCTGGTCGCGCCCAGTCAGCGCCAGCCGGACGCCGGGCCCGGCGTAGGCCAGCGCCAGCGCGCGGCCGATGCCGCTCGACGCGCCGGTTATGAGGATCGACCGCGCGGACACGTCAGGGCGGCGCGGCGCGGGAGAGCCGCACCGTCGCCTCGGCGAGAATGGCGAGATCGCCGTTCGGGCCATGCGCCATCAAGCGCAGCAGAAGTTCAGGCTGCGGCGCGAGGCTCGCCCGCGCGACGCGCCCCGTGACGCTGACGGCGGCGCCGACGAAAATCGGCCGCAGGAACTTGCCGGACAATCCGGCGATGACGATATCGCCGCGCCAGCGCCGCAGGGCGGGCTCGAAACAGCTCATCATCAGCATGCCGTGGATCGGCGGGGCGGCGAGGCCGACGGCGCCCGCGACCGCGGCGTCAAGATGCAGCGGATTGTCGTCGCCCGATGCCTTGGCGTAGCAGGCAAGGCGCTCCGGTCCGAAAGGCCCGAAATCCGTGCGCGGGAGCGTCTCTCCGACTTTCGGCCAGTCGGCCGGCGCGGCGATCTCCGCAGCGGGCGCGGCCTCACGCATCGGCGGGCCCCGGCGCGGGCGCGAGGGGGACGAGGCGCAGCACCGTCTCGAATGTGGCGCATCTCTCGCCGCGCGGCGTCGAGATCGCCGCCGTGACGGTGAGCCGCTCCGGGCCGCTCGTGCGCGCGAATGTGAAGGCGATGCGGTAGTCGGCGTCGAGGGCCAGCGGGCGCTGGTAATCGAAGCTTTGCGCCTCATGGATCGGCAGCACGCCGGCGGCGCCGATCATGCGCTCCAGCGTCGGCCTGACCGCGGGCAAGGTCATCCAGCAGAAGGGATAGGTCAGCGGCACCGCGGCCGTCTCGCCCGGCTCCGTCCCGCAAGTCGCGGCGGCGAAGGCGGCGACGCGGTCTGCATCGGTCCGCACCGCGATCTCGAGCGACGCGCCGGCGCCGGCGTCACGCGCAGCGCCGCCCGTTTCCGCAGCCGTCATGCCGCCTCGGCGCGGCGCACGACGAGCGCGGCGTTGATGCCGCCGAAGGCGAAGGAGTTGCTGAGCGCAGTGCGGATTTGCATCGGCCGCGCCTCGTTCGGCACGGCGTCGACGGGGCATTTCTCGTCGGGCTCGCGCCAGTTGATGGTCGGCGGCGCGACGTTCTCGCGGATGGCGCCGATGGTGATGACGAGTTCGAGCGCGCCGGCGGCGCCAAGGCCGTGGCCATGGATCGGCTTGGTCGAGGACACCGGCAGCTGGGCGAGGCGCTTGCCGAAAATCATGCCGAGCGCCTCGGATTCGCTGATGTCGTTGACGGTGGTGCCGGTGCCGTGCGCGTTGACGTAGTCGATCTCGTCGGCGCTGACGCCGGCGTCATCAAGGGCCTGACGCATGCAGGCCGCCGCCCCCGCGGCGTCGGGACGAACCTGATCCCTGGCGTCGGCCGTTGTGCCATAGCCGGCGAGTTCGACCAGCGGCCACGCCCCCCGCGCCCTCGCCACCTCTTCGGCTTCGAGAATGAAGGCGGCCGCGCCGGCGCCGAGAATCATGCCGTTGCGGCCTTTGGAGAACGGCCGGCAGACGTCGGGCGTCAGCACCCGCAGCGCCTCCCAGGCCAGCATCACGCAATTGGTGATGGTGTCCTCCGTGCCGCCGACGATGGCGCGATCGACGAGACCAGAGCGAATGAGATGCGCGCCGATGCCGATCGCCTGCGTCGCCGAGGAGCAGGCGCTGGCCACGGCGAAACACGGCCCCATCGCGCCATAGCGGATGCTGACGTTGGACGGCGGCGAGCTGCAAATGCCGCGCGGCACGGTCAAAGGCGGCGGGCGGCCCTGTTCGACCATGCCGAGGTACATCCCATCCTCGATCGTGTGCATGCCGCCGGCGCCGGTGCCGATGATCGAGGCGGTGCGCGGTCCCATCGGCTCCGCGCGCGAGAGCCCCGCCTGCGCCATGGCCTCGTCGGCCGCCGTCAGCAGATAGGCCGTGACGGGATCGCAGAAGGGCAGCAGGGCTTCCTCGAGATGGGCCGCGGCGTCGAAGCCCTGCACCTGCGCCGAAATCTTGATGCGGCCGCGATAGGGCCGGTTGAATTGCGTTTCGCCGACGCAGGACCGCCCGTCGCGCGCGGCGCGCCACAGGGCGTCGGCCCCGATGCCCGCAGCCGACACGGCGCCCATGCCAGTGACGACGACACGTCTCGCTGAAGCCATATTATGATTTTTCTTTGATGATGTACGCCGCTATAGCGTCGATCAGGCTCTTGATGTCCTTCGCTTCGTGGAAAGGGCCATCCATCGGAATATAAACGTCGAATTTGTCTTCGATGGCCGTCAATATCATCACGATGTCGATCGATTTGAGATCAAGGCTTTCGATCGTCGCATCCAAAGTGACCTTTTCGCGATCGATCATGCCTTCCTTGACGATGACGTCGATGATCTGATTGACGAGCTCGGTTTGATCGAGAGCCTTCGTTTCCACCGATTACTCCTCACCCCTGCGTTCCAATCCGGCGCCGCTCGACTTCGCCATTAGGCGCGTCGTCCCCTCAGGCCGTCATCCATCGAGCGACTTTCCCCTCCGGCGACTTGCCCCATCTGCGCTTTACCGCATCAGGGATCTTCGGCGCCTCAGGGACGAGCATGCGCGTCGATCGCGTTCGCGCCCGCTCGGCGGGCGAATGCGGGAGACGCGCCTCAAGTCGAGCATAGGCGGCGGCGCCGCGTCAACTCCACGCCTCAAATCCTCTATCGGAGGACTCTTCAAGGAGGCGCGGAACCGCCTTTCGGCGGCGCTTCCGCCAGGACCTCTGCGTTGGTTACGCCAATCCGGCGCGGAAATAAAGAGCGTCGGCCGCGAGTTCCCGCCTCAGCCCCCCTTTCGGACGATCACGTTGTTCAAGCCCCTGTCTCAAGGCGTGATCACGCATGCGCCTCAGGAGGCGGCTCAGGGCAAGCGCCGCGGCTCAAGGAATCGCGACGACCGGCGTTCCGACCTGAACGCGGCCATAGAGATCGACGACATCCTCATTCAGCATGCGGATACAGCCGTAGGAAACCGCCGTGCCGACCGATCTTCGCATGCTTGGACTGGTGCCGTGGATGGCGACCTCGGACAGCCCGAGCGCCAGCGCC